>Ga0207707_10005743_pt1 | contig 10849 bp, 9 predicted proteins | sample KBSC83BmetaG_FD_184336 | JGI IMG/M metagenome (GOLD analysis project Ga0207707, IMG submission 184336) | Corn rhizosphere microbial communities from Kellogg Biological Station, Michigan, USA - KBS C8-3B metaG (SPAdes) (version 2) | ecosystem: Host-associated > Plants > Roots > Rhizosphere ... | reverse complement strand
CGGATGTCGATTCCATAGACCTCGAGCATTCGCGGAGCGATCTGGTCGCGCAACTGTTGCTCGAAAGCGTCCAGGCGCACCTTCTTCGAGTCGATGTTGACCAGATCGGTGAGATCGAAGTTGCTGGAAACGGTGTGCAGGGCGGCGCTCACGTAGCTGCGCAACTGCCGCGCGGCCTCGTCAGGTTGGTTCCGCACCGAGCGCAGGAATTGGCGAACGCGTGGCGGATCTCCCGGAACGCGCCATGCAACATAGGCCTGCACCAGGACGCGCAACCCGTCGCGAGTTCCCACGTCCTGCAGACCCGTCGACGTGGTTCGCAGGCGCAGGTCTATCGGAATCGTGCTCTCGAAGGGTGCCGGAAGCTTCCAGGCGAGCCCCGGCTCCGTGACTACTCGTGTTGGATTGCCAAAGCGGGTGATGACCCCGGCTTCGCCGGCCGGGACCATGACAATGCACGCGGCGGCGATGGCCGCGAGCAGGATCGCCACGGCGACTGCGATGCGCAGCTCCGATCCATGGTGATCGTCATCATGATCGTCGTCGTGATCGTGTGTGAACATCAGTTAGTAACCCTACTCCGGGAGATCGATTTCCGGTGTCGCGGTGCGCTTGCCGGCCGCCGGCGCAGCGGAGGAGGCCCGAGGCGCCGTCGTGAGACTACGCAAGTCGAGGACTGGGCCCTGCGAAGGGCTCAAACGGTGATCGAGGATGGTGAGCGGAGCCTGGGACAGGGCCGTCTTGAGCTTGCTGTAGGTGCGCTCGAGCAGGAAAGGCTCGCCGCTCTCCGCGTAGGCACGCCGATCGGCGTTGAATCGATAACTCTCTGAATTGGCCGCCGCCACTGTCTCTGAAGCCTGCGCGTCCGCGGCGGCTGTCAGCTGGTGAGACTCCTGCTGTGCCACGCCTGCCGCGCGCTTGGCTCGCCCCAGCTCCTGGGAAATGCTCGCGTTCGCGTTGATCTCCGCAGCCTGCACCGCGTGGTAAGCGCCGGCGGCACCCGCCGGAGGATGAATCTCCTCGATGAGCACGGACACGATCTCGACCCCGGCATGGTGCTCGTCCATGTTGGCAGCGAGCGCGTCGCGCAACGATCCGGCCACGTTCTCGCGGCTGGCACCGAGCACCGCATCCAGCTCGCGCGAATTGAAGTAGCGCAATACCAGCCGACTCGCGGACTCCCGGATGAGGGATTCGGGGTCCGCAACCGTATAGACGGATTGCATGGCGGCGGAGTCGGTGAGGCCCACACGATACAATACGCTGATCTCGGTGCTCACACTCTGAAAGCCCTCCCGGCCCGTCCCGCGGCTGGGAACCAGGTAGTTTGCCTGGCCCGGGTGAGAGCTCTCCCACAGACGGTTCAACGAAGCCGGCGGCGTCGCCTCCGCCTCGACGCCCTCCTCCGTCTCCTGCGGCGCGGCAGGGTCGATACCGATGGCCACCGAGTGGATGGTTCCGTATTCGACGGGGCGCAAGCGCCCGAGCGGCCAGGGCAACAGCAGGTGCAGGCCGGGGCCCAGCACGGCGACCGGCGCGCCGAAGCGTTCGTAGATGCCACGCTGCCCGAGATCGATCAGCTTCAACCCCGTCAGAATCCAGCACAGCAGCGCCGTCCCCAACACGGCCGGCAGAATGGCCGCGCTCAGAAACCTGAGAGCCCAACTGCGCGCAAAGTCCAATCCGAGGTGAGTCTTCAGCAGCGCGCCGGGCGCGCGAGGACCGCCTGTGATGACGGAAGCAAGCAGGCTCTCGGTGACTGCCGTAGCGTCCGCAGGCGCCGGAGGCGGAAGAAACATCCGCGCCAGCGCGCGTATGGACAACTCCGAGGCGATCAGCCCCGGTACGCAGATCAGCACCAGGGCTGGCCAGCGCACCCAGGCGAGCCCTGCACCTCGTCCGAGCTCGATGGCGCCGGCGGCCACAAGCAGCAGCGTCGTCAGCAACAGCACCCGCCGCAATGCGGGCGCCTCCGGCAGCTGCGGTGCCGGAAAGGCGCGCATGACGCGCTCGGTGACCAGGGATATGAACGCCAGCGCAAAGACAAACGCCGCGGCCAGATTGGCGGTGGTCGCCGAACCGGGTGGCGCGGCGGACGCATCGCTCTCGGGCGGGGCTTCCGGCCACGCAAATCTCACCACGAGCCAGATCAACAGCGTACCCCCAGGTACGATGAGCGCCTGGCAGACCCGAGCGGCAAACCCAGGATCATCCCACGGACGTGGCCGCCGCGAGGTGGAGCTGCCTTCCGAGAATCGGAAGCGCGCCCAAGTCAGCGCCAGCGTGCTCAGAAGCACGGTGAGCGGTAATAACAGCGTCGTGAGCGTGAGCGCGCTCAGACCCCCGGAAATCGCTTCACGTGCGATGGCCCCCGTCTGCGCCAGGATTCCCGTGGGTAACAGGGCTCCACACAGGAACACAGCGACAGCGCCCAGTTCGATGGCGAACAGCCACGTGAGGCGCCGGATGAGACGGTGCGATCGGGGCACGACCGTTTCCGGCTGCGCCGAGCCGGTGGCCCCCTCTGGGTTTTGCATCCGGTTAAGATAACGCAAAGTACCCGACGGTGCAGACTGTGGCCATTTTGCGGCTGAACTGGAAATTCATGGTAGGGGCGCTCGCGCTGATCGGGGGAGCGCTGTTTGCGGCGGATCTGGCGGCCCAGCGCGATCGCCTGGGCCAGCGGCTGCTGAGCGCTCGGCCTGACCAGGTGGCGGCCGACCGGCAGCTCGTCGCCTTCGCGATCTCGCAGGCGCGCCCGCTGTACAGCCAGCACTGCGCGAGCTGCCACGGCGTCGGTATGCAGGGCAATCCGGCGGTGGGTGCGCCGAACCTGGCCGACTCGACGTGGCTCTACGGCATGGGGACTGTTTATGACATCGAGCGCACGGTGTTGTACGGGATTCGCAGCGGCCGCAGCAAGGCACACGCCATCGCCGACATGCCCGCATTCGGACTCACGGGCAGGCTCAGCGACGGCGAGATTCGCAGTGTAGTGCAATACATCCTGCAGCTCAGCGGTAACCGTTATGACGCACCGGCAGCGGACGCTGGCCGCGCAGTGTTTTATGGAAAGGCCAACTGCAGCGACTGTCACGGTATGGATGCGCGAGGCGATACCGGCTACGGAGCGCCCGATCTGACGAGCAACGTCTGGAACAGCGGTGGCGACCCACAGTCGCTATACAGAGCGATCTATTCGGGCCAGCACCGCGTCATGCCGGCCTGGATCGGCACCTTGAGCCTGGAGGAGATCCGAGCGCTGTCCGTGTACATCTACTCGGCCTCACACCCAACACCCCCGCCTCCGGCTCCGACTTATCGGCAATAGCATGGCCACCCGCGACATTCACGTCCAACCGCGGCTCGCCCGGGTGTTCTCGTATCGCCCGCAGCGCAGCGCTCTTTTGCCCTCCATCGGCATTGCGGTCGGGCTGTTGGCCGCGGGACTCGGAGTGTTCCATCGAGCGCCTCCCGAGAGGAACCGCGTACCGCCGGGCTACGTGGCGCTCGTGAATCAGAAGGGAATCCTCCTGAGCGACCTGATGTCCCAGTCGATGACGGAGCTGGGCAAGCCATTCTCCGAAGTCACACCGGAAGAGCGTGCGCGCGTGCTGCGCGAGATGATCGACGAGGAGCTGCTGGTTCAACGGGCCGTCGTGCTCGACTTGCCGGAGACGACCACCGAGGTGCGCGAAGCGATGACCGGTGGGGTCAATGCGCAAGTCGCGGCCCCGTTGCTTGCAGAGCAGCCGACGGACGAGCAGCTGCGCGCCTACTACGATGCGCACCGCTCGAAATACACCGCGGATGGCTCGATGTCCGTCCGCGACCTCGTGCTGCACATCGGTGGATACGAAAACGCCGATCAAAGCATGGCCCAGGCCAACATCGACGCGACGGAGGCCGTGTACCAGCTCCGTGCCGGCACGGCGATCGATTACGTCATGGAGCATTTCGGACTCGCCGACTCGGGAAGAACGAAGAACGGCAATGAGCCGGACTTCGCCGCGAAGCTGCATCTGGGCGACACCCTCTATGCGGCGGCGTCGAAGATGGCAGAGGGAGAAGTATCGGACCCCGTCAGTGACACAGACGGCTTGCACGTACTCATCATGGAGAGGCGCCGGCCGCCCAGCACGGCGGATTTCGCGAGCGCGCGCGCCGCCGTGTACGCCGATTACCGGGAGGACATCGGCAAGGCGGCGCAGCGCGAGAACGTGAGGATTCTGCGGAGCCAGGCGCAAATCATCCTGGCTCCGGGGGAATCCGAGTGAGCCGTATTCCACTGGCCCTGCTGTGCCTGCTGTTGGCGTGCGCCGCGAACGCCGCTCCCCGCCCCGCCGGAAGCACCGACGTCAGCTATTCGGTGTGGACGATCTCGGGTTCTTCGGTCCTGGTGAAGTTTCTGTTACCGACACCCGTCGCTCAGAGCCTGTCGGGAGCCGACGTGCCTGTCTTGACGACGCGCAAGCTCGGCGACTACCTGTTGCAACACCTGGCCGTGCAGGCCGGCGGCCGCAATTGTCCTGCAGTCGATCAAGGCTACGACCTCGGGAAGGCCGACCCTCTTGCCGTGGGAGAAGGGCTGTACGGGTTCGAGATTCTGTTTCGTTGTCCGGGGACTGCGCGACTGCGGTTGCACAATCATGCCGTCTTCTCACGCTCGCCCGGCCATATCGATTTCGCGCGCGTTGAGAAGAAGGGGCACTCCGCCGAGCAGCTCTTCACTGCCGGCCGGGAAGAGCTGGCCGTTCCCGACAGCGCCGCGATGCCTGCAGCGGGAGTCGGCTCGTACGTAAGGCTCGGGGCCGTGCACCTCGCCGTCGGACTCGACCGGTTGTGCTTTCTGCTCGGCCTGCTGCTGCTGATCCGTCGCAAGGAGGACGCCGCGTACGCTTTTGCGGCTCTGGTCGCCGGCTACGTCCTTTCGATGGCCGTCTCCGCGCCCGGGTGGATCGTTCCGCGGGCCTCCCTGCTGGAGGCGTTCGTGGGCCTCATGGTCGCGCTGCTGGCAGCTCTCATCACCCTGCGCGAGTTGCGGCAACCGCGAGTGTCCGCGTTAGGTTGTCCGGCACTGCTCGCAGCGCTGGCGCTCGCCGCTGCATTCATCCACGCACACCTGGCAGCACTGGTGCTGTTCGGGGGAGCGGTGTTTGCCGGCAGCCTGCTCAAGGCCGCCGACTGGTTTCCCGCACGCACATGGCTCGTTACCGCGGTGCTCGTGGGCTTCCTGGACGGGTTCGTCCTGCCTTCGGCGCTCGCGCCGCTGCCTCTTTCCGTGAGCTCGCAACTGTGGATGACCGCAGGATTCGATGCCGGCGCCGTGCTGGTCGCAGCTCTGGCGATGGGCGCTCCGCTCGGGGTTTACCTGTTGGTGCGCAGACGCCTCCAAGCGGCAACGCCGCGCGCTCTGTTGAATGAGCTCGCCGCCGCCTGCCTGGGTGGATTGGGCACGTTCTGGCTGGTGAGCCGGCTGTACGCCTGAACGGCGGTCAGCGATCCTTGGCCGCCGCCGTCGTCTCGGAAAAGCTCCACATGCCGACCGGCTTGCGCTCGCTGGCGATCAGCAGCTTGCTGGCGACGTTCGTGGTATTGATCCCGGTCACTTCGTACAGCGCTTCGAAGGGGCCATCGGGCAAGCGCGCACTCAGCTGACTCAACGAATGGGTCCCGGTGAGCGCCTCACCGGCTTGCATCAGGCCGACATCCCGCATGCCTGCGATCACCAGCATCTGGTTGCCGCTCGGGCCTTCGAAGCCCGCGATCAAGCTGTATTCGCGATACGTCGTGGGCCCCGCCTCATCCTGCGGCCGCGCATAGCGGTCGCCGGCCTGGCTCACATAGCGAGTCCGCGTCTTGCCATCGAGCAGCTCGTCATAGCTGCTGCCCACCGAGAACCGGGATCCGGAGAAGGTGGCATCCGACAACATTCCCAGCCCGCTCAGGTACCCGACATAGACGACGTCGGTCGACTTCAGGGCATCGGGAGTGAGCTCCGACATCATCGTCACGTGGATCGGGCGATGCGTGGAAGCGAGCACCGGCATGATGTCCGCCATGACGTACGCGCTGGAGGTCGGCAGGTACGACAACTGCGCGTCCATGTACTTGTCGGTCATCTGCGGATGATCCATCAGGTACTGATCCAGATCGGCGCGCGAGTTGATATTGAATTCCCGCACGAAGCGCTGCGGCTGCGACAGCTCGTCGGTCTCCGCGAAGATGTAGTAGTCGCCCAGCACAAGCGTGATGGGACGCGTGTCGTGGAGCAACTTGGCCCAGACAGGACTGTCGCCGATCCGCTCGAACTGTTGGCCCTCCCGATGCTCCCACAGGAACCCCGCCGCTATCGCGAGCACCGCCAGCAGGCCGACGGTCGAGAAAGTCGCGACCTTCCAGGGATTTCGCAGGCGTGGCGCAGGAGCGGCCGCCACGACCGCCGGCGGCTCGTTGACCGCGGGGCGCTCGAGGATCAGGCGATACTCGCCCTTGGGGATGGCGAGCCGCTCGGGGCCTACCTCGGGATGCTCGGCGTAGAACTCCTCGAACTTGCGACGCAGCTTGTGAACGTAGACGCGGACAGCGGCGTCCTGCGACACATCGAAGTCCGTGCCTCGACCGAAGACGTCGACGGCAATCACCGACTCCTTCGGCACCTTCCCCGTGCGCGAGCACTCGACCAGATAATCGAAAAGCCGGCGAAGCTGCTCGGACCGACCCAGCACCTCGCTGGCGCGAATCTGCTCGGCATGCGCGTCGATCGGGTCGAAGTCTGACATCGCAGGCATGTTAACACGCGCCGTTAACGGCCTATAACGTTATTGATATCAGCGGGTTACGCGAGCTAGGCGGAAATCAACGCAGCGCCTGATCGGCGAGAAACACGTCCGTCAGCAGTGCGCGCAGATGGATCGACGCGTTGAGGTTGTCGACCAGCAGTGAGCTGATCGCCGGCCGGCTCAACACGAGACCGATGGCACCCCGCGCCTTGCGGGCATCGTCCTCAATGGCTTCGATAAAGCCCGCGGCATCGGCAGTAGCGGAACCGAGCGCCGCAGCCAACAGTTCGCTCAGCCCGTCGAGAGCCGAGTGTACGTCGGTCAGTGTCGCGCGAGCTTCGGAGCCGGCGTCGCTCTGGCGGCCCTGGGCAGCGTAGGCCAGCAGATATTCGTATCCGCGCTCGATGACGTCGATGCGGCGAGCAAGCTCCTGCGGTTCGTGCATCAAGTCGTCTTCTTCGCGAGCCACTGCTCCTGCCGAGTGACCCACCCGCGCACCATGGCGCGCAGATACATTCGGTTTTCAGGAATCAGCCCGAAGTAGACGTGAATGATGACGAGCGTCACGGCCGCCAGCGCCGCCAGACCGTGAGTGACATACACGACGCCCCAGGTGTGCGACCCGAATATATAAGGATCGCGCGTCAGGAACGGAGTCTCGATCTTCTTGAGCATCAGCAAGCCGGTGACGACGGCGCTGAGCACCATCAACCCCATCGCGTGATGCATGAGCTTCTGTGCGACGGAATACTTCCCGACCGGGCGGCCGTCGGCGGAGAACCAGAGGCTGCGCAACTTTCTCCACGCCAGCGACCGGAACAGATGGAAGATCACCAGCAGGACCAGCACGAGCCCCGTGACCCAATGAACGGGCACCCAGTCGAAGTGCATGCCCATGATCGGCAGCAATGCCGTACCCATCAGTGTCAGCACGGTGGCTGCGGTCAGCCAGTGAAACAGCCTGTCCACGGCGGCATGACGCGTGATGCGCTCCGGACTGTTCATTCCTTGCGCTCCGGCTTGCCCCGGATCAGTCGATACACCGCGTGGCCCAGAATGACGAGCACGCCGATGCCGGCGGCGATCGGCAACAGATCCCAGGAGACCCCCTGCAGAACCAGGCGTCCCCAGGCATCATGACCGACTCGCAGGATTTCCATGCTTGGGTCTCTCCTCACGCATCCCGGACGGCGCGTCGCACGAGGTGCTCCATCAACGGCACCTTGAACTGGTTGAAATTGAGCGCGACGGCTCCCTCGACGGCGAGCTTCCCAGCCCGGTCGGCCGTGGTCTCGTCCTTCGGATTACCGGCAATGGAGGCCTCTACGCTCTGCAAGCGACGCGGCACGCACTCCACACCGCCGCAAGCCATGCGGATCCTGCGGATTGCTCCTCCCTCTACGAACATCGCCGCCGCGATGCTGACGAGCGCGAAGTCCCAGGTGTTGCGGTCGGCCACTTTCTCGAAATAGAACTTCGCACCCGACCAGTCCTTTGGAAACCGGACCGCCGTCAACAGCTCTCCGGGCTGCACGACCGTCATGCGGGTAATGTTGACGGAGGGCCCGATGAAGAACTCCTCGGCCGGCACGATGCGCTCGCCGGACGGTCCTTGGATGACCATCCGCGCATCCAGCGCAACCGCAGCGGTGGCGAGATCGGACGGCGAGACGGCGATGCAGCGGCTCGCGCCGAACAGGCAATGCTCGCGGTTCATCCCCTGCGGTGTATCCGCGTAGCACATGTTTCCGCCGGCGCGGTAGCAGCTGACACCGTAGCGGTAATACCAACAGCGCGCGTCCTGACACAGATTTCCACCGAGGGTGCCGGAGTTGCGAATCTGCGGGCTCGCGACGCGAGCGGCGGCGCTCGCCAGCAGCCCGTACTTCTCGCGAACCAGAACCGAGCTCTCGATCTCGACCAGCTTCGTGAGCGCGCCGATCTCCAGTCCGTCGCCGGTCTCGCGGATTCCCGCCAGCGTCTTGATGCCGGCGATCTCGATGACCGCCGCGGGCCGCTTGTTGCGGTCCTTGAACCAGTCGAGGCTGTCGTTGCCCCCGGCCAGGAACCACGCCCCGGGGCCGATTCGCTGTGCCAGCTCGAGGGCGCTCTCCAGCGTGTCGGGCTGATAGAGCTCGAAGTGCGGCATCATGTCTCTGGGCATGGCGCGCCTACTGCGTGTTGACCTGAAGAGGCCGGTGCGCCATCGGCAGCTCGCCGGCGGCGTACAGAACCATGTCCGCTTTGACGGGCGTGCGGTTGAAGACGTAGCCGCCCAGCGCGTCCGAGATCGCGCAGACGATCGCAGAAGCGGCCGCACCGAGCGGTGGCTCGCCGATGCCCTTGGTGCCCATCGGGCTCGTGGGGTCGGGCTTGTCGACCCAATCGGTGCTGAGCTTCTCCGGCAGGTCCAGGTAGGTCGCCGGCCTCGCCTGGTACAGGCCGACGTGTCCGGGAATGCCGTTCTGCGGATCGAAGATCAGGTGCTCGAGGGTCGCGAGCCCGACTCCCTGCACCGAGGCTCCCTTCAGCTGCGTCTCCAGTCCCATGGGATGGATCACCGTGCCGCAGTCGCCGACATTCAGGAGTTCCACGATGCGATGTCGTCCGGTCTCGAGGTCGAGCTCGAGTTCGACAAACGCGCACGCAAACGCCGCCGTTTCTCCCCCGACGGGCAGGTTGTCCTTGGCAACACCGATCAGTCCGGAGCCGGCGAGCGCAGTGGCCGACGCTTTCGTCATGGGATTGATGTCCGCGGGGAGCTCCTTGCCCGTGTACTTCCCGCCAAGATCGATGGCGCGCTGCGCGACTGCGGCGTATGTCAGATGTTTCGCAGGATGCGCCTTCGCAAACACCTTGCCGCCGTCGACGTCGTAGTCGTCCGGTTTGCCACCCAGATCGTGTGCAGCGATCTCCTTCATCTTCTTCAACGCATCCATCGCCGCCACGTAGTTCGTGCGCGCCATCGTGAAGGAGGTATTGCTCCCGAACTGACCGATATTCCACGGCAGATGTTTGCGCGAATCGCCGCGCTCGACGACGCAGTTCTCCCAGTCGTACTTCAACACCTCAGCGGCAATGCGCGCCGTCCCGGAATGCGAGAACGTGCCGAGATTGCCGACACCCGTATGAATGTGAAGCTTTCCGTCGGGCGTGATGCGGACCAGGCCGTCGAAACCGTTGAAGCCGGCTGGGTGATAAGCCTGCCCGATGCCGAAACCGGTGACTTTCGGTCCGTTGCGCTGGCCACTGCGTGCGCTGCGCTCCTGCCAGTTGAACCGCGCGGCGCCCTTCTCCAGCGCATCTCGCAGGTACGCGCTGGTCACCGGCCGGCGGTCCGAGCCGACCTTCGAGCCGGTCTCCGGAGCGTTGACCTTGCGCATCTGCAGGCGGTCGATGTTCAGCTTGCGCGCCGCCTTGTCCATCAGCGGCTCGAGTACGCACGCGATCTGGTTTTCTCCGGGCCCGCGCTGAGCCGATCGAGTCGGCGTGTTGGTATAGACGGGGACGCCGCGCCAGCGCATCGACTCAGGTTGGTACACGACCGAGAGTGCATCCGCGGCATTGCGGAAGTCCCAGAACCCGTTGTGCGCACCGCTCTCCTGCACGATATACATGTCGGCCGCGAGCAGCCTGCCGTCGGCGCCGAAACCGAGCTTCACCCTGCCCTGGAAGCCGTTGCGCGCGGAGCCGATGTAGTACTCCTCGGCGCGGCTGATGCGCATCATCACGGGCTTGCCGATTTTCTTCGACAGCAGCGCAGGAATCGCCATGCTCGGGAAGGCGGTGCCTTTGGAGCCGAAGCCGCCGCCGCAGAACTCGCTGATGTAGTTGAGCTCGGTGGGCTTGATGCCGATGTACTGCGCGAGCTGCGGCACGACAAAGGACTGGCTTTGCGTCGAGCCGTGCACGAAGCACTTGCCATTCTGCCAGTACGCAAACGAGGTCCGCGGCTCCATGCTGTGATGAGAGTTGCTCGCGGTGACGAACGATTCGTCGATGATGACTTTCGACTTGGCGAACCCGGCATCGACGTCGCCGTAGACCCAGTCTTCCGCGGACTTGCC
>Ga0207707_10005741_pt1 | contig 10851 bp, 8 predicted proteins | sample KBSC83BmetaG_FD_184336 | JGI IMG/M metagenome (GOLD analysis project Ga0207707, IMG submission 184336) | Corn rhizosphere microbial communities from Kellogg Biological Station, Michigan, USA - KBS C8-3B metaG (SPAdes) (version 2) | ecosystem: Host-associated > Plants > Roots > Rhizosphere ... | reverse complement strand
TATGGTGGCGCGCTCGGCTGCGCGCCGAACGCGATTGCTTGTATTGGGTCGTCATGCTCACCCACGACGAAGCATGTCCGTTGTAGTTGCAAGAGCGTCGGCAGTGCCTCACCGACGTGCTGGATGCCTGCGCGCGGTTGGAAGTACTGTTCGAGGATGCGATCCCTGCGGAACAGGTACGCCAGACATTCATTGAATCAAGGGAACATCCATGACCGTCCACAGGGAGTTGTTCGAGATTGCCGGTCGCTTGGCGGCCGCAGCCGCGGCCGGGCAGGAGGCTTCCATTCAAGCGCCACTGTCCGACCTGAAGGACGCCGCCGACACCGTGGGATCGGCGGCGTCGGGATCGTGGCTTGGCTACCATTCGCGGGTCTACTACGCCAACCTCCAAGCACCACCGCCTGGCGCCCACTTCAGCCAGGAATGGGGGCTGAAGGACACCTTCGTGGAAGATACCCGTGGGGATTGGCGCGAATATCGTCCCGAGCAGGTCAAGGAACATATCCGCGTGCTGGCGCGTCATCCTGACTTGTCCGAGGCGGCGAGTTTGGCTGCCAACGCACGGGAGACATTCCAATCAGCCAAGGCCGAAATCGAGTCGATCCTGCAAACCGAGTTGGAATCGAGAGCGGATGGTTTCCTGGAAAGCTTGCGAGGTCAGATCCGCGATACGAGTCCGCTGGCCCCATCCGAAGTAGTAGAGGTTCTTGCGCCCAAGGGCCAGGTGATGACTCGCGATACGGTCACGCTTGGGCAGGGGACACAAGCACCTCCGCACATCGAGATAGCGGCCGAAGTGCTTTCAATCCAGCACGCGTTCGGCATCTGCAAACTGGCCAGCGAGATCGCCCGCAAGGCAGCGTCGCATCTCGAACGCAAATCCAGGCGTCACGTTGCGGAGGCGCGAATCGGAACCCACGTATTCATCGGCCATGGACGAGCCACGGCGTGGCGGGAACTGAAGGATTTTGTCCAGGACCGATTGAAGCTGCCGTGGGATGAGTTCAACCGTGTTCCCGTGGCCGGGGTCACCAATATTGCGCGCCTTTCCGAAATGCTGGATGCCGCGGCCATCGCTTTCCTGGTCATGACCGCCGAAGACGAGCGCGCGGATGGGAAGTGGCAGGCCAGGATGAACGTCATCCACGAGGCCGGGTTATTCCAGGGGCGGCTTGGGTTCACCCGGGCAATCGTTTTGCTCGAAGAGGGATGCGAGGAGTTCAGCAACATCTCCGGATTGGGCCAGATCCGGTTTCCGCAGGGAAACATCGCCGCTGCGTTCGAGGAGATTCGTCGAGTACTGGAGCGGGAAGGCTTGATCCAATAGGTCGCGGTCTATCGGCGACGGGCACTTTCGTTGCTCGGCCAGCGACGGCGAGAGCCCATGCCTCGATGAGGTGAGCTCTCGCAGCCGGCATGGTTCTAGCGCTTTTTCGATGCGGCCTTCCGGATCGCTTTCTTCGGTGCCACCTTCTTGGCGGCGGTCTTGGGCGCGGAGCCGTCGATCAACAAGCTCTCGGCCGTCACGCCGCGCTTTTTCAGGGCCTCGTTGAACCAGACAGGGCGCTTGCCGCGGCCGGACCAGGTCTTGGACGGATCTTCCGGGTTCCGGTACTTGGGAGCCACCGTCGCTTTCGCGCCCTTCGCTCCCTTGCCGCCGCGCCGCGGATAGACCTCGTCCAGCGTCAGCTTGGCATTCTTGAGGAGCGCATCGATCTTGGCGCGAACCTCTTGGACCTGGTTCTTGCGCGCGGATCCCATTTGGGCTTCCGCATGCTTGATAAGCGCCTGGAGTTCCGAAGGTGAGAGGGCTTCGAGATTGATGGCCATTGTTGTCCTTTATCGGAGTGGAAAAAGCCTGGATGCAGAGGGGTAATCGAATTTCAACTGGTTATGAATGAGGCTGCGCCAATCTTTAGCGGCAGGACACACGAGAAACTATACCGCTGGCAGACGCTTCTGCGCGTGCATCATGCCGGCTCGTCGGCCGATACAAGTTGCCACGTCCTCCCCGCTACCTGTGTACCCCGCCAAGTGCGATTCGCCGGCATCTGCAAGACGATGGCGTCGCTGGTTCCAATGCAAGAATCCCGGTTACGACCGGATGCGCGAGCGCCGGGTCAGTCGTGTCGGCCGCTGGATCCGGCGGCGGTCATACAGTTTCAATGCAGGAGTGCCCTTGGTCAATCGCGAACGGTCAGGAGGTTGGCATCTCGCGCAAGACGCCATTGTCCATCAGGCTGCTTTTGCAGGAGCGTGAGCGTGTAGCCTGATCGACGAACGACCTTGCTATCGGGCAGCGTGGCGGTGATGTCGAGGTGGTTGCGGATGAACGCCCAGGCGCCGAACACCTACAGCTCGACGATCTCGCTCGTGCCCTCCATTTTCGTGCCATCCATCCCCTTGGACATTGCGGCGAATGCTTCCTTGCCGAACGGTTCCTGGCCGGAAACCATGAAGACCACGTCGTCCGTCATCAGGTCCAGGACGGTAGCGATGTCGCCACTCTCGCTGGCGGCCGACCAGGTTTCCACGACCTGCCGGATGGCTTTCTCGTCGCCTGTCATTCGAAGCTCCTTTGGCTCGCATCATCACCGCAAGGTTGCGATGCGTCGCAGAGAATATTGCGATCGATGTGACCGCTGTCACAACATTGAAATGTTCACATTTATTGACCGCAACCTGTCACGCGGCGAGAACAATTCCTGGCGCAAGTTCCTACGCGCGCGCAATCGTGCGCGTACGGGGGACGTAAAAGTCCTAGGAGTGTGAACCATGAACGCCAAGCATGTATTGGCTTTGGCTTGTGCTGCCTGCGCGGCAACCGGCTTGGCACAAGGGGCGGTGGCTGCGCAGTCACCGGGTTCGGATCGTTTCCATCCGGCGAGCGCGGAACAGGCGCGGGCATCAAGTATCCAGATGATGGGCCGGTCTTTCGGCATCTCGCCAGCCGCGGCGGCCAGCCGCCTGAACATAGAGGAGCATACGCCCGACATCGTCGAGCGCATCCGAACGCAGTTTGCGAACCGGCTTGCGGGCGTCTACATCGAGCACGCGCCGACGCATCGGTTGGTGGTGCGGCTGACCGGGTTCCAGCCGGTGCAGCAGCAGTTCTACCAGTTCGGCAACGACCAGCTCGTGGTCGACTATCAGGTGGGAGCCGAGCACACGTTTGCCGACCTGCAGAAGCGCTTCGAGCGCGGTTTTGCCGGCCTCAAGACACGGCTGCCGCAGTTGCAGAGCGGCTACGTGGACGAACGCACCGGCCAACTCGTGCTGGAAGTGGTGAACGACCAGCCCAGGGTAGCCAGTGCAAAGCTGGCGACGGCCAGTGACACGGCGGCCGCGCGCACCGCGAGGGCGCAACAGCAGCAGTTGGGGAACAACTACTTCGGCGTGGCCACGCGCGTCGAGCCGATCGGGCGCATCGCCAACCAGGCCATCAAGGGCAGCGGCAACCTCGACGCGACCGGCGTGCAATGCACCGGCGCTTTCACGGTGAAGAACAACGCGCTCACGCCGGTGTACGGCTTGCTGACCGCGGGCCACTGCCAAGCCGCTACGCTCAACTACACGGAGGTGAACACCATCATGCCCATCACGGCGCTGACATGGGTTGCGACCAAGAACGATGCGTCGAGCGACATCGGCTGGGCCAGCGTCAGCACCACTGCGACAGATGCGGTCAATTCGTTCCACAACGGCTCGATGTTCATAACGGCCGGCTCGCCCCTCAGCAAGACCAGCACCTTGGTCGGTCAAGGGATGTGTCACTACGGGCGCTCCCTCACCAGCAAGGGTGGTGTTTGCGGCACCGTCCAGAGCAAGGCCTACAACCCCGGGAGCATCTGCGGCACCAGTGGCACCAGTGCCTGCTCGCCAGTCTTCGTGGCAGTGGATGTCGCGACCACCTCTGCATGCCAGCCCGAGGACAGCGGCGGGAACTGGTTCACTGGTGACCGACCCGCAGGCATCCACAAGGCCGCTGACCCGTCGATCAGCGGTCGGTGCGTCTACACGAGCACGGACGACATCAGCAGCCTGAATCTGACCATCCTCTAAGGAGGAAGCCTAGCGTCATTGCAGAACGCGATCGGCCGGGACCAATCCCGGTCGATCGTCCAATACATTGTCTTAGTGCACGGTTGGGGTGGTGGAGGGGCCGTCGAAGTCCTCCCAGAACAGGCGATCGCTGACGCCGTCGAATGGATCCCATCCTAGACCGCCGCGGACGAGACGAACGGCGCCAATATTGGGATAGTTGGCCGTATTTTTATTGACCTTGTCCGCGGTACTGATGGTGCCCAATACAAACTCTACGCACCAATAGGCATTGGAAATGCCCGGCACGGGAGCCAGTTGTGAGGAGGTCGCATAATAAGAGTGGTTATCTGCCAGAAGTGTATTGGGGAACACATTCGTGTTGATGGCGGGAGTGCCGTCGATTTTTACCAGCGTTTCCAGTTCGCTCGCGTTCGGCAGGCGCCAATCGTGGAAACCCAGGTAACGCTGCTCATTGGCAATGCGCGCCACCTGCATCGCATCCGTCCAGTCGGAGAAGATCGTTGGCTGACCGACGCAGGTGGGGTCGACTTGCCGCCAACTGCACCGATCCCAAGTGAGTCCCGTGGCCGCGTCGGTCACGGTGAGCCCGTCGTTGCGGATCTGCCAGCGCTCGCCCTTCTTTTGATGTCCGCCCTCCGGAGGCTCGGACGGCGACGGTTGCTTCCAGGCGCCGTTCACCAGCAGCACGCCCAGCGTAAAGTCAGTCAGGTCGCCCGGGTACTCGTCACACGGCGGCGCGGCGGGGTTGAGTTCGCGGCATTGCGTGGCATAGAGACCGGCGGATTGGCCGAAACTGACCGCCCATTGGAACTCCGCGTGCCACGCCACAGGGTCAGCGGTCCAGACGCCGTTCAGGGGTGAGGGCGAATTAGCCAGCACAGGAAAATAGCCCGGATCGACGGCTGGGAATACTCTCTGCAAGTCGAACAACGACCAGGCTTCGCGGCGAGCCGGCAGTCGCCATCCCGAGCTCAGGCCGCAGCGTGCTATGGCATTGGTGTGCTGGATTTGGCTTCCGTCTGCCGTGCTGCTGGCCGTTGCCCAATTGACGTCAATGGCCCAATCCCCGAGCGTCCACGTCAGCCCGGTCACGTTGTCGCGCAGACAAGCCCAATCATTCGGCTGCGGGTTCTCCAAGTCCGCGGGCAGCGGTGGCGGCGAGGGACAGTCGCCCTGGCCTTCTTCATCGCCGGACATGCAGATGCGGGTGTAATCGAAGCCGGCCTCGCCGCCGCCGACTTTCTGGAGCCGCCCCATTGCCGCTCCGGCGTCGCGCCCGTAGCGACCGTCCTGGCGCGGTAGCGGAGAATTGTCGCCCGTCGTCCCCTCGTCGCACGGCACAGCGTTCCAGTCGATGCCGTAGCACGACGTCTGGCCGGTATCGTTGAGGACGCCGATCGCCTCAGTGGCGGTGGTCGGCGTACTCCATGTGCCCGCCAAGAGCGCCGCTACGACGGCCGGTCCAAATAGGTTCTTCAACACGTTATCGCTCCCCTCTGGATGGAATCTCGCGTGGGGCGCAGTCTCCGTAAATCCGCAGGGCAACACGTGTACAGGCTCTTAACGGGGCATCAATTTCCTTGCCCAAGTCCTTTACGGGCCGCGTACAGCCAGCAATTCCGGACGTTTCAGCGACGGCGATGCCGCCGGTGATGTCAGGAGGGTGGTGGGGACAAGCCGCTCGCCCGCAAGACGCAGGGTTTGGGTCAGAGTCGTTGTCCATGCTTGGCCGCCGACCATGTGGCCGGCATTGAGCTGCACTAGGGATGCGGCATAATCGCGCTTCGCCCATTCGGCCAAACGGTTGGCCATGGCCCCGGCTTCGGACGCCTCGCCGTGCCGCAGTAAGAACTGCACGTAGCTGTCCACCACGTGCACCAGGTCGTATGGAACACGAATGGTTTCGGCCAGGGACAACGCATGTTCGAACTCCGCGCGAGCGCGGACGGGATTGGATTGCGTATCCGCTGCCTCGGCCCGGGACAGCGAGGCGTACAGACCCACAGTCAGCTCTTTCGGCCGCGCGCGGCTTTGCGCGTCGGCTTCGGCGGCGGTCTGGATTAGCCCTTGTTCGTCGCCGAGTGTCTGTCGTGCCTTGAGCAGCCGCCATCGCTCGTAGGCGGCCAGCCCGCTCTCGGGCGAGTACCAGGACGACGCCAGTATGTTTCGGACCTGCTGCGAACCCTCTTCGAGCGAGCCCTTGGCGAAGGCGAGGTCGGCGGTCACGGCAGCACGAAATGCCACCAGCCCAGGATCGTCCGGTGTGGGGCGGCTGGCGCTTGTTCGCAGCAGCACCTCGGCTTCGCTGAGGCGTCCATTGGCAGTGAGCACCCGGGCTCGGATCAGGTCGACGTTCGCGGCAAGGATTGGGTCGCCAATGTGCTCGCGCAGATTGCGTAGACGCGCGACCGACGTCATCGCATCGGCGGATTGCAGCAACAGGAATTGCGCGTTGACGAGGTTCATGCGCGCGCGCGCTTCGACGAGCGCATCGCCCGAGCGTTGCGCGAGTTCGGCTGCGCGTTCGAACCGCGGCAAGGCCTCGTCTATACGATGGCGGCCAACCAACAGCACGGCCACGCTTCTCTCCAGTGCCGCGAGCGCTGCGGGGTCGCCCGCCGCTTCCAGCGCGACGCGTGCCTTGCCGTAAGCGCTTTCGGCCTGATCGAGCTGGCGACAGGCGGCGAGCAGGAACCCCAGGTTCGTCCACGATTGCCCGAGTGTGAGATTCGCATCGCGGGTCGAACTGTTTTGCAGGACGTTGATTGCCCGCTCGTAATGCTGCTGCGCGACGTCGGTATCGCCGCGACGATTCTCGGCGAGACCTGCGCCGTACCACGCCTTGCCGATGACGACGGGATCGCCGTGGTCACCCAAATCGGACAACAGGGACTTGAAGCCGGCCAGTGCGCCGTCAAAGTGGCCTTCCTTGAGCGCCAGCACCGACTCTTCGTAGCGAATTTCCGATACGAGCCGATCCTGGTCTGGCAGGTCACGAAGAACCTTGTGCGCTACGTCCAGTTGATTCGATGCGAGTGCGACGCGCAGCTGCGCAAGTGGTGTGGCGCCCGGTACTGCTGTTGCCGGCGATGCCGAGGGCGCAATGATCATCTTCGGATGTTGGTCGGTGATACCGAGGGGATGTTCCTTGCTTGCCCAACCTACGAAGCTGGCAGTGCACAGGAGCGCCAAGGCCGAAGCTGCGATGCTCCGGCGATCCCAATGGCGGAATGCGTGTATGCGATGCGGATTGCTCGATGCAGCTTCGAACGGCACTGGATCGGCATAGGTAGCAACTCGATCGACCTCGGCAGGGCACATCTCTACATCGCGAATCCACCGGAAACCGAAGCGGTAGATGGTGAGGATCGAATGCTGCGCCTCGCCGTTATCACCTACGACCCGGCGCGCGCGACTGATGATCTGGCCGAGCACGTTGTCGGTGACGTCGACACGGCCCCAGACGGCGGAAATCAGCTCGTCACTGCCGATCCCTCGGTCACGGTGTTGAACCAGGTAGACGAGCGTATCGAAGACTTTCGGTTGAAGCCGAACCCGCCGGTTCGCACACCAAAGCTCACGTTTTGCCGGAATCAGGTGGAACTCGCCGAAGCGATACGCGGACTCGTTCACGACTGCACCAACGCTTTGCGCGCCGGCGATATGCTGCCGGAGGCGCGATCAGGCGGACGTGGCACGCAGGAATCGAAGTGAATTGCCTGTGCAGCACACCAGGCTGACGTGACCACTCGCCTTTGGCGCAAAGATACCACCGCCGCGAGCGCGTTGCCGCATTGAAGGATTGCCCCGCTCGCCGCTGGCGTCCTGCCGGCGAGCGACGTTCCTGTCGCACGCGTGTCGCTGACTCGCGGGGCAGGGATAGCATCGCGCGGCCGGCAGCGTGGCTCAATGGCAAGTGCTCGGCTCCTCGTGTAGGAAATTTCTGATGGCGTGTCAGTCTGCCGACATCGCTGCCTCATCAACTACCCGTTAGACCAGAAGGAAAGCCCGCGGCATGGTAACGGCGCACTTGTCCGAATGACCTCTGACATCATCGAGACTGCGGTGTATAGTCCAACCCAGCCGCAAAACGTCGGCTTGCCCGCCCGCAGCGGCGAAGCTCGAAAAGCAACGTGAACTGCAGCATCGCTGCGGTCATGTGGTTGACCCTTTCCGGTTGCCGCAGGGTTTGGTGTGCGGGCGCATCGATCGCTAGCGGCCCAACTTGGAAAGTGTCATGCCATCAAACTATTTTCCTGCCCAGATCGAGCAGCTCAAGCGCAAGGCGAAACTTCTCGCCCGATCATCGAACGTTTCCCATAGCAAGGCTCTCGATCACGTAGCCATCGAAGATGGCTTCGCTAACTGGTCGTCGCTGATGAAGCGCAATCGGGATTTTGTTCCGTACCACTTCGAGCGATCCGAGGAGGCTTGGAAGGAAGCGCTGCGTCCAATCAAGGATGGCGAAGTACGCAGGCCGCAAACGCTCGGCCAGCGTCTGGAACCCATCTGCGCCAACTTCGTATCTCCGTGGCATGCAGTCACGTTCGCCATCGAATACATGCAGTCCTTGCTGTCGCGTCCTCGCTACCGACTTCCTGGCAGCAGCTTGGCACTTGCGGAGATGCGGTGGTGGCTGCCCTACGTGGTTCACGAGGTCGTGGATGATGCGGGAGACAGGATTGTTCTCAATCGGCACTACAAGCCGGTTGGGTACGTGGCGAACGACTATGTCGACTACAGCCAGTTCGCCAACCTGCATACGCGCCCGGGCTTCGAGCAGATCAGGAAATTCTCGAACAAGGGGGCGGGAACAGGTTATCTCTTCGACGGTAGCAATACGCCGTGGGATAACCGAAAAGACGCGGTCGAGTATGTAGGTCGCTTGGAACGCTTGCGCGACTCACTCGGTGAGGCCGATTCAACGGAGCAGTTGCCTGGCTGGACCTACAGGCAGAACGCCGTCTACGAGGAACTGGCGCCTTGGGCGCGCATTTCGTCGTGGTACACGTCGCACCCAGCGGACGAGAAGCGCCTGCACTCTGTCATTGCCACTTTAAGGCGGCGCATAGGGCAGCAACTACGCGAGGAAGATCTCCGGATAGCACTCCTCCAGCATCGCAGGGAAAATGTCGATATCTTGGGTGGGAAGGCATCGGATGAGAGGCTCGAATCCTGTGTGCGGCGCATCATGGCTTTGGTGAAAGAGCCAAGTTAGGGCAAACCCGGCCTGCGGGCTTGCCGAGGAACTACAAGCCCGCCGGTTCCGGCCGGATCCACGCGTGCAGTAGCTGGGGAGTGATGTTCTTTCCGGAGGTCAGCCCGTAGCGCTCGCGGAGTGCCGTGAACTTTGCCTTGGCTTGGGCCAAGTGACCGAGGGCGGACCGTTTCTTCGGCGTGGATTTCTCTTTGTCCCTTGATGTCGTTCTTGCGGTCCGATGCCGAGATCTCTTCCTGGAACTGGCGAAAGTCGTAGGTGCTGTTCGCTTGCTGCTCCGACGTTCGGCGCAGCCATTTCTGCGACTCGGTAGCACAAGGTCCACTTCCGACCACGAAGCGGACATTCCCTGAGGTAGGTCGATACCGCGTTAAGCAACTAGGGCGATTCACGCCGCGTCCTGCTACCGTATTCTTCAGTTGGGGAGCGAGGGGATGCCATGGGGAGTGCCGTTGAAATTCGCAAATTGACCGTGTCGCGGTTTCGAGGAATCGAAAAGCTCGAATGGAAACCCGTCCCCGGCATGAACATCATCCTCGGCGGCGGGGATGTTGGAAAGACGACGATTCTGGAAGCTATAGCGCTTCTACTTAGTCCGACGAACGCGACCACGGTGTCGGAGTCGGACTACTGGCAGCGAGACAGCTCGCAGGAATTTCTCGTCGAGGCGGTGATATCGCTTTCCGAGACTTCCGGAATCAACACGCAACGGAATTTCTCTTGGCCGTGGACATGGAACGGAACAGAGGCGGTGCAGCCTCCGGCCAAGGAAGAAGGCGAGGACATTCCCGATGCCGATGACCCCGTGTATCGAATACGCGTACGAGGAACCACAGAATTAGAACTCGCTTGGGAAATAGTCCAACCCAACGACGAAACGGATCATTTTTCCGTCAGCGTACGCCGGAAGATTGGTGTGGTGCGACTGAGTGCGGACGATCGCAATGACCGCGACCTTCGGCTGGTTTATGGCTCCGGATTGGATCGGCTGCTCGCTGATGGCGCGCTTCGCGCGCGTATCGGAAAGCGAATTTCGGAACTGGACCTCGAAGAATCGCTAAGCGAGGTTGGAAGGAACGCGATTGGCGAGTTGGACAAGCGTCTGGTCGTCTCTGCTTTGCCGCATGACCTGAAGCTCGGCCTGACTACGAGCCAGGGCCTATCCATCGGCGCGCTGATCGGCTTGCTGGCGAAGAAGCATGGGGCCAGCCTGCCACTCGCAAACTGGGGCGCTGGCACAAGGCGGATGGTTGCCTTGGAGATTGCCTCGGCCGCCGAGAAAGAGGCGAGTATCACGCTGGTCGACGAGATCGAACGTGGGCTGGAGCCGTATCGGTTGCGCAAGCTCGTCAGCATCATTTCGGATGAAGATGGCCAGGCATTCATTACCACGCATAGTCCGGTGGCCATTGCCTGTAGCGAGATGGCGCAGTTGTGGTACATGGACGGTAGCGGCAACGTCGGTGCGTTACCGCGCGACAAGATCGCAGCCCAACAGCGCCGGGATCCCGAAACATTTCTGACCAAGGTCGCGGTGATCGCGGAAGGTCCTACAGAGGTCGGGT
>Ga0207707_10005738_pt1 | contig 10854 bp, 10 predicted proteins | sample KBSC83BmetaG_FD_184336 | JGI IMG/M metagenome (GOLD analysis project Ga0207707, IMG submission 184336) | Corn rhizosphere microbial communities from Kellogg Biological Station, Michigan, USA - KBS C8-3B metaG (SPAdes) (version 2) | ecosystem: Host-associated > Plants > Roots > Rhizosphere ... | reverse complement strand
AAATTCACAGCCGGGCGTCGCTTGCCTCGACCGGCAACACCTGCTTGAGGTCGTAGAGAACACCGCCCGGCACAAGCATCGTACGCAGCCGGTCGGCACCAAGCCGACTGATTTGATCATGACGCACCGCGAGGATGATGGATTCGAAAAGCCCTTCAGGAACTGTCTCAATCGTCTCGATGCCATATTCCTTGCGAACTTCGGCAGGATTGGCGAGCGGATCGTAAACGACGACCTCGCCGGCGAGCGAGCTTAGCTCCCTCACCAGATCAACCACTTTGCTGTTCCGGATATCGGGACAGTTTTCCTTGAAGGTCAGCCCCATCACAAGGATGCGCGACCGTCCGATTTCCAGTTTATGGCGAAGCATCAATTTGACGACGTCGAGCGCGACATATTGAGCCATGCCGTCGTTTATCCGGCGGCCGGCAAGAATCATTTCCGGATGGAAACCAATGGATTGGGCCTTGTGAGTGAGATAGTAGGGGTCGACGCCAATGCAGTGCCCGCCGACCAGCCCCGGCACGTAGCCGTGGAAATTCCACTTAGTTCCCGCCGCCGCAAGAATCTCGCGGGTCTCGAGCCCCATCATCTTAAACAACTGCGCAAGCTCGTTGATGAGAGCGATGTTCACGTCGCGCTGAATATTCTCGATAACCTTGGAAGCTTCGGCAACGCGGATCGAATTCGCCTTGTGCGTCCCGGCGGTGACGACCCGGGAATAAACCTGATTGACGAGTTCGGCTACTTCGGGCGTCGAACCCGACGTAACCTTTGTAATCTCGGACAGGCGATGGGCATGGTCGCCGGGATTTATCCGTTCCGGAGAATATGCCGCGAAAAAATCCTTGTTGAAGACAAGTCCCGAAACGCCCGACAGGATCGGAACGCAGAAGTCTTCCGTGACGCCGGGATATACCGTCGATTCGTAAACCACCACGTCGCCCTTGCGGAGCGCCTTGCCGACCGTCGCGGATGCCTTCTCGAGCATGCGCAAGTCTGGCTGAAGCGCCTGATCGATCGGCGTTGGTACGGTGACGACAAAGAAGTTGACCTTTTTGAGCGCCTCGGGATCCCCGGAGAAGCTGATATTTTTGGCGGCCGCGAATTCCGTCTCGGTCACCTCGTGAGTCCGATCCCGCCCCGCCTGGAGTTCCGATATCCGCTCGACATTGACGTCAAACCCGAGCACAGGAAAGTGCCGGGCCATATGGACGGCCAGTGGCAAACCGACATAGCCCAGCCCAATGATTCCAATCTTGACATCATTGACGCTCATCAAGGCCATAAAGCTTTCCACCCAAATAAGAGCAAGCTGCCACCGGCAGCTCAACGACCGGACGTGATACGGGTACTGCCTACCCCTAAAAGTTCGAACGCTTCTTTGCAAGGGCGGTCGACTCAACCGGCGGCCTGAAAGCTGGATGCAGGAAGCCATGCCGACGGTACGGTTGCAGTCCGGCCCGAACTGCATGCGATTTCGATCTGGTTCCCGTGGATTGACGTGTGGCTTCTGGCCCTGTTATCGCTCCCGTTTTGTTGGGTATCTTTTGCTTCTTGCCCGCGCTATTGCCAGACATGGCTTGGCAAGCGAGGACAGGCAATGCTTCAGTCTACCCGCACTGTAATGCTGCTTAGCGCCGCGCTCCAACTCGCAGCCTTTGTGCGGACCGCGATAATTGCGGCAACACTCGGTACGTCGCCGGCCGTCGACGCCTACAATCTTGGACTGATCGCTCCGAGCTTCATATCGACTGTGGTCGGGTCATGGCTCCAGATGAGCTTCATCGGGCGCTACACCTCACTCGTTGCAACCGCAGAAACTGGCCTGGCGGCCGCCTACCGCGGCCGCATGCTGGTGCTGGTGCTTGCCCTCGCTGTGGCGTTTGCAAGCCTTTGCTTCCTGCTGCCGGAGCCCATCATGGCCTTTTTCATGCCGGCTGGCCAAACCGCGATGGCGGCGTCAGCAGCGGCTGCCCTGAAGGTCTCTGGATTAATATTGATCCCTATTATTTCGAGCGATTTTATCGCTCTTATCCTCAACAGCCACGGACGTTTCTTTGCCGCCGCGCTGGCGCCCCTCGTCAACGCATTGGTTTCGGTGCTCGGCCTGTGGCTCTGGCCCTCTCTGGATTTGTCAGCATTGGTTTGGACGCTGTTGCTCGGGAGCCTTGCGCAAGGCGTCGTGGTAATAACGGCCTTGTTGAGGATGGGCCTGAATTTTCCCATTGACACGAGCGTTGCAAAAAGGGAAGTCCGCGCCACGCTGATGCTTGCCTTACCGCTGTTGCCGGCCATGATGCTGGGCAATTCCGCCGCCGCGATTATTCAATTTCGCGCTGCGGCACTTGGCGAAGGTATTGTTGCGATTTACGGCTATGCTTCACGCCTGCACGGCGCCTTGGCGCAGGTGTTGGTAATTGGCCTGAGTACTGTTCTGCTGCCCCACTTCGCCACGTTATGGTCTCGCGGCAGAAAAAAAGAGATCACTATTCTGTTCAGGCGACTGGCGCGCTGCACGGTATTGCTTGTCGCCTACCTCACACTTGGCATCTATCTGATGAGCGAGACCGCAACAAGAATTCTCTTCGAACGAGGCGCCTTCGATGCCCAGCATACGCAGCGAGTCAGCTGGCTTTGGATACTGCTTAGCCTGTCGCTTTTCCCGTTCGCTCTTGGCACCTTCATCGCCAAATTCTGCCAGGCCGTGCGAGGAGCAGGCAGTATCCTTGTGAGCGGTATCATTTCATTTGTTGTGACTTGGTCGGTAACTTGGTTTGGCGCATCGGTCGCGAGTCTGGGCGTCATCGTCAGCGCAGTCCTGGCAAGTGCTGTGTTAGTAACCTGTTTCTGGTTCCTTTGGCTTGGTCAACGAGTACAAATTCGACCGATCCTGGAAGATATCGGAATTGCATCATTCCGGATCGGATTGATTCTGGTCCCGGCAATTGCTGCGGAACGGTTGTCTAATCTGCAAACCAATGGCCTGTCCGACACGCTCGGCCTGCTCGTTCGTGGCTCTTCGTATACCTTGGTCGTCCTGTCACTGTTGATCGCGACGCGATCTCACTTGTGGTTCCTTACCAGGCACCCCGGCGAAGCGCAGCCTTGATTATCAGTTCTACCGAACCAACCCGTTGGATTGTTCAGCCCCGCTGCGTTTGGCGGGCATCATCCAATCCCACACCCAAGCCACCAGGATCGACGCACCGCAAATATATACGACATGTTTAATGATGACGACCTCGATAAAGAGATCGTTGCGGTGAAAGTAAAAACCTATCCAGACGCTGATCACGGCGAATGCCGCCTTGAGGGCACCGCTGGTCTTGTAGAAGAACAAGTTCAGCATGCCAAGGATGGATGCGTAGCCCAGAGCGAAAACTGCCACCATCCACTCGCCGCCGGCGGCGTATGCCTGTGCCCACGGATTATTGGCCATGCCAAACGAAACACGCGGAAACAGCACAGGCTGCACCATTGCATTAAACGATATGACCTTGCTGCTGTCGATCCCAAACACGCTGGCTCCCAGCGGCAGCCCGGTCAGTATTTGTCCGATGAGATAGCGTGCATCGGTGTGAAAACCCCTCCTGACGACCTCGTTCAGCGTTGACTGGACGACAAATGCTTCGGACTGCGACACGAAGGCCGCAACATAAAAATCTGAGTGCGAAAGAGCGCCCGCGGTAGCGCTCAGGTTCTCGCCCATTGATAGCGGTCGGGTAGCCTCACGGTTGGCCGCTGTTTTGGTCTCCCCGCGTCGCTCCACCTGGTTTGCTCCCGATTTGGCATCGAGGGCGATTTGAGCATCGCAGTATGAAGCCGTCGCGTACTTCGCCGGTCCTATCAAATGCTTGGCGACGAATAATGCGGCACCCCCAACGATCATAACCGCCATGAAAGCGACGACTTTCCGCCACCCCTGGCGGAGCCAGTCTTCTGTCAGCATTGCGCATGCAAGAAACGTGATCGCGGTCGCCAAACGAAATTCCGCATACAACTCTCCGAGCAAACAAAGTACCCCGACCGCAACGAGCGGCCACTGCCGCAGGCAGTACGCCGCCGCGACGCAGAAGGGCACCGAAAAGGAAGCGTAGTAATACCAAACATCAATCTTGCTCAGGATAATCGATTTGTCGAGGCACAGATAATAGACGCCAACATTAGAAATTGAGATCAGCCCGGAGACGATCGCAAAGGCCAACAGGACCACCGGGATCTTTGCCTCGAATCCGAGTCTAATTCGAGGTCCAACCGGGATACGATCGGCTACCACTGCCGCTATAGCGAGGGCGACAATTACCAGCGCCATGGCGCCGTAGGCGCCCGGTGCGATCAGTTCCGAATAGCTTTCAAGCCCGTACCCATATGAGAACTGCGCAACCCCGAAAAATCCGGGCATGAAGTAGATAACGCTCGCACCGAAGGCAACCGCCAACGGATCGGCTTTCACCCTCCAAATAAAGAACGTGGCGGCAACCGCGACCAACACGATGAAAAGGACCTGGGCCATCGCTATGGCGGCACCCGGCACGCAGATTTCGTTTCGGAAATCGAGAAAAAGGTAGGCGCAATGACCAAATTTATCCGTTCTTGCACGACTTGAACTCTCGCGGGCTCATGCCTTCTCATTGCCTTCGTACCTGCGGTTGCACTCCAATTGCAATAGCTTTATCTTTCGCGGCGCTTTGCCCGCTATCTGCGCCCCCCGGTCGCGTTCAGGATCTGTGGGGAATCCAATCGGCCCGGTTCCCCATCTTCACCTTATCGTTAAGCCGGCAAGCTGCGATGTATTTATTGGAGTAATATGATAGTTGGACGAGATGGCAAACTGGAACACAATGAAGTGGGCGGCCGCGGTTTTCTCGGCCGCGGTCTATTTCATTGCAGCCGCCTATTTCAAATTCCATTATGTTCCGGTACATCAGCCTTCTGGCGCGGTTATGCAGTTGAAGCCGCCGTTCGAAAAATTCTACCTCAGCGACTTCGCATATGTAGTAAAAGTACCAGAACTGAACGCCTTTTCAGACAACATCGCTACCCCCCACAGGTCGAACTACGTGGTTTATGAGAATGATCACCCCTTAGGGCCGGCACACAGCGAGCACGCGGACATTTCAAAGATTGGCAAAGGCAGATTTTCGCACTGGAACGAGGAAGGGTTCATTTTCTCGAGCACTGACAATAGCAACCCCAGTACGACGGGACGGCGGTATTGGGTGGTGTTGCCAAAGGATCGACCTCATGAATAATTACGAATTTTGCGCGGCCTTCGCGGCAAAAACGGCGAAGGATCATCCGCCAGGCTTCAAGGTGTTGGACTATGGTTGCGGCGCTGGAGAAATTATCAAACTCATGCGCGACGGCGGACTGGATGCGTACGGGTGCGAGGCGTTTTACGAAGGTGGCAATCTATCATCCAAGGTGCCCGCAGAATTGAAAGACCGGATTTTTGCGATGCAGGGCGACCGCATTCCATTTCCGGACGAAATCTTCGATCTCGTCATGAACAATCAGGTACTCGAACACGTGCCTGATCTCAATATTGTTCTCTCTGAAATCAGCCGCGTCCTCAAGCCCGGCGGCGTCTGCCTAAGCCTCTTTCCGCATCGTGAAGTCTGGCGCGAGGGCCATTGCAATATCCCGTTCCTGCATTGGTTTCCGAAGGGATCGACGCCGCGCATCTATTACGCCACGGCGCTGCGCTCACTGGGACTTGGCTACTGGAAGAACGATCTGAGCCCGTTGGCATGGTCGCGGAATTTCTGTCGATGGTTGGATGCCTGGTGCTACTATCGTCCTTATAGGGAGATCGCCGCGACGTTCGCGAGCCACCTCTCCGGCCCATCTCATATAGAGCGAGAATGGATCGTCAGTCGACGTGCGGAATTCAGATTTGCTCCGAAATGGCTTCGCCGATTGACTGCACGTAAGGCGGCTGGACTTGTGTTCTTGACCGCAAAGCCATCGTTGTGAACGGTGTTCCGCGATAAACACGATATCGGTAAAGCTGGGAATCGGTTTTAAGCGCCCTCGACCACGTCCGGCCAACCGGCCAATCATTGGCGTTGACATACACTGGAGCGGACGTACTACGTCAACCAATGGGTATTTCCGGATTGCGACGCCAGGTTCCGCGCGCCCCCTGCGATGGAGTGATGCCATGAGTCTGACCGAACGCGAAACTCATTTTGAGTTCGGGGAAAACTGGAAGAACTATGCCAAGACCATCGACCAAAAGCGCATCAACTCCGCCATAGCAGGCGTAAAAAAGCTCTTTCCGGACGGTCTGGCAGGTAAAACCTTTTTGGACATCGGCTGCGGATCGGGCCTGCATTCCCTGGCTGCGCTTTCGCTCGGCGCAGCATCCGCAATGGCGGTCGATATCGACGAAACCTCCGTCAGCACGACGCAAGAGCTGCTCACTCGATATGCGCCCGGATCGAAATGGAGCGCGAAAATTGCCTCTGTTTTCGACGCGTCGCCAGATGCGCTTGGCACTTTCGACGTCGTCTATTCCTGGGGTGTGTTGCATCACACGGGCGACATGTGGCGAGCGATCGAATGCGCGACTCATTTCGTCAAATCCCGCGGCCGTTTTGCACTGGCAATCTATTCCGCAACGCCATGCGATTCGATGTGGAAAGCCGAAAAGAAATTCTATTCGCAGGCGCCGCACCCGATCCAATGGAGCATCCGGCAAATTTACATGGCTGCATTTTTGGCTGCCAAGACCCTGCTTGGAGGAAATCCGATCTCCTACGTCCGGAATTACTCCGAAATACGCGGCATGAACTTTTCGCATGACGCTCATGATTGGCTTGGCGGATACCCTTACGAAACTGCAACTGCCACCGAAATTCATGACCGTATTTGCAAGATGGGATTTACAGAGGAGCGATCGTTCCCCTTGCCGGCGAGCCGGGGATTGTTCGGATCTGGATGTCACGAGTTCGTATTTCAGAAGGCTTGACGTCGCGCCGCCTGCCGCCGCGCATAGCTTCTATCGCTTCAAACCGACAGCGGACCAGAATGGAACGCGTCGTATTGGAGGCCCGCGAAAGGTTCTTCCTCGCAACCGCGTGGGCATCCGAGCTGGCATCCTTGCAAATGCAGGTGCCCCACGCGCGGAGCAACCAAAACTGACGACCGCCCGCTGCCGCAGCCGACTTCGAGCCCGATAACATCGGGTGGCAGTGCCTCCCGGGAAAATTGACAGTACGAATGAAACGTCGCTTCGGGGTTCCCCTTAACTCCGTCGATAATCGTCCTCGATGCGGATGATATCGTCTTCGCCAAGATAACTGCCGGTCTGGACTTCGATCAGTTCCAGCGGAATCTTGCCGGGATTCTCCATCCGGTGGGTCGCCCCGATCGGGATATAGATCGATTCATTCTCGTGCACGATCTTGACCAGTTCGTTGACCGTCACGCGCGCCGCGCCGCGCACCACGATCCAGTGCTCGGAGCGATGGTGATGTTTTTGCAGCGAGAGCCGGCCACCCGCCTTCACCACGATGCGCTTGACCTGATGGCGCTCGCCGATATCGAGCGATTGATACGAACCCCACGGCCTGTGCACTTTGAGATGATCTTCCGTGACTTGAGGCGCGATCGTCTTCAATTTCGCAACCAGCCGCTTCAGGCCGTTGGCGTCCTTCTGACGCGACACCAGCACGGCGTCCTGGGTCGCCACCACCACCAGATCGTCGACACCCTCCAGCGCCACCAGCGCCTTGTCGGTCGAAACGTTGCAGTTGCGCGAATCCTCGAACACTGCGGCGCCCTGCGCGGCATTGCCTTGGCCATCCTTGTCCGACAGTTCCCACACCGCATGCCAGGAACCGACGTCGGACCAGCCGCACGCCACCGGTACCACGGCGGCGCGAGAGGTCTTCTCCATGACGGCGTAGTCGATCGAGATCGCCGCGGCTGCTCCGAACGATCCGGCATCGAGCGTCACGAAGCCGAGATCGCGCCCTGCCTTCGTCACCGCATCGCTCACCGCTTGCACGCTGTCGGGATCCACATTGCGATATTCATCGAGCAGCACGCTCGCCCGAAACATGAAGTTGCCGCTGTTCCAGAAATAGCCGGCCTTGATATAATCGGCGGCCGTCACCGGGTCCGGCTTCTCGACGAACTTCGCCACCGCGCGGACCTCGCCGGCAATCGGCTCGCCGGGGCGGATATAGCCGTACTCGGTCGCCGGGCGCTCGGGTTTTACGCCAAACGTCACGATATTGCCGGCTTCGGCCGCGACCAGGCCATGGCGGCAGGCGGCCACAAAAGCGGAGGTATCCCGGACGACATGATCCGCCGCCAGCGCCAGAACCACAGCATCGCCGTCGCGAATTTGCGCAAACGCCGCGCCTGCGGCGATCGCCGGGCCGGAATCGCGTCTCATTGGCTCGAGCAGGACGTCTGCCTCGATACCGATCTCGGCAAGCTGCTCGAGCACCATAAAGCGATACGCCGTATTGGTGATAACAATCGGGCGCTCGAACAATGCGGCGTCGGAAACCCGCAACAGCGTATCCTGAAACGTCGAACGCATTCCGAACAGCGGCAGGAACTGTTTCGGACGCACCTCGCGCGAGGCCGGCCACAGTCGCGTTCCGGCCCCGCCGCACATGATGAGCGGAATAATTCGCCTGTCCATCGACTCCTCGAACCTCCCGCCCTCGACCGCTCCGGGCCTCTTTACCTGTCGCGCTGAGGGTGCCGCAATACCAAGTTGTCGGCTATTGCCAGATCGGCTTCAAAACCATACCAAGGCGGTCGTAATCCAACCGCGGTTGCCGGATCGCGTGATTTTCACCCTTCTCACCCTGACGAGCGCGGACGACATGCGTCGGATCCTGCTTTCGACGATAAAAATAGCGATCTCCGCGGCGCTGCTTTATCTCGCGCTGCGCAAGGTCAATCTATCCGAGCTTGCGTCACGTATCAATATTGCGAGCCTGGGCTGGATCGGCATGGCGATTGCCGTGACCTTCCTGCAGATTTTTGTCGGCGTGTTGCGATGGCGCGAGATCGGCGCGGAGTGCGGCGCGCCGTTGGCGACAACGCAGGCGATGCGCTTCAATTTGATCGGAACATTCTTCAACCAGACCCTGCCATCCTCGATCGGCGGCGACGCCGTAAGACTCTGGCTGGTCGCGCGCGGCGGTGCCGGATGGCGCGCGGCGACCTATTCCATCTTCGTCGACCGCGCAATCGGCCTGATCGCGCTTGCGATCATCATCGTTGCAAGCCTGCCGTGGAGCTACAGCCTCATCAGCGATCCTCATGGCCGGTCGGCGCTGTTGTTCGTCGATTTCGCGGCGCTCGCGGGCGGAGTGGGATTTCTCGTTCTTGGCAGGTTGCGCTGGCCCTGGCTGAAGCGCTGGTGGGGCACGCACCACCTCCACGCCTGCTCGGTGATCGCCAACCGGGTCATCTTCAGCCGCGAGCGCGGACCAACGATTGCGGTGCTGTCGGTACTTGTGCACGTGCTCGCGGTCGTCATTGCCTGGTGTGTGGTGCAATCGATCGCGGCGCCGGTCTTGTTCGGGCAGATTTTTCAGCTCGTCCCGCCGGTAATGCTGATCACGATGCTGCCGATCTCGATTGCCGGCTGGGGCGTCCGTGAAGCCACCATGGGCCTGGCGTTCGGCTACGCCGGACTGATGACCAACGAAGGCGTGAACGTGTCCCTGCTATATGGCGCCGTGTCGTTTATCGTCGGCGCCTTCGGCGGGCTGGTGTGGATTCTCAGCGCCGAAAAGGCGGCACAGGGCTCCGCACCAATTGAGGTGCCGGAATAACTGCCCCGACGCCGTCGATTGCCTTATTGCAGCTGCACGGGTTTGAATCGCTGCAATGTGATGCGTTCGAAGCCGGCTTTTTTGACAGGCTCATTCCGCCTCGATAACGTCAGTGCCATCGCGAGATGTCAATGAAGATCAGCGTCGTAACAGCCAGTTACAATTCCGAGGCAACGATCGGCTTCACCATTGAATCTTTTCTGGAGCAAGATCATCCGGAAAAAGAAATGCTGGTGATTGACGGAGCGTCCAACGATGCAACCCTGAGAATTGTCGAGTCATTTGGTTCAGACGCGATACGGGTTTTTTCAGAGAAGGACAAAGGCGTATACGATGCCATGAACAAGGGCTTTCACTTGTTTCAAGGCGCCGCGGTGGGATTTCTCAATTCCGACGATACATTTCACGATTCCGGCGCACTCGGAGACATCGCGGCGGCGATGCAGGACGCCGACATCGTGTACGGCGACCTCAATATGGTGACCGATCACCGCACCAAGCGTCTCGTCCGTTCCTGGCGGGGCGGAGTATTCAAACGCTATTCGTTTCAGCTTGGCTGGGTGCCCCCCCATCCCACCTTCTACATGCGCAGGGAAGTGGTCCAAAAGGTCGGCGACTACGATTTGAGCTACATCACCACCGCCGATTACGACTACATGCTGCGAGCCCTCGCGTTGAACAATTTCCGGGTGCGCTACATCCCTCGGATCATCGCGGACTTTCAGATGGGCGGTATCAGCACCAAGGGCTGGCGCGTCACCGCGCTAGGAAACCTGGAGTGCTTGCGATCGCGGCGCGTGCATTTGAATGCGCCCATCATCGACGCCGCGTTTTTCCTGCGTTTCCTCAGGCGGATTTTTCAAATCCGGAAATCAGGATTATCAGAGCGGGCCGGAGGCCGCAGCCTGCTCGAATGGCGCAATTGAACCGAATTCCGGCACGGCATCCTTCAGAACGGCCTTGATGGTGGCCCGGTCGTCTTTGGCGATCGCCTGCTCAAGCGCCGCAATCCACTTCCGCAGAGCCGGCATGGGCGGTTCAT
>Ga0207707_10005736_pt1 | contig 10854 bp, 10 predicted proteins | sample KBSC83BmetaG_FD_184336 | JGI IMG/M metagenome (GOLD analysis project Ga0207707, IMG submission 184336) | Corn rhizosphere microbial communities from Kellogg Biological Station, Michigan, USA - KBS C8-3B metaG (SPAdes) (version 2) | ecosystem: Host-associated > Plants > Roots > Rhizosphere ... | reverse complement strand
GGGCAATCCTGGAATAGGATACAGGCTGTCTGTCAGGTAAGTCTCGTCTCTCTGGTCTATCCGGTTTTTCGTGCGTGAGCTGCCGCTGAAGGCGAAGATGCTGGAAGGTCAGACGCTGTAACCTTATCACGCGAGACAGACCGGGCAAATCGGATAGCCGTTTCTAGTGGATGACGCCCAGCTCCCGACCAACGGTCGCGAAGGCGGCGCTGGCTCGCTCCAGCTGTTCGCGGGTGTGGGCCGCCGACATCTGGACGCGAATCCGTGCCTGGCCTTCCGGGACGACCGGGTAACTAAATCCCACGACATAGACCCCTTCTACCAAAAGCCTCTCTGCCATCCTGGTGGCGAGCGACGCGTCGCCCAACATAAGCGGGATGATGGGATGTTCGCCGGGGATGAGTCGGAATCCGAGGGCAGTAAGCTGTGCGCGGAAGTAGTGCGCATTCTCGCGAAGCCTGGTCCGTAACTGGTCGCCCTGGGCCACGAGGATCACGGCCCGGCGAGCTGCCGCAGCAATGACCGGGGGAAGTGAATTCGAAAATAAGTAGGGTCGCGACCGCTGCCGCAACAGTTCAACGATGTCCTTTCGTCCGGACGTAAACCCGCCTGTCGCGCCGCCCAAGGTCTTGCCGAGCGTGCTGGTCAGGATCTCGATCCGGTCTGCGACGCCGAAATGGTCCGGCGTGCCACGTCCGTTGTGTCCCAGCACACCGGTCGCGTGACTGTCGTCCACCATGACGGCTGCATCATACCGATCCGCCAGCGCGACGATCCGATCGAGTTTCGCGAGGTCTCCATCCATGGAGAAGACCCCATCTGTCGCGATCAGACGGAGCCGGCAGGTTGACGCCTGCTGCAACTTGGCTTCCAGATCCGCCATATCCGAGTGTGCATAGCGCAGCCTGGTGGCCTTGCAGAGCCTGATCCCATCGATCAGGCTGGCATGATTTAAGGCGTCGCTGATGACGGCGTCTTGCTCGCCGAGCAGTACGTCAAAGAGGCCGCCGTTGGCATCGAAACAGGAGCTGTAGAGGATCGTGTCTTCGGTTCCGAGAAAGTTGCTGATCGTCTGTTCGAGTTGTCTGTGAAGATCCTGCGTGCCGCAGATGAAGCGGACAGAGGCCATTCCATAGCCATGCTCTTGCAGTCCTGCGGCGGCCGCCTCTCTGACGTCGGGATGGTTGGCCAGGCCCAGATAGTTGTTCGCGCAAAGATTGAGGACGTCCCCCTGCGCCACGCGAATCTCGGCCCCTTGAGGACCGAGGATCTGTCGCTCGGATTTGTAGAGGCCTGCCGCGCGGATTTCAGCGAGTCGCTCGCCTACAGTTTTTTTGAGTGAATGGTGGGCCATAACAATGTTCAGGTGAGAGGCGCGGGCCGAGTGGCTAGGGGGTTTCTTCCCAAGCCTCTTGCCCCTAACCACTAGCCTTTTACGGAATTAAGACCACTTTCCCGCACTGTCCTGAGTTGATCAGTTCAAATCCCCGCGCGAAGTCTTTCATGGGAAAGGTATGGGTGATGACAGGTTTGATATTGAGTCCCGCCTGGAAGAGCCCGGCCAAGCGATACCAGGTTTTGAAGAGGCGGCGGCCGGTAATGCCGTAGACCCGGATCCCCTTAAAAATAATGTCGTTTGCAAGGTCGCAATTGATCGGGCCGGTGGGAATCCCGAAGAGCGTCACGCGCCCGCCATTCTTCACGGCGCTGAACGCCTGATGCACTGCCGCCGGATTTCCGGACATTTCGAGGGATGCATCGACGCCTTCGCCGGCCGTCATCTCCTGAATGGCGGCGGTGATGTGCTCCGTGGTCTCGGTCTTACCGTTGAGTATGTGATCGACACCCACTTGTTTGGCAAGGTCCAGTCTGTACGCACTGATATCCGTGGCGATGATCATGGCGGCACCGGCCGTTCGTGCGACGGCGGCGGCAAAGAGGCCGGTCGGACCACAGCCGGTAATCAGGACCGTCTGTCCGGTGAGGTCTTCGACTAACGCGGCGTCGACGGCATTGCCGAGTGGTTCTTGGACGCAAGCGAGTTCCGGCGGAATGACAGAGGAGGTTTTCCAGAGCACAGTTTCCGGCAGGACGAGGTACTCCGCAAACGACCCGTCACGATCAACCCCGAGGATGCGATAGTCTTTGCATACGTGCGCCTGGCCGGTACGACATTGGAAACATCGTCCACAGGTCAGGTGAGATTCCGCTGCGACATAGTCTCCCACCTTGACTAACGTGACGTCGGCTCCGATCTCCACCACTTCGCCGCACATCTCGTGACCGATGATCCGTGGCGGATGGATGCGACTGTGTGCCCAAGGATCCCAATTGTAAATATGAGCGTCCGTTCCGCACAGCGACGTCGCTTTGACGCGAATGACCGCATCCGCGGGACCTGGTTTCGGGTCCGACCGTTCGGTATCGCTTAATCCCGGTTGCGGCGATGTTTTGACGAGCGCACGCATCGGCCCATTGTATACCAGCCGTTCAACATCGCCTACCCCTTAATGGAAAAGACGGCTTGCGCCGGAGTTCGAGAGATCGGTAGGATGCGGCCTATGAAGGCTCTGCACTATCGAGGCCTTATGCTGTCGGCGGGGTTATGTTGTGTGGCGTTCTTCTGTCCGGTCCTCATCCCCACCGTGTTCTCCGCATCCGCACCACAAACTGCCGCTTCATCCGGTCCGGCAAAGCGATGGGCGCAGTTCGAGTTGAGCCAGGCTGAGTCGGTCGGCGATCCCCAAACCGGGAAGCCGGTTACGCTGACGATTCTCCTCGGGGGCGTGACAGCAGGGTCGGCTGCCGTTGTGGCCACCTGTGAATCCATTGTCTTTCAATCCCAAACGGTCACGCTGGAACCGGATGCGGAGTCGATGGCCTTGAAGGGGACGGTGACGCTCGAGCCGATCCCGCTCAGTCGGACCTCCGTGCCGCCCAAGGTTGCGCGAATCCAGGTGACGTTTGCTCGATCCCGTCAGGACAAACTTGAACGGTTCATGCGGCGGGTGGTGTATGTGACGATGGATCATTCGGATCCGGTGATCGAAGAGAGTGAAGCACCGCCCGTCCGTCCGGAGGAATCGTGGCAAGGGGAAGACGTGATCTTGGATGAGGCGCAACCGGCTGTGGAGCCGGTCTCGACCGGTACCCTCGCGGAGGAAGACCTGGTCCCCTTTCCTTCCCCGGGAGAAGGGAAGGCCTATTGGCAACATGTGAGTCTGCTTATCAGCCGGAGTTGGGCCCGCCAGGTCCGCGGAATCCGGCGCGCGCCAAGCAGCGAAACGGTGAAAGTCCGTTTCAAAATGTTTCCAACCGGCCGCGCCCAGCTGATTGAAATTGAGAAAGGTTCCGGCGCGCGTGAAATCGACGAAGCGGGCATTTATGCGGTGGTCAATGCGCAACCGTTTCTGCCGTTTCCCAGCGAGTTGGGAGAGGAACCGGTGGATGTGCATATCCGGATGCGAACCGGTATTCGACCACGGTCCCTTGAGGTGCAATCTGTCGGGACTGTGTCATCCGGGAAACCTGATTCGTCGAGCCAGCCTCCGAAGAAATAGCACCCAACCCATTGAGATTTCATAGGCGAAACGTCACCCAGGAGGAGTCATCGATGTTGATACAGAGAGGGCAGAATTGGCGCATGCTCGTTGTGCTCGGAGCGACGGTCTGGTTTCCATTGGTGGTCCATGCCGAAACAGCCCGCTGGGATGTGGACCCTGACCATTCGACGATCGAATTTCGCGTGGCCCATATGGTTGTATCGAAGACTACAGGCCGGTTCATGGATTATGCCGGGCATATCGACATGGATGCGGACTCCGGCACGGTGAAGGCCATTGAGGCCACGATCAAGACCGGGTCCGTGAATACGAATCACGAAAAACGGGATGCACATTTGCGAAATCCGGACTTCTTTGATGTGGAACACTTTCCGACGATGACCTTCAAGATGAAGAGCTACAAAAAAATTGCAGAGGGCTATATGGCAGTGGGAGATCTTACGCTACGCGGGATCACCAAGGAGGTGATCCTCGTCGGTCACTATAATGGAACGACCAGGGATCCCTTGGGCAATTCCAGAGCCGGCTTCAATGCGGAAGGCAAACTCAACCGCAAAGATTTCGGGATGGTCTGGAACAAGACGTTAGACAGCGGCGGGCTCGTCGTCGGGGACGAGGTCCAGATCAGGCTCGATATCGAATGTATCAAGGCGAAGCCCTAGCGGGAGGCTGAAAAAGTCTGCCAGCGTCGTTCTCGCCTCGGAAGCATCCTCAACGTAACCAGGGGCTACGACTCCGGTGCTTCTCTCGGCTGCGGCCTTCCTTGCTGGACGGCCTTTTTGAGCCTCCTGCAGAGTGTTGGCTGCCCGCGCGCTGTGTGGTTCGACTGCGTATTAACTTCCTGAGGGCAATCAATCATGAAGGCGATGGTTCTGGCTCGTACAGCGGATGTGGAAACTGCTCCGCTGCAGCTGCGCGAGCTACCAATGCCGGAACCAGGTCCGGGAGAGGTCTTGGTGTGCATCACCGTCTGCGGGATCTGCCGGACGGATCTTCACGTGATTGAAGGCGAACTGCCTAACCCGACTCTCCCGTTGATTCCAGGCCACCAAGCCGTCGGTGTCATCAGTCAGGTCGGTGTCGGGGTGAGTGAGCGGACGGTCGGTGAGCGAGTCGGCATCGCCTGGCTGCAACATACGTGCGGCGTCTGCGAGTTTTGCACGGGCGGCAGGGAGAACTTGTGCGAACGGGCCAGGTTTACCGGCTATCACGTCGATGGCGGATACGCGGAGTATGTGCTTGTCCCGGCAGCCTTTGCCTATCCGATTCCGCAGGTCTTCAGTGATGCAGAAGCGGCCCCCCTTCTCTGTGCCGGAATCATCGGCTTCCGCGCCTTGCGCCTGAGCGGGATCCAGCCGGGCCAACGGCTCGGTCTCTATGGGTTTGGAGCCTCCGCCCACATTGGCATACAGATAGCCCGTCATTGGGGCTGTCACGTCTATGTCAGTTCCTTGAAACCGGAGCACCAGCGACTTGCACATGAATTGGGGGCCGTCTGGGTCGGGGGGGCGACCGACATGCCGCCGGACAAGCTCCACGGTTCGATCATCTTTGCCCCGGCCGGGGAATTGGTCCCGCCGGCCCTGCGTGCATTGGAACGAGGCGGTACGCTCGCCCTCGCCGGCATTCACATGACGCCGATTCCTTCGCTCGATTACGATCGTGAAGTATTTGGAGAGAAGGTCATTCGAAGTGTCACGGCCAATACAAAGCAGGACGGGCTCGATCTCCTCCGTGAGGCCGCGGCAATTCCGATCAAGCCCCGCACCACGTCCTTTCCCCTCGATGAAGCCAATCGTGCCTTGCAAGAATTGAAGGCGGGACGTTATGCGGGAGCCGGCGTGCTGGTTCTGTCGTGACAGCCTCACAGGAAAGTACGCAGGAGCCTATCTATGGTAGGATTGCCTCCCATGCGTCTGGTTGGCTTCACATTCTGGATTGTTTCTTGTGTACTGCTCATCGACCTGCCGGCTCGGGCTTTGGAATTTACCGCCGACCAAGTGACGAAGATCGACGGCCGGACCAATAAAGCGAACATCTATTATCGTGATCAAATGTGGCGCATCGAGCACCAGTCCATGGGACCTGTTAATGTGAGCATCGTACGCAAGGATAAGCAGGTCGTCTGGTTGCTGCTCTCACGGATGAAACATTTCAAAACGCTGCCCTATGGGCCGGAGCAGGACCTCCAGGTGAGTGAAAAGCTGGAGGGAGAAGTGTCACGACAGGAGATCGGAAAAGAAATACGCGAGGGGCATCCGACGATCTTGTACGAAGTGACGACGAAGCAGGGGGAGCAGGTTGAGCTGTACTATCAATGGGTCGCCACGGACATTCATTTTCCAATGAAGCTGGCGAAGAAAGACGGGAGCTGGATTGTGGAGTATCAGCATGTGAAGCTGCGGTCGGTCTCGGATTACCTCTTCAACCTTCCGCTCAATTTTCAACCGCTGGAAGATTTCAAGAAACAATTACCACCGGAATATACCGGGCCGGGCATGCAATGAAACAAGGAGGATGTCACGTGCGAGCTTTGGGAATCATCGCCGGGGTTGTGATTGCGGGATTGACGGTCATGGGTGGGTTGGTCCACGCTCTGGACGTGGCCGACGTCGTCCGGGAATGGACCCCCGAAGGAAAGAAAATTGCCGCTGAGCGGGTGAAGTTGCCGGCTCACGACGAAATGGTCCTCATTCCGGCCGGATCCTTCATTATGGGGAGCGACAGGAAGATAGATCGCAACGCCTATCAGGCAGAATTCCCCCAGCGCAAGGTCTACCTGGACGCCTACGAAATCGACAAGTTCGAAGTGACCACGGTGCAATTTCTGAAATTCATCCTCGCCAAGGACCTCGCGCCGCTGATCGACTGGCAATACGACGGAGGCAATTTCCAGGAAACCATGGTCAACCATCCTGTGATGCACGTGTCATGGAATGATGCCGATGCGTACTGCACATGGGCTGGAAAGCGTCTGCCGACCTCGGCAGAGTGGGAAAAGGCTGCGAGGGGCGAGGATGGACGCATCTATCCCTGGGGGAATCAGCCTGCGGGATTAAGCCGGGCCAATTTCGGCCGCACGGGATTGTCCGGACCGGTCCGCGATCGGCCGGAGCGTCTTCTGCTCTATCCGCCGATCGTCTCCGTGGACAAGTACGAAAATGCCGTGAGCCCGTATGGCGTCTATCAAATGTCCGGCAACGTCGCTGAATGGACCAATGATTGGTACGATCAGAACTATTACAAGTCGGCGCCAGACCGGAATCCTAAGGGGCCGGAACGAGGGACACAAAAAGCCTTCCGCGGCGGGGGATGGGTCGACAGTACTCCCTCCGTGCGGCCTGCTCAACGAAACGGGGCTGAACCCAACACGAAAATGAATTGGCTCGGCTTTCGCTGCGCGAGGGATGTGAAAGAAGGGGCGGCGCCTCAGGGTTGACGCTCCCCTACCTCCGAAGCGATCCTTTCGGGTTCCGGCGGACGGGCTGTCAAACCAGTCCGATCTATGCAGACTGTTTCTGCCGCAGCAGCATATGGGCCTGTTCGGCGAGTTCTTTGACCAGGACGCCCATCTTCGGGTGGGAAGGTTCGAAGTCGATTGGAAGATCGTAATGGCGGAGACACTCGCTGGCAGTGGGGCCGATCGAGGCCACGACCATTTTTTTGCATGCCTCTTTGAACTGCGCACTGGTGCCTTCCTGCTCGAGTAACTGCATCACATGATCGATCTGCGCAGCGTTGGTGACCAGCATCACGTGCATGTGTCCCGTGATGATCTCGCCGAGCACCCGTATCAATGGGCCCGTATCTTCCGGGAGTGCCCAACGGTATATGGGTACGGGAAAGACTTCTGCCCCCCGTTGTTTCAGGGCCTCCAGCAGCTGCGGATTGGACATGCCGTACTCCTGGACCGCGACGCGGAGACCCTTGACGGGACGGTACTCGTCGAGAGTGGACACCACCTCGACCCATGTATTCGGTTCCGGCACGGTGATGTTCGGCTCGAGGTCGAGGGCTTTCTTGAGGGCCGCGACCGGTTTCGGCCCTCGCGTGACCACAAAGGCTTTTTTCAGCGCTTCGACCAGCTCAGTTCGCGGATAGCGGGTTTGGAGCAAGTCAAAGAGGGCGGTGGTGCCGGTGCCTGTGAGCAAAATCACCACATCGATTTGCTCCAGGATGAGTTTGACGCCCAGGCGAAAGACTGCCCCGTTTTCCTGGAGCGGAATCGGGAGTTCCCGTAAGGCCGGGGTTACAACCGGCGTCCCGCCGTTTCGCTCAATCAGCCGTTTCATTTCCGGTGCCATGCGACTTTCGAACGACACCACATGCAGGCCGCCGAAGTCCGTCGGGGCTGCCGCTGCCGGCAGAGGGGCTTCTCGAAGGATGCGGGCGGCAGAAGGCGGCGACGTCGGTGCGTCTCTTGCCCCGCAATTCGCCAGCATCGCAAGGATGTCCGCCGCGTTGTCCAGTAATTGATGGAGGGCTGCCTGCTCTCCCAGGTCCGTGGCGCTGAGCAGATCGAGCCAGAATACCGCGTCGTCGACATCCGTCGCCGCGATGGCGAGTTTGGCCTGTCGGTCTTCATCCGATTGCGCGCGCGCGACGGCGCGGCAACTCGCAGCCAATATGGTTGCCGCCTTCACCAGCTGCGGTTCAATGGCGCTGGTTTCCGCGGTGTGGGGGAGGGTACCGAACAGTTTGAGAACGCCAAGGGCAAACTGTTTGGTTTTAGCTTTGAGTTGATCTGTCTGATCCGACTCAGTCATGGACGATTCTGCCTGGCAAGCGAGCTTCGAGCAGCCGCCTATCTCGCGTCAAGGGCGCATCGAAAGCCCGTTGATTCGTTCCGGATCGTCGGGTCGCTGTCTACACGGGTAAAGATGCGGACCGTGGGAGTTTCGTTCTGCCATCCTGCACCTCGAATGACTTTCTTGGTACCGCTGTCCGGACCCTTGGGATTTTTTGCAGGACTTTTTTCATAATATCGGGCGTCGTACCAGTCATTCACCCATTCCCAGACGTTTCCGGCCATGTCATAGGCGCCGAAGGGACTCTTCCCCGCTTCATAGCTTCCGACGGGCATCAAGGTTCTCTCGCCGATCCATTGTTGATTAAAATTGAGATGCTTGACCGTGGGTTCGACGTTCCCCCAGGGAAACCGTCGGTCGGTTGTGCCTTTCGCCGCCTTTTCCCATTCGGCCTCGGTCGGGAGTCGCTTGCCCGCCCACTTGCAGTACGTCTCGGCATCGAACCAATCGACATTGATCACGGGCCGGTCGGTGAGTGATGCAGCAATCGCGTCTCCTTGCCAGAGGTTTCGCGTCGGGTTCTTGGAGTTTTGTGGAACCCGATGGCCTGTGGCCTTGACGAATTCCAGATAACGGCCATTCGTCACTTCGAATGTGTCGATATAAAATGTATCCACGATCACATCATGGCGTGGGTACTCATCACGGCCGCCATCCCGGTCTCCGTGCGGAACTCCCATCGGAAACGGGCCGGCCGGAATCACAACCATGGGAGCCCCGTCTTTGCCGGTCGGAGGTGCGAGCAGGGGTTGAGGCGTTTGGTCCGCCGCGAAGAGCGGCGAGAGCGCCACAAAGACGCAGAGCGTAGTCGATACAAGAAACCGGGGGACACACATCGTTGTGAACTCCTTCTTCAGATCGGAAGCGTCTGCATCGTATCATAGCGGAAGAAGAAGCGCAGCCGCCGTCCGGGTGAAGCAGGCCGGTTCTCTCGCTCCATAACAGGCAGGTGGCGGGAAAACTTAGTGGGCACTCGAAGAGCTTCGATGGTGCGTACACGTGAGACCACAACGCTTGCGTGTGCTTAAGACGGCCGTCCGCAAGGCCGCAGCAGGGGAAGGCCCGAGGTGCTACAAAGCCCACTTCGTGTCGGCTGTTCGCCCAGAAACTGGATCACTGGTGAAGGGAAAGATCCTTTTGAGGCTATCCGATCTCCGGGAATATTTTTCGATATGTTGACGGCCGAACAATGCGAGAACGCCGCCGGCGGAGTTTCTAAGTATACTGCCTGGGATTTTCAATTGACGGGGCGGGAGTGGCTCCCTACTATACGGACATCATTGAGGGTGACTATGAGCGGGCCGCTCCATCGAGGTTTACGTCATGTGGCGCTGCGCGTCACGGATCTCTCACGTTCTCGAGCCTTCTACGAACAGTTACTGAGCATGAAGGTGGTATGGGAACCGGATTCGGACAATGTGTACTTCAGCTCCGGTTCGGATAATTTCGCGTTACACCAGATTTCGCCATCCGAGCTCGCCTCCTACCAGCCATCGAAAGGGCAATTGTTGGACCACATCGGCGTGATCCTCGAGAGCCCGGAGGCAGTCGATCGGATGTATCGGGAAGTTGAGCCCCGTCTTCGACAGATGGGCGGGAAGGTCGTGAAGCCGCCGAAGCAACATCGCGACGGCAGCTATTCCTTTTACTTTTCAGATCCTGACGGGAATGTCATTCAATCGTTGTATGAACCTACAATCAGCAAGCTGGAGTGGGTGCAAGGTCACACGTAAACAGTCGACAGCCTCGTCGAGTTCCCGTCTGACGTCTTACATTTTACGAGCATGAAGATCTGGGACAGTTTGCCGAAACATCAGTACCTGAGTCTGGCGCCCTGGACCTGGATTCAATTGGAGAGCGCCGACCCTCCCGGGCCCTTTCCCTTTATTGCCGGGGTGGCTCCGGAAGTCGTCGCGAGTCTCCATGAAGCTCATGGACTCCTTTCCAGTGCCATCGATACGGCGATCAGCGATGTCTTTTCCAAGCGAGCGCGGCTCGACGATCCCGATCGCCAGCGGCGGCTGGAAGATGCGTATGCAGAGGTCATCGGCGCTCGTCCCTATCTGCAGCAGCACATTCGTTGTGGCCGGAAGCAAGACGGGACGTTCCAATGGGAGTTTTCAACCGATTCCACCAAATCCGCGACGGTGACCAACGGCGGATTGCGAATCTTCCACTCCGTGAAGCGGCAGGCGATTCCCATCGGATTTGACCAGCGCCAGTTAGGGCCATGTGTGGGAAAAATTCTGGGATTCCTGGACGGCACGCATCAGTCTGACGAAATCAAAACGCTGGTAGCGACCTCGGGGCGGGATGCCGAACGCTTGCTCACGCGATTGATCGAATCCCTTCACCAGCAGGAATGTTTGGTCAGCTCGAACACCTCTTCCGTCAGGTCCCGCTGGTTCGAGACGCTCCACGATAAAGATACGGCCCATCTCGGACATGCCGCATTGCTGTATCGGCAAAGAGATCAGGCGCTG
>Ga0207707_10005732_pt1 | contig 10857 bp, 9 predicted proteins | sample KBSC83BmetaG_FD_184336 | JGI IMG/M metagenome (GOLD analysis project Ga0207707, IMG submission 184336) | Corn rhizosphere microbial communities from Kellogg Biological Station, Michigan, USA - KBS C8-3B metaG (SPAdes) (version 2) | ecosystem: Host-associated > Plants > Roots > Rhizosphere ... | reverse complement strand
GGAATATTACCGTACATACCGAGCATGCGCAAACCGCGGCCGCTCAGCGCGGCCGTCACGACCGCGCCGCGATCGCCGCCAGCAGTTGCACGTTCAGCGCGTGCTGCTGCGCCTGCCAGTCGTTCAATTGCGCCGGGTCGATCGCCGGTTGCGCGTCCAGCGCCGACAACCGGCGCTTCCACCAGCTGCGGTAGCGGTAGTGCGAGACCTCGCCGTTGATGTCGCTGCCGACCAGCCCGCGGCGCAGGCCGCCGATCAGTGCCAGCGCATGCTCGAGCTGCAGGCAGCCCTGATCCCAGTTGGTACGGGCCACGTCGGCGGCGAACACGTCCTTGTCGATCGACAGGTAGCTTGGCTCGGCCTGCGTGCGTTGCCGTTCCACGAACGCCTCGACCATCGCCGCCGGCGTGTCGAAACCGTGGAAGGCATGCGCCAGGCCGAGTCGGCGCGACCAGCCGGTGTCCACGCCGATGCTCCAGTAGCTCAGCTTGCCGCGCCGCAGCGGCGCGAGATAGTTCTCCCAGGCGTGGCCGCCGCCGATGTCGGACGAGGTAATGCCGAGCACGTGCACGTGGCTGACCTGCGGCAGCAGCGCCACCCGGCGCACCCACGAGCCGCAATGCACGCCGAACGGAAAGCGCATGTTGTCCGGATGGTTGTCCAGCACCACCACCTGGAACGGCGCGTCGCTGCGCAGGCGTGCGATCAGCGGCCAGCTGAGGTGGTGGAAGTCGCCGCTGCCGGTGAACACGGTGCCGTAGCGCGCGGGCAGCAGTTCATCCAGCATCGTGCGGAAACGCCGCAGGGTCGCCAGTGAGCAACAGAAGCGGATCGACTCCTGCCAGTGCTCCAGGGCCAGCACCAGCCGGTCGCGCAAGGGTCCGACCGACGAGTCGATGTCGAGCACCACCGGACGATGTTCCAGTTCAATCACCTGCGTTCCCCGTCGTGGCCCGCCATGGGCGATCGCGTTCGAAATGGCTGCCGATCCGGCGCAGCAGCGCGCGCAGCAGCGGGTTGCGCGCATACACCGCGTGGCGGGTGAAGGTCATGCGTGCACCGAGGAAGGCTTTTACTTCCGGGTCGGTCCAGCCGGCCACGTAGTGGCTGAGCCCGCGTCGCCGTGCATGGTCGAGATTGTGCATCCAGCTCACGAAATACAGGTTGTGCTCGCGCGCCTGCGGGTAGGCGAAGCCGACGTACTTGTCGACCAGCCGGCCGGCGTACTCATAGCAGAGGTTCCAGCCGATCATCTCCCCGGCATGGCGATAGACGAACACCACGCCGCCGCTGGCCGCGTCCTGCAGCAGCAGGCGGAAGAAGTCCGCGCCGAGGTGGTCGAAGTGGATCGTGCTTTGTGCGTACACGTTGTCGAACAGCGCATGGAACGTGGCCAGCGTGGCCTCATCCTGGAAGCGCGCGTCGCCGGTCGGTATCGCCTCGATCTCGAGGCCGGCCAGCGAGCGCAGCTTGCGCCGGATGTTCTTTCGGCGGCTGTGGCTGAGCCTGGCCAGGTATTCGTCGTTCGAGCCGAAGTCGATCGGCACGAAGGCCAGCGCCTGGCCTTGCAGCAGCACGAAGCCCTCCGCCGCACAGGCTGCGGCGAAGGCGCGCGCGTGGGCGTTGGCCGCGTCGTCCAGCAGCGGCGAATCCTGCGCGATGTCCTTCACGATCAGCAACCGGCATTCGCGTCCGAAGGCGGCCTTCAGCCCCTGCGCCAGCGCCGCCGGCGCCACGCCGGGCGGCAGCGGCGCGTACTCGGTCACGGTGGTGCCGGCGAAGCGCGTGCGCCAGCGCAGCAGGCTGCCCCAGTGGCGATGCAGCGGCAATGCGGCCACGTGGCGGCGCAGCGCGTCGTCGGCCGTGGTCAGCAGGTCGAACGGCGCCACGAAGGTCGGCATGCCCTGTGGCGAATGATCCACCGCGAAGCCGACCGGCGGCTCGACCATGAACGCCGCAAGCAGGGCATCCGGTTCCAGCTGCGAAATGAAAGGCATGAGTAAGCCAGCTTGCCTAGACTGTGCTGGCCAACAGCTTGACCGGCACACCTTGCGCCGGCCTTCCATCGTCGCCTGCCATCAAGGATCCCGCCATGACCGGAACCATCCAGCAGCAAGTATTCGAGATCATCGCCAAGCAGGCCAAGACTGACGTGGCCAATGTGAAGCCCGAGTCCACCCTGAAGGATCTGGGCGTGGCCTCGCTGGAGGCGATCGAGCTTATCTTCGAGATCGAGGAACACTTCAACATCAGTTTCCCCGACCAGCAGGGCGCCAACTTCGACAGCGACTCCGCGCAGAGCCTGGTCGATGCGGTGCAGAAGGCGCTGGCCGACAAGGCCGCCGCCGACGAGGGATCGAAGTGATGCAAAGCCCCACCTTGCGCCGTGTGGCAATCACCGGTATGGGCGCGATCAGTCCCCATGGCGTGGGTGCCGAAACTCTGTGGCAGGGCCTGCGCGAAGGCCGCAGCGCGATCGGCCCGCTGCGCCACCCCGATGCCGCCCGGCTGCGCGTGAAGGTCGCTGCGCAGGTGCCGGCGAGTTTTGATCCGGCGGCGGGTATCGATGAGCGCACCCTGCCCCTGCTCGACCGCACTTCGGAATTCGCGCTGCACGCGGCACGCGAAGCGATCACCCAATCCGGGCTGGACTTCGACGAAAACGGACTCGGCCTGCGTACCGCGGTGATCGTCGGCACCGGCGTCGGCGGCGAAACCACCCAGGACGAACAGAGCAAACGGCTGTACGGCGAAAACGCCGCCCGCGCGCATCCGCTGACCATCGTGCGGCTGATGACCAACGCCTCGGCCAGCCACATCAGCATCGCCTGGGGCCTGCGCGGCCCCACCTTCGCGGTGGCCAGCGCCTGCGCCTCGGCCAACCACGCGATCATCCAGGCGGCGCAGATGATCCGCTACGGCCAGGCCGACGTGGCCATCACCGGCGGCACCGAAGCCTGCCTGACCTACGGTGCACTGAAGGCGTGGGAAGCGATGCGCGTGCTGGCCGACGACGACTGCCGTCCGTTCAGCGCGAACCGGCGCGGCCTGGTGCTCGGCGAGGGCGCCGGCATCTTCGTGCTGGAATCCATGGAACACGCGCAGGCGCGAGGCGCCACCATCCTGGCCGAGCTGGCCGGCAGCGGCATGACCGCCGATGCCACCGACATCGTCTCGCCCAGCGCCGACGGTGCCGCCGCCGCGATGCGCCAGGCGCTGGACGACGCAGGCCTGGCGCCGCAGGATGTGGATTACGTCAACGCCCACGGCACCGGCACGCTCGCCAACGACGTCACCGAGACGCGGGCCATCCGGCTCGCCTTCGGCGCGCATGCCGGCCGTCTCGCGGTGTCCTCGACCAAGTCGATGCATGGCCATGCACTGGGCGCCTCCGGCGCGTTGGAACTGGTCGCGGTGATCGGCGCGCTGCGCGACGGCGTGGTGCCGCCCACCGCGAACCTGGATCAACCAGACCCCGCCTGCGACCTCGACTACGTGCCGAATGTCGCCCGCCGGATGCCGGTGCGCGCGGCGCTGAGCAACTCGTTCGCCTTCGGCGGACTCAACGCGGTGCTGGCGCTCAAGCGCGCGCCGTAGCACTACACCCGTAGGAGCGCACCTTGTGCGCGATGCTTTTCGTGGGGGCTCGGAAAAAGCATCGCGCACAAGGTGCGCTCCTACAAAAGGGTGATCGTCCGGCGGGCCTTTCAGCATCAGCCCTTCTTGGCCTTGGTCAGCAACTGATCCAGCAGCGCGATCGCCAGGTCGATCTCCTCGTGGGTGATCTCCAGCGATGGCGCGAACGTGATCACGTTCTTGTACCAGCCGCCCACATCGAGCACGAGGCCGATCTTCTTGCCGTTGTGCTCCAGGTCGCCGGCCAGGCCGATGTCGACCATCTTGTCGAGCAGCGCCTTGTTCGGGGTGAAGCCGTCGTCGGTGCAGATCTCCGCGCGCAGCGCCAGGCCGAGGCCGTCGACGTCGCCGATTTCCTTGTGGCGCTTCTGCAGGTCGCGCAGACCTTCGAGGAAGTGCGCGCCCTTCTTCGGCACGCTGGTCTCGTAGTCCAGTTCGTGACCCATCTTGATCACTTCCAGGCCCAGCGCGGTGCCCAGCGGGTTGGAGTTGAAGGTGGAATGGGTCGAACCCGGTGGGAAGATCGTGGGGTTGATCAGTTCTTCGCGCGCCCACAGCCCGGACAGCGGATTGAGGCCATTGGTGAGCGCCTTGCCGAACACGATCACGTCCGGCGTCACGCCGAAATGCTCGATCGACCACAGCTTGCCGGTGCGCCAGAAACCCATCTGGATCTCGTCGACCACCAGCAGGATGCCGTACTGGTCGAGCACCTTCTTCAGATCCTTGAAGAAATTCATCGGCGGGATCACGTAGCCGCCGGTACCCTGGATCGGCTCGACGTAGAACGCGGCGTATTCGGCCTGCTTCACCTTCGGATCCCACACGCCGTTGTATTCGGTTTCGAACAGGCGCGCGAAGTGGCGCACGCAGTCGTCGGAGTACTCTTCCGGCGTCATCCCCTTCGGGCGGCGGAACGGATACGGGAACGGGATGAACATCGCGCGCTCGCCGAAGTGGCCGAAGCGGCGGCGGTAGCGGTAGCTGGAGGTGATCGACGAGGCGCCCAGGGTGCGGCCGTGGTAGCCGCCTTCGAACGCGAACATCAGGCTCTTGCCGTTGCGGGCGTTGCGCACGATCTTCAGCGAATCCTCGATCGCCTGCGCGCCGCCCACGTTGAAATGCACGCGGCCGTCCAGGCCGAACTTCTTCCTCGCGTCCAGCGCCACCGTCTTGGCCAGCTCGATGCGGGTCTGGTGCAGGTACTGGCTGGCCACCTGGGGCAGCAGGTCGATCTGGTTCTTCAGCAGGTGGTTGAGGCGGGGGTTGGCGTAGCCGAAGTTCACCGCCGAATACCACATCTGCAGATCGAGGAACGGCGTACCGGCCGTGTCGAACATGTAGCTGCCTTCACAGCTGCGGAAGATCTTCGGCGGATCCACGTAGTGCACGGTATCGCCGAACGAGCTGTACTTCGCCTCGTCGGCGAGCAACTGGGCGTCGTCGATCACCACGGAAGCGTTCTTGTCGAAAACATTCATCGGAAGTCCGGAGTCGGGGTCGGGTAAGGGGATCGCACAGGCCGGCGCCGGTCAGGCCGGCGTCGCCCGCGCAGGCATGGGGGAACGGTCGAACAGGCTGCCGTCGAGCAGCTGCGGCAGGAACTCGAGCGCATCCTCGAAGCCGGTGATCGGCACGTAGGGAATGCCGGCGGCGCGGCAGTGCTCGATCAGGCGATGCTTGGCGAACACGAAGTCGACGCGGTCGGCGGCGCAGAAATCCGAGGCGCCATCGCCGATCAGCAGGGTCTTCGCGCCGCCCGCGCGGGCCTGCGCCACGCAGGCGCACTTGCAGGTGCCGCTGCGGCAGCCGTCGGCCTGGAATGGCGAGGTCAACCACCACTGCTTCGGTGGCGTGCCGGATGCCAGGTGGTTCGCCGCCAGCGGCAGGTCGCTCAGGCCGTAGCGATCGAGAATCTGCCGGATCGCGACGTCGAGGCCGTCGCTGACCACGCGGATCGGCACGTTCAGTTCGCGCGCCTTCGCCACGAAGCCGGGAAACGCGTGGTCGATCCACACCTCGGCCAGATGCGCGTCGAGTTCCTCGCGGCTCATCTGCAGCAACTCGACCTGTCCGGCCATGCACTCGCGCGAACCGATGCGGCCGGCGCGCCAATCCTGTTCCAGCACTTCCCAGCCGGGGCGACCGAAGCGGTCGAGCAGCGAGTCGATCACGTCCTCGACGGAAATGGTGCCGTCGAAATCGCACAGGATGATCCAGCCGGGCACGGGCATCGCGAACTCACATCGGCAGCAGTCCGGTCGAGCTTAGGAAGGCTGTCTTTCCGGCTCCTTTCCGGCAAGGAACGCATGTGCCGCCGGCTTCTAAGCAAACCGAAAGCTGGCCTGCGTAGCCTTCGCGGACAGAGACCAGCCGAACGGTCTGGCCAGGGAGGCGACATGCGTATCCTGCCATCGCTGCTGTCTTGCGTTGCCATCCTGGCCTCGGCGAACGCGCTCGCTTCGGGCGGCCCGCTGGGCATCGACCATCGCATCCACTATGACGACAGCGGCATCTGGAAACGCTCGAATCAGGACGTGCTGATCTACGGCACGCTCGCCACCGTGGTCGGCGGCGCGCTGGCCTTCGGCGACCAGGACAAACTGGGCGACACCTTCTGGCGATCGGTGGACGCCCTCGCGGTGAGCGGTGTCGCCACGCAGGGGATGAAGCTGGCCTTCCAGCGCGAACGCCCGTCGCAAACCAGCGACCCCAACCGTTTCTTCGAGGGCATCCATGCAGAAAGCTTTCCCAGCGGCGAGGTGGCGGCGATCTCTGCGGCGGTCACGCCGTTCATGGTGAATTACGGCCATGACCACCCGGCGGTCTACGCGCTGGCCCTGCTGCCGGTCTACGATGCCGTCGCCCGGGTGAAGACCCGCGGCCACTGGCAAAGCGACGTCCTGGTGGGCGCGGCGATCGGTACCGGGGTGGGCCTCTGGGCCTCGCATCGAAACTCTCCCCTGATCATCGGCTGGCTGCCGGGCGGCTTCCAGGTCGGCTTCATCCATCGTTTCAAGTGATGCGAGGGAAGCGCCCCGCCACCGAATGCCCGACTATCCGCCCGCGGCGCGCTATCGTGTCGCCCATGGTGGGACGCAGCCACGGCAGATGGATCGGTCTGATGCTCGCCACGCTGCTGGGCGTCGACGGCTGCGCCACCTATGCCGACCTGCCGCTGGGCGCCGGTACCGGTGCGGCCAGCGTGGCACGGCTCACGGCGCCGACGTCCCGGATGCCGCTGCCGGCGTTATCTGCGCATCGGTTCGATCCGTCCGACGGACTGGACGTCACCGAAGTGGCGATGCTGGCCGTGGCCAACAGCCCTGAGTTGCGGCTGAAGCGCGACGAGCTGGGCCTCGCGCGGGCGCAGGCGTTCGCCGCCGGACTGCTGCCCGATCCGCAACTGGCGTTGTCGGCGGATTTTCCGCGCCAGTCCGGTGCCGGCTTCAGCACCGGCTACAGCCTCGGCCTCAGCGAAGACGTCAGTGCCTTGCTGACGCGTTCCTCGCGCCGGGCGGCGGCGCGCAGCCAGGCCAGCCAGGTCAACCTCGACTTGCTGTGGGCCGAGTGGCAGACGGTGGCGCAGGCGCGGCTGCTGTTCGACGAAGTATTGAACCTGCGCGCGCAGCAGGCACGGCTCGCGCGCGAGCAAGACGCCCTGGCCGCGGTCAGCCGCTACATCCATGCCGCGCTGCAGGCGGGCAACCTCACCTACGACAGCGCCAGCGCCGGCTTGAATGCCGCAGCCGACGTGCACAAGCGGCTGGCCGATACGGCGGTGGCGCTGCACCAGGCGCAGAGCGACCTGCACCTGCTGCTGGGCCTGGCACCGACGGCGCCGCTCGACCTGGTCGGCGCGCCCTATGCCAGCCAGCCCACGCCCACGCAGGTACAGGCGGCGCTCGACGACCTGCCGCGGCGACGGCCCGATCTGCTGGCGCTGCAGGCCGGCTACCAGTCACAGGAGGCCAAGGTGCGCAGCGCGATCCTGGCCCAGTTTCCGGCGCTGAACATCGGCTTCAACACCGCGCGGGATACCAGCGCGGTGTACACCCACGGCCTCAGCATCGGCATCACCTTGCCGCTGTTCGACCGCAACCGCGGCAACATCGCGATCGAGCGGGCGACCCGCCAACAGTTGCATGACGACTATGCGGCGCGGATGCTCAGCACGCGCAGCGACATCCTGCGGATCACCCGCGATCTGGCCACGCTGGACGCTCAACTCACCGTGCTCACCGCGCACGCACGGCAACTGGATCGGGCCCGCGCGTCCGCCGAACGCGCCTGGCAGGCCGGTACGCTGGACTGGCCGACCTGGCTGGCGATCCGCAGCAGCGCCCTCGGCGCCGATCTCGACCTGCTGAATGCGCAGCGCGAACGCGCCAGGCAGTCCATCGCGCTGGAAGCGCTGCTGGGCAACACCGACCTGGCCGCGACCCACCCCGTCCCCACGCAAGCATCCACGCCATGAATCGTTTCGCCATCCTGCCCGTTCTGTGCGCGCTCCTGCTGTGCGGCTGCAGCCAGGCCACGCCGGATGAAGACGAAGCCGCGGCACCGGCCGGCGAGGTGGCGGTGACCACGGTCGCGCCGGTGCGGCAGACCTTTCATGACAGCGTCGAAGCCTGGGGCAGCGCGGCGAGCGACCCGCAGCACGCCCGTTCGATCAGCCTCGCCCACGGTGGCCAGGTCACCGCATTGCAGGTGTCGGCGGGGCAGGCGGTGAAACGCGGCCAGCCGCTGCTGACGATCGCGCCGGATCCGGCCGCGCACAGCGCCTATCAACAGGCGCAGACCGCGTTGACCCTGGCCGCCGGTGAGCTCAAGCGCACCGAACAGCTGGCCTCGCAGCGACTGGCCACCCAGTCGCAACTGGCGGCCGCGCGCAAGGCGTTGGCCGATGCGCAGTCGGCGCTCGCGGCCCAGCGTGCGCTGGGCGGTGGTGCGGACAGCGAAACCGTCGATGCACCGGCCGATGGCGTGGTCACCGGCCTGCAGGTCGGGCTGGGCGAACGGGTCGCCGCGAATGCGCCCCTGCTCAGTTTCACCCCGGCGCACGCGCTGCTCGCCCTGCTGGGTGTGCAACCGGAAGACGGCGCGCGGCTGCGCCCGGGCATGTCGGTACGGTTGCAGTCGGTGTACGGCACACCTCAATCCTTTGCCGGCACGCTGCGCATGATCGGCCAGTCGATCGATCCGCAGACCCATCTGCTCGATGCCCAGGTCGAGCTGCCGGCCGCCGCCGGCGTCAGCCTGGTAGCGGGCGCGCCGCTGGATGCGCAAATCCGCACCGCGGATTTCACCGCGTGGTCGGTGCCGCGCGCGGCCGTGCTGCATGACGATCACGGCGACTACCTGTTCCAGGTCGAACAAGGCCGTGCCAAACGGGTCGACGTGAAGCTGCGCAGTGCGCAGGGCGACCCGGTCGGCGTGGACGGTCCGCTCGACGCGAAGGCGAAGGTGATCGTGCTGGGCGTGTATGAACTCAACGATGGCGATGCGGTGCGGGAGTCGGCCAAGTGAGCCTCACCGCATGGATGCAACTGCATCGGCGCTCGCTGCTGTTCCTGGCGCTGATGCTGGCGCTCGGCGGCATCGCCAGCGCGTTCCTGATGCCGGTGGCGTTGTTCCCCAACGTGTCGTTCCCGCGGGTGCAGCTGACCCTGGACGCGGGCGATCGTCCAGCTGACCAGATGGCGATCGAGGTGACCACGCCGGTCGAGGAGGCCGTGCGCCGGGTGCGCGGCGTGCGCGACGTGCGCTCCACCACCAGCCGCGGCAGCGCGGATATCGCGATCAGCTTCGACTGGGGCGCCGACATGGCCGCCGCGCTGCAGGAGGTCAACGGCGCGGCGAGCCAGGTGCTGCCGCAACTGCCTCCCGATACCCGGCTGTCGACCCGGCGCATGGATCCGACCACCTTTCCCGTGCTGGCCTACAGCCTGCGCTCGCACACGCTGTCGCCAAGCGCGCTGCACGACCTGGCCGAGTACCAGTTGCGTCCGCTGCTGAGCGGCATCGACGGCGTCGGCCACGTCGACGTGCAGGGCGGCGAGGTGGCCGAGTTCCACGCCGACGTCGATCCGGGCAAGCTGCGTGCGCTGGATCTGAGCCTGGCCGACGTGTCGGCCGCGGTGAGCCGCGCTGCCACGATCCAGGCGATGGGCCGGGTCTCCGATCACTACAAGCTCTACCTGCTGCTGGCCGACAACCAGCCGAAAACCATCGCCACGCTGCGCAACATCGTGTTGCGCGCCGGCCCGGGTGGCGTGGTGCGGCTGGGCGACGTGGCGCGGGTCAGCCTGAGCCACGTGCCGCAGTGGATCCGGGTCAATGCCGATGGCCAGGACGCGGTGCTGCTGCAGGTCTTCCAGCAGCCGGCCGGCAACAGTGTGCAGATCGCCAGGGATGTGAAGCAGCGTCTCGCCGATTTCGCGCCGCAGATGCCGGCGGGGGTGAAGATCGCCAACTGGTACGACCAGACCCAGCTGGTCACCGGCGCGGCCAGCAGCGTGCGCGACGCGATCCTGATCGGCGTCGTGCTGGCCGGCCTGGTGCTGTTCGTGTTTCTGCGCAACAGGTGGGTGATCCTGATCGCGTTGATCGTGGTGCCGGCGGTGCTGGCGATCACCGTGCTGCTGCTGCGCGTGCTCGGCATGAGCTTCAACATGATGACCCTGGGCGGCATGGCTGCGGCGGTCGGGCTGATCATCGACGACGTGATCGTGATGCTCGAGCACATCATGCGTCGGCTTCATTCCGATGAAAGCGGGCAGGGCGAGGGCCACGTGCATGAACGTATCGCCGCGGCCGCGTGGGAGTTCACCCGCCCGCTGACCGGCTCCAGCGCCGCCACCGTGGTGATCTTTTTGCCGCTGGCGTTCCTGACCGGCGTCACCGGCGCGTTCTTCAAGGCGCTGTCGCTGACCATGGCCAGCGCGCTGATCATTTCGTATCTGCTGACCTGGGTGGCCGTGCCGCTGCTGGCCGAGCGCTTGCTGGATCGGCGTCACCTGGCCGAGCACCCGCCGTCGCGCTTCACCATGCGCATGATGGACGGCTATCAGCGCGTGCTCGATCGCTGGCTGAAGCGGCCCGTGCTGGTGCTGCTGCTGGTGCTGCCGCTGCTGCTGGTCGGCGGCTTTGCCTACACCCGCGTAGGCACCGGCTTCATGCCGAAAATGGACGAGGGCGGCTTCATTCTCGACTACCTGT
>Ga0207707_10005729_pt1 | contig 10859 bp, 10 predicted proteins | sample KBSC83BmetaG_FD_184336 | JGI IMG/M metagenome (GOLD analysis project Ga0207707, IMG submission 184336) | Corn rhizosphere microbial communities from Kellogg Biological Station, Michigan, USA - KBS C8-3B metaG (SPAdes) (version 2) | ecosystem: Host-associated > Plants > Roots > Rhizosphere ... | reverse complement strand
CTCGCGCAGATTCGCGCCTGCCTGATGCCGCTCTCCTCGCGCCGGCCCATCCTCTGGGCATGGGACCTAGCGAAATCGCAGGACTGGACCGTTGGCATCGCGCTGGATGACCGGGGCGATGTCTGCCAGTTCGAGCGCTGGCAGGGCCCATGGGAATTGACGATCGGGAAAATCGAGGCGCACACGGCCGGATGCGATGCGCTTGTGGATTCCACCGGCGTGGGTGACCCGGTGCTGGAAGCCCTGCAGGCCAGGAACGCCGGCTTCGAGGGCTTCAAGTTCACCTCGAGCTCGAAGCAGCAGATCATGGAGGGCTTGGCCGTCGCGATTCAGAGCCGCGTCATGCATTTCCCCGATGGCCCCATCGCGCGCGAGCTGGAGTCCTTCGAGTTCGCCTATACGCGGACTGGCGTGCGCTATAGCGCGCCGCCCGGCCTGCACGACGACTGCGTGTGCGCGCTCGCCATGGCGCGGTATGCGTTCGCGCGGCCCCGCGCCCGGCTCTTGGTCGCGTGACCCTCTCCCTCGTTCCCCGCTCCGTGCGCCAGGCGCAGCTCTCCCGGATTGCGAGCGCGCGTCTGGCGCCCGTGAGCGAGAAGCGGGCGCTCGTGAACGATCAGGGCTGGCAGATCGTCCGCGGCGATCAGCCGACGCAGTTTCAGGGCACGGGGCGCGACGTGCGCATTCTGGGCTTCGAGCGGCATCCGGTGGTGCAGGCCTGCGCGCGCATTATCACCGACATCGCGGGCTCTGTGCCGCTCGAGATTTACCGGAAGAGCCAGACGGGAAGCGCAGACGTGACGCCGAACGTCCCGGCCGCGCTCCTCCTGGAGCATCCGCGCATCGGTATGACGGCGCTCCAGCTTCGGAGCTTGACCGCGCTCCATGTGCTGCTCTACGGGAACGCCATCTGGGTGCTCGAGCGCGCAGGCCCGCGCGCTGCGCCCAACTCGATCCGCTTGGTGCACCCCGAGATGGTGCAGTACGTCTATCTCGACCCCACGACGCATGAGATCATCCAATACGATTGGCGCGATCGGCTGGGCGTGACGCATACGTCGCTCGCCACGGATGTCTGCCATTTCAAGGACTTGGCGGGCGGCGACTGGCTCTTCGGCTATCCGCGGGCGGCGAGCGCCTTGCTCGACATCACGGGCGACAGCGAGGCCAGTCAGTACACGCGGCAGATCATCACCAATCAGGGGCTCCCCTCGGCGGTCGTACAGGTGAAGGGCGCGGTGGGCCGGGATGAACTCACCGCCGCCGAAGAGCGCTGGCAGGAGAAAATGGTGCGGCGCGGCAACCGCGGCCGCGTCGTCTTCATGGCGGGCGTTGAGAAGGTCGTCCAGATGGCGTTCAACATGCGCGACATGGAATTCACGGCGCTCCGCAATGTCGCGCGCGAGGACATTTGTGCGGCCTTCCAGGTGGACCCCCGCATGGTGGGCGTCACGACCTCGCAGGGGAAAGGCGCCACCTTCTCCGGCGTCGAATATCGCGAGGCGCGCTTCCGCTTGATTCAGACGACCGTGATTCCCTTGATGGCTCTTATCACCGCCGTCCTGGATGATTGGTATTGCCCGGAGTTCGGCGATGTCTACGCGCGCTTCTCGCCGGACGGGCTGTCCGAGTTGACGGAGGACGAAGCGGCGACCTCGGCGCGCACGCTGGCCGAGTGGCAGGGCTCGCTCATCACGCGCGAGGAAGCCCGTCGCCGGATCGGCGAAGAAGAGACGCCCAAGGCCACCGATACGCTGGCGGTGCCGACCACGACGCGGCTCACCACCGTGGCGGACGCGATCACGCCGCCCGCGCCGCCCCCCGCTGCACTTGGCGTTGATCCCGCCGCGCCCGATGTCGGCGATGGCGCAGCAGATCCCAACGCCGCGCCGACGCCGAAGCCGGCTCCGCCGGCCCCGCCCTCGCGCTTCATCCGCGCCGGCGTCGCGTTGACCGACCCGCAGCGGAAAACGCTCTGGGCGGCGTTCGATGCCTCGGCCGAGCGGCAGGAGGGGCCATTCCGGACGGCGGCGCTCTTGCGCTTCGCCGCGGAGCGCGATGCCGTCGCGTCGATGTTCGGCGCGCGGCGAAGTCGCCGCTCCCGTCGCGCGAATGACCCGAGCGACGAGCAGCTTATTGCCGAGGCGCTGGCCTTCGTGCGCGCGAACTATGCCGACGACGGCGAATTCACAGCCGCATGGGGCGACGCGTTCACGCCGCTCGTTGGCGCGACGCTCGGCGCCTCGTCCGCCGCCGTTGCCGCCAGCATTGGCCTCGACTGGTCGCTCACGAATCCGCTGGTCACGGCGGCCATTCGCGCGCGCGTCAATACACTCGCGGGCGGCGTCACGGAGACGACCTACGAGCAGATTCAGGCCGTCGTCGAGCAGGCGCGCGCCGCGGGGCTGGGTATTCGCGACATCGCGAACGCGATCCGCGAGACCGTCTTCTCAGACGACATCACCATGATGCGCGCCACGCGGATCGCCCGCACCGAGACGATCGGCGCCATGAACGCGGGCGAGATGCTCGCGGCCATGAATAGCCGCGGTGCCCTCCGCAGCAAGGAATGGCTCACGCAAGAAGATGCGAAAGTGCGCGACTCGCATGCCGCGCAGGATCGCGTCCGCCGGGATCTGACGCAGGCCTTTCCCAACGGATTGCAATACCCGGGCGATCAGAACGGGTCGGCTGCGGAAGTCATCAATTGCCGCTGTACGCTCCTCTACTCTGACCTGGAGGCGCCCGCATGACGCGCGCCATGACCCGTCTCCGCGCCGTCGTGCGCGGCGAACTCCGGAATCTGGAACTCCGCGCCGATGCGCTCCCCGCCGGCGTCGCGGGGCGCATGCAAGGGATCGCCCTGACCTATGGCGTCGCTGACTATTACGGCACCGTGTTCGACCGCGGGTGCTTGGACCGGACGCGCGGCGAGAAGCTGGCGGCCGGCAAGGTGAAACTGCTGGCCGATCATGAGAACGAGACCTCGGCGCATGTGGGCGTCGTCCGCGCGCTGGAAGATGTGGGCGATGCGGTGCTCATGACCGCCGACCTCTTCGACACCGCGGCCGGACGCGCGCAACTCGAGTACCTGAAAGCGGTCGTTGCGGCCGAGGCCTTCACCGGCCTCTCCGTGGGCTTCTATGCCCGCGACTCCGAATGGCTTCCCTCCCCGACGGGTGAGAGTCTGCTCCATTACCGCGAGATCGAGCTCGACGAAGTGAGCGTCACGCCCTGCCCCGCCGTTCCCGGCACCGAAGTGACGGGCGCACGGCGTGAGCCGGACGGCGCACGCGACGTGACGCAAACGCTCCTCTCCACGATTCCGACTGATGTTCTCAGGGCCGCGCTCGCGGCCCGTGATGGCAACGCCACGCCATGCGAGGATACCCACGCCGCCCCCGCGGGCGCGTCCGGGGACGCCCCGAGCGAGGATAGCCCCGTGTCCATGGACGACCGCATGCGCGTCGTCCGGCAATCCTACGCACACCCCGGAAACTGACATGTTCCAAGCGAAGAATCGCAAAGCGAACGAGTTTCGCGCGAAGGCCGACGCCGTGCGCGCTGAGCTCATGGATGAAACCAAGACATTCACGAAAGACGAGATCGAGGCCAGGGCGACCGAGATCGCGGGATGGGAGCGGCGCGCCCAGATCGCCGCGGAATTCACGCCCGAGGCCGAGATCGAGCGCCAGGGCGGCGACGAGCTGGTGAAGAAGGCCGGGCCCGAGGCCGACGAGCTCGAGGCGCCGAACTACGCCAAGCGCGTGAAAGAGCTGGCGGAGCGCGTGGACCGCGAGTTCGGCGGCCCGAATTCGCTCATCCTGGCGCTCGCCAAGCGCCACATCGAGCCGCTCTCGAGCCGGCAGGAGAAGGTCATCAAGGCGATCAAGGACCTGCAGTCGCGCGCCACGATCGTGGGGACCGCCTCCGATGCCTCGGGCGGTGAATTCCTGCTGCCGCTGCAGCAGGTCGCGTCGATTTTCTCCGTCGACGTCTCGGTGGGCGGCATCACCGACACGGCGAGCCGGTATGCCGTCTCCGGGCGCACGCTCCGCATCCCCTACCTCAAGCAGACGGATGCGACCAAGACGCGCCCCTACGCCGGCATCGCGAACGTCACGATCGTGGGCGAAGCGGCGAGCAAGCCGGAAGCCGAGCCCTCCTTCGCGCAGCGGCTCTTGACGGTCTACAAGTGGGCCGCCTACACCGAATTCGGCGACGAAATTCTGGCCGATGACCTGACGGGCGAGCTCGCGCCCACCGTGCAGAAAGCCATCGGTGGCCAGGTCATGAACGTCATCAACGAACAGTGCACGATCGACGGCAACGGCACGGCGCAGCCCTTGGGCGCCTTCAATGCGTCCAACCCCGGCATTTTCGTCGTGCCCCGGAAAACGGCGAACACGTTCACCGTGACCGACGCCTTCGCCATGTACGCGCGGCACGTCATGGGGCCTCGGTCGCGCTGGTACATCCACCCGAGCGTGCTCCCGCAGTTCATGGGGCTCACGCTGGCCGGGACGACGCTCGTGACCTGGATTCAGTCGCTCAACGCGGCGCCGCAGATGCAGCTCCTGGGCATCCCGGTTGTGGTGACGCCGCTGGTAGCGCTTCTGGGCACGCAGGCCGATGTCTGCCTCGGGAACGGCGATTTCTATGCGCTCGCCATTCGCTCGGCGCTCACCGTGGAATCGTCCATTCACTACAAGTTCCAGAACGACATCACGGCCTATCGGTTCTTCGCCCGCGCGGGCGGGATTCCGATCCCCGACGGCACGTACAGCTACAAGTCGGACGGCACCACGAAGACGTGGGAAGTCTCGCCGTTCGTCGTGCTGGATGACGCGGTGGCGTCGTAAGATGCAGACCGAGACGGGAAGCGTCGCGCAGGCGCGGTCAGGCGCCAGCGAGGCCGGGGGGCAATCCTCCGGCTCGGTCGTGGTCCTGGCCGTCGAGCGACACAAGCACGACGGCGTGCTCTATTTGCCGGGGCAATCCTATGCGATGGCGGCGCACCGTGTGGCGGCCAACGCCCAGGCTGGCCTCATCATGGTGCCGGGGGCGGCGCGCGTCCGCTGGTGGGACGCCGCGGGGCGCGTGATCGCAGCGGAAACCGGGGCGAACGTGGCGCCCCGTGCCACGCGGCAGGGATTGGGTGCGCTCCGGATCGTGCAAGGCGTGGGCTACGACCCCGGGAGCGCTGCCTTTCGCCATCACAGTGCCGTGAATGAGACGACGCATCACGCGAGCGCCTTCATCCGGTGGGGGCACAGCAATCCGCACTGCGATCTCCGGCAATATGACGGCGATGGGGACCTGGCCACCGTGCGCGAGCTCGTGCATCAGGCGGACGTGCTCCACTGCCACGTGAATTATATGCTCCTGGCGAACACCGGCCTCCGGCCGCGCCCCGAGCAACTCGTCATCCGCCACTACCACGGCTCCCGGCCGGAGGGCCGCACGTGGCTCGAGCGCCCGCTCGATGAGGCGCACCGCGCCCTCGTCGTCGGTGCCCGGCTCTCGCATGTCGCCGAGTGGGACCGCATTCAGTGGCTGCCTATTCCGATGCCCGTCGCGCGATACGCCGCGCTGCGCGCACTCCCGCAGCCGTACGAGGGCCAGCGATTCCGCATTGCGCACAGTCCCACGAAGCGGGAATACAAGGGCACGGGCGTGTTCCTTGCCGTCATCGCGCGCCTGCAAGCGCGCGGCGTGCCGGTTGAGGCTGTGCTGATCGAACGGCAGCAGCTTCGGGACGCGCTCGCCATGAAAGCGACGTGTGATGCCGTCTTCGATTCCTTCTGGCTGGGGATTCAGGGCTCGGGGCTCGAAGGCGCCGCGATGGGGTTGCCGGTCATCGCCGGTGATCCGGACGTCGCGCTGCTCTATAAGCAGCACGTCGGGCACGTCCCCTATACCTATGCGCAGGACGAGCTCCAGCTCCAGCGGCAGATCGAGCGGCTCGCGATGGATGCCGATTATCGGGCGAGCGAAGCCGAGCGCGTCATGGCCTATGTTGCCGCCTATCACGATTACGCGGCCGTGGCGGCGCGCTACGAGCAAATGCTGGCGACGGCGCTCAAGCGCCCCGAGATCCTGACACCCAAGGGTGAACCGGTCATCCACCCGGATCGGCCGAAGCCCAAAACGCCGAAGCCCGCCAAGCCCACGACGCAGCGGCCCCGGCCCACGGTGAAACGATGACGCTCCCCGTGGCGGCGGACCTGAAAAGCTATCTCCGACTTGAGACGACCGATGAGGACACGCTCTGCGATGCGCTCATCTCGCGCGCGCAAGCCATGATCGAGACCTACATCGGCCGCCCCTTGGTCGCCCTCGCAGGGCTCGTGACGGTGGACGATGCGATCACGCACGAGCTCTACGGCCGCGTCACCACGCTCCAGACGGACATCTGGCCCATTGACGCCGCAGCCGTCTCCATTGTGGACGGGGACGGGGAGACCGTAGACCCCGCGACGTATCGCGTCGTCGCCGCGCGCGGGCAGATCGTGGGCCTTCCGGGCACGTCGTTCGTGCACGGCCCGTTCACGATCACCTACACGGCGGGACTCTCGACTGATCCGTTCTACGCCTCGCGCATCGAACCTCTGGCCGGGGCCGCGATCCTGGACGTGGCGGCGGACTTGTACCAGCGCCGGAACCCGGCCTCGACGCAAGAGGCCGCGGGCGGCGGCGTCTCGACGAGCTACAAGACCGACACGCTCCCCGAGCGGGTGTGCCGGATGCTGGACGGGCTCCGCCTCATCGCCGTGAGCGCGCTATGACGACGGCGCACGTCTGGACCCAGGCGCAGCGGGCCGAGCGCGAGTACTGGTGCCCGACCGATGCCGATGCCTGGGTCATGCGCCGCGCGGCCGAGCAGGAGCAGTTGGCGCTCTATGCCGGGCTCTTGGGGCTCACGCCCGACCGAGTGCGCGGCCGTTCGGTGCTCGACTTGGGATGCGGCCCGCAGGGCTTGCTCCTTACCATGGCGCCGTTTCTCCGGCGCGGCATGGCGGTGGACCCGCTCATGTTCGCGGGACAGGATGAGGCGCGCTACGCGGCCGCGGGCATTCTCCGCATCATCGAACCGGCCGAGACGTTCCGCGCGCCGAACGATGAGCGCTTTGACGAAGTCTGGTGCTACAACGTCCTGCAGCACGTCATGGACCCGGAGCGTGTGCTGGAGACCGCGCGTATGCATGCGGACTGGGTGCGTCTCTTCGAGTGGTTGCACGTGCCCGCCAGCGTCGTGCATCCGCACGTCATCACGGTGCCCATGATCGAGCGCGCGTTCGCGGGCTGGCGCGAGGTGCGCCGCGTCCACGGCATCGCCCGCGCGCATGGCTGGTCGCAGCAATTCCTGGCCGCCGTCTTCGAGCGAGGTGCCGCGTGAGCATCTCCCTGCGCGACACGCGCGTCCGGCTCTATGCCTACAGCGACGCCGGGGCCAGTGGGGACATCCTCCCGACCTATACGTTCGTCGAAGAGCGCTGGGGGCGCGTCGAGGCACCCACGGGCCGCGCCTCGGCCGTGGCGGGGCAGCAGGAGAACACGATCGATGCGGTGATCGCGCTCCCTCGGAACGCGCAGGCCTCGCGGAACGGGCTCGCGAAGGCGGGGACGCAGTTCTACAAGATCACCGCGCTCTTGGATCGCCGCATGGCGAACGAAACGCAACTCCTCGCGGTCTTCGCCGACGATGCGACGTTCAAGGTCGTGGATAACACGCCCGCAGCCGTTGCGAGTGTGGTCGTGAGCCCCTCGGCGCCGACGCTCGCGGTGGGCGCCACGCAGCAGATGACCGCGACCGTGAAGGACGCCGATGGCAATGTCCTGACGGGCCGCATGGTGACGTGGCTCTCCGGCAATCCCGCCGTCGCAGCGGTGAGTGACACGGGGCTCGTCACGGCTGTGGCGGACGGCGGGGCCGACATTATCGCGCTCGTGGATGGCGTGAGCGGAATCGCTGTCGCCCACATTGGTTCCGGAAGCGGACCCCTCGTCTACGGCGGCAGCGCGTCGTTCGGAGGCGTCTAGTGGCCATTCGATACATCGCTGATGGCGAGGATGTGAACGCCGTCGTCACCAACCGGCCGCTCCGGGATGCGCTCACCGATATGGGGCTCGACCCGGACGGCGCGCCGGTTGCCGCCGTCGTCACGCAAACGGCGGGCGACGCGCGCTACCTCCAGATCACGAACGCGTTCACCAAAGCTGCGGCCGATGCGCTCTACCTTCCGATTGGCGGCACCGCGGCGGCTGCACTTGCTGCGCCGTGGAGCGGGCTCGTCGGCGTGCCGAACACCTTCGCGCCGAGCGCGCACGCGACCTCGCATGCGACGGGCGGCACCGATCCGCTCACCCCGGCCGCAATCGGCGCACTGACGCAGACGACGGGCGACGGCCGCTATGTGCAACTGACGAACGCATTCACGCAAACGCTGGCGGATGCGCGCTATCTCCAGCTCGTAGGCGGCGTGAATGTGCCGATCCCCTACGCCACCGTCACGCGGTTTGCCACGTTCACCGGCACGGAGCAGGTCGTCTTTGTCGATTGCACAGCGGGCGCGGGCTCGATCAATCTCGCCGCCGCCGCGACCGTCGGCAAACGCTGGCTGCTCATCGCGCGCTCTGATGCGAATGCGGCCGTCAATTGCAACGTCAACGCGGCGACCGGCGAACACGTCAACGGCGCGACGGCAATTGCGCTCAGTCCGAAGCAGCCGTGGGCCTACCTCTATTCCGACGGGGTGAGCGCGTGGCGGGCCATCATGCCGAGCGGCGTCTCGGTCACCGGCACGGGCACGAATACCGTGGCGATCGGCCCGGGTGCCCTCGCCGATCAGAACGGCAATATCGCCATTGGCTTGAACGCCGGACTGAACGACGCGGGGCTCGCCCATACCAACTCCATCGTGATCGGCGCCTCGGCATTCAAGGGCGCGGCGAGCAGCGTCGTGATTGGCGGCACGGCGGGGTTGAACGGCGCGATCAACGGCGTGGTGGTCGGCTTTGCCGCTGGTGCCGCGACGGCGAACGCGACGGACTCCGTGGCCATCGGCAAGGGTGCCGTGGTGGGTGGTGGGGTCTCGGATACCGGTCAGATGATCGCGATTGGCTCAGGCGCGCTGGCGCAGCAGTTTCGCGCCACAGCAGTGGGCTACATGACGAAGGCGTTGGCCGTCTCGTGCACGGCCATCGGGCGCGGCGCCTCCGTGGATGCCGTCGCCTCACATGCCATTGCGATTGGGCGCGGTGCATTCGCGAACGCGCTCTCGCAGTGCGTACTCGGGTTCGGCACGACGGACCTCTACCTGCAGAACGGCCACACGTCCACATACCTGGATCGCACCGACGGCTCGCTCGTGACCCAATCGCCCTCGACGACACCCATCACATATCACGGGATGGACGGCTTCGATGAAACGGCGACGCCCACCAACAATATCGCGGGCGGTGATGTCTGTCTCGCGGCGGGCCGTGGCACGGGGACAGCGGCGGGCGGCAGCGTGCGGTTGCAAGTCGCCCCGGCCGGTGGGGCGAGCAACAACACGAAGAACGCGCTCGTGGATGGCGCGAAGGTGCTGGCCTCGACGACGACCGATGACACGTTCCTCCTGCTCTATGACGTCACGGCCGCCACGCTCAAGCGCGTCACGCGGGGCGCGCCGGATTCGGGCGGCACGGGACTTCGTCAACTCTGCATCGCGAATTAGGAGATCAGTTCAATGCCTCAACTCTCCAAAGCGTCGCATCACGCCATTCGTTATCTCCTCGCGCAGCAGGAGCGTGAGCGGAATCAGGTTATCCTCGATTGCGCGGAGACTGATGGCATCGACGCCAGCACGCATCGCATCGACCTCGCGACGGGCCAGTGGCTGCCGATCCTCGATGAGGAAACAGCCATTGCGAGCGCGGTGCCCGCGCCATGACCGATTTCCGCGATCTCGCGGCGCGCCTGGATGCCGCGATTGATGCTGGGCTTATTGCCGCCGCGCAGGTGGTGGTGAATGAGGCCAAGCTGAACACGCGTGGCGCGGTGTTCGCCGTGCCCGACTCGCCGCGCCATCACGTGACGGGCCATCTGCAGAACTCCATCACGCGAAGCGAGCCCGAGGGACCGGCCGATGCGCGCGCCATTCGCGTGGGCACGAACGTGGATTACGGCCTCTTCTGGGAAGTGGGCTGGCACCCCGCGTTCGGGCATCGTGAGGTGAGCGCCACGGGCACGGCCCGGCTCATCCAGCACGAAGGCCCGCGCCGACTGATGCGGAACGAATGGCTCCGGCCCGCGCTGATGGATCATCTCTCGGACGTGGAGGCCGCGTTCGGCCGGACCGCCGTGCGCATTTTCGAGGGCGCGGGCGTCTCGCTCACCACGGACATCTCGGAGGCCGCAGACTGATGGCGACCGCCACGATGACCGACGTCTACACGACGCTCCGCGCGCGGCTCCTCTCGGCCGCGCAGGCCGGATCGGGCGATACGCTGGATGCGCTCTTCTCGGGTCGCCTCTACAACGATCAGCCGCCGGCGGATGCGGTCTTCCCCTATGGGGTGCTGCGGCTCCCCGATCTCCTGACCACGGGCGTCGATGGCACGATGCGGCTGGCCGGTGATCTGGAGCTCATGCTCTATGGTCGCCCCGCGTCGACGCGCGCCCAGATGCGCCACGCGGGCGATGTGGCGCTATCCGGGCTCCGCACCTGGGCCATGACGTCCGGTGGTCTCATCAAGATCACGGATGCACGTGTGCAGATGCTCCCGAGTTTCCCCTCGCCTGCCGATGCGGAAATCGTGCAGGTGCGCGTGGTCGCCACGCTCTTTTGCTGGCCCCAGTTCCTCACCCCCTA
>Ga0207707_10005728_pt1 | contig 10863 bp, 9 predicted proteins | sample KBSC83BmetaG_FD_184336 | JGI IMG/M metagenome (GOLD analysis project Ga0207707, IMG submission 184336) | Corn rhizosphere microbial communities from Kellogg Biological Station, Michigan, USA - KBS C8-3B metaG (SPAdes) (version 2) | ecosystem: Host-associated > Plants > Roots > Rhizosphere ... | reverse complement strand
CCATCGTCTGGTTGCTCATGTTCTTCTGCAGCGGCGCCTCGACGTCGTTGACGATCGGCTGATAGATCGAGTTCAGTCCACGCCGCGCCTGCGCCAGGGTCACGCCTGGCTTGAGCCGGCCGAACAGGTAGAGCCAGTAGCTGGCTCTGTTGTCGAGGGCGCGGGTCCTCGGCTCCATCAGTTGCGCCATCGTCAACGGCACGAACACGAACGGTCGCTCGCCGAGTGTGGTGCCGAAGAATCCTTCCGGTGCAACGCCGATGATCGTCATCGGCTGGCCGTTGATCAAAATCTGATCGCCGATCACCGCGGGATTCGATCCGAGACGGCTCGCCCAATACTCGTAGCTCAGGACGGTCACGAAGTTCGACCCGATGCTCTGGTCGTCCTGTGGGGACAACAGGCGGCCGGCGGCCGGCTTGAGGCCGAGGACTGGAAAGTATGAGCCGGACACGAGCATCCCCTCGGCGCTCTGCGTCTGCCCGTGATACGCGAGATTGGCCCCCAGACCGACGTGCGCCGCAAGTCCGGTGAAGACAGTCTGCATGCGCTCCAGGTCGCGGAACATCAGATAGCTGAATACGAGCTCGCAGCTGCCCGCATTGCTGCATGACTGCGATCCCGGCTTCGGTCCCGGCGCGCCGAGATTCACGAGCTCCTCGGGCGCGTGCACCGGCAGCGGACGCAGCAGCATCTGGTCGAAGAGCGAGTAGATCGCCGCGTTCGCGCCGATCCCCAGCGCCAGCGACAGGATCGCGACTGTGGTCACGAACGGCGTCTTGAACAGCGTGCGCAGTGCGAGCTTGATGTTGGTCATGACTCAAAATGGGATATGACGCGCCGAAGCGGCACGCATGAAGGTAGACACCTGCAGTCTGCCGCATGGTTCGCTCGCGCGCGAGAGCCTCTTGCCATTGCGCGCGCACGCGGAAGATTTCTCGCCGCTCACCGATGTCCTACGGTTCGTCCCAGTCCAGCCGGCCGCCATGCGTCGATTACTCCCGCTTTCTGCTGCAATCGTCGTACTCGCCGCGCACAGCGCGCAGGCGCAATTCCCACCGCAGAAGCTGCAGAATCTCAAAGTCTTCCCCAAAGACATTCCTGTGCGCGCGCTGCTCGACACGATGGGCGGCTTCACGCGCGCCCTCGGCGTGCGTTGCAGCTATTGCCACGTCGGCAACGAGGGCGAGCCGCTGTCGAGCTACAATTTCGCTTCCGATGACAAGCAGACGAAAACGAAAGCGCGCGACATGCTGCGCATGGTCGGCGCGATCAACGGCGAGTACCTCGCGAAGCTCCCGGATCGTCGCACGCCGACGATCAACGTCGCCTGCATGACCTGCCATCGAGGTGTCGCCGAGCCGCGCCCGCTCCAGCAGATCGTGCTCAACGCGTACGACGCAGCCGGTGCCGACTCGGCCGAAGCGGTGTACCGGACATTGCGTGCGCGCTACTATGGCCGCGCCGCGTACGACTTCGGCGAGGTGCCTCTCGCGGACGTCGGCGCCGCGCTTCGCTCTCGTGGCAAGACCGCCGACGCACTCCGCTTCTACGTGCTGAACACGGAGCTCACCCCCACCTCGGCCTTCGCGTTCCGACAGGCCGCCGAGGCCCAACTCGCCGCCGGCGACACCGCGTCAGCCATTCGAAGCTATCAACGCGCTCTCGCGATCAATCCGAACGATCGTCAGGCCAAGGGGACGTTGGAGAAGCTTGGCGCGAAGCCGTGACCGTATTGTCATCCTGAGCGAAGCGACGGATCTACTCTACGTCGACTAGATCCTTCGCTTCGCTCAGGATGACGATGGCGCGGGCAAGCTGACCTAGCCGTTGCCACGGCGCGGCGACGGGCGTCGAACATGGATGCATCGCCTCGTCAACGACCTCCGCTACGCCGCGCGTTCGCTGGCGAAAGCGCCGCTCTTCACGGCGGTGGCGATCGTCTCGTTAGGCTTGGCCCTCGCGCTCAACACGTCGGTCTTCGCGCTGGCGGATGCCGTAGTGCACCCGTACAACCCTTATCCGGCGGCCGATCGCATCGTCACTCCGTGGTTCATGGGAGGCGACCGCAAGGGCAAGCTCACCTTTGCCGAGCGGTTCCGGATCGTCCGGGACGAAATGCATTCGTACGACGCCATCGCCTCGTTCACGAATCTGAGGGCGACAATGCAGGCGGGGGTTGTCGTGGAAGATCACCTCGCCATCGCCGTGTCGAGCAACCTCTTCGATCTACTCGGGGTGAAACCGCTGCTCGGCCGCGGCCTCGACTCGGGCGACACACAGGCGGCGCTCATCAGCTTCAGCCTCTGGAATCGCGTCTTCAACGCCGCGCCGCTCTCGCGCGGACTGCGGTTCGATCTCGGCCATGCGACGTTCACCGTCGTCGGCGTGATGCCTCGCGGTGTGCACTATCCCGGCAATACGGATATCTGGGTGCCGGATTGGGCGCTCTCCCGCGCGAGCGAAGAGTGGTCGATGGGTCCGATCCCCGTGCTGCGTCTCCGGCGCGGCATGAGCATACAGGACGCACGCACCGAGATCACCGGCATAGCCGCCCGCGTAACGTCAGCATATTCGCCGCGGTTGCCGATCGGTGGTCGCATCATGCCGTTACAACCGCCCTGGGGCCGCCCTCCCTCCATCTTTCAGTCTTTCCTCGGCGGCACCGTCATGATGGTCCTCGTCATCGCCTGCGCCAACCTCGCGACGATGATGCTGGCGCGCGGTATGGCGCGGCGGCGCGAGACCGCAATCCGCATGGCACTCGGCGCGAGCCGGCGTGCGATCGTTAGGCAGGTGCTCGCCGAGTGCGCTCTCCTCGTCGCGGCCGGGCTCGCGATTGGCGTACTACTCACCATCTGGGCGCTTCACGTCATCCCCCATTTCGCTACGCCGTACGTCCCGAATATCGGCGACCTGGAGCCGGTCCCAAGCTGGCGTGTTTTCAGCTTTGCCCTCGGCGCCACGATCGCCACGATCTTGATCGCCGGCGCATTACCGGCGCTGCGTGCAGCATCGACGGACCCATCCGAGCCCATGAAGGAGGGTGCCGGCACTACCACAGGTCGGCTTCGTGATCGCTACAATCCGCTCATCATCGTCGAAGTCGCGCTCTCGACTGCGCTGCTCATGTGCTCCGGCTTCTTTGTGATCAATGTTGTGCGACTCGCCGCGTTCGAATTTCAGTACGCCGCGAAGCGCCTCGTTACCGCCCCGCTTTATGTCAATCCGAAGCAAGTACCCGAGACCCTCGGTGTCGAGCGCTTCTACGACGAGCTCATTGTGCGCGCCAGCCGCACGCCGACGGCGGTGATTGCCGCCACGTTGCATGGCGAGGTACCGGATGGAAGGGTGATCTTCTCCGAGGAAGGAAAGAGCGGCGACCACTGGATCAATTCAGGTGGCGTCTTGGTCGTGAGCCCCGACTACCTCCGCACCTTTCGAATCCCCATCATCAATGGGCGCGACTTCCAGCCCGGCGATCGTGGCGCTGCGGCGCAAGGCGTCGTTATCGTCGACGAGCGGGCTGCGGGCCGCCTCTGGCCCGACATGCCAAATCCCGTGGGTCGAATGTTGAAGCTGGGGAACAAGGAGTCGAAGCGTCCCTGGCTGCGCGTCGTCGGCGTCGCTCACAACGTGGAGAACGGACCGCGGGTCGATCAGGATCTGCCGCCGGAGCCCAGCGTATACGTCGTCTATGCTCACGACTACACGCGCACTCGCGATCTGATCGTGCAGGGCGACGGCGTCGGCGGCGATCGTGGTCGTACGGCCCTCGCGCTCGCCGTGCGCCGTGAGATCGAATCGTTCGCGCCTGGCATGCCGGTGCCGCGGGTCGAGCCCTGGCTTGCGAACTATGAGGGAACGCTGACGGCGACCGGTTACATGGCGTCGCTCTTCGGCGCCTTCGGGGTCTTTGGACTCGTCCTCTGCGCGGTCGGCCTCTACGGCGTCCTCGCGTACACCGTGAGTCGCCGCTTGCGCGAGTTCGCGGTTCGCATCGCGTTAGGTGCGCGACGGCGCGACGTGGCGCGCATCGTGGTCCATGACGCCGCAGTCACGGCGCTTGCCGGCGTCGGCATCGGCGCGTTCTTCGCCCTCCGTGTCACGCGCATGATCGCCGATGCCATGTCCGGTATGCCTTACGCCACCGTCATCGCACTTGTCTTGGCCGAGCTTGTGCTCTTTGGCGCTGCGACCCTCGCTGCACTCGGCCCGGTGCGACAGGCGGCGAGCGCTAATCCAGTCGAGATTTTGCGCGCGAGCTGACGTCAGGCGGCGGGCTCGCGCCCGGGCGCGTCCTGCAGCCGCGCTTCGATCCGCGAGTCCGGAACGAGCCAGATCAGCGCCACGACCGCGTACAGCACGTGCGCGATCGATTGATGCACGAACGCGAGTGGAATCGCCGTCGCATAGACGAGCAGCGAAAGCTTCCCCTTTCGATCATTGCCGATCGCGGCGGCAAGCTGCGAGCTCACGCCGCGCTGCGCCGCCAGAATCGTGCGGAGGAGGATCGTGTACGCGATGGCACAGCAGAAGAGCACCGTGCCGTACAGGGCCGTCGGGACCGCCTCGTAATGATTCTCGCCCATCCAGCTCGTCACGAACGGAACGAGCGACAGCCAGAAGAGCAGATGCAGATTCGCCCACAACGTCGCGCCGTTGACGCGGCGCGTCGCCTGGAGCATGTGATGATGATTGTTCCAGTAGATTCCGAGATAAACAAAGCTCAGCAGGTAGCTGAGAAAGGACGGGATCAACGGGCGCAGCGCCGGCAAATCCGCGCCGTGCGGCGGCCGCAGCTCGAGCACCATGATCGTGATGATGATGGCGATCACGCCGTCGCTGAACGCCTCGAGCCTCGTCTTGTTCACGCGCGCTCTCTCGTTAGGCCTTGGTGACCGCGGCAGCCGCAGCGCGTCGCACGAGCAGCGACTGCACGACGCCGACGACATTGGATGCCACCCAGTACAGCCCGACCCCGGCGCTCAGCCGCCACGCGACGAGAAAGGTGACCCCGGCCGCAAGCACCGCCGACACGCGTGAGCCGCTCGACGACGGGCCCGCTGCCACCGCCGCACCAGCCAACCCGGCGGCGACCGACTCCACGAGCGCATCCGGCCGACTGAGATCGTGCACCCAGAGGAATCGCGTCGCGCGCTTCGCGATCGATCCGATCGTCGAATACAGACCCGCACCGATGGGCATCTGCACCATCGCGCCGAGGAAGCTGCCCTTTGGCGCCAAGCCGATCCCGTTCCTGGCCTGGAGCGCGCGCGTCTCCTGCGCGAGACGGAGCGGCTCGGCGCCGTAGCGCCGCTGGAGCCCCTCGACCTGTGGCTTGAGACGCCGTAGCGCCATCTGGTACTCGTGCGCCCGCAATGCCAGCCGATAGGTGAGCGGAAGCAGCGCGAGCCGCACGATCAGTGAGAGAACGACGATGCCGCCGCCGAGGCTACCGCCACAAACGTGGGCGAGAGCGAAGAGAATCGCGCGCAGCAGGTCGAGGAAGGGGGACCAGAACAGCATGGATCGAGCTCCGATACGGATGCGGAGATCCTACGGCCGAACTGGCGTTCTGTGCCAGTCCGCCTGACTCACCGAGTCAATCGGAGGCGAACAGTCCCCGGGTCTTCTGGAGGCCGCCGACGAGAGCCTCGACGTCGCGACTCTCGCTGTACACGTAGAACGACGCCCGCGCCGTCGCCGGAACGTCCAACCGCCGCATCAATGGCTGCGCACAATGATGCCCGGCCCGCACACACACCCCCTCGCCGTCCAGAATCGTCGCTATGTCGTGCGGATGCACGCCGTCGAGGGTGAACGACACGACCCCGCTCCGCGCCGCGAGATCGCTGGGCCCGTAGAGTCGAACACCCTCGATCGTGCCGAGGCGCTCGAGCGCCAGCGCGAGCAATGCCACCTCATGCGCCCGCACCGCGTCCATGCCTAACGACTCGAGGTACTCGCACGCCGCCGCGAGGCCCACCGCATCGGCGACATTGGGCGTCCCCGCCTCGAACTTGTGCGGCAGCACGTTCCACGTCGTCTCCTCGTCCCCGACGATCTCGATCATGTCGCCGCCCATCTGATACGGGCGCATCGCCTCGAGCAGCGCACGCTTGCCGACGAGTCCACCGATTCCCATCGGCCCAAGCATCTTGTGCCCACTGAACGCGTAGAAGTCGATGTCGGCGAGCTCGTCTCCATCGAGTGCCAGCTGCAGGTGCGGCACAGCCTGGGCGCCGTCGACGACGACGATCGCGTTCGACGCGGCGCGTTGCCGTGTCATCGCCGTGATCTCGGCAACGGGATTGATCGTGCCCAGCGCATTGGACACGTGGTTGAACGCCACCACGCGCGTCCGCGGCGTGATGAGCGACGCGAGGTGATCCAGGTCGAGCCGGCCGTCGCTCGTTAGGCGGCAGATCGCGAGCGCGGCGCCGCGTTGGCGGGCCAGCTGCTGCCACGGGACGAAGTTGGCATGATGCTCGAGCGCCGTGACGATGATCTCGTCGCCGCGGCCGACGTGGTCCGTCCCCCACGCCGTCGCCACGAGATTCAAAGCTTCGGTGGTGCCGCGGGTGAAGATCAGCCGGGCGCTGTCGCGGACGCCGAGGAAGCGCGCGACTCGCTCACGCGCTTCGTGATAGCGCTCGGTGGCGCGCACGGAGAGCGCGTACGCACCGCGGTGGGGGTTGGCGTAGTCTTGCTCGTAGAATTCACGCATCGCGTCGAGCACGACGCGGGGCTTCTGCGATGTCGCAGCCGAATCGAGGTAGTGCAGGGCAGGGTTGGCGGCGAGCAGCGGAAAATCGCTTCGCGCTGCAAGACTCTGGTGGTGGTCCGCGGACGTCGCGGCGGTAAATTGCCTAACGGGGGGGGCCCCCCGCTCCTTCGCCGCTCCTTTCGGACCGCCACGCTCGGACCGCCCTTCTCGGCCCGCCGTTTTCGGCCCGCCCTCTTCGGCCCGCTCTTCCGTGTACTTCACGTCTTTTTCCCTCCGACCTGCACTCTTCCGTCCTCTACCCGAACCTCGTAGACCGAAACCGGATCCACCGCCGGCCCGCGCCGCACCTCGCCCGTCAGGCAGAAATACCGCGCCCCATGCCACACACACTCGATCGTTCCGTCACGATCGAGCGTGCCGTCCGAGAGTGGGAACTCCGCGTGCGTGCACACGTTTCGCACCGCCCCGATCTGTCCGCGGTAATTGAAGAGACACACCTCGTCGCCTCCCGCCATCCGTACCGCGAGCAGCGACCCCTCCGGCAGCTCCTCCAACGTTGCCACCGTCTCGAACCCCGCCGCTCCCGCGATTGCCTCGTCCTCGCCGCGCGCTCCGCTGCCCGAGGTCATTCCGTGACCGTCACGGCTTCGGTGCCGGTGCCCTCCCCGCGTAACGCGGACCGCAGCGCGTGCCACGCCATGCTCGCGCACTTCACCCGGATTGGGAATCGCGACACGCCGCCTAACGCGCGCAACGAGCCAAGGCGCCGCTTCGCCGCACCATCGGCCTCGACGTTCAGCTTCCCCGTCACGAGATCGTGAAACGTCGTGAAGAGCTCTTCCGCCTCCGACCGCGTCTTCCCCTTCACCGCCTCCGTCATCAGCGACGCCGACGCGCGCGAGATCGCGCAGCCGTTGCCTTGAAACGTCGCCTCGGCGACTCGATCGCCGTCCAGCTTCACCCAGAGCGTCAGCGCGTCACCGCAGAGCGGATTGTGACTCTCCACGACGCGGTCCGCACCCTCCATCGCCCGATAATTCCGCGGCCGACGATTGTGCTCCAGGATGACCTCCTGGTACAGCGCGTCAAGATTGGCCACCGCTCACCGCTCGTCGGCCACCGTTGTGAACCGACGCAGCGTCATCCGCTCCAGCTCCTCGCGCACGCTCGTCTGCTCGATCGTCTCCAGCACGTCCGCCGCGAACGCGTACGTCAGCAGCTCGCGCGCGAGCTGGCGACTCACGCCGCGGCTCTTCATGTAGAACAGCGCCTGCTCGTCGAGCCGGCCGACCGTCGCGCCGTGCGTGCACTTCACGTCATCGGCGAAGATCTCGAGCTGCGGCTTCGTGTCGATCTGTGCTTTGTCCGAGAGCAGCAGCGTGTTGTTGGTCTGCTTGCCGTCCGTCTTCTGCGCGATCGGGTCGACGTAGACCTTGCCGTTGAAGACGCCGTGCGACTGCCCATCGAGCACGCCCTTGTACAGCTCGCGGCTGAAGCAGTTCGGCTGCGTGTGCTCGATCATCGTCTGATGATCGCAGTGCTGCTCGCCGTCGAGCATGTACAACCCGTTCAGCGTTGCCCCGCACCCTTCGCCATCCAACGACGTGTAGATGTTCGTGCGGGTCAACGATCCACCCGTCGCGAACGAAAACGAGATGTAATGGCTGTCGCGCGCCTGCTTCGTCTCGATCGTGCCGACGTGAAACGCGCGCATCCCCTCGCGCTGCATCTTGTAATGGTGCAGCGTCGCGCCGTCGGCGACGGAGACCTCGGTGACCGCGTTCGTGAAGTACACCGCGTCGCTGAGCGAGACGTAGCTCTCGATCACCGTCGCCTTCGCGTGCCTGCCGACGGCGATCAGGTTGCGCGGATGCATCATCGACTTCGCCGCGACCGCATCCGTGACGAAGAGGAGATGGATCGGCATCTCGACCTCGACGTCGGCGTCGACGCGCAGCACCGCGCCGTCGTGCATGAACGCCGTGTTCAGTGCCGTGAACGCGTGATCGTCGTAGCGCGTGATCCGGCCGAGCTGCTCCGTGAGCTGCGGCGCCTCGCGCCATGCGCGCCGGAGGTCGAGCAGCTTCACACCCTTCGGCAGCCCACTCGTGTTCGACAGCTCCGCCGCATATCGGCCATTCACGAACACCAGCGTATGCCATTCGCTCCGCCCAAACAGGAACGGCGTCAGCGCCGCGCGCCGTACGTCCCCACTCGGCGTCGTGATGTGCAGGTAGTCGTGCTCGACGATCGGCGCGACGCTCGTGAAGTGCCAGTCCTCGTTCTTCGTCGTCGGAAAGCCGAGCCGACGGAACGCATCGAACGCCGCCGAGCGGAGCGACTGGATCTGCGATGGCGCCTCCGCGCCGTCTCCTTCGATGAGCGTGCGGAACGCATCCTCGAATGGCGTCGCCGCCGTCACCACGCGGTCGATCGTGGCCTCCGCGGTCACGCGTTCACCCCCGCGGGCTCACCCTCGGTGAGCCAGTCGTACCCCTTCTCCTCGAGCGCGAGCGCCAGCTCCTTCCCGCCGGACTTGACGATGCGGCCGCCGGCGAGCACGTGCACGAAGTCGGGGACGATGTAGTTGAGCAAACGCTGATAGTGGGTGACGACGATGAACGATCGATCGGCGCTGCGGAGCTTGTTCACGCCATCCGCCACCGTCCGCAGCGCGTCGATGTCGAGCCCCGAGTCGGTCTCGTCGAGAATCGCCAGACTCGGCTCCAGCACCGCGAGCTGCAGGATCTCGTTGCGCTTCTTCTCACCGCCCGAGAAGCCCGTGTTCACCGAGCGGCTGAGCATTCCCGGATCCATGTCGACGAAAGCGAGCTTCTCCTCCATGATGTCGGCAAACTCCAGCGGGTCGACCTCGCCTTCGCCGCGCGCCTTGCGGACCTCGTTGTAGGCGGCGCGGAGAAAGTACGCGTTCGAGACCCCGGGAATTTCTACCGGATACTGGAAGGCGAGAAAGATTCCCGCCTGCGCGCGTGCCTCGGGCTCCATCTCGAGCAGGTCCTGGCCCTTGTAGCTGATCGAGCCGCCCGTGACCTCGTACGCCGGATTCCCCGCCAGCACCTGGGCGAGCGTGCTCTTGCCGGAGCCGTTCGGCCCCATCACCGCGTGCACTTCGCCCGCGTTCACCGTGAGATCGATGCCGCGCAGAATCGGCTTGTCGCCGACCGAGGCGGTGAGACCGCGAATTTCTAAGAGTGACATTGGTTTGTTGACTATCCCGTCATGGTGGCTGGTGATTGGTGGTTGGTGACTGGTAGCTGTCAGTCACCAGCCACCAACCATCAATCACCAGTCACCAGCTTCATCCAACACTGCCTTCCAGCGTGATCCCCAACAGCTGCTGCGCTTCGAGCGCGAACTCCATCGGCAGCTCCTTGAACACTTCCTTGCAGAAGCCGCTCACGATCATGCTCACCGCCTGCTCGGCGCTGAGCCCGCGCTGCTTCAGGTAGAAGATCTGGTCCTCGCCGATCTTCGACGTCGACGCCTCGTGCTCGACGATCGCCGTGTTGTTCGCGACCTCGATGTACGGGAACGTGTGCGCGCCGCATCGATTGCCGACGAGCATCGAGTCGCACTGCGTGTAGTTCCGCGCGCCGCTCGCCTTTGGCAGCACCTGCACCCGACCACGGTAGGAATTATTCCCCTCGCCAGCCGAGATCCCTTTGGAAACGATGTTTGATTTCGTATTCCGGCCGATATGTATCATCTTCGTGCCGGTGTCAGCTTGTTGACGGTTATTCACAACAGCCACGCTGTAAAACTCGCCGACGGAGTTGTCGCCCTGCAGGATGACGCTGGGATACTTCCACGTGATCGCGGAGCCGGTCTCGACCTGCGTCCACGAGATCTTGCTGTTCGCGTACGCTTTCCCGCGCTTGGTGACAAAGTTGTAAATCCCGCCGCGGCCTTCTTTGTCACCCGCATACCAGTTCTGCACGGTCGAGTATTTGACGGTCGCCCCGGGAAGGGCAACCAATTCCACTACTGCTGCGTGCAGCTGATTCGTGCTTCGTTTTGGCGCGGTGCATCCCTCGAGATAGCTGACGTATGCGCCCTCGTCCGCGACGATGAGCGTCCGCTCGAACTGCCCGGTGTCGGCGGCGTTGATCCGG
>Ga0207707_10005724_pt1 | contig 10871 bp, 8 predicted proteins | sample KBSC83BmetaG_FD_184336 | JGI IMG/M metagenome (GOLD analysis project Ga0207707, IMG submission 184336) | Corn rhizosphere microbial communities from Kellogg Biological Station, Michigan, USA - KBS C8-3B metaG (SPAdes) (version 2) | ecosystem: Host-associated > Plants > Roots > Rhizosphere ... | reverse complement strand
CCTCGGCGCTCGATCCACGTCCTCCGCGATGCTCCATCACCATCATGACGCCGTAGTGCTTGCCGGCACGGTGCGGCTCGACCCGTTAGGCATCACCGCTCCGCTGATGCACACCTTCGGCTATCTCGTTGTAACAGCGGCGATCGCCATCGTCGTCTACGAGAAGGTCGGGTTGAGGATTCTCCGCCGTGCCTGGATCAACGTCCACGTCCTCTGGGCCGCTTCGCTGATTGCGGCTGGTGTTCTGACGGCAGTGCTTTGAGCGCGTCCGCGTCGTCGGCGAGAAAGCGATGCACCTCGTCGACGAAGCGCGCCCACGCCGGCTCATGCTCGAGGAGAATGTGGTTGCGACTCTCGAGCGGCACGAAGCGCGCGCCGGGGATCAGCGCCGCGAGCTTGCGGCCCTGGCTGAACGACGCCACGGCGTCGCCCGCCGCGTGCAGCACGAGCGTGGGCGCGCGCACCCGCGGAACGAGCTCCAGGACGTCGATCATCGAGGCTTCGGTCAGCAGCCGCGAGCCTGTCTCGGGCGTCGTCGTGACGCGCTGCAGATCGCTGAACCAGCGCATCTGCTCCGCCGTACCCTCGGGCAGAAAGCGCGCCGCGAAGAAGAGACGAAACGCGGGATTGTCGTGTCCCCAGCCAAGCGGGATGCCGCGCATTACCATCGTCGTTTCCTCGATCTGGGCCTGCGTCTTCGAGCGCCTGACGACGCCTTCGGCATAACCGCCGTAGAGCACGAGCTTCGTGACGCGCTCCGGATGCCGCACTGCGTAGGTGATCGCGACGGCACATCCCTGCGAGATGCCGAAGAGAGGGAAGCGCTCGAGACCAGCCGCATCGACGACGGTCTCGAGGTCGCGAACCCACGCCTCGAATGACAGGTCCTCCACCTCGCGGTCCGAGAGTCCGTTACCCCGCTCGTCGTAGCGGATGAGCGTATGCTCACGAGAGAGGGCGCGCAGCCAGTGGCGCCAGACCGGGCTCTCCCAATCGTACTCGAGGTGCGTCATCCAGTTCGCCGGCTTCACGAGCGGCGGTCCGGTGCCACTGGTGGCGTACGCGATGCGAACGCCATCGTTGGCGGTGCAGAAGCGGATGCGCTGCTCGAGTGAAGGCGTGGGACGCGTCGCCGCCGCGGGCGTACGCTCGGCGACATCGGCCACGACACGGAAGCCGAGTCCGTGCACGGTGCGGATCACCCGCTGCGCTCCGCCGTCGTCGCCGACGGCCTGGCGCGCGTGCTTGATCCGGCTGTTCAAGGTGGTCGGCGCGACATACCGGTGACCCCACACCTTGTCGAGCAGCTCCTCCTTCGTGACGAGCCGGTCGCGCCGCGCGAAGAGATACGCGAGCACGTCGAAGACCTGCGGCTCGACGTGCAGCCGCTCACCCGCGCGCCGCAATTCGTGCAGGCGCAGGTCGAGCTCGTAGTCGTCGAACTCGTAGACTGTCGTCGCGGGGCTGGTCTCCATCGGCGCCTAACATGTGTCGCGAGCTTCGGTGCGGCAACCGAAGCCTCCTCGAAACTTTGGGCATCAACTGGTTGAACTGCGAAGCTGCCGGAAACGGCATGAAACTGCCTGATTGGTCCTCGTTTGGATGGGAGTGCCGAACGCCGAGTCAGCAATTGTTTGTTTGTGAACTGCACAGGATTGCGCGTCTACGCCCTGGAGCAATCCGGCTCTTTCAGGCCTCTTCCGGCCGTTTCGCCGTTCCGGCAGTTGATGGCTGCTGAGAGAGGAGTCATCGGGGGCGAGAACGCCGGCAATGATTTGCACCGGGTGGCGTGAAAATGATTGCGGGGGTTCGCACGCCGGACCCCAGGTTGTCGCCCGCCAAGCAACGGGAGAGCACGAGATGCAGTACACGCTCTGGAGCAAGGACCGACTCCTGGGTGAGACGGACCTCGGGTTCATCTATCGCGAGAATGGCTTCCGCTGCGGGTGGTTCCACCCGAACGCGCTTGGCGAACGGCTCATGCCGGCCGCCACTGGGGTGCCCCCAGCGATGCGCGCGGAGTTCACGATTGGTCCCGATGCCTCGCTGCACGCCGACATCCTCGCGGCCGTGGATGCCGAGGAGGCTCTGGCATTGGAGGTACGCGGCTCGGACGGGAAGCGAATCGAGACGGAGGAGGTCTGGGTCGTCGACACGCACTACTTGTTGTCGATCGCACAGCTCGACCCCATCGACGATGAGGAGATGAACAAGCTAACGCCGGAGCAGGAGGCCGAAATCGAGGAGTGGGTTGCCGACTGGCGTGAGGCGCGCGCCGGCGAGGAGTGGCGCGAGGACGAAGACGAGGAGGTCGATATGCCTCGGTATCAGCTCCAACTACGGCTCGTTGATCATGACGCGATCCCGTGATCGCGCGCCGCGTCGGTCGGCGCGCGACTGTACACTCGGAGGATCCCCGACACGGTGATCGCGAGTGGTGCGACCAACCAGGCGTACTGGAGCCACGACCAGACCCACCAGCCGGAATACTGCCGACGTTCAAAGTCGTAGCTGTGGAACGAGTGCAGCTGCCTGAGGGCTACGACGTAGAGTGCCGCCCAGCCTAGCGGCACTGCAATGGACAGCCATTGTCGCCATCGCGCTGGCGATGACTGGCCGCGAAAGCCAACAGCGCACATCACGTAGAGTGGCGCTGCCAAGAGAGTCCATGCCGGAAAGCCGCCACGAATAGCGTCTGAATCGAAGTCGAGCGAGAGGCCCCAGACCCAGAGGGAGAGTATGATGAGCCAGAGCGCGGTAAAGCCAGCGCGGCGCGCCACGGCCAGGACAAGGAAGGCAGCCGCAAAGCAGATCGCTGCCGGAATGCTGTAGAGGGGAAGCATGTCCAGGACTCGATCAGGCGACTTAGTTATGCTGAGCAGCGTCATCATAAGCAGCGTCACGCCACTCGCGTACACTGCGGCCAGCTTCAGCGCGGCAAGGAGCCGCTTCGAGGGTCGATAGTCGAGCGCGAGCATGGCGTCGCTCCAGAGGGCGTACGCGTCATACGTGGGCTCCGCGCACGCGAGAGTCAACACCTTTTCGCCGCCCTGTGACAACCTCCAGACACTCGTTGACAACTCGGCGACAAACCGGGATAGTGCGACATGCTCTGTCTCGACCACTGGATCGCCGGCCGGCGTGACCACGGCGCGTCCGACCGCAGCGGCACCGTCTACAATCCTGCCACCGGCGAAGCGACGGGAGAGATTCCGTTCGCGACGGCCGCCGACGTCGACCGCGCCGTCGCCGCGGCGGCGCGCGCCTTCGAGAGCTGGAGCCGCACGGGGCTCAACAAGCGCGCGACGATACTCTTTGCCTTCCGCGAGCTCGTGCGCCAGCGGGCCGAGGATCTGGCGCGGCTCATCGTCTCGGAGCATGGCAAAGTTCTCTCCGACGCGCGCGGCGAGGTGCAACGTGGCCTCGAGGTCGTCGACTTCGCGTGCGGCATCCCCCAGCTCATCAAGGGTGAGTTCTCGGAGAACGTCAGCGCGGGCGTGGACAGCTACTCGCTCCGACAGCCGTTAGGCGTCGTCGCTGGCATCACGCCCTTCAACTTCCCCGTGATGGTGCCGATGTGGATGTTCCCGATCGCGATCGCCGCCGGGAACAGCTTCATCCTCAAGCCCTCGGAGCGGGATCCGTCGCCAGCGCTCCTTCTCGCGGAGCTCTGGCGCGACGCGGGGCTGCCTAACGGCGTCTTCAACGTCGTACAGGGGGATCGCGTCGCGGTGGAGCGGCTCCTCGAGCATCCCGACGTCGCGGCGGTGAGCTTCGTCGGGTCGACGCCGGTGGCGCGACAGATCTACGAGCGCGGGACGCGTCACGGAAAGCGCGTCCAGGCGTTAGGCGGCGCGAAGAATCACATGGTGGTCCTCCCCGACGCCGACCTCGAGCTCGCAGCCGATTCGGCGGTGAACGCCGCGTTCGGGTCGTCGGGGCAGCGATGCATGGCGATCTCGGTGCTCGTTGCCGTCGGAGGCGCCGCCGATCGGCTCGTCCCGCTCATCCGCGAGCGGCTCGCCGCCATTCATGTCGGGAACGGCATGCAGCCTAACGTCGACATGGGTCCGCTGGTGACGCGTCAACACCGGGATCGCGTCAGGCAGTATGTCGAGGAGGGGGTGACCGCGGGCGCGACGCTCGTCGCCGATGGCCGCACCATGGAGGTCGAAGGCGACGGCTTCTTCCTCGGCCCCTGCCTCTTCGATAACGTGACGCCGTCGATGTCGATCTACCGCGACGAGATCTTCGGGCCCGTGCTGTCAGTGGTCCGCGCGCCGACGTACGACGAGGCGATCGCGCTCGTGAACGAGAGCCCGTACGCGAACGGCGTCGCGCTGTTCACGAGCGACGGCGGTGCCGCGCGCCGCTTCCAGAGCGAGATCGAGGTCGGTATGGTCGGCATCAACGTGCCGATACCGGTGCCGATGGCGTACTACTCGTTCGGTGGCTGGAAGGACTCGCTCTTCGGCGACGCGCACGTCCACGGGGTCGAAGGGGTGAAGTTCTATACTCGGGCGAAAGTGGTAACGGCGCGGTGGCCGCAAACTACGGTGGGGAAGAATCTCGGATTTCCTGCGTAGAGGAGCGGGTAGAGGAGCGGGCCGAGAAAGGCGGTCCGAAAACTACGGTCCGAGAACTACGGGCCGAAGACGGCGGTCCGAGAAGGGCGTCGGAAAGGACGGAGCGAGAGGAGCGTGACGGATTCGGATGACGGGCGCGCTGCGCGCGCCCGATTCCTTATTCGCAGATAGCTATGGACTAATGGCTACGGACTTCCCTTCAGCGCTCTCTTCAAAAGCTCCGGATGCGCGTCAAGATAGGCCATCGTCAGGTCCACCAGCTGCACGACGCGCGAGAGATCCACGGCGAGGAGAGCGGTCGCGCGGACGTTGCGCAGGGTGAGGTTGACGTCGTCGATCGCGATACCCGCGCCAGCGCTGAGGTGCACCATGCCGGCGATGCGGGCGTCCAGGGACACGCGAGCGCGAAGCGAGTCCACGTGCAGCTCGAGATACTCGATGCAGAGACGCGGGATGTCGAGCACCAGATCGTAGTCGAGTCGGTTGCGCGGGATGTGACGCACGGCGGGGGTGGTCGCGATCTCGCGCACGAGATCCGCGGGCGTGCCGGGAAGTAGGTGCACGCTCTCCGAGTCACTCGTTATGCGCTCGAAGTCGTGCGATGGGCCTTCACGGTCGCACTCCATTCGCTGCGACGGCCACGGCCCCGCCGTCTGCGCCGCGGCCGCTCGGCTCCCGAGGAGCAGCAGCAGGGCGAGAAGCAGTCCACGGCCCCCGGCGCGAAAGGTCGCACGCCGAGGGCGCATGCTCAGCGTGGCGCCGCCACGCCGGTGTCGAGAGTGCGCAGCGACAGCAGCATACGGTCGCTCGCGCGCAGGGCGATCTCGAGGAGTGCGCCTGTTGGATCACGCGCGACGACGATCAGCTGTCCGTTCGGTTGCGCCAGGGCGAGGAGCGCTGGCAGACTGAGGACGCTCCCCACAGACCGTTGCTGCAACATGTTCCCGGCTCGATCGACGACGCTTTCGACAATCGTGCCGTTCGTCAACACCTGATGCTGAACGACCTGGCCAAGCGAGTTTACAATTCGTGAAATTGCCGATGGCAGCTGCGCGGCGATGGCGCCGGCCCCGTTGACGTCGGCGTCGGGTCGATTCAGGACGCGAACGCGGGACAGCTTTCCCTGCGCCGTGAAGTCGAGCTCGAGAATCGCGCCGTACGTATCGCGAACGAGCCGGACGTACTCGCCCTTCGGGTCGACGTACTCGCGGACGAGGGGAAGGAGGCGCGCATTGGCCGCCCCCTTCTTGACGATGAGCTGTCCCGCCGCGTTGAGCGATCGCTCGGTGATCTTCCCTTCGAGGTCGACGACACGCACGACGATCTGGCCGCGGTCGTTCACTCGCTGCGAGAGGAGGAGCAGCGGCTTCGTCGTATCGGGATCCACCGGGATGGTTTGCCGAGGCGCCGCCGTCACGTTCTCGACGCCGGGGAGCGCGCTGTTGATGTTGAGGCCCGTTGCCGCCGCGACCGCCGCGTTAGGCAGCGCCAGCGCGCTCGCGACCAGCGGCGCGTTCTGCGCGAGCGGCGCGTTCTGCGCCAACGGGGCGTTCTGGGCCAACGGCGCGGCCTGCGCGAGCGTCGATCCCACGAGATTTCCCGCCAGCGCCGGCAGTGCACCTGCCGGCAAGGCGTTAGGCAGAAGCGGAGCAGGTGCGGCGAGCGTACCCGGCATCGCCGTGGGAGCCGGCGAGGCTGGCGTCCGATTCGCCGTCACCGCCGCCGTCGCCATCGTCGCGCCGGTCATCGTGCCCATCTGATCGAGCCGGATGCGCTCGAGCTTCCCCGCCTGACTGAACGTCAGATCCATCGTCGCGCCGGTCGTCGGCTCGCGCACCGTGCGCACCAGCGCGCCAGTGGCCTGATCGACGCGCTGCGCGACGAGCGGCAGGCGGAAGACATTCCCGACGCTCTTGACCATCGTTACGCGGCCGTCGGACGGATTGATCGTACGCTCCATGAGGAGGCCCGAGCCTTCGACGTAACGCTGTACCATCTCGCCTTTGTCGTCGATGGTGGCCGCGAGGACCAGCAGCTTCGCCACGGCGGCCGCGAGGCTATCCACGGTCTGGTTGACGAGCGGAATCTGCTGCGCGACGTATGCGAAGACGTCGTACTCCTCTTCGGCGGACGGTCCCGTAGTGCGCGGCTCGTCGAAGCCACTCTCCTCGTCGTCCTCCGGCAGACCCTGCGGCACGAGCGCGCCTGCCGCTCCCATCGCCTGCTGCAGGATTTGCGTGCCGAGCACGCGGCCGGCGTTGTCGAGAAGCACCATCACGAGCGTTCCCGACGCATCGCGCACGACGCGCTGGATGATGCCGTTCGGGCTCATCGTCTGCTGCAGCGCGGGAAGCTGGAGCACGTTGCCGACGACGTTCTGTCCCGTGATGCGGCCTGTGGCGTCGGTGGCGCGTACGAGGATCTGGCCACTGGCGTCGACGACGCGCGACACGGTCTGGCCGAGCGCGTTCACGCCCATGGGGCTCAGCAATCCGCCCTGGGCAGTGAGGTTCTGTACCGCGCCGCCAACCGCACCCGTGAGATCGCTGACGACGCCACCCGGCTGGAGCGCGCTGTTCGCGACGCCACCGACGGTGCCCAGCGTATTGTTGGCGATGCCGCCGACTGTTCCTACGGCCTGAGAGACGACGCCGTTCGGCTGCAGTGCAGTGTTTGCGACACCACCGACCGTGTTCACCGTCTGAGCAAGGACACCGTTTGGCGCGAGCGCATTGTTCGCGACGTCGCCCACAGTGCCGACTGTCTGCGCAATGACCCCATTGGGCGCCAGAGCCGTGTTGGCGACGTTGCCTAACGTGCCGACGGTCTGCGCGACGACACCGTTGGGGGCAAGGGCCGTATTCGCCACGGTCCCGACGGTGTTCACGAGATTGTCCACGACACCATTGGGCTGCAGTGCCGTGTTCGCGATCTGCCCGACCGTTCCCACCGTCTGCGCGACGACCCCGTTCGGCGCGAGCGCGTTGTTGGCGACGCTGCCCACCGTGTTGACCGTCGTTTCGAGCGTCTCGAGCAGGCCCGTGATGATCTCGGGATTGCGATCGATCGTCGTCAGGACGCGATCGACGATCGTCGCGACGTTGTCGAGATCGACCTTGAGGTGTGCCTCTGCCTGGACTCCGCGAATGCCGAGGTAGACTCGATCGATCCCCGCGTCGGCACCGACGGTGAGCTCGACGAGCTTCGCGACCTTGGCTTCGAGGGACACGTGCGCGTGGATGTTGTTGACCTCGAGCGTGATCTCGTCGACCGAGAGGTTCGGAATGTCGAGGACGACGTCATAGACGCTGTCCTTTCCGATCGGTCGCGGTTTGGCACTGTCGATCGGCACGACTTTCGACACCGGCGTAGGTCGATTCCGATTCGCGACTTTCGGCGCGCCTACCAGGCGGTCGAGAGCGCCAGCGACAGTCCCCGCATCGCCTAACGCGACAGGCTTGCTCCCCGCTCCGACGCCGACAGCGACGAGTGGGGCGTCGGTCTTCTTTGACGGCCGGAAATCGCGCGTGTGCAGTTGGAAGCCAACGCTGGCATAGGCGCTGTGCATGACGGTCGAGCGCGCTTCGCCGCTCGTCATGTTTCCGTCCACATCCGTACCGACTGGGACCACGGGCGACCATGACGCGCGGTCGCCGATCTCCAGCCGCAGTCCGCTGTGCGGACCGAGACCGAAATCGAGACCAAAGGCAGCCCGCACCATCGGCTGCGTCGTGCGCTGCAGCAGATAACGCGTGCCGTCCGCGGTGAACGACGTTCCGCACTGACCCTCGGCCCCGGCGAGGCAATCGGCGTCGTTGCTCGGATCGACCATCATCACGCCGCCGCCGAAAGCGAGGTAGGGAAGCACGCGCGTACGCAAGAAGGGGAGTGGCCGCGCGCCGAAGGGCGGCACGAGCAGGCTCATCTCCCCGGTAGTGACACGCGTCTTCGGGACGAGCACCGAGGGCTCCCCTCCGCGCCGGAAGTGCAGGTCGGGCTGGGCTAGGCTGCCGCCGAGACGGAGACCGAGCGAGGGAGCGAGCCAGAGCGTCGCGTCGCCTAACGCGAGAGGCCCTGGATCGAAGCCGATGTCGCCGCCGCCGTCTGGCGTTAGGGCGGGAGACCAACCGGAATACGCCGCCGACGCGGCGATCCCGAATCGCCAGCGCTGTGCGCACAACGGTGACGACGCTACCAGGAGCAGGGCAGCGGCGACAGACACCATGGCGGCGCCGGCCGAAGAGCTGACGCGATACGCCATTTGCGACCTCACGAGCAGTTGTTGGGGCGTCAGCGATGAAGCGACGCTCGAATGCACGCGGACCTTGGTCCGCTGATGCGACGCTCCCGTCGCGCCACATTCAGCGGCGACTGATCGTCAAGAGTCGTACCGGGCGTTTAGTTTGGCGCGCATTCCCGAGGCCGGTGGTCCATGTCGGATGCTCGCGTGACCCGCATCACCGACCGAATGGCCGACGACGGTTCGCGCGTGCATACTAGGGACATGAGAAACGTCAGAAAGATCGCCGCCGCTGCGGCGCTCGCGCTGGTGTGCGCGGCCAGTACGGCGCAACCCCAATCGCTACCGAGTCGGCTCTCGGACGACGACTTCTGGCGCCTCGTGAGCGACCTCTCCGAGGCCGGCGGCTACTTTCGCTCCGACAACTTCGTTTCCAACGAGACGACCTTCCAGCACGTCATCCCCGAATTAGTAAGATCTCATCCCTCGGGCGGCGTCTACCTCGGTGTCGGACCGGACCAGAACTTCACCTACATCGTCGCGCTCAAGCCGCGGTTGTCGATCGTCACCGACATCCGCCGGCAGAACATGATCGAGCACCTGATGTACAAGGCCGTGATCGAGCTGTCGCCGACGCGCGCTGATTTCCTCACGCTCCTCTTCTCGCGCCCGCGGCCGGCCGGACTCGCCGACACGACTGGCGCGGCTGGACTGCTCCAGGCATATGTTGCCGCGCCGGCAGACAGCGTCGCCTACCGCAAGAACCTCGCGGCGATCAAGGAACAACTCACCGGGCGTCATCGTTTCACCCTCAGCGCGGACGACCTGTCGTCGCTCGCGTACGTCTACGAGGCGTTCTTCGAGGGCGGACCGGAGCTCACGTACTCGTTCTCCGTTGGTCGTCAGGGACGCGCCGGCTACTTCGGCCGGCGTATGCCAACGTACGCCGAGCTGATGGCGGAGGCGGATGCGTTAGGCACGCGTCGCAGCTATCTGGCGAGCGAGGAGAACTATCGCGTGCTCCGCGATCTCGAGACGAACAATCTCATCGTGCCGATCGTTGGCGACTTCGCGGGGGAGAAGGCGATCCGCGCCGTCGGAACCTACCTCAAGCAGCACAACGCGACGGTGACGGCGTTCTACACGTCCAACGTCGAGCAGTATCTCTTCCAGCAGGCAGATGACTGGAAGCACTTCTTCGCGAACGTCGCGACGCTGCCGCTCGACGCGCGAAGCACCTTCATTCGCGCCGTCTTCAACTACATGGGCTTCCGCGATCCAGTCTCCGGCGTGCCGGGCCCGCGGTCGACGACGATGCTCTCGCCGATTCTCGACCTGCTCAAGGCAGTCGACGACGGGAAAGTGCAGACGTATTACGACATCATCCAGCTCTCGACCGCTCCCGTGCCTGGCCCGTCGCAGCGTTAGGCATCGGAACCACCTCGGCGCCGTCGCTGCGCGGACGACGCAAGCGAACGATGAGATAGACGACGACGGCAACGTTGACCGCGAAGGTGGCGAAGCGGAGCGGCGTCGGTCGATGCGCGATCTCCCAGATCTCGAACGGGATCAGCGACCCGGTCGCAATCACCGTCAGATACTCCGCCCACCGCCGCTCGCGCCAGAGACCGATCCCCTCGGTCGTGAAGAGCGCCGCGTAGAAGAGCGCGCCGAGCCCGAGTGCGCCAATCTTGGCTCGGCTGAGCCCCGTGAGAAAGGTGATCACCGTCCGCACGAGATGTTGTCCCGATGTGAATGCGAGCGCCGAGCCCCACTCCCGCGCCTGCTCCGACACGCCGCGCTGCATGAGCCCGAACGCGCCCAGCGCGGCGAGCAGAAAGAGAATCGCCTTGACGAACTTGAAAACAGCAATCGCCTGCATGAAGCGATCGTGGCGACGCATGTCGTGAACGGTGAGCGGTGAACGGTGGACGGTGGACGGTGGCCATGGACGGTGACGGAGCACAAAGTATACTCTCTGCTCTCCACTCTCTGCTTTCTACCACTACGCTAGCCCTAACGCGTCCGATCAGCGCGAGTTTCGC
>Ga0207707_10005722_pt1 | contig 10872 bp, 8 predicted proteins | sample KBSC83BmetaG_FD_184336 | JGI IMG/M metagenome (GOLD analysis project Ga0207707, IMG submission 184336) | Corn rhizosphere microbial communities from Kellogg Biological Station, Michigan, USA - KBS C8-3B metaG (SPAdes) (version 2) | ecosystem: Host-associated > Plants > Roots > Rhizosphere ... | reverse complement strand
GGTCATCGACGTCTACGGCGCCGTCGAGGGCACCGACCTGGGCTACATCGCTGCACAGATCAAGCAGCTGGTGGCCCAGACCCAGCACTCGCTGGCGCGTGGTTCGCAGGTGACGGTGCGCGGCCAGGTGACGACCATGACCGCGTCCTTCACCGGGCTGCTGATCGGCCTGGCGGGCGCCGTGGTGCTCGTCTATCTGCTCATCGTGGTCAATTTCCAGTCCTGGCAGGACCCGTTCATCATCATCACCGCACTGCCGGCGGCGCTTGCGGGCATCGTGTGGATGCTGTTCGTCACGCACACGCCCGTCAGCGTGCCGGCGCTCACCGGCGCCATCATGTGCATGGGCGTCGCCACGGCCAACAGCGTGCTGGTGATCAGCTTCGCGCGCGAGCGCATGAACGCCGGCGATGATGCGGCGCACGCGGCGCTGCAGGCCGGCTTCACGCGCTTCCGCCCGGTGCTGATGACTGCGCTCGCCATGATCATCGGCATGGTGCCGATGGCGCTGGGCCTGGGTGAGGGCGGCGAGCAGAACGCCCCGCTGGGCCGCGCGGTGATCGGCGGGCTGGTATTCGCCACCCTCGCCACCCTGTTCTTCGTGCCCACGGTATTCACGATCATCCACGGACGCCGGAGCCGTATATGAGCGACCCGACGGTTTCCCCGCCCTCCCACACCGTGCCGCACGATCCGCGCCCCAAGCGCTACGCGCTCCTCGGCGTATGCGTTGCCGTCATCCTCGCCGTATGGGGCATCACCAGCCGCCTCATCGCCCGCAACGCGCTCGACCATCAGGCCGCCAGCGCCGCCATCGTCACCGTCGCCACGGTGAAGCCGCTGACCGGGCCGGCGTCGGATCAGCTGGAGCTGCCCGGTACCGTGCAGGCGTTCTACGAGGCGCCGATCTACGCCCGCACCAGCGGCTACCTCAAGGACTGGAAGACCGACATTGGCACGTCGGTCAAGAAGGGCCAGCTACTCGCCGAGATCGACGCACCGGAGGTCGACCAGGAGCTGCGCCAGGCGCAGGCCGATCTCGCCACCGCGCAGGCGAACTACGAACTCGCGCGCACCACCAACGAGCGCTGGCAGGGCCTGCTCAGCACGCAGTCGGTGTCGCAGCAGGACGCCGACCAGCGCGCCGGCGATGCCGCAGCGAAGGCCGCGGCGCGCCAGTCCGCCGCCGCCAATCTCGCCCGCCTGGAGCAGCTCGAGTCGTTCAAACGCGTGCTGGCCCCGTTCGACGGAGTCGTCACCCAGCGCAACACCGACGTCGGCGCCCTGATCAACGCCGGCACCAGCCCGGGCAACGCCCTGTTCCGCGTCGCCGACACCCACCGGCTGCGCATCTACGTCTCGGTGCCGCAGCCGTACGCGGGCGGCATCCGGCCGGGGCTCGATGCCAAGCTGGAGTTCGCCGACCGGCCCGGCAAGTCCTACACCGCCACCGTGGCCTCCACCGCGCGCGCCCTCGACGCCAGCTCGCGCACCCTGCAGGTGGAGCTGCAGATCGACAACGCCGCGGGCGAACTGCTGCCGGGCTCCTACGCGCAGGTGAATTTCTCGCTCGCGGCCGGCGGCGGTCAAACGCTGCGCGTGCCGGTGAACACCGTGCTGTTCCGCAGCGAGGGACTGGTGGTGGCCCAGCTCGACGACCAGCACCGCGTGCACCTGAAGACCATCACCCAGGGACGCGACTTCGGCACCGAGCTGGAGGTGATCTCCGGGCTGGAGCCGACCGACACGCTGGTGCTCAATCCGCCCGACTCGATCAGCGAAGGCCAGCAGGTGCGCGTCGCCAAGACTCCGGTCCAGGGCAGCGTGGGCGCCAAGCCCCCCGGCGCCCGCTCGTGAGACTGCGGCACCTCGCGCTGCTGGTGCCGGCGCTGCTGGCCGGCTGCTCGCTCGCACCGCACTACCAGCGTCCCACGGTGGCGGCGCCCCCCGACACGTACAAGGAGGCGGGTGACTGGAAGCTGGCCACCCCCGCGGACAACGCGCCGCGCGGCCCCTGGTGGACCCTGTTCCACGACCCCGACCTGGACGCCCTCGAAGCCCAGGTGAGCGATGCCAACCAGAGCCTCAAGGCGGCCCTCGCCCGGCTCGAGGAGGCCCGGGCGCAGACGCGCACCGCGCGCTCGTCGTGGTTCCCGACGCTCACCGCACAGGGCACGGCCACCCGCGCCGAGTCCTCGGTCTACTCCGCCGGCTTCACGCCCGGCGCACCCCGCACCGGCAACTCCTTCGTGGCGGCCGGCGACCTGTCGTACGAGCTCGACGTGTTCGGCCGCATCCGCAACACCGTGTCCGGCGCGCGCGCCAGCGAGCAGGCGAGCGCCGGGGATGTCGGCGCGCTCGATTTGAGCGTGCACGCCGACCTCGCCACGGACTACTTCACGCTGCGCGGGCTCGACATCGAGCTGACGCTGCTCGATCAGACCGTGGCCGACTACGCGCGCGCCCTCGCCCTCACCGAGAACCTCTACCATGGCGGCGCGGCGGTGATCTCCGACGTGCAGCAGGCGCAGGCGCAGCTCGAGACCGCCCGCACCCAGGCCGAGGACACGCGCCTGCGCCGCGCGCAGACCGAGCACGCCATCGCGGTGCTGGTTGGCAAGCAGGCGTCCGTCTTCAGCATCCCGGCCGCCCAGGCCGGCAAGGCCCTGCCGCTGCCGGAGGTCGCGCTCGGCCTGCCCTCGCAGCTGCTGGAGCGGCGGCCCGACGTCGCCGCCGCCGAGCGGCGGGTGGCTTCCGCCAACGCCGCCATCGGCGTGGCGCGCGCCGCCTACTTCCCGGTGCTCGACATCCTCGGCGCGGCCGGCTCGCAGGCCCCCGAGACCACCAAGCTGTTCACCGCGCCCAGCCAGTTCTGGTCGGTCGGGCCACAGCTGCTGCTCACGGTGTTCGACGGCGGCCTGCACGCGGCTCGGTCCGCCCAGGCGCATGCCGCCTATGACGAGCAGGTGGCCAACTACCGCGCCACGGTGCTCACCGCCTTCCAGGACGTCGAGGACAATCTGGCGGCGCAGCGCCAGCTGCAGCGCGAGAGCATCAGCCAGGCAGCCGCGGTGGCCGCCACGCAGGGCGCGCTCGATCAGGCGAACCTGCGCTACAAGGGCGGCATCGTCACCTACCTCGAGGTGGTGGCCACCGAGAACGCCGCGCTCGCCGCGCGGCTCGCCGCGGTGGACATCGAGATCCGCCGCGCCAACGCCACGGTGCTGCTGGTCAAGGCACTGGGCGGGGACTGGCAGCCGCCCGCCGGACACTGACGCCTACTTCAGATAGGCGTGCACCACGTCGATCAGGTGCTTGGCGCCCTTGGCGCGCTCGCGGTCGCGGTCGTGGCTCGGATCGGAGACGTGCAGGCGGATGTGATCCTCGACGAGCTCCGCCATGAGGCTACTGGCCGCGCCCCGCACCGACACGGTCAGCTGCATCACGCGGGCACAGTCGGCATCATCCTGCAACGCGCGCTCGATGGCCTCGACCTGGCCGCGCAGGCGCCGTACCCGCTGTAACAAACGGGTCTTATCCTCGATGGTGTGCGACATGCGGGAACTTCGTGGGGTGGCGCCCGTATAGGGTGGGGGGTATAGTATACCCTTCCTCGGGGAGCAGCTTCCATGCGCACCTTTGCGTACGCGCCGCCGCTGCTGCGTGCGCCGACCCTGGCCAGCCTCGCCCTATGGGCGGCCCACGCCTGCGCGGCCGATGCGACCGCGCCCGCCGCGACGCCCGGCGCCAGCAGCCCCTGGCCGATGCTGCTCAGTGCGCAGTACACCTTCATCGACCAAGAACAGGGCTCGCTGCGCTCGCCCTACGCCGGCCGCTTCAGCCTGCATCCGGGCGGCGATACCGAGGCCACCCATACCATCGGCCTGTACGGGGGCTGGGCGCCGGTCAGCTGGGGCCAGCTGTATCTGGACACCGAGAAGTTCATGGGCGCGGGCGTCAGCGGCGCCACCGGCCTCGGGGGCCTCAGCAACGGCGACGTGGTGCGCGAGGGCGCCACCGGTCTCAAGAAGGAGTTCTACATCGCGCGCCTCTATGCGCGCTTCATGCTGCCGCTCGGCCCGGGCGCGGTGCCAGTGGCGCGCGGCCAGGACCAGATCCCGGGGGGCGAGGCGGCGCGGCGGCTCGAGTTCAAGGCCGGCCGGCTGTCGGTGTCGGATGACTTCGACCACAACCGCTATGCTGGCTCGACGCGCACGCAGTTCCTCAACTGGTCGCTGTGGGACAACACCGCCTGGGACTATGCCGCCGACACCCGCGGCTACACCGACGGCTTCGTGCTCGGCTTCATCAGCCCGTCCTGGTCGTTCAAGTATGGCCTGTACCGCATGCCCTTCATGGCCAAGGGCCAGGCGCTCGAGACCCTCGACCGCGCGCGCGGGGAGAATCTCGAGCTGACGCTCTCCCCGCCCGCGCTCGCCACCGTGGTGCGCGTGCTCGTGTACCGCAACACCGCACGCCTCGGCGACTACCGCCAGGCGCTCGCCATCGCCCTCGCCACCGGCGCCGTCCCGAACGTGGCCGCCGACGACCGCGAGGGCCGGCGCAAGTACGGCTGGGGCCTCAACCTCGAGCAGCCGCTGGCGGATGACGGCGACACCGGCCTGTTCCTGCGTCTCGGCTGGAACGACGGCCGGACCGAGGATTTCGTGTTCACCGAGGTCGACCGCACCGCGAGTCTCGGGGCGCAGCTCTCGGGGGTGCACTGGCGCCGCGCCGACGACCGCCTCGGCCTCGCCGTGGCCGTCGACGGGCTGTCGGGGCCGCACCGCGACTACCTGGCCGCCGGCGGCTCGGGGTTCCTGCTCGGCGACGGTGCTCTGGACTACGCGGGCGAGCGCATCTTCGAGACCTACTACCGGGCGCAGTGGAGCTGGACATCCTGGGGCGCGCCGCTGCGCGCGCAGCTCGGACCGGACTTCCAGTACGTCACGAACCCGGGGTACAACGCGGCGCGCGGGCCGGTGCGCTTCTACGCCCTGCGGCTGCACCTCGAGTACTGACCCACCCGCGGCCACCTACAATGCGGGCATGAGCCTGCGACCCGGAGCGGCGCTTCTGCGGCTGACCGCAGTCCTCGCGTGGCTGGGGCTCGGGGCGCAGCTCGCCGCCTCCATGCACCTGGCGCTCGCCAGCGGCCGCCCGGCCCTGGCCGGTGCCCTGGAGGCCTTCGGTTACTTCACCGTGCTGACGAACCTCCTCGTCGCGCTGGTGAGCAGCGCCTGCATTGCGGCACGGCCCGCACTGCTCACGCGCGCCGGCGTGCTGGCCGCGGTCGCGACCTACATCTTCGTGGTCGGTCTCATCTATTGGCTGCTGCTGCGTGCGCTGTGGGCACCGACCGGACTGCAGCGTATGGCGGACGTGCTGCTGCACGACGCCGTGCCGCTCCTGTACGTCACCTGGTGGCTCGGCTGGGGGCCGCGCGGGAGGTTCAGCCGGGGCCAGCCGCTGCTCTGGCTCGCCTGGCCGCTGGCCTACTTCGTCTTTTCGCTGGCACGCGGCGCGCTCACCGGCCGCTACCTCTACCCGTTCGCCGACGTCGGCGCGCTGGGCATCCCCGCCGTGGCGCGCAACGGCGCCCTGCTGCTCGCGCTCTTCACCCTGCTCGGCCTCGGCGCGGTCGCACTCGACCGCGCGCGCCGTCCTGCCCCTGCGGCCTGACCTCTGCGAGGCGGCGGCGGCACCCCCGCAGTACGTCCGGCGCGCTCAGCCGCGCGAGGGAATGAGGTCGGCGCGGGCCTGGTCGACCGCCTTGCGGGCCTCCGCCTTGGCGTCGGCCGAGGGCTTCAGGTCATGGATCGCCGCCGCCAGATTCTGGCCGCCGGTGACCTTGGACTTCAGCCCCGGATACGGCAGGTTGAGGTTCTGCGCCGCGTGCAACGTCGCCGCGCACTGCGCCACGCTGTCGAAGCCGAGGCACGCCTCCTGGGGTGTCATGCCCGAGGGGACGATCGCCGCCAGGCGCGTGCTGGGCGATGCCGGCGGACCGGCCGTGCCGGCCTGAGCCGGGGGCGCCTGCGACGGCTCGGCGGCGGTAGCCTGGTCAGCCGCCGACGGATCCGGCTGTGTCTGCGCCGGGGTCGACGGGTGCGCCGGCATCGGCTGCTCCGAGGAGTACGGCTGCGAGGGCTGGGACGGCGGGTCGGGGGGCTGCGCGCAGGCGAGGCCTGCCAGTGACAGTGCCGCCGCGGCGGCCAGCAAGGAATTCACACGCTTCATTACACACCTCCATGGTCCAGACCTGTGTGTCCGAGCGCCGGGGCGTAGGCCGCCGCGCGCCCTCCCTGGCGCGATCTGGCTGTACGCTTGGTGCCGCATGCGGCACCGGCCTTCGCCGCGCGGGGCCGCCGACCTCCGTGTCAAACGGCGCCCGACGCGGGAAGCTTTGCGTCAGCCGTTGCCGCTATATAAGACGAGTGCGCGCGCGCCGACAATATGTCGGCAATTGGCGCCGGTTCCCCGAGTCGGGCGGTCAGCGCATGCGCACGAAGTCGATGAAGCCACGCGGCACGTCGGTGTAGGTCAGCTGCACGCGCACCGTGTCACCGACGTCGAGGCCCTCGAAGCCCTTGATCACGCGCCCCTCGGCCAGCGGGTGCGTGATGCGCACCCAGGTGCCCTTGTCCGAAGCGCCGGTGACGATGGCGTCGAACTGCGCCCCGAGGCGGCTCTGCAGCAGCATGGCGGCCGCGGACTTGCGCACCTGGCGCTCCACCTTCGCGGCGTTGCCCTCCTGCACCGTGCAGTGGGCGGCGAGTGCGTTCAGCTCTGCCTCGCTGTAAGGCGGTGGCGCTGTGCCAAGGGTCGCCTTCAGCAAGCGCTGCGTGATCACGTCGGGAAAGCGCCGGTTGGGCGCGGTCGCATGCGTGTAGTCGTGCAGCGCCAGCCCGAAATGGCCCGTGGCCGGCTGGCCCGGGCGCTTGAGCGTGTACTCGCCCGCGCCGATCAGCTTCACCACCGCGAGCGACAGGTCGGGGAACAGCGCCGGCGCAGCCTGCTGCCGGCGCGCGAGGAACTCACTCAGCGCCCGCGCGTCCGGCTGCGGCGGCAGGCTCGCCCCGAGTGCGCGCGCCAGCGCCATGATGCGGCTCCAGCGCTCGGGCTCGCGCAGCACGCGTCGCAGCGAGGGGCTGCCGCGCGCCTCGAGGTAGCGCGCCACCACCTGGTTGGCGGCGATCATGAAGTACTCGATGAGCTGCTTGGCGCGGTTGTCCTCGTCCGGCCGCAGATCGATGAGCGCGCTGTTCGCGTACACGGCCAGCGCTTCGAGCGTCGTGAAGCTCAAGGCCCCTTGGCTCTGGCGCACACGCTTCAGCCGCTGCGCGGTGGCATCCTGGATGCGCAGCTGCTCATCCAGGCCGGGAACCGCGCTGAGGGCGGCCGGGGCGGCCGCCTTGCCGTCGAGCCAGGCGGCGACGCCGTCGTAGGCGAGCTTGGCGCGATTGACCACCCGGGCGCGGTAGATCTGCTCGGCGCCGATCGCCCCGCCCGCGTCCACGGTCATGTCGATCACCAGGCTGAGCCGCTCCTGTCCGGCCGCGAGACAGGTGAGGTCGGTCGAGAGCCGCTCCGGCAGCATGGGGAAGATCTCGGCGGCGGTGTACACCGAGGTGGTATTGGCGCTGGCATGCGCATCCAGTGGCGTGCCCGCCCCCACCGTGGCATCGACGTCCGCGATCGCCACCAGGATCTGCACCGCGCCGTCGGCCTGCGGCTGCGCCACCGACAGCTGGTCGAGGTCGCGCGAGTCATCGTTGTCGATCGAGCACCACGGCAGCGCGCGCAGGTCGCGCACCTCGCTCGCCGCGGCCGCTGCGGCAGTGATGCCGGCCAGTTGCCGCAGCGCCGCCGGCGGGAAGTCCGGCTCGAGCCCGTTGTCGAGCATCGCGCGCCGCGCGACGCTCTTCAGTTCAGGAGTCTGATCCTGGGACATGCGCGCATGATAGCAAGGCAAGGTCGGCGCTCGCGGCGCGCGCCAAGCGAAGGGCGCCGCGGATCCTCCGCGGCGCCCTTCTTCTCGAACCGAGGTGCTTCCCTTTCCCCGTTCGATTCCCGGTTCAGCTGGCCGGCATCATGCCGGTGTAGTACACGAGCACGTAGGCCTTGAGCGTGCCGTCCGGCTGCGGCACGCCGTACACCTTGACCAGTGCGCCCGCGATCAGGCCGGTGCCGAGCGCCTCGAGTCCCTGCGCGGTGGTGACGTCGACGGGGCTGACGGTGAGCACGCCGCCGGAGCGGTCGACCCGGTAGACCAGGGTCGCCGCCTGCACGCTCGTGCTGACATCGACCGTGGCCGGCACGCTGCCGCCGACGACACTCATGGCGAACGTGCCAGCGGCGAACGGCGTGCTCACCGTGCCGAGTGGCAGCGGGGTCGGGACCAGCACCGCATCGCGCAGCGTCCAGGCACCCGCATTGGCCGGATCGCCCCAGGTGGCGCGGCTCACGCCCCAGGCCTGGAGTGCGCCGACACTGCCGCCGAAATTGACGCCGCCGGCGGTGACGGTCACGAAGTCGGGGATCGCCTCGCTCCCGGTGGTGACGAGCGTCGGCAGGGTCAGGTCCCACCACTTGAAGCCCGTGACAGGGTTGCCGCTGCCGTCGGTGCCGTTGGCCGTCGTCGCGGCGATGTAGTCGAGGCTGACCGTGTAGTCGTCCGTGGCGCGGAGGTAGTTGCGCGTGTAGGTGAAGCCGCTGCTGCCGGCGGCGGAGATGCGCCCCGAGTAGGCCGCGGTTTCGATGTCGATGCTCTGCGCCACCAGCGGCGTGGCGAGCGGGTCGACCGCGCTCACGTGCACCTTGAAGCCGCGCACCAGTTGCTCGCTGGCGAGGAAACCGGTGCCGGTGCCGATGGGCGTGGCATCCGCGCTCGGATTTGCGGGTGCACGGAAGAAGAACTGCGTGTTGGCGTCGATGGTGACCGGCACGGCGACGCCGGATTCGTCGTCGACCGTGACGACGTCGGTGGCGGTGTTCACGTGCGCGACGTGCCCTTCCGGGCTCAGCCACACCTTGCTGAACTCGCTGCTGGCCCAGATCCGCACCGCCACCAGCGAGCCGTCCTCCTGGTAGCGCGCGGCGATGCGCACGAACTTGCCCGGCAGCGCCATCGCCTGGGCGGAGAAGTTCTTGACGATGCTGCGGGTCCCGGCATCGACGTCGTAGAAGATCGTGCCGTTGACGGCGTCGGCCTCGATCTGCAGCGACTGCGCGCCCGCCACCGCGCTCTCCGGCGTGGTGACCGGCAGCGCCGGGAAGTCGCGCGTGATGGTGAGCGAGGCGCTGTCAGCGGCGACGCTGCCGACCGTGCCGTACAGGTGCCGCAGCACCAGCGCGGCGAGGTCGCGCACCGGGTGGTGGCGCAGCGGGCCCTTGAAGTCGACCGCCCACAGCGTGGCGCCGCCGGCGGCCGGCGGCGTGTGGCCGACGATGAAGGCGGGGTGGCCCAGGTCGAACTCGAGATCGAGCGCATTGTTGGCCCCGCTGGTGACGGTCAGCGGGCTGTCGAAGCCCACCTTGACGGCCACCGTGAGGCTGCCCGCCTGCCCGCTCTTGCCCTGGACCTGGATCTGGTCGGACGGCACCGTGGTGCCGGCGGCGAGCGGGAAGCCGCTCGCGGGATTGTCGGATACCGTCAGCAGCACGTCGCCCGGGTTGGCGCTCACGCTCAGCACCGCACCGCCGTAGGTGCCGGTCGGCACGCTGGCATTGCCGAGGATCTCGCCGAGCTGGTCGAGCTGCTCGAGGTTGATGAGTGGTGCCGGCGTCGGCGCCGTCCACACCGTCACGTCATCACCGCCACCCTGCGGCACGAGCGCGATGGCGAGCACGCGCACGCCGATGATGGCCCAGTCGTCCGCGGAGGCATCGCTGATCAGCACCGGCATCGTGCCCATGCTGCCCGGCGCTGGCATCGTGGCCGCTGCGGAATCGCCGCCGTCGCAGGCCGCAAGCCCCGCCGTAAGTGCGCCGACGAGCGCGCAGTAGACCGCGCGAGGCAACATATTGCGCTGCATATTCCTACCCTTCCGTTGGTTCGCGTATGCCGCCTGCCGCGGCTGGTGACTAATAGCGAACGAGCGCGCCGCGGGTTGACGCGTCACGGGGCAGGAATCAGTCAGCTGTCGGGGAGGAGCGACATGACCAACAGCGTGGGCGGGCTCAGCGTGGCGCGTCGAAGAGCTGCGTGACGTGATCCTTGGCGCGCCGACATGCCTCGCTCAGCGGCAGCCGTGCGGCGAGCCCGGCCGCAATCGCCGCGGCGAGTGCGCAGCCGGTGCCGCGGCGGCGGCCCGCGCGGCGCGCCGTGGCCAGGCACTGCGTGTCGGCGGCGCTCACCAGGTAGTCGCTCGCCTGCGCGCCTGCGGCATGACCGCCCTTCATCAGCACCGCGCGCGCGCCGAGCGCGCGCAGCTGCTGCGCCTGCTGCAACAAGGCCGCCTCGCCCACCGCGACCTGCGTGCCGAGGAGCGCCGCCGCCTCCGGCAAGTTGGGAGTCAGCAGCGTCGCGCGCGGCAGCAGCCACTCGATGAGGGCCGCCTGCCCTCCGGCATCGAGCAGGCTCCCGCCCGCTGAGCTCGCGAGCACCGGGTCGAGCACGATCGGCGCGCCGAGTCCCGGCGGCAGCGCGGCGGCCACGGCGTGCACGATGGCTGCGCTGCCGAGCATGCCGATCTTCACCGCCGCGACGCGGCCGCTCTCGAGAGCCGCGCCGATGGCGGCGCTCACGAGCTGCGGCGGCATGAGCTGACAGGCGATGAGGAGCGTGTCCGACTGCACGGTCACGGCCGTGACCGCGCACAGCCCCTGCGCGCCGAGCTGCTCCAGCGTGCGCAGGTCGCGCGCCAGCCC
>Ga0207707_10005721_pt1 | contig 10873 bp, 11 predicted proteins | sample KBSC83BmetaG_FD_184336 | JGI IMG/M metagenome (GOLD analysis project Ga0207707, IMG submission 184336) | Corn rhizosphere microbial communities from Kellogg Biological Station, Michigan, USA - KBS C8-3B metaG (SPAdes) (version 2) | ecosystem: Host-associated > Plants > Roots > Rhizosphere ... | reverse complement strand
ACACGGTGGCCTGGTCGAGCATGCTCGCTTTCGTCACCTTCAAAGATTTTGGGACGAGAAACCCCTGTCCGTCGTACAGGTAGACCGGCCCGAAGTGAAAGGGCTGATGCATCGCGCGGCTGCTCGTGATCGAAGTGCCGTTCACCAGCACGTCGACCTCGCCAGACTGGAGTCCGGAGAACCGCTGCTGCTGCGTGTACGGAATGAACTGCACCTTGTTCGGATCGTTGAACAGCGCGACCGCCATGGCGCGGCAGAAATCCACGTCGAATCCCTGCCAGCGCCCCGCATCGTCCGGCGTCGCGAATCCCGCACCCTCCGTGATCCCGCACTTCACCGCGCCGCGCGCGCGAATGGCGCGGAGCGTCGCGCCGGCGGGGGCGCCCGAAGCGGCGCCCGAGGTGCCGCCGTCGCTGCGCGTGCACGCACCCATTGCCGCGAGCACGGCGAAACACGCGCCCGCGACCGTAGCCGACATCCGGGCGCTCATTGCGCGATCACCGGCTCGCGCCAGCGGCCGTGCGAAGCGACTCGAATCCGCGCGCGAGATCGGCGATGAGATCGTCGGGATCTTCGAGCCCCACGTGCAGCCGCACGTACGGCAGCGCGCTCGCCGCGCCGCCGCCCCACTGCGTCGCCGTGCGAAATGGAGTTGGATCCATCGGGATTGCGAGGCTCTCGAAGCCGCCGAAGCTCACGCCCTTCCCGAAGAGCTCGAGCGCATCGAGCATCGCGTTGATGGCGGCCTTGGGCACTGGCGCGAGCGAGACGCCGAACAGACCGCTCGCGCCCGTGAAGTCGCGCGCCCAGATCGCGTGTCCCGGATCGTCGGGAAGCGCTGGATAGTGCACGCGCGCGACCTCCGGCTGCTCGCGCAGCCACTCGGCCACTCGCATCGCGTTGCGCTGGTGACGCTCCATCCGCACGCCGAGCGTGCGCAGCCCGCGCAGGGCGAGGTAGGCATCGTCGGGGCTCACGCAGAATCCCAGCTCGGCCACCGTCGACCGAAGCTGCTCGTAGAGCGGCTTCGTCGTCGTGATCGACCCCATCATCACGTCCGAGTGGCCGCCGATGTACTTGGTCACCGCCTGAATCGACACGTCCACGCCGTGCGCGAAAGCGGAGAAGAAGAACGGGCTCGCCCACGTGTTGTCCATCATCACGGTGATTCCCGCCGCGTGCGCGGCCGCGACGATCGCGGGCACGTCCTGCACCTCGAAGGTGATCGAGCCCGGTGACTCCAGAAAGACGACGCGCGTGTTGGGGCGAAAGAGATCGCCGATCGCGCCAGCAACCAGCGGGTCGTAGTACGTCGTCTCGACACCGAAGCGCGCAAGCGTCGAGTTGCAAAAGGTGCGCGTGGATGCATACGTGGTGTCGACCATGAGCACGTGGTCGCCGCGCTGCACGAGCGCGAGCAGTGCCGTGGTCGCCGCCGCGAGCCCCGATGGAAGGAGCATCGCGCGATATCCGCCCTCGACGTCCGCGATTGCCTGCTCGAGCGCGAACGTCGTCGGGGTGCCGAGCTGGCCGTAGCGCACGACGTCGAACCGCGTGGCCGGATCACGCGATGTCTCGTATTGCGCGACGGTGGGAAAGAGGATGGTCGACGCGCGATACACCGCGGGATTCACGGCACCGTGCCGGCTGACCGGATCGCCGGCGGTGTGGGCGAGGATCGTGTCCTTCGCCAACTTCGTCGCGGGCGCCTCGCGCGTGAGAGAAATCATCGGCGTGCTCAGTGCTGTCGCAGCAGGTCGAGACGATTACCGGCGGCGCGAGCGCCCGGTGCGCCCATCGCGCCGAGCACGCCCGCGTACTCCTTCCACGCCCAGATATTCCGCTCGCGCCGCTCCGTGCGCTCCGCCAGCAGCTCGGCCGCCACCTCGAAACGTTTCGCGCGCCGTGCCGCATCGATCAACAGTTGGTCGAACAGGTCACGCTGCGCGTGGCTGCCGCCGATCTGCCTGAAGCGGTGCCGCACCGGCATGAGGAGCTGCACCACCTCGTCGTAGCTCCCCGCGCGATGCGCCCGCACCGCGCGGGCGAGCGGAAGCCCGACGTCCGACATCACCGAGGCCTCGGTGCCGCCGTCCGTGCTCGCGAAGCGCTCGCACGACTCGATGAACCGCTCCACGCCCACGGCGTCGCCCACGGCGGCGATCGCCATGAGATAGTGCAAGTCGACGAACACCAGCGCGTGATCGTTCACGTGCGTGCGCGCACGCACCGCCAGCTCCCTCCATCGCGAACTCACGTCCACGTCCGCCTGCTCGAGTCGCCAGAGCATCGACACGGCGTTGGCCACATCGAGATACTCGTCGCTCGATTGCGGGCGAATCTCGCGATCGTAGAGCTCGAGCACACGATCGTAGCGCTCGAGGTCGAGCTCGAAGAGCGCCTCGTGCCAGCGCAGGTGAAAGGTGAAGTTGTTGCACTTCGACCAGTTGCCGGAGACGCCCGTGATCCACGCCAGCCCGTCGTGCAGGCGCCCCTGCATCTCGGTGACGTGCGCGACGGCGTGCGCGGCCCAGATGTCGCTCGGGTTGATGTCCACGGCGCGCCGGCCCATCCCCTCCGCCGCCGCGTAGTCGCCGGTCTCCTCGAGTGCGTACGCGTAGCACCCCAGCATGAATCCGTATCCCGGCACCTCGGCGCTCCAGGCCGGAAGCGCGCGCGCGACGGTCTCGTGCATGCGCGCGCTCTCGCCGAGGTACGACAGTACGAATTGCGAGACCTTGAGCGCCACGAGATCGCGTGGATTCTCGGCGAGCGCCGCATCCCAGTGCCGGACCGCGCCGCGCATGTCACCGCCCGACCACGACGCGAGCGCAGCAAGGTGCGACCGCTCGCGCGCCGTGAGATCGGAGGGATGCACGGCGGCCGACGCCGCGCGGCGCAGCGCGTCCGCCGCGTTCTGAAATCCCGACCGCTTGCTGGACAGCATGTGGAGGTAGCCATCGAGGCAGTGGCCGAGCACGCACGAGGGATCGGAATCGAGAAGCGCGCCGAGCCGGTCGCGCGCATCGACGCGCGCGCCGAGATAGGCGCTCACGGCGGCATCGAACCGGCGGGCGCTCTCCGCGCTCGCGGCGACGATCGGTTGGTCCTGCGCATCCCTGAATGTCGGCATCGTGTCGCTCGCTGCTACGCCGGCTCCGTGATCCAGTAGCGGACGACGGGGTCGCCGGTGTTCACCACCTTGTGCGTCCAGATCAGCCCCGCGATGCCGCTGCCCGGCGCGCACATACGCTCGACGACGTCACCGAACACGTTGCGGATCACGGCCACCTCCTGTCCCGTGCTGATCCGGTCGCCAATCCGCACGCCGACGTGAACCAGTCCCGCGCGCGCGGCCCGCAGCACAATTCTATCACGCGCGCTGATCCGCGGTCCATTCACCGGCGGACCGCCGTCGATCATTCCAAGATAGCGCATGATGTTCTGCACGCCCTGGAGGTGCGTCTGGACGTCAGCCTCCTCGAGCGTTCCGTTGCCGCCGCTCTCGCCGAGGATCGAGACGACGCCGTTGCGCGTGGCGGAGAAGTTGAGCGAGCCGGGGAAGGGTGGAATCGTGCCGTCGGGGGTCGCGAGGGAGATGAGCGATGGCGTGTACGCGCGCGCCAGCGCCTCGCCCTTCTCGTCGAGCTCCCGCCGTCCCGTGAGCGCGTAGCCGGCGAACGGGAGGAGCAGCTCACCGAGGTCGCCCGCGTGCAGATCGATGTGATACTCGGAGGCGGCGATCACCTCGCGCAGGAGCACGTCGGCGAGAATCTCGGAGATCGAGCCGTCCTTTCGTCCCGGGGCGATGCGATTGAGGTTGAGCCCGTCCAGCGGCGATACGAATCCGGCGCGATGCTCGAACATGCGCATGTTCGTCACCGGCACCACGATTACGGCGCCGCGCAGCGTGTCGGGCTGGATCGTCCCGAGCAGTCGCATCGCGGCGTCGATGGGCGCGTACTCCGCCGCGTGCACGCCGGCGGTGATACAGAGCGTCGGTCCATCGGTGCGTCCGTTGATGAGCACGAGCGGCACGCGGAGCGGACCGGCGGGGGTCTCGCCGATGGTCAGCCATCCCTGGGTTCGCTCGCCCTGCCTTGCCGCAATTTCTCGAATCTGCAGTCGCGCCGGCATCTTGGGGATCAGCGCGCCGTTTTCGCCGTGGCGACCGCGCCGTCGGCGAGCGAGTGGTACGCGCGGGCCAACCGGCGAACGCCCTCGTCGATCTCCTCGATCGAGGCATGGCTGAACGCGACCCGCACGTGATTGCGCGGCTGCTCGATGTCCGATCGCGCGAAGAACTTGGTGCCGGCGATGATGGTGACGCCGGCCTCGCCCGCGCGCTGGGTCAGCTCCTCGCCATCGATCTCCGCGGGGAGCGTGAGCCAGAGATAGTAGCCGCCGCTCGGCGCGCGGAAGGTGACATCCGGGAGCTCGCGATGGACGGCCGCCACCATGCGGTCGCGGTGCAAGCGGTAGGTGTCCTGCACGCGGATCGTGTGTGGCGCGAGGCGGCCGGCGGTGCAGAACTCGACCACGACTCGCTGGGTGAGTGGGCAGGAGCCGGCATCGGACTTGAGCTGCGCCATGCGCGCGAGCAGTGGCGTCGCGCCCGCAGCCCAGCCTACGCGAAGTCCGGGGGCGAGCAGCTTGGAGAAGGTGCCGAGGTGCACGACGATGTCGTCTTGGTCGAGCGCCTTGAGCGTCGGCACCGGCTCGCCCTCGAAGCGCACGCTCCGGTACGGACTGTCGTCGATGACCGGAATGCGATGGCGGACGGCGAGGTCGAGGAGCGCCTGCCGCCGCGCGAGGGGCATCGTGGCGCCGGTGGGATTGTGAAAGTCCGAGATGTTGTAGATGAACCTGGGGAGCGGCCGGCGATCGCGTGACAGCTGCTGCAGCAGATCATCGAGCGCGGCGACGTCCATGCCGTCGTGATCCTGGGGGATCTCGAGGAATTGCGCGCCGAAGCTGCGGATGATCGGGATGGCGCTGAAGTAGGTCGGACTAGTGACCACCACCGAGTCTCCCTCATCCACGAGCGCCCGGCACACGAGCTCGATGGCGTGCTTCGCACCGTTGGTGACGAGCACGTTGTCCGCGGACACGTGCGCGCCATCGGTGGCGAGGTACTCGGAGATCCACTGTCGGAGCTCGGGGAGGCCGGCGCGCGGCGCGTACTGGAGCGTTTCGGGGCGGAATCTCGAGAGCGCGTTTTCGGCTTCGCCCGTGAGGTCGGGGAGAACGCCGGGGAAGGCGTGCCCGGAATCGAACGAGATTCGGTCGGCGTGTGCGGGCGCCGGCATGGTGGACGACAGATGGCTGGCGCGACGCGCGAACGAGAGCGATTGCATCCCCCGGACTCCGGGCGCAAGGTCAGGTCACTATTTGTACGGACAAAAGAGCGACCGTAATATGTATGGACATATCAATTCCGGTCAAGGCTATTCTCGAACCAGGCTCGTGACGTACGTGAAGCGGTCCCCCGGATGGACCGCACTCGACAGCTCGATGAGCGTGTCGTCCTCCCGATAGTACCGGCGTGTCGCCTTGAGCGCCGGACTCCCGGCGTCCGCGCGCAGCAGCTTCGCCTGCTTCTTCCCGAGCTGGATCGCCTCGATGCTCTGCTCGATGCGCGCGATGCGAATGCCATAGGTACGCTCGAGCATCGCCGAGATGGGGCCCGAGACGTTTTTCAGGTGCTTGTCGATGTCGGGGAGGCCGGCGTCGACGTAGGCGGTGGTCATGCAGATCGGGCGCGGATCGTTCGGCACCGTACGCAGGCTGTCCAGCCGCAGCCACGCATGTCCCTCGCGGCATTCGAGGAGCGATGCCAAGGGGGTATCGCAGATAACCCGCGTCTCCGACAGGATCTCGATCCGCGTCTCGTCGGCGTATTGCAGCAGGTCTCCGATCGAGTTGGTCGGCTGCCGGTAGCTCACGGGCGGCGTCTGAGCGATCACCTTGGTCCCGGTGCGACGTCGGCGCGAGATGAGCCCGGCATCGCGCACGCGGCGCAGCGCCTCGCGCACGGTGGACCGGCTGATGTCGTACTTCTCGCAGAACTCCATCTCGGTGGGAAGCAGGCTTCCCACCGGATAGCGGCCGGCCGCGATCCGCGCCATGAGTTCGTCGGCGATCTGCTGGTAGCGCGGAAGATCGGAGGAGCCGTTGTCGCGGGACGGTCGCTTGGGCGGACGACGCGTTTTCATGGTCGACTGTCTGATTCCGGAAGTGCCCGGTCACGCCGGGCAACAATGTGAGCGATCGTCGTTCGAGTCATCCGGTCAGCTCGCCGGAGTCCTGCGCGTCACGTCGTCACCAGCTCGTGGTGCAGAATCTTCGAAAGAAATTCGCGCGCCCGCGCGCTGTGCGGCTCGACGAAGAACGAATGCGTCTCGCGGTCCTCGACGATCCGTCCCCGGTCCATGAACAGCACGCGGTCGGCGATCTGGCGCGCAAAGGCCATCTCGTGTGTCACGACGATCATCGTCATCCCCTGCCGCGCGAGTGAGACGATGACCTCGAGCACCTCGCTGATCATCTCCGGATCGAGCGCCGATGTCGGCTCGTCGAAGAGCATCGCGACCGGATCCATGGCGAGGGCGCGCGCGATCGCGATGCGCTGCTGCTGTCCGCCCGACAGCGCGGACGGATACTTGCACGCCTGATCGGCCAGCCCCACGCGCTCCAGCAGCACCATCGATCGTTCCTCGGCGGCGCCGTGGCTGCGGCCGAGCACCGTGCGCTGCGCGAGATTGACGTTTTCGAGCGCGGTGCGATGCGGAAAGAGCTCGAAGCTCTGGAACACCATGCCCACGCGCGTGCGGAGCGCGGAGAGGTCAGTGCCGCGGGCGGCCACCGACACGCCATCGACGATGATCTCGCCTTCATCGATGGTCTCGAGCTGATTGATGCAGCGAATGAGCGTGCTCTTGCCGGAGCCCGACGGTCCGCAGACGACGACGACGGATCCCGTGGCGACCGACGCCGAGCATTGGTCGAGGACGCGAAAATCGCCGAAGCTCTTCGTGACGTTCCGAATCTCGATCATCGCGCTCCTTCGCCGGACCAGGTGGGTCTGACACCTTGCCAAATGTACGGACAAAGGTACACATAACATCGGCCGTTTCCCGGGGCCGTGTCAAGACAATGGTAGCGGAGAGAGACGATGGGTAGATGGCGGTCGAAGATGTGTGTGCGGACGGCGGCGGCGATCGCGGCGCTCGCCTGGCTCGGTGCTGCCGCGAAGCTCGCCGCGCAGGCTGCGCCGGACGACTCGGCGACGCTGCTCGTGCCCGCGCGCGTGTTCGACGCGCCGCGCGGCGTCACGCACGAGGGGTGGGCGGTGCTCGTGCGCGGCGACAGCATCGCCGCGGTGGGACCGAGGGCGAGTATCGACGCGCCGCCACACACACGCGAGATCGCGCTCCCCAACACCACGCTCCTCCCCGGGTTGATCGAGGGGCACGGGCATCTCTTCCTGCATCCGTACGCGGAAACGCCGTGGGCCGATCAGGTGCTCAAGGAGCCGCTCGCGCTTCGGGTCGCGCGAGCGACCGTGGCCGCGCGGCGTACGCTCGAGGCGGGCTTCACCACCGAGCGCGATCTGGGAACCGAGGGCGCGGGATACGCCGACGTCGGACTCAAGCAGGCCATCGACCAGGGGATCATCCCCGGGCCGCGAATGCTCGTCGCCACGCGCGCGATCGTCGCCACCGGCACGTACGGGCCGGGCGGATTCGATCCGCGATGGCAGGTGCCGCAGGGTGCGGAAGAGACGGACGGTGTCGACGGAATCATTCACACCGTGCGTAGCCAGATCAGCAAGGGTGCCGACTGGATCAAGCTGTACGTGGACTACAGCGGCGGCCCGGGTGGCGAGACCGAGCCGACATTTTCGCTTGAAGAGCTCAAGGCAGCGGTCCAGACGGCGCACGACGCGGGGCGTCTCGTCACCGTGCACGCCCGAAGCGATGAGGGCGTGCGGCGCGCCATCCTCGCCGGCGTCAACACGGTGGAGCACGCGGACCTCGTATCGCCCGCAGTTTTTCGGCTCATGGCGCAGCGCGGAATCCCGCTCTGTCCGACTCTATCGGGAACGGAAGTGGGCTACATTCGCAACGGATGGCACAAGGGCACCGATCCGTTGCCGGCGCCGGTGGCGCTCAAGCACCGCACCTTCCGCGACGCACTTGCCGCCGGCGTGACGATCTGCAATGGCAGCGACGTCGGCGCGTTCCCGCACGGCGACAACGCGCGCGAGCTCGAGCTCCTGGTGGAGTACGGGATGACCGCCGTGCAGGCGCTGCAATCAGCGACGATCGTCGACGCTAAAGCCTTTCATCTCGGCGATCGCGGAAGTATCGCGCCCGGATTGCTGGCCGATCTCGTGGCGGTGACGGGCGATCCGACGCGCGACATCCACACGCTTCACAGCGTCGCTTTTGTCATGAAAGGCGGCGTAAGCGTCCCAATCGCTTCCACTTCCGGGGAGCGATAACCGCATTCCCGGCCGGCCCCGGCTCAACGGAAAATTCCGAAGTGTCCGAGCAGCCACCACAGGATGATGAACACGAGAACGGTGGTGAAGCATCCGCCGCCGAGTTTCTTCGCGCCGTAGCCGGCGGCGAGGCCGCGTAGGATCTTGCTCATGTTGTACTCCGTAGGAATCGGGGGAACATGGAGATGCCGAAAGCAGCACCGCCGAGCGCCGCCTGCAACACTACGCACGATGCCAGCCAGTGGTGTCGGCGTCGCGTGAACGAGTAGCACGGCCACACGCGCGATGCTCCGAACTCTCTGGCGCATCCTCCGCCGCGCGCTCCTCGCTATCCTCGCCTTCGCACTGTTTTTCCCGCCACTCTACAACCTCGTCGTCCCCGAGCACCGCGCGGATTCGATAAACCTGCCCCTCCCACCACCCGGCTCGTACCGCGTGTTCGTCGCCGACTGGGGATACCACACGTCGATCATCGTCGAACAGCCCCGCGGCTGGTCGCTCGGCCCGCCCGGCAAGGAACGCGCGGCGTATCTCGAGTACTCGTGGGGCGATCGACTCTTCTACATGGAGTCCGATTACCAGCCGCAGGCGGTGTTCGCCACGCTTGTACTTCCGACCTCCACCGTCGTGTATCTGGACGGATGGACGGATCCGCCGCGCTTTCGCGGCGCGCGGTCGGTGTACGAGCGCACGATCGATGCTGCGACGACGCGCGCGCTGTTGATCGAGCTCGAGCGCACATTTCGACGCGCTGCCGGCACTCGGCTCGCACCCTATCCACCGGTAGCCGGGTACGACGGACGCTTCTATCCATCGTATGGCCGTTATTTTTGGATTCGCGACTGCAATTGGTGGACGGTCACGCGCCTCTCCGCCGCCGGACTTGCGGGCTCGGGAGCGGGAGTGCTGTTCTCCGGGCAGGTGTCAAACCGTTTGCACGGTTTCCATCGCGTCAAATCGGACGCTACTACACACGAGACATGACTCCACTCGCTGACGCCATTCTCTCCGACGCTCGCCGCTTCCTCAGCGCCGACTACCTCCCCAAGATTGCGCGTTGTCTCGACACGCTCAGCGAGGACGATGTCTGGTGGCGCGCAAACCCCGCGTCAAACAGCATCGGCAATCTGATCCTTCATCTCGATGGCAGCACCCGCATGTGGGTGGTGGGTGTCGCCGGCGGACGGCCAGTGACGCGCGATCGCGCCTCCGAGTTCGCGGAGCGCGGACCCATCGCGAAGGACATTCTCCTGAGGCAACTACGCGCAACGCTCGCGGAGGTGGATGCGACGCTTGCGGGTCTCGACGGCGACACGCTGCTCGAGCGCCGCAAGTCGTCACGGGAGGAGGTGACTGTGCTCTCGGCGATTCTTCACGCCGTCGAGCATTTCTCCATGCACACTGGACAGATCATCCTGCTCGCCAAGCAGCGCTCCGGCGCCGACCTGAAGCTATCGCGCTGATCTCTCACCTCGTCACCGGGAGGTCCAGCATTGCTTACTCGTCGAGCTTGCGCAATCGTCACGACTCTTCTGGCGCTCGCCTCCGCCTCGTGCTCACGATCGTCCGCGCGCCCCGCGTCCGCGCAGGCGACCGAGGCGGAGCTCCGGCGCAACACGCAATCATTGCTCGATGCGATCGCGTCGGGTGACACGGCGCTCTGGAACCGTCTGCTCGATTCAGGCGCGATCCTCGTCGACGAGAACGATGTCGTTCGCTCCAAGCAGCAGCAGCTCGCCGCGCTCAAGCCGCTCGCTGCCGGCCTCACGGGCAATCTGGCAATTGACGACTTCAAGGTCGCGTTGCATGGCGACGTCGCGGTAGTGACGCACGAAGACAAGGAATATCTCGATTACCACGGGCAGATCATCCATAGCCGATTCCGGAACGTCGACACGTGGCTGCACGAGGCCGGTGGCTGGCGCGAGATCGGATCGCAAACGCTCGCCGTCCTGCAGGATCCGCCGCGCGCAAGGCTCGACCGCTCGACGCTCTGCGGCTACGCCGGGCGGTATGCGCTCACGTCGGACATCGTGGCGACCATCCAGTGCTCAGGCGATTCACTCATCATGAAGCGCCATGGACGCCCTGACCGCACCTATCTTCCCGAACTGCGTGACATCTTCTTCGAGCCCGGCGCGCCGCGCACCCGGCGGATCTTTCAATACGATTCGCACGGACGCGTGAGCGGATTCGTCGATCGTCGCGAAGCGCGCGACATCGCATGGAAGCGCGTCGGCCCCGCCGAGTGAGAGCGCGATGAAGCGCATGAACCGGCGCGAGGCACTGAAGCTCGCCGCGGCGATCGGCGCATCGCTCGCGTGGCGCCCGGCGTTCGACGGCATCGCTGTCGCGGCACTCATCGAG
>Ga0207707_10005720_pt1 | contig 10874 bp, 7 predicted proteins | sample KBSC83BmetaG_FD_184336 | JGI IMG/M metagenome (GOLD analysis project Ga0207707, IMG submission 184336) | Corn rhizosphere microbial communities from Kellogg Biological Station, Michigan, USA - KBS C8-3B metaG (SPAdes) (version 2) | ecosystem: Host-associated > Plants > Roots > Rhizosphere ... | reverse complement strand
CACGAACATCCAGCCGGCGCCTGCGCCGCCGCGTGCCGGGGGGACGGGAGCCGGCCATTGCGGCCTCGGCGTCCCCTTCATCCGGGTCACTCGCGACGACACTCTCCGGCCGGCGCTCGCCCAAGATGGCACTCAGGCGGTATTCGCTTGGTCATCCACGCGCTGCTGCTTCGCGGGCAGCAGCTTCGCGCGGATCTGCTCCTCGATCTCCCGCGCCACGTCCTTGTTCGTCTGCAGATAGAGGCGGGCATTGTCCTTGCCCTGGCCGATGCGGTTGCCCTTGTACGAGTACCAGGCCCCGGATTTCTCCACGATGCCCTGGGCGCTGCCCAGCTCGAGAATCTCGCCTTCGCGGGAAATCCCCGCGCCGTACATGATCTCGAACTCAGCTTCCCGGAACGGCGGAGCAACCTTGTTCTTCACGACCTTCACGCGGGTCATGTTGCCGACCACTTCTTCCCCGTTCTTGATGGCGCCGATGCGGCGGATGTCCAGCCGCACCGATGCGTAGAACTTCAGTGCGTTGCCGCCGGTGGTGGTCTCGGGGTTGCCGAACATCACCCCGATCTTCATGCGGATCTGGTTGATGAAGATCACGATCGTGTTCGACCGCTTGATATTGCCGGTCAGCTTGCGTAACGCCTGCGACATGAGACGCGCATGCAGTCCCATCTGCATCTCGCCCATCTCACCCTCGATCTCGGCCTTCGGCGTGAGGGCCGCGACCGAATCGATGACCACGACGTCCACGGCACTGGAACGCACGAGCATGTCGGTGATCTCGAGCGCCTGCTCTCCCGTATCCGGCTGCGACACGAGCAGCTCCGTGATGTTCACGCCCAACTTCTCGGCGTACGACGGATCGAGCGCGTGCTCTGCGTCGACGAATGCCGCTGTCCCGCCAGCGCGCTGCACCTCGGCGATGACCTGGAGAGTCAGCGTCGTCTTACCTGAGGACTCCGGACCGTAGATCTCAATGACCCGGCCGCGCGGCAAACCACCGATGCCGAGCGCGATGTCCAATCCGAGAGAGCCCGTCGAGACACCCTCGACGTCGTAGGTCGCGGCGGCGTCGCCGAGACGCATCACGGAGCCTTTGCCGAATTGTTTCTCGATCTGACCCAGAGCGGCGGCAAGCGCCTTCTTGCGGTTCTCTTCCATCGGGTGAGTTTCCTGCGACTGCTCGAAGTGGAGGGAGGTCATTCTCGCTGCTAATTATCACATAAACTTTCCGCGGGAGGTCGCGCAAAACAACATCATTTCGCGGTCATTTCCCTGCTTGTCGCGCGCGGCAAGCCTCGGGATCGCACGCGCTTCATCCAGTGTCCGCGAATTAGGAATACTGTGTAAGCATCTGAGGAAACCGGGAAGTCCGCGGGGCCTGCCCCCGCCAGCCGACTCCGCACGGGACTGAGGCCTGAGGAGGGCCGATGGGCCGGCCAGATCGCGGAGCACTCAAAGCTCCCTACCGGTGCCACGCTTCAGGTCGGGCAGGCGCGCGCGGAGCACTTCGTTGCCGAGTCCGGCCGTCCGGCGGCGCCCCTCAGGGGCCGATCCGAAACGAATCCAGCACGGTGTAGATCGCGCCGTCCGCCTCGGTTCTGCTGTCGACCAGGGCGAAGGAGCTGAACGTCCACAGGATCGGGCGCAATGTGAGCCCCTCACCTGGGATGCGCTCTCTCCCTCCGGCGAGTTTGCGCGCGAGCGTGACATGCGGCCGGAAAGGCTTCAGATCCGGAGAGAACCCTGCGGCGGCCAGTTCCCTTTTCAACCCATCAGCAGTTGCGGCCGTAACCGGATCGACCTCCTCAGCCACAGCGCAGAGAGCGCCCGCGCGCTTCCAGCACTCCAGTCTCTTGAACGACAGTCGCGATTCCGCCGCGGATGCTTTCGCGGCAACACGAGCACCAATGGCGCGCACGTCGGCCAAACGCGCCTCCAACACCGATCCCAGGAAAGCGAGCGTGACGTGCAGATTTCCAGCAGGGACCGCGCGGCCCCGGCTCTCCGCTACAGCCGCCTTCGCCGCCTCCGCCAGCTCGACCTGTTGCGCAGGGTTGGGCCACAGGGCGAAATAGACCCGCCGGGTATCTCGCGCCGCCACTCATCCGGCTCCGCGCGTGCCCGCCGGCTCGAGGCCCAGAATGAGCTGCAACGCGTACTCCACGCTGGCCCGGCGGACGGCCGCTCGATCTCCCGGGAAATGCCGCAGCTTCGACAGCAGCTCGAAGCTCTCACCGTCTCTCACGGCCAGCCCGAACCAGACGGTCCCGACCGGTTTCTCCGCTGTTCCGCCATCTGGCCCGGCGACGCCGCTCACCGATACGGCGATCTCAGCGCCGGAGACTCGCAGGGCACCTGCGGCCATTTCCCGCACCACGGGCTCGCTGACCGCTCCGTGCTTCTGCAGCGTTTGCTCGGCAACGCCCAGATCTCGCACCTTCGCCGCGTTCGAGTACACGACGTAGCCGCATTCGAACCACCCGGAGCTGCCGGCAACATCGGTGATGGCTTTGGAGATCCAGCCGCCTGTACAGGATTCGGCGGTTGCGAGCCGGCGGCGCGTCGCGAGCAGCAGGCGGCCAACGCGCTGCGACAATTCCAGAAGAGCTTCATCGGAGGGGATCGGCATGACCGCAAGGCTACCGCCGATCTACCCTCACCGGCGAGGGGCCGGGGCTGGCCGCGCCCTATTTGCCGCCCGCGGGCTGGCTTGCTTCGCCCAGCGAGGGCTCCTCCTCAGTACGTCGCGGCTGCACTTTGAAGAAACGCAGCACGGCGACGAAGAATACGGGAACGAGGAACACAGCAAGCGCGGTGGCCGTCAGCATGCCGCCGACGACGCCCGTCCCGATTGCGTTCTGCCCACCGGAGCCGGCTCCGCTGGAAAGGGCGAGCGGCAGCACACCAAACACGAAGGCGAGCGAGGTCATCAGGATGGGCCGCAGTCTCTGCCGGGCAGCCTCGACGGCAGCGTCGGCCAGCGGAAGGCCCCGTTCGTAGCCTTCCTTCGCAAACTCGACGATCAGGATGGCGTTCTTGGCCGACAAGCCGATGGTCGTGAGCACGCCAACCTGGAAGTAGACGTCATTGGCAAGGCCGCGGGAGAGCGTCGCGAGCACCGCACCGACGACGCCGAGCGGCACCACCAGCAGCACTGCCGCGGGAATTGACCAGCTCTCATACAGCGCCGCGAGGCACAGGAAGACCACCGCGAGCGACAGAACGTAGAGCAGCTCCGCCTTCGAGCCTGCCTGCTTCTCCTCATACGACAAGCCCGTCCACTCGTACCCGATCTGGGGCAGCTTTGCGAGCAGCCGCTCCATGGCGGCCATGGCCGCGCCGGTGCTCTGCCCGGCGGCGGGAGCGCCGAGGATCTCGATCGAGGGCACGCCGTTATAGCGTTCGAGCTTGGGCGATCCGGTGACCCATTGGCCGCTGGCGAAGGCGGAGAATGGCACCATCTGGCCAGCCCCATTGCGTACGTACCAGCTCTCCAGATCCTGAGGCAACATGCGCGAGGGCTCATCGCCCTGGATGAACACTCGCTTCACCCGGCCGCGATCGAGGAAGTCGTTGACGTAGGACGAGCCCCACGCGGAAGCGATCGTATCGTTGATGTCAGAGATCGTGAGGCCCAGCGCGCTCGCTTTCTCCCGATCGATGGAGATGCGGTATTGGGGCTCATCGTCGAGGCCGTTGGGCCGCACGGCCACCAGGGTGGGGTCTTTGGCAGCCATGTCCACCAGCTCGTTGCGGGCCTGCATGAGCCGGGCGTGCCCGATTCCGGTGCGATCCTCCAACTCCAGGTCGAAGCCGGTCGCGTTGCCGAGCTCGAGTGCCGCCGGTGGCGCGAAGCCGACGATCACCGCTTCCTGTGAGCCGCCGAAGTGTTTAGTCAGGCGATCGGCGATCGCCTGCACTTTGTTGCGGGCTCCGCGCCGCTCATCCCAGGGCTTGAGCTTGATGAAGGCGAGACCCGCGTTCTGGCCGTGTCCGCCGAAGCTGAACCCCCTCACCTCCAGCACGCCATCGACCGCCTGGCCCTCATCGTTCAGCAGGTACCGCGTAACCTCATCCAACACCCCGACGACGTGCTGCCCGGTAGCTCCCGGGGGAGCGGTGATCTGCACGAACATCATGCCCTGGTCCTCATCGGGCAGGAATCCTCCGGGCAGCCGCGTGTATCCGAATGCCAGCACGGCCACGATCAGCGCAAGCACGATGAAGGCGCGTGCCGGCCGCCGCAGCAGCAGGCCCAGCCCGCGGCTGTGAAAGGATTGCGTGAGCGCGAACAAACGGTTGAAGGCACCGAACACGCCCCGCTGTGACTGGTGGTGGTCGATCTGAGTCCGCTTCAGCAGCGTCGCGCACAGCGCGGGGGTAAAGATCAGGGCGACCAGGATCGACAGGGTGACCGAAGAGACGATGGTCACGGAGAACTGCCGATAGATCACCCCGCTGGACCCGCTGAAGAACGACATCGGCAGGAACACGGCGATCAGCACCAATCCGATGCCGACGAGCGCTCCCTTGATCTGGTCCATCGAACGGCGCGTCGCCTCCTTCGGAGGCAGGTGCTCTTCGCGCATCACCCGCTCGACGTTCTCGACCACCACGATGGCATCATCGACCAGCAGGCCGACGGCCAGCACCATCGCGAACATCGTCAGGCTGTTGATGGAGAAGCCCACCGCGGCCAGCACACCGCAGGTGCCCAGGAGCACCACCGGCACGGCGATGGTCGGAATCAGCGTGGCACGCACGTTCTGCAGGAACAGCAGCATGATGAGGAAGACGAGCAGGATCGCCTCGCCGAGCGTCTTGGCGACTTCCTTGATCGATTGCTTCACGAACGGCGCGGCATCCAGCGGATACATCGGCGTGAGACCCGCCGGGAAAGTCGGCTGCAGGCGAGCCAGGGTGGCCTTGATCGCCGCGATGGTGTCGAGTGCGTTGGCGCCACTCTCCAGGCGGATTGCGATGCCGGAGGCGGGGTGGCCGTTGTATTTCTCATCGACCGCGTAGCTCTCGCTTCCGTAGGTCACGCGCGCCACATCGCGCAATCTGACCACCGAGCCGTTCGGCCGCACGCGCAGCAGGATCTGTTCGAACTGTTCCGGCTTTTCCAGGTAGGACGGACCGACGATCGTCGCGTTGAGCTGCTGGCCGGGGCGTGCGGGCAGCCCGCCCAGCTCACCCGCGGCGACCTGGATGTTCTGCGACTTGATGGCGGTGCTGACATCCAGTGGCGTCAGTCCATAGCTGTTGAGCTTGCTCGGGTCCAGCCAGACGCGCATCGCATATTGCGCACCGAACAGGTTGTAGTCGCCGACACCGGGGGTGCGGCTCAGCGGATCCTGCACCGAGGAGGCGATGTAGTCGGAGATATCGCTGCTTTGCATGCTGTCGTTCATGGACACGAAAGCCACGACCAGCAGGAAGTTCTTGGTCGACTTCGCGACCCGCAGCCCCTGCTGCTGCACCGGCTGCGGCAAGCGGGGAATGGCCAGCTGCAGCTTGTTCTGCACCTGCACCTGCGCGATGTTGGAATCGGTGCCCTGGGCGAAGTAGACGGTGATGGTGACGCTGCCGTCCTTGTCGCTCTCGGAGGAGAAGTACAGCAGGTTGTCGATGCCGCTCAACTGCTGCTCGATGGGCTGCACGACCGTGGTCTCCACGGTCTCGGCGGAGGCGCCCGGATAGGTCACGCTGATGGCGATCCCCGGCGGGGCGAGGTTCGGATACTGGGCGACCGGCAGGGTCGCCAGTGCCAGGAAGCCCGCCATCATGACCAGGATGGCGAGCGCCCACGCGAAGATCGGCCGATCGATGAAGAAGCGTGACATGGCCCACCCCCTTCAGCGAAAGCTTTGAGCGACCTTGCGGGCGGCCGCCGCCTCACGGGTGGAGACTTCCATGCCCGGCTTGACCTTCTGCAGGCCCCCGACGATCAACCGATCCCCGTCGGCCAAGCCGCCAGTGACGATCCACTTGTCTCCGGCTGCGCGATCCACCACCACATTGCGCTGCGCGACTTTTCCGTCCTGGTCCACGATCAAGGCCGTCGCGGTGCCGTCGGGCGAGTGCGTGATCCCCTCCTGCGGGGCGAGCAGTGCATCCTCGCGCAACCCTTCCTCAATGGTTGCCCGCACGAACATCCCAGGCAGCAGCAGCTCCCGTGGATTGGGAAATATGGCGCGCAACGTGACGGAGCCGGTGCCCTCGTCGACCGTCACTTCGGTGAACTGCAGCTTGCCAGGAGCTTCGTACGGGCTGCCGTCCTCGAGTGCCAGCTTCACGGCCGCCTGGTCGGCCCCGGCGCTGCGGATCTGGCCACTCGCCAGCTCGCGTTTCAGACGCACGAGTGTGGTGCTCGGCTGAGTGACATCGACGTAGACGGGCTCCAGCTGCGTCACCGTGACCAGGCTGTTCGACTGATTGGCGGTCACGAGTGCGCCCTCAGTGACGGACGAGCGCCCGGTACGCCCGGCAATCGGCGAATACACCTTGGTGTAGGCGAGATTGATCGCTGCGGTGCGCACAGCCGCCTCGGCCACCGCCACGTCGGCTTCGTTCTGCTGCAGAGTCGCGGCGGCGTTATCGTAGTCCTGCTTGCTGATCACGTGCGCATCGATCAGCGAGTGGTAGCGGTCGGCGGTGAGCTTGGCGACCGCGGCGGCGGCCTTGGCACGCGACACCGACGCCTGCGCGCTGGCCAGCGCCGCCTCGTAGGGCGCAGGGTCGATCTGATAGAGCTGCTGGCCGGCGGACACTTTGTCGCCTTCGACGAACAAGCGCTTCTGAATCACTCCCCCGACCTGCGGGCGCACCTCCGCATAGCGGAAGGCAGATACGCGCCCGGGCAGCTCCGTGGTCAGAGAAACCGGCGCGCCGTGCAGGGTGACGACAGTGACTTCGGGCTTGGAGGGAGCGGGCGCCTGCGCCTTTCCGCCGCACCCGGCCAGCAGCGCGAGGGCTGCTGCCATGACGGCGACCCGTGCAAAACGACACTCCTGCGAAGACCGCATGCCTGGCTCCCTCGAAAACCGCCACGGAATTGCGACCGGCCGTGAGCCCGGCGATGGTACGACATTTTGGAAACTATGGGGTTTCCAAATGTGTGTCAATGGATAATATGGGCCAGGGGTTGGCTAGGGGTGGCCAGGGTGAAATGAGCGGTGAGATCGTGAGCCTCAAGCTCAAGACCGAAAAATTCGCGCAGCCGTCGGCGGACGAGGCCACCGCCCCGGTGGCCGCCGGGCGACCGCGCCAATGCTCCGATGAGCAGCGCCGCAGCCAGCTGATCGAGAAGGCCGAAGAGATCTTTCTCGAGAAGGGCTACCACCCGGTGACCATGGACGAGATCGCCCGCCGGGCGGGCATGTCCAAGAAGACCATCTATACGGTTTTCCAGAGCAAGGCGGCGCTGTTCGATGCGCTGCTGACCGCGCGCCTGGCCCCGTTCGCGGATCCGATCCCGGACGACGGCCGTCCGATCGCCCGAGTACTGACCGAATTCCTGACCGGCGTGGCCCGAGTCGTCCTGTCCCCCCGCCACATCGCACTCACACGCCTGCTGATCGCGGAATCCCCGTGCTCTCCTGATATCGGCCTGGCTCTCAGACGGCAAGCCGTATGCAACGGCGAGGGCGCGCTCGAAGGCTGGCTCGCGCGTCAGGCGGCACGCGGTACGCTCAACGTGAACGATGTGCGTGAGGCTGGTTCCATGCTGTTCGGCATGGCGATCGGCGAGCCGATGCTCAATCACCTGACCAAGGGTGACCCGCCGAGCGAGCAGGCGATCGCCCAGCGGATTGGCCTTTCGGTGCGGGCATTCCTATCCGTGTTCGCGCCCACGCGACCAGCAGCCGCGACTGCGCGGCGAGCTCTGCGCACACGACGTCGCGCTCGCTGATCTTGCGGTGAGACTCGTACCGGCCGGCACCGCACGGTGAGACAGTGAACGACATCGAGAATCACACACCGGTCATGCAGCAGTACCTGCGCATGAAGAGCCAGTACCCGGATGTCCTGCTCTTCTACCGGATGGGCGACTTCTACGAGCTGTTCTTCGAGGACGCCCGCCGCGCCGCGTCTCTGCTGGACATCACTCTCACGGCCCGCGGCCAGTCGGCGGGCCAGCCCATTCCCATGGCCGGCGTGCCCTTCCACAGTGTGGAAGGCTACCTCGCACGACTGGTGCGCAAGGGAGAAAGCGTCGCTATCTGCGAGCAGATCGGCGACCCGGCGAAATCGAAGGGTCCGGTGCAGCGCGAGGTCGTCCGTGTCATCACTCCAGGCACGGTGACGGATGAAGCTCTGCTGGACGCGCGGCAGGAGACTCTCGTCGCGGCGGTCGCCTTCGATGGCGAGAAGTTCGGGTTGGCGTGGCTCGATCTGGGAGCCGGGCGCCTTGCCGTGCTGCAATCCTCAGGCGCCGTGGCCCTGGCAGGCGAGCTCGAGCGCCTGAAGCCCGCGGAGCTGCTGCTGTCCGAGAGCGCCCGCCCGGTGGAGGATGTCGGCCGCAATGGGACGGCCGTGCGCACCCGCCCCAGTTGGTATTTCGAGCTGGCGAGCGCCTCACGCCTGCTGACCGACCAGCTGGGTACGCTCGATCTGCGAGGTTTCGGCGCCGACGATCTTCCGTTGGCGATCTGCGCAGGGGGCGCTCTCCTGCAGTACGTGCGCGACACGCAGAAATCCGCGGTACCGCATATCCGCGGACTCACAGTCGAAGAGCGCACCGATGCGTTGATCATCGATGCGCCTACGCGACGCAATCTCGAGCTGGACGTCAGCCTGACGGGCCACCCGGATGCGACACTGTTTGCGCTGATCGACAAGTGCGTCACCTCGATGGGCTCGCGACAGCTGCGCCGTTGGCTCAATCGTCCCCTCACGGACCAGGCGGCGCTGCGCGCCCGCTATCAAGCGCTGGGAGCACTCATTGACCAGCGCAAATTCGAGACCCTGCGCGAGCACCTCAACGGAATCGGCGACGTGGAAAGGATCCTCTCGCGTGTGGCGCTCCGTTCGGCCCGTCCGCGGGATCTCACCCAGCTGCGCACCTCACTGAGTGCGTTACCCGCACTGCGCGCCAGCCTTGCCGCGATCGACTCTCCGTTGTTGCGCACGCAGCGAGACCACATCAACGAACACGCAGACGTCGTTCGTCTGCTCGGCGCGGCGATTGCGCCGGAGCCCTCGACGTTTCTCCGGGACGGCGATGTCATTGCGGAAGGGTACGACGCAGACCTGGACGAGCTGCGGCGCATTTCCACGCACACCGACGAATTCCTCCTGGAGCTGGAGAAACGTGAACGGGAGCGCTCCGGCATCCCTGGCCTGAAGCTCGGTTTCAACCGCGTGCAGGGTTTTTTCATCGAGATCACCCGCAAGGACGCCGAGCGCGTCCCGAAGGATTACATTCGCCGGCAAACGGTGAAGTCGGCCGAGCGTTTCATCACGGCGGAGTTGAAGGCATTCGAGGACAAGGTCCTGAGCGCTCGTGAGCGAGCTCTGGCTCGCGAGCGGCAGATCTATGAAGAGATCCTCACGCAACTCATCGACCGCCTGGGCCCGATGCAGGTCACGGCGACAGCCCTGGCGGAGTTGGACGCGATAGCCGCGCTGGCGGATCGCGCGTGTCATCTGGAATGGACACCTCCGGAGCTGGTGAGCGAGCAGCGCCTGTGCATCGAGGCAGGAAGGCATCCGGTGGTGGAGCGGTTTGCGGAGAATCCTTTCGTCCCCAACGACCTGCGCCTGGAGGCGGGCCGGCGGATGCTGATCATCACCGGGCCCAACATGGGCGGCAAGTCCACTTACATGCGCCAGGCCGCGCTCATCGTGCTGTTGGCTCACATGGGCAGCTACGTGCCGGCCGACCGCGCCGTCATCGGACCGCTGGATCGTATTTTCACGCGCATCGGCGCGGCCGACGACCTGGCCGGCGGCCGATCCACGTTCATGGTCGAGATGACCGAGGCCGCCAATATTCTCAACAACGCGACCGCGCGCAGTCTGATCCTGATGGACGAGATCGGCCGCGGCACCAGCACCTTCGACGGCTTGTCACTGGCCTGGGCCATGGCGCGGCACATCGCTGCCCGGCTCAAGGCTTTCACGCTGTTCGCGACCCACTACTTCGAGCTCACGACGCTGGCGACGGAGGTGGACGGCTGTGCGAACGTGCATCTGGATGCCACCGAGCACGGCGAGGGCATCGTGTTCCTGCACGCGGTGAAGGACGGTCCCGCCAATCGCAGCTACGGTCTGCAGGTAGCACAACTCGCCGGCGTGCCGCGCGAGGTGATCGGTCATGCGCGCCGCTACCTGGAGCTGCTCGAGTCCCAGAGAGACGCCGGGAAGCGGGCGGGAGCCCAGAAAGAGCTACCGCTGTTCGAGCCGGAAGCACCCGTGCCCGCCGACGAGCTGCGCTCGCAACTGGCGGGCCTGGACCCCGACGAGCTCACTCCCAGGGACGCCCTGGAGGCGCTCTATCGGCTGCGCAAGCTGCTGTAGAGGTGGGTGCCAGCCCTGCCGTCGGGTGCTCCGATCCGCAGCGGGGGCGCTGCTATTCCCGCGAAAAACGGCCGTGCGCCAGAAACTCACCGGTCTCGCGAGCGACGCGGGGCGAGACGAGCATGCCGGCATGGCTCACGGGCAGTCGCAGGTGCTCGGTCGCACCCGGCATCAAAGTCTCACTCACTGCGATCGTCCCGTCGCAGTCCTCCTCGAACTGGGCCAGAATCTGGCCGATCCCCAGGGCCTGCGTGCCGGCGATGACCCCGAGCTGGCGGTCGGCGAGCTTCCAGCGGCGCTCGTGCGGCTGCAGCAGCTCATCCGCGACGGGCTTGCCCATCAGGTTG
>Ga0207707_10005716_pt1 | contig 10880 bp, 9 predicted proteins | sample KBSC83BmetaG_FD_184336 | JGI IMG/M metagenome (GOLD analysis project Ga0207707, IMG submission 184336) | Corn rhizosphere microbial communities from Kellogg Biological Station, Michigan, USA - KBS C8-3B metaG (SPAdes) (version 2) | ecosystem: Host-associated > Plants > Roots > Rhizosphere ... | reverse complement strand
CCTGGTGGTCTACACGACCGATTTTCCCGTGCCGCTGCGCATGGGTTGGGGAAACTGGGATGACAAGATGGAGCGCATGGAGCGCTTGATGTCGTTGTGGAAAGGCCACGAAGAGCGGCTCGGCTCGCTGGACATGAGCTTCAACGACCAGGTCGTCGCCCGCCTGCGCCGGGCGCAGCCGCAATGAAAAAATTTTCAATCCGAGGACTATGGCGAAGAAAAACAGCATCGTAGTGGGTTTGGATATCGGCACGTCGAAGATCTGCGCGGTGGTCGGCGAGATGACCGAGCGCGGCGTCGAGATCATCGGCGTCGGCACTCAGCCGTCCCAGGGACTTCGCAAAGGTGTGGTGATCAACATCGAAGCGACTGTAACCGCGCTCAAGAAGGCCGTCGAAGAGGCGAGCTTGATGGCGGGCTGCGAGATCCACACCGTGTTCACGAGCGTCTCCGGCGGCCATATCAAAGCCTTCAATAGCCACGGCATCGTCGCGGTGAAAAACAAAGAAGTCATGGCGCGCGATCTCGAGCGGGTGATCGACGCGGCCAAGGCGGTGGCGATCCCGATGGATCGCGAGGTGATCCATGTGCTGCCGCAGGATTACATCATCGACGATCAGGACGGCATCCGCGATCCCCTCGGCATGTCGGGCGTGCGCCTCGAAGCCAAGGTGCACATCGTGACCGGCGCGGTGGCGTCGGCGCAAAACGTGATCAAGTGTTGCAATCGGAGCAGTCTCAACGTCGCCGAGATGGTCCTGGCGCCGCTGGCGGCGGCGGAGGCCGTGCTCACGGACGAGGAGCGCGAGCTGGGCGTGGTGCTGATCGACGTGGGCGGCGGCACCACCGACATCGCGGTCTATCACGACGGCACGGTCAAGCACACGGCGGTGATTCCCATCGGCGGCAATCACGTGACCAACGACATCGCCGCCGGCCTGCGCACACCGTTCAACGACGCCGAGCGATTAAAGCAGCGTCACGGATTCGCCCGCGCGTCGATGGTGACCGAAGACGAACGAGTCGAGCTGCCGTGTGTGGCGGGCAAGGGCGCGGGAACGGTTTCGCGCCAGATCCTTTGCGAGATCATCGAGCCGCGCCTCGATGAAATTTTCGAGATGGTTCAAAAAGAAGTTGCCAAGTCCGGTTTCGAAGGCGCGCTCGCTTCGGGAGTCGTCGCCACCGGTGGCTCCATGCTTTTGACCGGCGCCGTGGAAATGGCGGAGCGCTCTTTCGGCTTGCCGGTGCGCCTGGGCGCGCCGACCCGGGTCGGCGGTCTGACGGACATCATCAATACGCCGAGCTATGCCGCTGCGGTAGGTCTGGCGCTCCACGGCATGAAGCGGCAGGAGCGCGGCATGGCGTTTCGCAGCCGCGACGACAAAATTCTTTCCAAAGTGAAGCACCGCATGTCCGATTGGCTGAGCGAATTTTTCTAAAAAATAAGAGGCAAACAGCAACCTACAGACTTTTTCCGGAGGAGGAAAAAATATGTTCGAGATTGTGGAGCACAATAGTCTGAGCGCGCGGATCAAAGTGATCGGCATCGGCGGCGGCGGCGGCAACGCGGTGAACACCATGATCGGGTCGCGGCTTGCGGGCGTCGATTTCATGGTGGCCAACACCGACGCGCAGTCTTTGGAAGCGAGCCAGGCGCCGGTGCGCATTCAGCTCGGCGGCACGGTGACCAAAGGATTGGGCGCGGGCGCCAATCCGGAGATCGGTCGGCGCGCGGCGTTGGAAGATCAGGAGCTGATCCGGGAATATCTCGAAGGCTCCGACATGATTTTCATCACCGCCGGCATGGGCGGCGGCACCGGCACGGGCGGCGCGCCGGTGCTGGCGCGGGTGGCGCGCGAAGTCGGCGCGCTCACCGTCGGCGTGGTGACCAAGCCGTTTATCTTCGAAGGCAAAAAGCGCATGCGCCAGGCCGAAGAGGGCATCGAAGAACTGAAAGCCAGCGTCGATACCCTGATTGTGATTCCCAACCAGCGGCTGCTGAGCATCGCGGCCAAGACCACCACCATGCTGGAAGCATTTCACAAGGCCGACGACGTGCTGCTGCAGGCGGTGCGCGGCATCTCCGACCTCATCATCACGCCGGGTTTGATCAATCTCGATTTCGCCGACGTGCGCACGGTGATGGCGGAAATGGGCCTCGCGCTGATGGGCGCGTCGTCCGCGTCGGGCGAAAACCGCGCCATCGAGGCGGCGCAAAAAGCGATATCGAGCCCGCTCCTCGAAGACATCTCGATCCAGGGCGCGCGCGGCGTGCTGATCAACATCACCGGCGGTCCCGATCTGTGCCTGCACGAAGTCAACGAAGCGGCTTCGATGATCCAGGAAGAGGCGCACGACGACGCCAACATTATCTTCGGCGCGGTGATCGATGAGAACATGACCGACGAGATCCGCATCACGGTCATCGCCACCGGTTTCGGCGAACTCCGCGAAGAGAAAAAAGTCGCGCCCGTGATTCAAGCGCCGGCGCCCGCGCCCGCAACAGCGAATATCGCGAGCATCGCCAGCGCCACGCCGAAGAACCGCAAGGTCGTTCATCTTGGCACGATCGTCGACGATCTCGACACGCCGACCTGGCAGCGCAAGAAGGCGGGCAGCGACGAAGTCGAAACCGTGACCTTGAACAAGACCAGTTTCGAGTTCAACGGCAATCAGGAAGACGACGACAAATACGACATCCCGACGTTCCTGCGCCGTCAGATGGATTGAGCGAGAAGTGAGGATCGAGGGTCGAGGATTGGGAACGGTCCCCTCGATGCTCACTTCTGGAGATTGCGCGCTGTGTTCCGCACGCAGAGCAGGTGCAAACCCTGCTCTGCGCGACGGCAAATCTCTGTTCTCGGATCGGCGAAGCAAAATTCCGCGCCTTCGCCGAAGTGACGTCGCTGACGCTCGCAGCCGTGCAGCGCCAGCGCTACGCTTTCAAATCTGATGGCTAGCTCCGGGAGCGGGCACGGTCCTACAAAGATGACGTCCCGTTCGCGCAAAAATCGATCACGAGGATTCGCGAGCATCGTCTGCCCCGTTACGAGAAAGCCCGTCAGAACCCCTGCTGTTTGGTGACACCCCAACAACGTCGCGGCGCGCTGCTCGGCCTCATTGCCGACTTCGCCAATTGGGATAGCACGGCAGGTGAGTGCGGGTCATTTCGACGTTTCGGGAATTCTCGAAGCATGGAAGTTCCGCTTCACGTTCACGAATCACGATTACGGTTGTCCTCGTTACCGCAGCATGCAAAAGTCCCGTTGCGTCCAACGACCCGCCTGCCGTATTGTGCAGCCATGAAAGTCATCAGGGATTGCTTTGGCCGGTCGGTTAGGCTCACTGATGAACGGCTCGCTCACATCATGGAGCATGCCGAACTGGTGGGCATGGAAGACGAGATCGAGTGGCTACTGCAATCACCGACTGAAGTAAGACAGTCACGCTCTGACGATGACGTCATGCTCTTTTACGAGTTCTGCACGCGAACCCGAGTCGGTGGGAAATGGCTGTGCGCGGTGGTAAAACATTTATCGGATGATGCGTTTGTCGTCACAGCATACCTGACCAACACAGTAAAGGCAGGAGAAGTCATATGGCCGAAAAAGTGAAGGTATGGTTTGATCCCGAAGGAGACTTTTTAGAGGTACGGTTTAGCGATGCCCCCGGTTTCATGCGCGAAACGGCGTATGATGCGCTGATGGAACGCGTCGACGAACAGGGCCAAGTGGTCGGCTTTAGCATTCTTGGCGTGAGTCGTTTTCGGAAGGAGCGGCCTTTTGAAGCCGAGCTAACTGCCGGCAAATGATCCGCGGCTCAACCAGCAGTTAAGTGGCTAAACAACTCACTGATAAACAGCTCCGCCGATCGATTCTTGCCGCAATTACAGTAACTCGCTTCACACACAAATTTTCGGATAGGCTCCATCGAGCGGGAGCGCTGGCGCCGCCGTGCGCCACTTCCGCAAAGGTGGAGCGATCGCAATGAAACGAAGATCCAAACCTCAAACCGGCAATTCTCTGCTGCCGTCGGGCGCGCTCTGCGCCGGGCTGCCAAGGTAGCCCGCAAGACCGCGCGGATGCACGGGACTCCCGTTTACAGCTGGAAGAACGGCAAGTGGTCGCCGAGAAACCATAACGGAGTGACTCCTGCAAAATTTCCATCGCACAAAAAATTGCGGCCACGACCGTGCAGGAGCACGATCCACGAGCACGGTTCCCGATCACGAGCACGGCTTGTCTCTCCCGCTCCCAGGCTCCCGCCTTGCAGTTCACGCCTCTTTCCAACTCTTGCCTGAAATCATCCCAATAATTAAACTCGAAAGAATTCTTGGCGCCCCAGCCACGGAGCGCGCCTAAGACTTTGTGAAGGTTTGATTTTCATGAGCAGTTTCATTGTCCTCCGATAATCGTGATGCTCACCCCGTTCCGTTCCGAATTCGATCCAGAAATTCAAGGCGAAGGCAGCATTGATCCGCTCGGACTTGCAACGCTCGCCGATAGACTCGCTGACTGGATTTTTCCCGGCATGACGGCCCGAATGTGGCGGCCGCGATTTTTAACTGCGATGGCTGTTGCTTCCGTAATTGTCGAGCCGTTCGTCGACGCTCTCGCCAAGGATGGAACTACTCCGCCATGGCTCATCTTCGAGTGGTATTACATCGAGCCTATCGCGCGGCTGCCAGAAGAAGAAATCAGTGGACAGCGAATTCCTGGGATTCTGAAGGCGCAGCAAGCCGCGCGCGGCAAAGTGCCGATGAATCCTGACCGATATCTAAAAACCCCAAAAGTCTTTGGTTTTCATGGTGTTTATAAGACGCTCGCCACTCATGCAAAGGTTCTCGACAACCGACTAATGCTTAATGAAAATGGCAATCAGCTGCTTAAGATCTGGGAACAGGAACAAGGACTCGCGGGTTATCGAGATGGGGAAAAAAACCATGGTGACGGTGCTCGGTTTCGCCGTTTGTTTCAGGATGCCATCAAAGCGTCTCTTAAGAGCTGTCAGACCGAAAAGCCAGCGTCTTGGGCTGGCGCGGATTTCGTCCTAAAGCATCTTGCTCCGAATCGTCCAGGGAGCGGCGAGCGGAAATTTTTGTGGGAGCTACTGACTGACAAAGGCGCTGACCTCCGCGGCGAACTTTTTGTTAACCTGTGCGATAAAAACCTTCTTAAGAAACTTTCAGACGAGGGGAGCGAACGAAGTCTAATAAAGAGTGTTCGTACGTGGGTTGGCGATGAGCTTCGCCGGCGGCTTGACGCCATTGAAGCTTACGAGAGTTTCTGCCGACCTCTCCATGAGGGTTTTGATCGTCTTCAGTTTCTCTCAAGCACCAGAATACCGGGCGTAATCAATGTTGATGACTTCGCAAAGGATCAACGTGCCTCGGAAATCGGCTCGGAGATGCAACGAGCCATAACAAACGCTCGAAGCGGTCTCGATGGAACCCCGATACAAAGTGGGTTTGAAAGTTTAGTTCAGAAATTCGAGGCCGTCCGGTCAGGCGGCGACCTATTTCTGGCTCTTTGTGACCATCACAACGCGGTACAAAAAGGAAAGCCGCCCGAGGGCAAGCGCGCTTGGTTCGAGACAACAGCAAATGGCGGTGTGGTTGTTCGCCCACCTTATCGGATCGATAAAAATCCCCGCCGCAGAGAAGAGTTTGTTCATCCTTACCGAATGTTCGCGGCGGCATCTTTTATTCAGGACGTGGCGGCGCTGACCTAATGGCCAAGCAGAAAAAAAACGGGCCGGATCAAAAGCTCCTTGACTGTTGGATTCCACCGGAAAGGGCCGGCGATCCCGTTGGCTGCATCGCTACGACTTTTACATTCGCGTCCGATTTTTTCGAAGAACATTGTTTGTCACGCTTCCTACGTCTCGAAAGTGATCCGCGCGAAGACGGCGCTGCTTATCTCATAGAACGGGAAGAAAAATTGGCGGTCTCGCGCGTCTTTGTGCTGGTTGATCGGACCCATGCAGATGGGAGCGCGAGTCCGCGATGGGATGTCCTATCTGTTAGGCCTCCCGGAGGGATTTTCCATCCGAAGATCGCGGCGCTTTTTTGGCATGGATTCGTGCGGTTGATCATCGGATCGGCCAATTTGACCGAGCCAGGTTATAGAAAAAATCAGGAAGTATTCGGCGTCTTGGATTTTCATGACGGAGGAATAGTCCCGCGACGCGTATTGATCGACTGTTTGGACTTTCTAGATGGTGTTTTGTCATTCTGCGCCGGTGCCGAAACTACACCGGGTCCGAAATCCCGTCTAAAGGCGTTTCTGCACGATGTCAGGATAGTATCCTCACGTTGGAAAAGTGATCCACCTCGTACTTCAGAATCGGCCCAGGTTGAGGCGGTATTCCTTGGGCCAATGCAAGGCTACAACGGCTCTGTGCTGAAACGATTGGGACAGCTCGTAAGAGATCGCGTCGGACCAGCGTATGAAGCGAACGTGCTTTCACCATTTTTCGATTTAACCAACGATGAGTCTTATCGCCCTAGCGAAGAATTGCTTGCGGCGCTAACGGACCGGGGCTCACGCAAAGTTCATTATATGGTGCCGTTCGAAGAATTGCCTGACGGCCACATTCGCCTGCGAGCGCCCAAATCGCTAATCGGAAAAGGCAAAAAGTCGGCAGAAGTGTCGGTCTGGCCAGTAGATGAAACGGTTGACGGCGAGTTTCGGCCGCTTCATTCCAAGAGTGTCTGGCTGTGGAATGATAGCTGGGAAGTATACATGGTCGGTTCCAGTAATTTTACTTCGGCGGGAATGGGGCTGCTAAAGAATGCTTCGAATTTCGAGGCCAATATTGCTTATGTTTTCCGACAGTCTCTTGAAGGCGCGATGGAAAAGACCCTTCCGGCCTGGGAAGAACCCATAAAGGATTTCACCAAGGTAAGCTGGCAGCCAATTGATGAGAAACTCGGCGAAGGCGCACTTGGCGGATCGATACTGCCGGCGAGCTTCGAGGAAGCTTTGTTCGAACCCGGAGAACCTGAATCGTTTCTGAATCTTCGGTTCGGCGATAACCCTCCCACGGATTGGACGATCTTTTTTGGCGATCGCACGATCTCCGTTCTCTCTGCCGCCGAATGGCGATCGCTTAACAGCCTGGCCGCTGTTCGACAGACGTGGACGGAAAAGGCCATACCGAATGCGCTGGAGGTCGAATGGATCGATAGCGCACAGCAAAAGCAGACGGCGCATTGGCCGGTGAATGTTACGGATCTCGCCCAGCTGCCTCCGCCCGATGCGTTGCGGGACTTGTCACTGCAAACACTCCTGGAGATTCTCTGTTCAGGTCGGCCGCTTCACGAGGTCATAGCAGAGCGCCAGGCGAACGGTAACGGTTCCGCAAATGACAACGAAGTTCTGCCGGAATTGGATCCACTCAAAAGATTCAACAACGAAACTTTCTTACTTCAGCGAACCCGACGTGTTGCCAAGGCGATCGACCAGCTCATCGCGAGCCTGAGCCGCTCCGTTGTGCATCACGATGCTCTCGCTTGGCGCCTGCGGGGACCGGTCGGACCGTGCGCGCTTGCTCGGGCGATCTGCAAAGAGGCGCGGGCAGCCGGTGAAGCATGTTTTCTCCTTTCAGAAATAGTTCTTGTCCTGCGGCGTATTGATATTGCGAAAATTGCCGTGGGAGTAGCGGAAAAGGAAGTGGCTGCAGCGATCGCGGAAGTTATCGCAGACATCAGCGCGATGATTGCCGAGCAGCAAAAATCGGCGGAGATTCCACCCTCCATGGCTCAGTATATTTCAGCCGCTCTGAACCAAAGCTAATCTTATGAGTTTTTCAGTTTCGTATCCCGAAGGTGCTATCAGCCTCAGGACAGACAGGGTTTCAAAGGAAGATGCACTCCGGCAGGAGCGCACGGCCCAGGAAATCCTGCGGAGATTCGAAAATCAACCCGGTGTCATCCTAGCTGATGAGGTCGGCATGGGGAAAACGTTTGTCGCCTTAGCGGTGGCGAGCTCAATCGCATTGGAGCGTCCGGAGGATGGACCGGTGATCGTCATGGTGCCGCCGAGCCTAAAACAAAAATGGCCCAAAGATTGGTGCGTATTCTTCGAGAAATGTCTCGACCACAAACAGTGCGCGCATTTGGACGCAGCAGTCGCAGATTCGGGCGTCGCTCTTTTAAGGTTGCTGGACGATCCAGCGGATAAGCGCAAGGAAATTATTTTTCTAACCCACGGTGCACTCGATCGGTCGCTCACCGATGAATGGATAAAGCTTGCTGTGATCAGGCGCGCACTGTTGCGAAGAACTTCATTTGAAAATATTCGCCGCGCCTTACCGAGATTCGCTGGCAGTCTCTTAAGGAAGCAGGAGATTGATCGAAAGGATCCTGAACTCTGGTGTAAGCTATTGGATACTCCGCCAGATAACTGGAGGCCGTTGATTACCAGAGCCGGGGTCATGATTGATGATGACCCCGTTCCGTCGATGCTCATTGACGTCATGGATGATCTAGATTTGGAATCCGTCCGAGTTGCTTTACAACGTTTGCCACAACGAACATCAGATACGGTGGGCGAACGTCTTCAGGACGTTCGACGCGAGCTAGCAAAAAGCCTTAGCGCATTGTGGAAGGTATGGCTCAAGAAAACACGTTTTACATCTCCGTTGCTCGTTTTTGATGAAGCACATCATTTGAAAAACCCTACGCAGTTGTCGTCTTTGTTTATCGAAGAGGGAGCAAAGGAAGATTCCGAAGCCGTTAGCCGCGGTCCTTTGGCGGGAGTATTTTCGCGAATGCTATTTCTCACGGCGACGCCATTTCAATTAGGGCATCACGAACTCATAAACGTCCTCAGCCGCTTCGAGGGAATCAATTGGAATTCTCCGGATGCTCCGGATGGTGGCAATGACACCTTCAAAGCACAAATTACTCAATTGGAGACCGCGCTCGGCGATGCACAAAAAACCTCCATTCAGCTTGAGCGAGTTTGGGGCCGCCTCTCGGCTACTGACCTGCGCACGCCCGATGGAAGACAACTTACTCCGGAACAGTGGTGGGAGGATGTTTCTACCCGAGAAGAGGCTGGAATCGAAGTTTATGAGCGCTTCACACAATGCCAACAAAAGATGCGTGCGGCTGAAACCTTGCTTAAGCCCTGGGTCATTAGACACTTGAAACCGCGGCTCTTGCCTGCTCGCTCTGATACAAGTCCAAGGAATCGTAGAGAAGTTCTGATTGGCGCCAGCATTCGGCACGACAAAGCAACGAATGGAGATACGGGTCTGGAGGTGAGCGGCGAATCCTTACTTCCGTTTCTTCTGGCAGTGCGAGCGCAAATCGCGTTGGTATCGCGAGCTTCCGATGGAGTTCCAAAGAGAGCTGTTTTTGCTGAAGGCTTGGCGTCGTCGTATGAAGCCTATTTGGAGACCCGACGCGGCAAAGCCGAAGTAGACGACGATGATACTCCCTCCATACAGCCGATGTCGGATAATTGGCAGGTGAACTGGTATCTGCAGAATCTCGACACGGTGCTTCCCGCCCAAGACGAAGAAATTCGCGCACAGCATCCAAAGCTCGCCGCGACCATCGAGCGCGCCATCAAGCTCTGGTGGGACGGCGAGAAAAGCCTCATTTTCTGCCATTACCGTGCTACTGGAAAAGCACTGCGGCGCTACATCTCACGAGGGCTGGAGCAGCAGATCCTTGACCGGGCGGCAGGAGTACTCCAAGTAAAGGACGCCGAAGCCGCCAGAGTCGAACTCGACAAGCTTGCCGATCAGTTCTTCGATACCGATCGTCCGCTTCGGAAGCTTGCGCAGAACGCGCTCCACGATGTCGTCGCGGAGTACCCCACTCTTTCTGAGCAATGCGGAGAGCATATTGTCGACATCGGCCTACGCTTTCTCAGAACGCCTTCGTTTTTGATCCGATATTTTCCACTGGACCACAGCGACCCGCTTTCAGCGCTGATCGAAGCGTTCGAGAAGGGAGACAATTCCGGCTTGACGGTCAAAGGAAGGATTCGCGAATTTTGCCGGTTTCTTGCGGAAAGATGCGTCGAAGATGAGAGAGTGGAATATCTGGGCGCCCTGCGTAAAATCCAAACCGGCACGTACCGGCGCGATGCGAAGGATGAGGATGACGACACGGATGACGTGCGCTATTTGCCAAACGTCCGACTCGCCAACGGCGAAGTGTCAAACGAAGCGCGTCGTCGACTCATGCTGGCGTTCAACACGCCTTTTTTTCCGGAGATTTTGATAGCAAGCAGCGTGCTTGCGGAAGGCGTTGATCTCCATCTCGACTGCCGCTTTATCATTCATCATGATCTTTGTTGGAATCCCAGCATGATCGAACAGAGAACTGGGCGAGTTGATCGCATTGGCTGTAAAGCGGAGCAAGCGTACGCGCCGATTCACGTTTACCTACCGTTTGTCACTGCGACGCAGGATGAAAAGATGTTTAGAGTGGTTCGGGATAGAGAGCGATGGTTTTCGGTGATAATGGGGGAAAAATATTCACTTGACGAGAGCTCTACTGAAACAATTTCGGCACGGATAGTGTTTCCAGAGGAAGCTGCCAGAGGACTAGCGTTCGATTTATCTGTCGCATAGCTTGATCAGCTATGCATGAATTTCCCTCAAGCTTGATTCAGGCCCTTTCGCGAGGCTGCCCTCATTCCTGCCGCGCATGGTTCTCAAGCAATGAAACTATTTCTTGTAGCGCAGGCGCGTGCCGTGCTGGATGGAGAGCGCAATCTCGGCGGCGCTCAGCTCGATCGGGAAGAAGCCGCCTGAAATCCGCGCGCCGTTGAGGCTTGCGCCTTCAAGGCGGGCCATCGAGAAGTCGATGCCGCGCAAATCGGTGGCGCGGAAATAACAGCCGGTAAAGTCGATGCCGT
>Ga0207707_10005715_pt1 | contig 10881 bp, 4 predicted proteins | sample KBSC83BmetaG_FD_184336 | JGI IMG/M metagenome (GOLD analysis project Ga0207707, IMG submission 184336) | Corn rhizosphere microbial communities from Kellogg Biological Station, Michigan, USA - KBS C8-3B metaG (SPAdes) (version 2) | ecosystem: Host-associated > Plants > Roots > Rhizosphere ... | reverse complement strand
CGCGCAGATGATCAAACTCTCCCTTCAGCCAGTAGGTTGCGTTTACTAATCGGTCCGCAAGCAAACCGATGTCGAAACGAAGATGTCGGGTGTAAGCATCGATCGCTTCCTCGTCGCGCGTGAGTAGATCGAAGAGCAGTGTACCGACTCCTGCGTTGCGAATCGTTCGTGCAACGTGCCTGTTTCGCGGACTGTACCGGCTGCTGCCGGAACCGTGAGCGAAAAGAACTACGCCCGCTGCGTTTCGCGGAATGTTCAATTCACCGCTGAGGGTCACTTCACGCGCTGGGATTTCAACTTCCCTGGCACCGTTTTTCCCAGGTGCTACCTGACTCATGAGTTGCAACCTCTTCTTCTTACAAGAACATTTTCACCCGTTCAAAAACACAAGTACTGTGCCATTTTCGTTCTCAGTCAGTGCTCGCTGGCTCTGGCATTATCGAGCGATAATCGCCGCTGTGTGTACTGATTGGTTCCGTTGCTTGTTACGTTTCCAGACGGGCGCCGTTGAACCTCTTTGGCCACTTATCGCCAGCACTGATGCTGTTGCGGCAGATGTTGTCCGCGCAAAGCTCCCCGGGTTCAACGTGCAGGCAGTCCGTCATGCTTGGGCAGCGGAGAAGATGGGACAGGTGAGACTGACACGGACAAGGTCCACTAACCGCGGCTCGTGCTAATTCGACCGCCCCGCTTCGTCCATCTTTTTTCGAAGACTCAGAGGCCGCATGTCAGTCCAAACTTCCTTAATATAGTCGAGGCATTCGGCTTTGCTGCCGGTCTTACCCGCGTCATTCCAACCGAGGGCATTTTCGCGGTCGGCCGGCCAAATAGAGTATTGCTCTTCGTGGTTAACCACTACTTTGTAAACGGTCGTATCTTCTTGTTCATCCTGATTCATATCGTGAAACCTTCTCAGCGTGGTATCGCGTGGCGGCAACAGGATTTTCCGAGAGCGACGCAGTTCTCCTGCAACCAACGCGGTTTTGGTACTATACCATTAAGGCGAGAGTATTTTCCGACGGTGCATTAATCTGAGGATGGCCGTACCAAAACCCACGATACAGATTCAACCGCTAGACTCCGTTCCGCAAATGAAGGCGTTGGAGAAACTTCAGCAGGAGGTGTGGGGCTGGAGTGAACTCGATGTTACTCCTTTGATGGATTTTATTATTCTGAAGGAACTGGGTGGAACGTTGATCGGCGCTTTCGACGGTGAGAGGTTGATTGGATTTGCTTTTGGCTTTGTCGGCTACGACAAAGGGCAAACTGTATTTCATTCCCACCTGCTGGGGGTTCATCCATTGTATCGTGAGTGCGGGCTGGGCGTGCGCCTGAAACTCGCACAACGCAGCGCGGCTCTCGCGCGAGATTTTGAACGTATTACCTGGACCTTCGACCCCCTCCAGAGCATAAACGCGCACCTCAATTTCCACAAACTCGGGGTTGTAGCGAATAGATATAAAGTGAACTTCTACGGTGACCAAGGCTCCAGCATGCTATACCGTCACATCGGTACTGATCGGCTTTGGGTTGATTGGGTGCTTAAGAGCAAACGCGTTACGGCTCGCATCGAAAACGTAGAGCAAAAGCCTTTAGCTACCATAAATCCCGATGGCGCAGAGTATTTGATTCAGATTCGAAGTGACGGTCTGCCGGACAGGCGTCCCGCGGATCTTCCCGGCAGTCGCGCGTGCCTAATTGAAATACCAACAAATATCGGCTTCTTGCAACAACACAATCCAGAGCTGGCAGTTGCGTGGCGCCAAGCGACTCGTTCCGCATTCGTCGACGCGTTTGCCGCCGGCTATGCGGTAGATGATTTTTCGCGATTAGATAAAAACGGCGACCAGATCGGTTGTTATCTGCTAATTCTAGCAAGTAAGGATGAGCTCGACTGAAGTCATAAGGCCTTGTGTTTACGATCTCTTCGCCGCCCAGGCGGAGCTTACGCCTGGTGTGACGGCTTTAACTGCGCCGGGTCGTTCAGCATTGACTTATCGCCGGCTGCTCGTGCAATTAGAGACGGTTCGAAGATCGCTGAATGCGTTCGGAGTAGGCCGTAACGATCGCGTTGTAATGGTGCTCGATAACGGGCCGGAGATGGCGCTGGCCTTCATGGGTGTCACTTCATGCGCCACGGCTGTTCCACTCAATCCCGCGTACCAGGCGGAAGAATTCAAGTTCTACCTCTCGCGCATAAATGCGAAAGCCCTCGTCGTAAATGCGGAAAATCAAGCGGATTTAAAAGAGTTAGGCCATAGCCTTGGCCTTAGCATCATAGAGGTTGTGCCCCAGCAACAAGCCGATGCAGGGATCTTTGAGCTCCATTGCGCCTCTACGCGATCAGTGCGGCAGACTGGTTTCAGTGATGCGGATGACGTCGCGTTGATTCTTCATACTTCGGGAACAACTTCCGCTCCGAAGATTGTGCCGTTAACCCACAACAATATCTGCGCGATGGCGAAGAACAATCAGGTAGCGCTTGAATTGAATGCGGCTGACCTGTGTTTGAATATCATGCCTCTGTTTCATTCGACAGGGCTCGTGGGGGTGATTCTCTCTTCGTTAATAAGTGGGGCCGGCGTTGTTTGTCCACCTGGTTTTTATGCGCCACAGTTTTTTGATTGGCTAAGCGAATTTCGTCCCACATGGTTCACCGCGGTACCCAGCATGTACCAGGCAATTCTGGCGCGCGCCCGCAATTACTCGCAGAAACCGGTTAGCACTTCATTGCGATTCATCCGATCGTCGTCCTCGCCATTACCGCAACAGCTGATGAGTGATCTGGAGCAGTTATTTCGCGTGCCGGTAATCGAATCGTATGGCATGACGGAATGCGGAATGATTGCCTGTAACCCACTTCCACCTCGTAAACGGAAGCCGCGCTCGGCCGGCGTCGCCACGTCTATCGATATAAAGATCCTGGACCAGAATGGCGAGGAGCGCGCGTTGGGAGCCAAAGGTGAAATTGTGGTTCGCGGGGCATGCGTAATAAGCAGGTATGAAGCGGAACCGAAAGTGAACCAGGAGTCGTTTATGAACGGCTGGTTTAGAACGGGTGATCAAGGCCTCGTCGACGACGATGGCTACTTGTTCATTACGGGACGACTCAAGGAAATAATTAACCGTGCCGGCGAGAAAATAGCGCCGCTTGAAGTGGACCAGGCGTTGCTCGAACATCCTCTCGTCGAGCAGGCAGTAACTTTCCCGGTGACTAATGAAGTGCTTGGCGAAGAAGTGGCCGCAGCAGTTGTCTTGTCGGGCGGTTCCGAGGTTACAGAAACGGAGTTGCAGGAATTTCTCTCCAGTCGATTGTCCGCGTTCAAGGTACCGCGTCAGATTCTAATAGTCAGCGAAATTCCTAAAGGCCCATTTGGAAAACTACAGCGGTTGCGCCTGGCAGATTTGTTGCATGTTCAGCCTTGTGATCAGGGCACTTCCTCCGACAAACGTGAATATGTTGCTCCGCGAACCCACGACGAGATCGTATTGGCTGATATTTGGGCACGCATCCTCGGCATTGATGCAGTCGGAATCCATGACGATTTTTTTCGTTTAGGCGGCGATTCTATACTGGCCACTCAGGTTATCTCACAGGTGCGTCAAGTTATCGGACTGGAGTTGTCGCCGATAATCATGTTTGAAGCACCGACAATAGCTGGAATGGTCCGGAAACTTCACGAATCACGGGAGAAAGCAAATGGAATCGCAGCCTCTCCCATAAAGCCGCTGCCGAGGGCATGAACTTACGCCAGAGGTAACGCTAACGTTTTCGATTGTGGCCAAGAGAGAACAAAAGGATGGGACACACAAAAACATCCAGCTACGTTTTTCCTGTTTCTTTCGCGCAGCAGCGCCTCTGGTTTCTCGATCAACTGGAGCCGGGCAGTCCCTTCTACAATCTGCCGCAAATCATCAGCATTAAGGGTAATCTCAACGTTACCGCTCTTCAGCAGACACTCAATGAAATCGTTAGCCGTCACGAGGCCCTCCGCACTACTTTTTCGGCTGGACCAGAAGGCCCTACACAGGTCATAGCGAAAAGCTTAACCGTTGCGATCCCGGTAGATGATCTGACCACCCTTGCTGCGGCGGAATACGAGCATGCAGTTGCGACGGCTGCGCGCGAGGAAGCGCGGCGTCCGTTTGACCTCTCAACCGGGCCGCTATTACGAGCGCGCCTCCTGGTGTTTGACTCAAACACTTATGTGCTCTTCTTTACCATGCATCACATCGTCAGCGATGGTTGGGCGCTTGGAGTGCTGTTCCGCGAACTGGCAGTCGTTTACGAAGCCTTCATCGCCGGCAAGCCTTCACCCTTACCGCCACTGCCCATCCAGTACGCGGATTTTTCTGTTTGGCAACGAGAAACTTTACAGGGAGCGGCACTGCAGAGACAGCTTGACTACTGGAAAGCGCAACTTTCGAGCGCACCCCCTGTTCTCGATCTTCCTGCCGATAGGACCCGTCCCTCCGTTCAAAGATTCCATGGTGCGCAAGAGGTGCGGCTGTTACCCAAAAGGCTGACACAGCAACTCAAGCGCGTTTCATCCGAACATACTGTCACGCTCTTCATGACACTGCTGGCGGTGTTCAAAGTTCTGCTGTGGCGCTATACCAATCAAGCCGACCTCGTCGTGGGTTCCCCAATAGCAAATCGCACGCGAGCCGAGACTGAAGACCTGATCGGGTTTTTTGCGAACACGCTTGTTCTGCGAACCGACTTGTCCGGCAATCCAACTTTTGCCGAACTACTCAGCCGCGTAAAAGTTTCTGCGTTGGGCGCTTACGATCATCAGGATCTGCCATTCGAGAAGATTGTCGAGGAGCTGAGTCCGGAGCGAGATCCCGGTCGCAACCCACTCTTCCAGGTGGTGTTTGCTTTGCAAAATGCGACCAGAACAAAGCTCGAGCTGCCCGGTTTGACTTTGGAACGTTTGGATATTCACAGCGGCACTGCGAAGTTTGACTTATCACTTTCAATTCTCGAGCTACCTGAAGGGCTAAAGACCAGTTGGGAATACAACACCGATCTGTTTGACGCGTGGCAGATAGAACGGATGATGGACCACTTCGAGATGCTGCTCGAGGGTGTGGTAGCTGGACCGGAATGTCATATCGCGCAACTTCCGTTACTCACGACGAAAGATCGGGACCAGGTGCTGGTGGAGTGGAACCGAACGGAGGTTGGTTATCCGGCGGGACAGTGCATTCAGGAGTTGTTTGAGGCGCAGGCGGAGCGGACGCCGGAGGGGCTGGCAGTAGTAGGCGGGCAGCAGCGGCTGACGTATGCGGAGTTGGAGCGGAGAGCGAATCAACTGGCGTGGCGGTTAAGGCGGGAAGGAGTGGGTTGCGAGAGCGTGGTGGCGGTTTGCATGGGGCGCTCGGTGGAGTTGGTGGTGGCGCTGCTGGGGATCTTGAAAGCGGGTGGGGCGTATGTGCCGCTGGACCCGAGGTATCCGGCGGGGCGGCTGCGGTTGATGCTGGAAGACAGTGGGGCGCAGGTAATCGTGAGCGAGTCTGAGTTGGGGGCGGGGCTGCCGCCGGTGGCTGGTAAACCACTGTGGCTGGACCAGGAGCGAGAGCAGTTGGGGCGGGAAAGCGCGGGGCGGGTGGCGCGGGTGAGCCAGCCGGAGTCGTTGGCGTATGTGATCTACACCTCGGGGTCGACGGGGCGGCCGAAGGGGGTAGGGATCGAGCACCGCAGCACGGTGGCGCTGCTGCAGTGGGCGCAAGCAGTGTTTAGCGGGGCGGACCTGAAGCGGGTACTGGCCTCGACTTCGATCTGTTTTGACCTGTCGGTGTTTGAGTTGTTCCTGCCGTTGAGCGTGGGCGGGACGGTGGTGCTGGCGGAAGATGCGTTGCAGTTGGGGAGTGGGGGCTGGAGTGAGGAGCTGAGTCTGATAAACACGGTGCCGTCGGCGATGGCGGAACTGGTGCGGCTGGAGTGTCTGCCGAGGAGTGTGCGGGTGGTGAATCTGGCCGGGGAACCGTTGCCGCAGCGGCTGGTGGAAGCGCTATACGAGCGCGGGATTGAGCGAGTCTACGATCTGTACGGGCCGACGGAAGCCACGACCTACAGCACGTATGCGCTGCGGGGTGCGGGGGAGCGGGCGACGATCGGGCGGCCGATTGCGAACACGCAAGTGTACCTGCTGGACAGGCGGCTGGAACCGGTGCCAGTTGGGGTGGCGGGGGAACTGTATCTGGGCGGCGCGGGACTGGCGCGCGGCTATCTGCAGCGGCCGGAGTTGACGGCGGAGAAGTTTATCGCGAACCCATATGGGGGCGCCGGGACGCGACTGTATCGGACAGGGGACATAGCGCGATATCAAAGGGACGGGCAGCTGGAGTATCTTGGGCGTGGCGATCAGCAAGTGAAAGTGAGAGGCTATCGCATTGAGCTGGGCGAGATCGAAACGGCGATCAACGAACATCCAGCCGTCCGCGAATCTGTCGCAATAGTAAGAGAGGATGAACCGGGTGATAAAAGATTGGTTGCGTATGTGGTTGCCGGCAACAACGAAGACGCGCCGGAAGACGGCGCAGCACTCCATGCGGAACAGCTTACCCAATGGAAAACAGTTTGGGACGAGATTTACGACCAAACGAGCTCACCAGTAGATCCCAGCTTTAACATCACCGGCTGGATTAGCAGTTACACGGGAATGCCCATCCCATCAGAGGAGATGAGCGAATGGGTTAATGCCGTGGTCCAGAGGATTCGAGACTTGTCTCCCCAGCGCGTGTTGGAAATTGGTTGTGGATCTGGTTTGCTGCTGTTCCGCCTCGCACCACACTGTTCGCATTATCACGGAACGGATCTTTCACAAACAGCAATCGACTACCTAAAAACGAACCTGGTTGGTGTAGTTCCTGAATCTTGTAGCGTTAGGCTGTCACAACAAGCGGCAGAGGAGTTTTCGGGAATTGAAGCGGCGGCGTTCGACGTTGTGATTTTGAATTCGGTGGTCCAGTACTTTCCAACGATCGACTATTTAATGAAAGTGCTGGAAGGTGCGGTCAAAGTCCTGCGGCCCGGCGGCTCCATCTTTATTGGTGATGTTCGCAATCTGAAGTTACTCGAAGCATTTCACGCGAGCGTCCACTTGTACAACGCGCCCTCATCGCTATCGCTGGGCGAGTTGCGCGAACGCGTACAGAAACAAGTTCAACAGGAAAAAGAATTGGTAATCGATCCGGCTTTTTTCAGGAAGTTGCCGAGCCGCTTTCCTGAAATTACCGGTGTTCAAATCCAACTCAAGCGCGGCCAATACGGGAATGAGTTAACGCGTTTTCGCTACGACGTTACGCTTCAAAAAGGCGCAGAACCTGCGGCGGTTCACAAGCGCGATGAGCTCGATTGGCAGCATGACCGCAGCGGCGCCGAAGCACTTCAAGAGTTACTCGCGAATTGTGACGCTGATGTGATCACGATCCGGAATTTGCCAAACGCCAGAGTCGCCGAAGCCGTAACAGCGCTCAATCTGCTTCGCAGTAACGATGAGTGCAACAGTGTTGCCGAGTTACGAGAGGTCTTACGCGAAAGGATCCCCCACGCGAGCATTGATCCCGAACAGGTTTGGGCGCTCGGGGACGAACTGGGCTACGTTGCGAATATTACCTGGTCTGAACTGAGCAGTGGCAACTTCGACGTGAGTTTATGCAGGCCGAGTATGGCGCACACCATGCATCACAACCCCCGGGACGCTGCTGAGCCAGAGTGGGAAAAGTTTGCGAACAATCCGATTCGTTCCGACCTGGTACGAAGACTCGAACCAGAGTTGCGCAAGTCGCTCGCTGTTAAATTACCAGAACATATGGTGCCGTCTTATTTTTTTATTCTGGATGAGTTACCACGGACTGTAAACGGTAAGGTAGACCGAAAAGCACTGCCAAAACCTCATAATTTACGGCCGGATCTGGGGCAACTTTTTGTTGCTCCTCGTAACGCTGCCGAGGAGAAGGTCGCTTCCGTTTGGTCGGAAGTACTGAAGCTCAAGGCAGTCGGTATTCACGACAATTTTTTTGACCTCGGCGGGCATTCGCTGCTCGGTACACAAGTCATTTCGCGGCTCTCCAACCTGTTTCAAATGCAGCTATCGCTTCGCTGGCTGTTCCAGTATCCGACGGTTGCCTCACTGGCTGAAAAGATTGAAACGTCTGATTCAACGGAAAGAAACGACGAGGCGCCCATCCTTGAACCAGTTCCGCGAAAGCAGAGGTTGCCCCTGTCGTTCGCTCAACAACGGCTTTGGTTTTTGACTCAACTACAGCCGGAAAGCGCCTTCTATAACGTCGCCATCGGTATGCGAATTCGTGGTCCACTCAATTCAGCCGCGCTCGCAGCAGCGGTTGATACACTCATCATGCGTCACGAATCACTGCGCACGGTGTTCCCGGTTGTAGATGAAGAACCTGTCCAGTTCATTACGGAGAGGCCGGAAAACACCTTCTCATTTACTGACCTGACTCTAACGGTCGCACAGAACCTTGAAAGCGAAGCTAGAGAATTGCTAAAGCGCGACGCTGAGCAACCGTTCGATCTCGCTAAAGGTCCTTTGTTCAAGGCATCGCTTGTGGAGCTTGACAGTGTCGATCACGTTTTCGTTATCAATTTACATCACATCGTCAGCGATGGTTGGTCCACTGCGATAATCTTCCGCGATTTACAAAAACTGTATGACGCCTACTGCCAAAACCGGCCTGCGTCTTTGCCGGAACTCAACGTCCAATACGCTGATTACGCAGTCTGGCAAAACAAATATCTGAACGCTCGGAGACTCGACAGTCTCATTTCCTTCTGGAAGAGCTATCTTGCCGGAGCTCCGCTAGTCCTGGAGTTGCCCACGGATAAGATACGACCGCCATCGCAGACCTTCACTGGCGCCGATTTGCGGGTGAAACTCTCGAGCCGGTTGAGTTCGGCATTGCAGAAGCTTAGCCAGGAGCAAGGTGTCACGCTCTTTATGACGCTGATGGCCGCCTTCGAAATGTTTTTGTCACGCTGCACCGGCCGGGATGACATTTTGGTTGGAACTGATGTAGCGAACAGGAACAGTGTTGACCTGGAAGAACTCGTGGGTTTCTTTGTAAATCTGGTGCCGATACGAATGAGGGTGGACGGCGACCCGACGTTTATCGAGCTGTTGGAGAGTGCTGCCCAATCGATACTCCGCGTGTATGCTCATCAGGAGCTTCCGTTCGAGAAACTCGTAGAAGAACTAAAGCCCGCACGCGATCTGCAGCGCAATCCGGTGGTCCAAATTCTGTTTGTCATGCAGAATACGGAACAGCGCACCTTACGGCTGGCTGGGGCGAGTGTTGAGCCATTCAAACTGGGCAACGCGAGTTCCCGTTTTGATCTGGCGCTTTTCATGAGCGAACGTGAAAGTGGACTGGAGGCCTTATGGCGATACAATCCGGACCTGTTGGAGCCAGCCACTATCTCGCTGTTGGCCGCCAGGTTCGAAGCTTTGTTGGCAAGCATCGTAGCAAATCCACTAGCGCGTGTGAGCACTCTCGAAATGGGATTGCCCGGTGAAGGCAAAGTAAAAAAGATGCCTGGCGATACCGGCTCCAAGTTCAGGCAGTTTAGAAGCACGAAGCGAAGAGCAGTCGACCTGGCCCAACTTCGCACGATCAGTACCGGGTTTTTGATACCGGGGATGACTCTACCGCTGGTCGTCACGCCTGAGGCGGAAGATATTTCTCTAGTCGAATGGGCAGATAAGAACCGAAAGTTAATTGAGGACAAGCTGTTGGACCACGGAGCAATACTCTTTCGCGGGTTCAACCTGGAATCTGTCCGCGAGTTTGAGAGTTTTGCGAGCGCTACCGGTCACGATCTGTTCGGTGATTATGGCGACCTGCCGCGAGAGGAAGTAGGAGGCAAAGTTTACGGTTCGACACCTTATCCAGCCGAGGAGAGAATTCTCTTTCACAACGAGAGCTCGCATATGCATCGCTGGCCGATGTTGATCTGGTTCTATTGCGTGAAAGCCGCAGCGGCGGGTGGCGAAACCCCAATCGTTGACTGCCGGAAGGTCTACAACGCCCTCGATTCAACTATTCTCGATCGCTTCGAGCGCCACGGTTTGATGTACGTCCGCAACTTCACGGATGGGTTGGATGTGAGTTGGCAAAAGTTTTTTCAAACAAGCGATCGAGCACAAGTCGAAGATTACTGCCGGCGGGCGTCGCTGGATTTCGAGTGGAAGGATGACAATGGCCTGCGCATTCGGCAGCTTTCTCCCGCGGTAGTCAAGCATCCGCAGACGGGCGAATTGACGTTCTTCAATCAAATCCAATTGCATCACGTTTCGTGCTTGCCACCTTCGGTGCAGGATTCGCTTCGCTCCATCCTGGACCCGGAGAATTTTCCACGTAATGTTTATTATGGGGACGGTTCGCCAATTGAAAACTCAGTGATACGACACATAACGGATGTATACGATCGGCTGGCAATTAGTTTTGAGTGGCAAGAGCACGATGTGTTGATGCTCAACAACATGCTGGTGGCACACTCCCGCAACCCATTCAGAGGCGAACGCAGAATTGTCGTCGCCCTGGGCTCAATGGTAAGCCAAAATGAGGTAATACAAACGCAATCCACTCGATGATATGGAGAATCGGTCACCGGCCATCAGATTTGATCACGTATCGAAGCGCTACCGTGTGTTCCGGCAGTCTGAAAATGGAAGTTCCAACCACTCTTTCATACGCAGGCTGTTGAGAGGTTCCGGCAGCACGACTGACTTCTGGGCCGTTAAGGACGTCAGTTTTACCGTAGCGCGCGGTGAAGCGCTGGGAATCATCGGCCACAATGGCGCCGGCAAGAGCACAATTTTAAAATTGCTTTACAACATCACCCGTCCCACT
>Ga0207707_10005714_pt1 | contig 10881 bp, 11 predicted proteins | sample KBSC83BmetaG_FD_184336 | JGI IMG/M metagenome (GOLD analysis project Ga0207707, IMG submission 184336) | Corn rhizosphere microbial communities from Kellogg Biological Station, Michigan, USA - KBS C8-3B metaG (SPAdes) (version 2) | ecosystem: Host-associated > Plants > Roots > Rhizosphere ... | reverse complement strand
CACTGCTGTCGCTCTCGGCTGCGCGGCTCGCTAAGAGCCTCAGACCTGAGACAACAACTCAGCACGATATTTAAAGTTTCTATATGTCTTGCAAATTTGGATTCCTCGCCGTCGTGCTAACCGCCGGCGTTGCTTGCCATCAGCCCTCCGGCTTTCCCTCATCGTCAGCGGCGCCGGATTCGATGGCGATTCGCCGCGATATCGAGTCCCTCGCCAGTCCGGCACTCGCCGGCCGGTTGACCGGAACGCCCGGCAACGACTCCGCCGCGGCGTACATCGCCCGTCGCTATCACGCGCTTGGGCTGACCGCGCTGGCGCTCGATTACCAGCAGCACTTCGTTGCGCGACCGCCGGTGCACAATGCGCCAAGCCCGTCGCTGCCGACGCAGAACGTGGTGGCCGTGCTGCCCGGCACTGACCGTTCGCTGCGTGAACAGTTCGTCGTCGTCGGCGCGCACTTCGATCACCTCGGCAAATCGACCGACGGCGCGCTCGATCCGAACGACAGAACCGGGGTACGTCTCGGCGCCGACGACAACGCGTCCGGCACCGCCGCCGTGATGGAGTTGGCGCGCCTCTTCGCGCGACATCCCGCCAGGCGCTCGATCATCTTCGCCAACTTCAGCGGCGAGGAGCAGGGCGATCTCGGCTCCGAGTACTTCGTGAATCACATGCCGGTCCCGATCGACAGCGTCGACGCCATGGTCAACTTCGACATGGTCGGCCGCATGAAAAACGATCGCGTGATCGTGTACGGCGTCGCCACCGCGAAGGAGATGGTTGCGCTGCTCGACAGCGCGAACCTGGTCGATCCACTGAAGGTCGCGGGGCAGGGCGACGGCTTCGGTCCGTCCGACCACAGCTCGTTCTACGGGAAGGAGATTCCAGTTCTGCACTTCTTCACGGACCTGCACGACGACTATCACCGAGTGAGCGACACGCCGGACAAGATCAACGCGGCCGGCGAAGCACGCGTCGTGGCGTTGGCGGAGCGCGTCGTGCGCCGCATCGCTGATCGACCGCAGCGGCTCACGTATGTGCGCGTCGCGGCACCCGTCGCAACCAGCGCACGCGAGGGCTCCGACGTTTATCTCGGCTCGATTCCCGACATGGCGGGCGACAATGCGCCCGGCCTCCGACTCACCGGTGTTCGCGCCGGAAGTCCGGCGGATTCGGCTGGACTCGAGGCGGGCGACGTGATCGTGGAACTTGGCGGCAAGGCGGTGAAAGACCTCTACGAGTACTCGGACGCACTGTACTCGCACAAACCAGGCGACAAGGTCACGATCGTCGTGATGCGCGCGGGCCAGCGCGTGACGCTGACCGCGACGCTCGGCCGACGCAGCGGCTGAGCAGCGGACGCAGTACGGGATCCGCACTCAATGCTTCACGCCTGGTCCAGCGCCAAGTACACCTTTCCGCTCCCGGCGGGACATCGCTTTCCGATCGCGAAGTACACGCTCCTTCGTGAACGCGTGTTGGCCGAAGGGATCGTCGCGCCGGAGCACCTCCACGATCCGTCCCGCGCGTCGCGCGACGACCTCCTGCTGGTGCACACTGCGGACTATGTCGATCGCTTCACGCACGGCGAGCTGACCGACGCCGAAGTGCGGCGCTTGGGCTTTCCGTGGTCCGAGGCGCTGGTCGAGCGATCGTACCGCGCGGCGAGCGGAACAACCGAAGCGGCTCGCCACGCGCTTCGCGCCGGCATCGCGATGAACCTGGCCGGCGGAACACATCACGCATTTCCCGCTCACGGTGAGGGATTCTGCGTCTTCAACGACGTGGCGATCGCGATCCGCGCGCTGCAGCGTGATGGGTTGATCGAACGCGCCGTCGTCATCGATCTCGACGTACATCAGGGAAATGGCACGCACGCCGTGTTCGAGGGCGATTCCCGCGTATTCACATTCAGCATGCACGGATCGCGCAACTATCCGTTCCACAAAGTGGCGGGATGCATCGATGTCGAGCTGGCCGACGGGACGTCAGACGAGGAGTACCTCGCGCTGCTCGCGAACGCCTTGCCCGGAGTGCTGGCCGCGGCGAACGCGGACATCGCCTTCTACCTTGCCGGGGCCGATCCGCTCGTCTTCGACCGACTTGGCAGGCTGGCAATCAGCTTCGAAGGCCTCGCTCGACGCGATGCTTTCGTCCTGGAGCAGTGCGCCGAGATTGGATTGCCGGTCGCGGTCACGGTTGCCGGTGGGTACGCTGAGCCGATCGATCGTACGGTGAGCGCCCACGTTTCAACAGCGCGAATCGCCAACAGCTTCGCCCGGTCCTGAGCCGACACCCGTTCGGCTGGATCTGCGTCTCGCAGTTTGCGTCGCATCGTGCAATCGACGGGAGCGCGATCGGGCGTGCGCCAGGCGCACAGTTACATAAGTCTTTATCCAGCAACCATTTATGGATTTCGAACCGACGGGTCCGCTGATTGCCATTTAGGGCCGCACATCCCCACCCGCTTTCCCACAGCAAGGCGCCGTTTCCCGGCGCTCGTGAACCAATCACCCGTCGAGGAACTCGCATGCTGAAACTGCGCAAGGGCTTTACGCTCATCGAGCTTTTGATCGTCGTCGTGATCATCGGCATTCTTGCCGCGATCGCGATCCCGAAGTTCGCGAACACCAAGTCGAAGGCGTACATCACGGCCATGAAGTCGGACCTTCGCAACCTGGTGACCGCTGAAGAGGCGTTCTTCGCGGACAGCTCGAGCTACACGAGCAACGTGTCGAGCCTCAAGTATCAGAACTCGACCGGCGTGAACGCGCCGACGATCGTTGCACCTGGCGGCTACTGGACGGCGACGGTCAGCCACACGCAGCTCCAGACGCCTCTCGTGACGTGCGGCGTCGGCATCAACACGACGAATCCGACTGTCACGACCGCGGCTGAAGGCGAGCCGGCTTGTAAGTAAATCGGGTCCGCGGTCTCAGATGGTCTGAGGCCGATGAGGAGACAGCGATTGGCCCCCGGTGACGCGAAAGCGTCGCCGGGGGTTCGTCTTTTTGGCGGTTGCGCGATTGATTTTTTCCGTGCCGCGCACGAGCGTCAAAGGAACCCACTACCCCGATCGAACCCTCATGCGTCGACTCTTCGCTGCTCTCGCTATCCTCGTGTCGTTCGGTTGCGGATCCGACATTCTCGGACCCGTGCAGACGGTCGATGGCCGCTGGTCTGGAATTCAAAACGGCTACAGCATGGGCCTGTCGCTGACGCAGAGCGGTAACAGCGTATCTGGCGAAGCCGACCTGCTGGGCGTCGGCGGCGGCGCATCCGGTACGGTCTCCGGCACGTTCGTCTACCCGACCGTCGACTTCATCATCAGCATTCCCGGATTTCCCGACGTCACGTACAAGGGCACCATGTCGACGTCGCAGGCGAAGATCTTTGCCAAGCTCGATGGCTCCGGTTTCAACCAGGTCGAATTGGACATCAAGCTCCAGAAGTAATTCTCGCGGTGCAGTGCCGCGATGTGAGCTGAGTTGATTCGATGAGGGCTCAGCGCCGAGCGGGCGTAGGTTGCCGCTCATGCGCTCGCGCCGAGGATTCACGCTCGCTGAGGTGTTGCTTGCGATCGTTCTGATCGACGTCGGTCTGTTGGCGTTGATCGGCGGCAGCGCCATGCTGGTCCGCCAAACCAACTCCCTTCGGCTGCGAAACGCGGCGCTCCGCGCCGCCACCAACCGTCTCCAGCAACTCGCCGCTGCACCATGCGCGGCGACGACTGGCGTTGCGGTGAGCGCCGATGGCATTCGAGAAGCGTGGACACTCGTTTCGCTGAACGGCGCGATGGCCGACGCCCGGGACAGCGTCACGTTTTCCAGCGGCGCGGCCACGCATGCGATCGTGCTGCAAACGAGGCTGCCATGCTAACGCCGCGGCACGGCGCCACGCTGCTCGAGCTGCTCGTCACGACGATCGTCGGCGGAATCGCGCTCACGCTGATCACCGTGCTGTGCGTGCGCGAGCAGCGCGTCTTCATCGACATGGCCGAGCAATCCGCGGCGTACGCTCAGCTGCGCGATGCGGAGGCGATCCTGCCGATCGACATCCGCATGGCGTCGAGTGTTTCAGGCGATGTGCTCGACGCGCGAGATACCAGTATCGAGTTGCGCGGAACGATAGCTTCGGCTGTCGTATGTGATGTTACCGCCGGCGGTGTCGTGCTCGCGCCATCTACGGCGGACGCATACTCGTATGCCGCGTTCGGGTCGGCTGTGTCCGCGGGCGACACTGCATGGCTGCTGATTGCGTCCGATACGAGTGGTGGGTGGCGGCCGTATCGCATTGCCTCGAGCGCCGCGTTTCGCGCTGGGCCATGTGCAGCTGCGGGTCCGCGGCTGTCCTCATCTGCGCTCACGACGCCGCGCACGATCGTTTCACTCGACAGCTTATCCCCGACAACCGCAGTGGGCGCGCCACTTCGCGTCACTCGGCCGTTTCGCTACAGCCTGTATCGCGGCACCGATGGCCGCTGGTACCTCGGCCAGCGCGATTGGAATTCCGCAACGGCGACGTTCAACTCGATTCAGCCGGTAGGCGGTCCATTTCTTCCGCCGGCGCTGGGTGGTCTCACTTTTCGCTATCTCGATAGTGCGGGCGCGGCGCTATCCACTCCTGTGATGAACACGCGCGGCATCGCCGCCGTTCAGGTCAGCCTTCGGAGTGACGCAAAATCCGCGACACGCGCGCTCGGCTCGGCGGGGCAGCGAGGAGCGCGAATCGATTCGGCGGCGCTGTGGATACTGCTTCGCAACCGCCGCTGATCGCGCGGAAAAGGGCAGGTCTTGCGCTGTTCGCCGCGCTTGCGCTGCTCGCGCTCGTCGCGCTGCTCGTTGGTGGCGCGCTGGCAGGGTTCCGCCTTGCCTCGCGATCGTCAGGATTCGCCAACACGGACGCGGTCCTCACGGCGGCTGCAGACTTTGCGATCACGTCGGTCGCGATCAACGCGGCGCAATTTGGTCTGGACACACTACCGCTCGGCGTCGCGCAAAATGTCATCCCGATACCTTCGCGCACCAACGGGATCACACCCACAGTCGTCGCGACTCGCCTCGCCGGCGGCATCGCGTGGCTCGTCGCCGACGCGGCACAAACCGGGATCACGAGCGGCCACCGCCGTATCAATCTCGTGGCGCGATGGCGAGCGCCAGGCCCATTTCCGCCGACCGCACTGGTCGCGCGCGGCGACGTGCATCTCGGCGCGGGAGTGGCCTTCGGCGTGGACACCGCGGGTGATGCTGACTGCCGCGTGGCGCCGTCGGCTGATGTGAGCGTGGCGCCGGGCGCGGCGGTCACGCAGGTGGGCGCTGCGACCGTGTCGTCGACGGCGACAGCGGCCGACACGACGACGTTCATGTTGACTTCGTCACAACTCGCGCAGCTGGTCTCAGCGAGTGTGACGCACGTCGCAGGCGACACGACGATCACTGGCGGCGTGTTTCAAGGAATTCTGATCGTCGATGGTGTGCTGACCATCACAGGGCCGTATGCCGTGACAGGACTGGTCGTCGCACGTCGATCGATTGTGGCGACATCAGGAGGACTCGTCGTTACGGGCGCGATGATGTCCTTTGCGCCGCTGCAAACATCCGTGCCATCGATCGACTTAGGACCTTCAAACATTCGTTATTCGCGGTGTGCAATTGCCGCTGCGATGCGTCGCGCTGTCCCACTTCGACCGGTCAGAGAGCGTAGTTGGGCAGAGCTGTTCTAACCCATGTGACTCTCATCACTTATGGCAGAGGCTGTTACCTGCGGGCGTGTCGGTCGTGTTCGGTGGGATAGCCGACGCGGGCATTCGCGGAAGACAGCTTGACCGGCGCACAGTGAGTCCGGTCGGACACATCGTCTGCCGCTGCACGAGCTCTCTCCGTTGTTGACTGCTCGCCGTACTTCAGTCGCCGGAATTCTCTCATGGCTCTGTTCGGTCGGAAAAAGACAACCGTCGGTCTCGACATCGGCTCCGGGCTGATCAAGGTGGCCGTCATCGATCACTCGAAGCGCGAGCCCGAACTGACGCGCGTGGCGGTCGCTCCGCTCCTGGCGGACGCAATCGTCGAAGGCGAGGTCATGGACCCCGGCATCGTCGCCGACGCGATTCAAAGCGCGCTGAGCGCAGCCGGCGTTTCGGCGAAAGACGTCGTGACGTCGGTCGGTGGCCGCGACGTGATCATCAAGAAAATCTCAATCGAGCGCGTGAAGGAGCAGCAGGCGCGCGAGTTGATGCGCTGGGAAGCGGAGCAGCACGTGCCGTTCGACATGGAGTCGGTGGAGCTGGACTTCCAGATCCTCGATCCCGACGCCGACGGCGTGGAGATGAGCGTGTTGCTCGTCGCCGCCAAGCGCGAGCTCGTCGAATCGAAGGTCCGCGTGCTGACGGACGCCGGGCTCAATCCTGCCGTGGTCGACGTCGAAGCGTTCGCGCTGCACAACGCGTTCGAGCTCAATCATCCGACCGCGATGGCGGGCGTCGTCGGGCTCCTCAACATCGGCCACGACGTCACCAACATCAACATCCTCGACGAAGGCGTGCCGCTTCTGACGCGCGATCTGACCGTTGGGACGCGGCGTATTCGAGAAGACTTACAGCGCGAGCGCGGCTTGTCCGCCGACGCCGCGCAGCAGTTGATCCAGGGCTTCGATCGGTCGCCGCATCTCGACGCGGTGCTCGAGACGCGCGGCGAGGAGATCGCCGTCGGCGTCGAGCGCGCCGCGGCGTTCCTCGCGCAGAATTCGCGCGCGGCCAACCTGCGGGCGCTGTATACCTGCGGCGGCGGCTCACGGATCCCCGGCCTCAATGACATGCTGTCCGCGCGGCTCCGTATCAAAGTGGCGCAGGCCAATCCGTTGGCGAATCTCAAGGTGCGTGACGGCGCTCTCGAATCGCTCGTCACTGACGAGATTGCTCCACTGCTGATGTTGCCGATCGGTCTGGCGCTCCGGCAGGTCGCTTGAACCGCCCCCGCCCATGATCGAAATCAACCTCCTGCCAGGCGCTGGCAAAAAGAAAGCAGCGAAGCGCCAAGCGATGGACTTTGGCGCCGTGACCGCGGGCGTCACTGGCCGCCTCAAAGACAAGTTCATGATCGCCGCGGTCGCGTCGCTTGCGGTCGCCCTCGCCGCCGTCGGTGTGCTCTACACGGCGCAGATGGCGCGCGAGTCGTCGCTGAGCGATCGCCGCGACAAGGCGCTTCAGGATTCGACGCGCTATGCGACTGTGCTCAAGGAGCGCTATCGCGCGGAATCCGTGCGTGACTCGCTGCTCCGTCAGGTGCACCTGATTCAGAACCTCGACGAAGATCGCTACGTCTGGCCGCACATCATGGACGAAGTGAGTCGCGCGCTTCCGCAGTACACGTGGATCACGTCCATCGGTTTCACGGGAACGCCGCAGGGGAGCAACAACGTCGTGGCCGCGCCGAAGACCGCGGCCGATACGTCGGCCGCCGCGAAGAAGCGGCCGCCGAAGCGTTTGGACACGACCATTCCGAAGGACGTCATCACGCTGCGCATCGTCGGTCGCACCGTGGACATTCAGGCGGTCACTCGCTTCTACCGCGATCTCGAGGCGTCGCCGTTCCTCGGGAACGTCCAGTTGGAGAAGAGTGAAGCCGCGCTCGATCAAGGCAAAGAGATCGCGCAGTTCCAGTTCACAGTCGGCTACACGCGGCCCGACACGCTGATGCTCCACCGCGTGCCCCTCAGCCTGTCGGTGAAGTAACATGGCCATCCTCCCACAGAATCCGCGCGATCAACGATTGCTCATCGTGGCCATTCTCTCGATTGGCCTCGCCGTGGTCTATCAGCAGCTCGTGTGGTCGCCGAAAGCCCAGGAGCTCAACGCGCTCGAGGTTCGCCTCGATACGCTCGATTCACTGAACCGCGTGGCCAAGGCGGAATTCCAGAAAGGCAATGTGGCCAAGATGCGGCAAGAGGCCGACGGGTTCGCCCGCGAGCTCTCGGTGCTGCGTCGGCTCGTGCCTACCGAGAACGAGGTCCCGGGGCTCCTCGAGTCCATCTCGTCGGCGGCGCGTCGCGCCGGCCTCGAGATCTCGGACGTGCAACCCGACGGCGTCTTGAACGGCGACGCCTACGACACATACCGCTACAAGCTCGGCGTCACCGGACCGTACCATCAGGTGTCGCAGTTCCTCGCAAACATCGGATCGCTGTCGCGGATCGTCGCGCCGATCAACGTGACGCTCACGCCGACGACGCGAGTCAACGGCGAGATCAAGCCGAAGAAGGGCGAACAGTTCCTCGATGCGCGGTTCGGCATTCAGACGTACGTGGCGCACGCCTCGGTGAAGACCGACGCGTCCGTCGCCGCCAAGCCGGGAGCGCCGTGATGCGAGCCATTGCCTTGAGCGCGGCCTTCATCGTGGCCGCCAGCGCCGTCTCGGCGCAGGGTCCTCTCTCCGCGGCGAAGAAAGTGGCGCGGAACGCCGCGTCCGCGACGAACGCGCACATCGAAGCCGAGCAGCATCCGGAAGCGCAGCAGAAGGATGCGGCGAAGAAGGCTGCTCCCGCAGCAGCGTCGCAGGCCAAGACGGCGGCGGCGAAGACGACGCAGGCGAACGGTCTCGCAAAGGCCGGAGAAAAGACCGGCTCGGCGCCCGCTCGCGATACGGCGGCTCCGCCGCCGTCGATCTACCGCGAGGTCTACGAGTACGTGCAGGACGGCCGACGCGATCCATTCAACTCGCTGCTCCTCACGAGCGAGCTCCGTCCGACCATGAGTGATCTGCGGCTCACCGGCATTCTCTACGATCCGGCGAACCGTCGTTCCGGCGCGACGCTGCGCGATGTGTCCTCGAACGCCCAGTACAAGGTGAGCGTCGGTTCGACGCTCGGCCGCATGCGGGTGTCGTTGATACGAAACAAGACCGTGGTTTTCACCATCGAAGAATTCGGTTCGACCCGCCAGGACTCACTCGTCCTCGGCGACTCCACCAAAGTGAGGAAGCCATGAGCCAACTCCGGACGCTTGCATCAGGGATGCTCGTTGCGTTCGGCGCGGTTGGAGCAAATCCAGCCGCCGGCGCGGCCGTATCCGCGCCGAATGACGCCACCGTCATCTCGCTGAGTGTGGTGCCGCGGACCGGACGGGCCGACGTGAACGTTCGCGTCGACGGGTCGGTGTCGTTCAAGCACTTCACGCTGAGCAAACCCGATAAGATCGTCGTCGACTTCGCCGGCGCGTCGCTTGGCATTCCCGATGGGGAGGCGTACGACGGCGTGTCGCGCGGCGGAATCACGCGCATCCGCTATTCACAGTTTACGCGAACCGTCGTGCGCGTCGTCGTCACGATGGATGCCGCGCATCCGTACACCGTGACGAACGACAACGGCGTCGTCCGCATCAGCGTCGATGGCGCCACGAGCGGATTCGAGCCGTGGGCGATCGGCGAGAAAGCCGGCCAGAAGACGGAGACGCTGGCGAAGGTCGAGTCACCCAAGGTCGAGCCGAAAGTCGAGGCCCCAAAGAGCCTCGAGGCGGAGCTGAAGCAGGTCGCCGCATCGCCGGTCGCCGCATCGCCGGTCGCCGCATCGCTGGTCGCCGCATCACCGGTCGCGTCATCGCCGGTCGCCTCGTCTTTCCCGGGCGCCACGGCCGGACAGCTACAGTCTGCCATCCTCAAGGCTGGCTCCGAGTCGACGGTGCCGGCCTTCAAGCCGGTAAATACGCAACAGTCGCAAGAGCCGACGTTCACGTGGAGCTGGGAGAATGCGCCGCTGTCCGACGTGCTCGCGATGTTCGCGTCGTACAGCCGTCGCACGATCCTGCCGTCGAAGAACGTGACCGGCTCGATCACTGCCAACATCATCAACCAGCCGTGGGACGTTGCGCTCCGCGCCGTCATGAACGCGAACGGCTATGACATCATCGTCGACGATCGCGGCATCATCATCGTCGACACGTTCGAAGCGATCGCCGCGCGCCAAGCGACGATCCCGCTGCAGACGCGCACGGTTCGCCTGAACTACTCGCGCGCGCTCAGCGTGAAGGACATGGTGTCGGCGCGCCTCACTCGTACGTGCCCGATGACCGCGCAGAACGCCGCGGCGCAGATGAACGCGGGCCAACAGCAGCAGCAGGCGACCGCCGGCATTCAGAGCATCGCGTGCCCGACGCGTGGCATCGTCACCGCGGATACGATCACGAACGCGGTCAGCATCACCGACGTGCCGTCGGCGCTGCCCGAGCTCGAGTCGTATGCGCGCAGCCTCGATCTGCGTCAGCCGCAGGTGAACATCAAGGCGAAGATCATCCTCGTCGACCGCTCCACGCTCGAGGGCCTTGGCCTTCGCTATGACATCGGTACGCAGCAGCAGTTCTTCAACGACATCATTCCGCGACTCGACTCCACGGGTAAGCCGCGCACGGACGCCGGCCAGGTCGCTCTTGGCGGCAACGCGCTGTCGGCGATCGCCGATGCCACGGCCCGCGTGCCCGGCGCCGCGCTCCAGCTGATTTATTCAACGGCTGTCGGCAACTATAACTTCACGACCTTCCTCGAGGCGCTTCAGACCAACACGCTGCTCGACGTTCAAGCCGAGCCGAGCACCACGGTGTTGAACAATCGCACGGCGAACCTCACGGCGGGCACGCAGGTACCGATCCGGGTCGTCGACGCTGGATCCTCGGCGGGCAACGTCAGCAACGCGCCGCGCGCCCAGGTGAACATGCAGCAGACGGGCATCATCCTCACCGTGACGCCGCAGATCACGGCCAACCGTCAGGTTCAGATGAAGATTCACGTCGAGAACTCCGACGTGCAGTTCCAGTCCAATGACGTCGGCGCCGTGTTCCCGACGCAGAAGGTCGACAACGAAGTGCTCGTCGCCGATGGCGAGACGGCGGTCATGGGT
>Ga0207707_10005712_pt1 | contig 10885 bp, 11 predicted proteins | sample KBSC83BmetaG_FD_184336 | JGI IMG/M metagenome (GOLD analysis project Ga0207707, IMG submission 184336) | Corn rhizosphere microbial communities from Kellogg Biological Station, Michigan, USA - KBS C8-3B metaG (SPAdes) (version 2) | ecosystem: Host-associated > Plants > Roots > Rhizosphere ... | reverse complement strand
CCGGCATAACGCTGCTGTACCCCGCGGCAGTCTTGCAATTTAAATTGAGGAGCAATTCGTGAGCGGATCTTCCATCTTTAATGCGCGAGTGAGCTTCGAAGCCGCAGTCATGTTTGTTACGTGGGGGGCGGTAGCGTTCGTATCCGTGATCATCATGCATCTGCATCTGCGGCTCCAGCGTTTAGAACGCGCGAGTGCTCCCGTAGCTGGCGCTCGCCCTTACGGCCACTTCGCCGGCAACCGTTTGGATGAATTACTTGCAGGGATTGCTTTCGCGATCCGGCCCCGCATCGTCGTGGCGCTCTCGAAAGACTGTGCGTCTTGTAGGCGCGTGCTCGCCGAGATCGCTTCGCCTCTTTGGACCGTGCCCACCTTAGTAGTGTGGACAGACCAAACACCGCCAGTCATGCCGGTGATGCCTGCGTGTGTAATGGTGGCTCCCGATGGCCCTGCCCTCGCGGCCAAACTCGGAATTCGTATTACGCCGTTTGCGCTGTGGGCAGACGATGATGGAGTGATCGAGAAGGCCGCACCCGTGAATAGCCTAAGCTCACTTGGCGTTCCACAAAACGGCTCGAATAAGCCAAAGAGTGAGATACAACTGGAAAGGAGATTCTGATGAAACTCGAGTTAGACGATCTGCCGAGAATAGATTCAGCGGGCCGCCTCGGTCGAAGGGCTGGGACAGACACGGCGGTTGCGGATGCTTATGGCGGCAATCGCGCGGACGAAGGAATCCAACTAAGTTCTCTTCATTTTTCGTTGGGTGCTGAAGCCACGAACTTTTTACAGCAGAGGATTTTCCCAGGCAGCGCCAAACTCGCTGCCATGGTCTCTCCCGCAGCGGCGGTGAACTATACAACTTATTCGGATTGCACGGTCTTCAATTATGACGGCACGTGCAACAGTCCCTGCTTCGGATACGCGGCCGATCATATGGCTTCGTGGTACTGCGCGACCTGTGCCGAGCAAGCCGCGGATCCAAATAACAATCCACCCTGGAACTGGCACTTCACCGGTTCTCGGGGAAATATTCGTTACATGGACCAACCTTCGAACCCGTGTAACGGCCGCGATGCGTGGAAGTGGCAAGTGGGCGCGTGCGGCAGTTGCCAACAGAATGCCATTTTCCGCTGTCACGATGGTTATAAACAGGTTAACAACGGTCCGTTGGAACCAACGATCTGCGAAGGCCTGATTTCCTGCGACAATAATTTGACTCATTGCCCATGACAAAGCGAGTTTATTGGACCTGGCTCATCCCCGCTGTGATCGTGGCAGGAGCTTTCGTTTTGCACGCGGATCCGTTGGTTGCGCTGGGCATCGGTCTGGCATCCGGCTTGTCGCTGGCTGGATCCATATGAAGCCTGAATAGCGCAGCCGTGTTGCTGCCACCAGAACGAAACCGTTCACAGCTCGACTTTCGGATTGTGCAAGCCTACCTGGCCGGCGCTACATGCGGGGCGTTGCTAACCGTGATGACTGTTTGGCTGATCGGTGGTTTCGCTGCGCCACTTCCGGCAGTCGCGCGCACGATTGTTATCGCCGCGGGTGCGGTTGTGATTTGGATGTGTCAACGTGGTCCGCTCTCTGGCAAGTTAGCTTTGCCGCAGAATCGCCGTCAGATCCCGCAGGCGGTTTTTGGCAGTGGACTCGTGAAAGGTGCTTATCGTTTCGGCTTCGAAATGGGCACAGGTGTCCGCACGTACTTGCCTTCGCCCGCGCCGTATATCCTGTTGCTGACTCTGCTGTTTGGCCGCCTGACTTTTGCTTCCGCACTGCTCGTCGCGATTGGATTCGGGTTGGGCCGCGCGGTTCCGCTGATGCTGCAACTTCGCAAAGTAGATCGCGATCAAGTTACTGAAGCGTTTCTGCGCGGGACGATCCAGATACCGCCGACCGCAGCCAGTTGCGTCGTTTTAGTGGGAGCTCTAATCCTTGTCTGAAGTTAGTCAAAACGGCAGCGACAGATCGGTAGCGTTGCCGAGCACAAAACACGTCCGCATTCGGCCCATCACTGAGCGCGATAGCGCGTTCATCTATCAGTTGATGACTTCGCACAGATCGGGTGGTCGTGTTCGCTTTGGCGGCGCGACACCGAGTCCGCAGCAGGTATCCGCATCACTCTGGGAGAGTGTTTTGGCTCAGTTCATCATCGAAGGTATCAGCTCCGGCCGGCCTCTAGGCCTCACGGCCATCACAACACCAAACTTCCGCGACGGCTTCGCTTATTTTTCCGCGCTCGGCTCAGATGAGTCGCAAGGCCACGGCATGTTAGTCGAGGGAGTCTTTCTCACTTTCGAGTACGCATTTGCAACCTGGCCCTTCCGAAAGATTTATATGGAGGCGACCGAAGAAAGCTATCAAACCTTCTATGGCGGCTTGCACCGCTTCTTCACCGAAGAGGGACGCCTGAAACAGCACACGTTTTGGAACGGTCGTTACATGGACATGGCAATCTTCGCCGTCTACCGCGACAACTGGGATCGTTTCTCTCCGCAGATTCGCGATCGGCTGATGTTACGCGACTGATTTGTTACAATCGGTGCGTCGATGCGTTCTGATTCAACACTCCTTCCTAAGCATTAAGACAGTCAGTAACGAGACCACCCGGCGGGATGCTGGTTGGAAAGGTTTGCCCATGCCTCGAACGACAAGCATTGCAATCACGATGATGGCGCTGATGTTAATGACAAACATCTATCCCCTGGCCCAACACACAAGCCGAACTCTCCAGGTCAACGCCGGTCGATCGGTTGTGCGAAGCCAACATGCAATGGTTGCCAGCAGCCAACCGCTCGCATCGCAAGTGGGTCTCGAGGTTCTCAGACGCGGTGGCAATGCGGTCGATGCATCGATCGCGATGGCGGCCATGCTCAACGTAACGGAACCGATGATGACCGGCATAGGCGGTGATGCGTTCATGCTCGTTTACTGGTCCAAGACAAAGGAGCTGAAGGGCCTCAATGCAAGCGGGCGAGCGCCGCGCGCTTTGACTCTTGATTACTTTGCCAGGAGAAAGATTGCGAAGATGCCGGAGTTCGGCATGGAGAGCATCACTGTTCCTGGTGCGTTTGATGGCTGGGTAACGTTATTGGAAAAGTACGGCACCCTGAAGCTTGCGGATCTGCTAGCCCCTGCTATCGATTGTGCGGAGAACGGGTTTCCAGTCATGGAGAAGACTGCTGAAGACTGGAACGCCGAAGTGACAAAGTTAAAGAAGACTCCTGCGGCTACCGCTAACTACCTGATTGACGGGAGAGCGCCACGGCCAGGAGAGATTTTCCGGCAACCTAACCTGGCTCGCACCCTTCGCACGCTTGCGATCGGTGGTCGCGACGCTTTCTACAAAGGCGAAATCGCCAGGGCAATCGTTGACTACTGCGAGAAGAACGGCGGCTTCATTTCACTGGCAGACCTGGCAGCGCAGAAATCAGAGTGGGTAGAACCGATTTCGACCAACTATCGCGGTTACACCGTCTATGAAATCCCGCCGAACGGACAGGGACTGACTGCCTTACTCACGCTTAACATTCTCGAAGGTTTCGATCTTGGCGCATTAAGTAGACAACCTGTTCGCTACTATCACACGCTGATTGAAGCAACGAAACTTGCCTTCGCGGATCGGAATCGCTACATCGCAGATCCGGCATTCTCCAAAGTGCCTGTAGCCGAGTTGCTGTCGAAAGACTACGCGGCCAAACGACGCGCGCTTATTAATCCGAACAAGGCACTTGATTCACCACCGCCGGGCGAAGTCAACGCGGGTAGTGACACTACGTACTTTACGGTCGTCGACAAAGACGGCAACGCCGTGTCGTTCATTAATAGTCTGTTCGACGCTTTTGGATCAGGGATTGTGGCAGGCGATACGGGCATCGTACTTCAGAATCGCGGCAGTTCGTTTTCACTGGACCGAGCTCACCCGAATCATCTCGAGCCGGGCAAGCGTCCTTTCCACACGATCATTCCGGCGATGGTGTTCAAAGAGAACAAGCTGTTGATGTCGTTCGGCGTTATGGGTGGCGGCATTCAGCCTCAAGGACATGTTCAGGTGTTGGTCAACATCATCGATCTTGGGATGGGGTTGCAGCAGGCGATTGATGCGCCGCGCTTCCGTTATATGAGCGGGAGAGACGTCTTGCTCGATGAGTTTCCAGAAACAGTCATCGACCGGCTAATCGCGCTGGGCCACCGTCGCGCTTCACCTCCCGGCTTACTGAGATCATCTATGGGCGGCGGCCAGGCAATTATTATTGACCCGGTGAACGGGACTCTGATGGGCGCGTCCGATCGACGCAAAGATGGACTGGCGATTGGTTATTGATGAATATCAAGTCTGCGCCGGCAAGGACCAATTCATGAGCAAACCGAAACGAACACTCTCACCGAAATTGAAGGTTAAGAAACCTGTTTCCAACCTCTTCAAACCTGTCAAGGCTGACTTTAAAAATCTTTTCAAAGCATTAGCGAAAGGCGTCGGTCACACAGCGACCGGAAACTGGCTAGAGCTAGGCGGCGATGCGGTTGAAACTCTTTCAGCCCTGGGCCTGACAACGGAACCGGGTGAGTTGGCGTTTCTGCTGATTCGTCGATCATTAACGATGGCAGCTTTCGAATTGGTGGGCGATAGCGCCAGTCAATTGTCAGATAAGACAGCGGCAGAGGCTGATACGTTGGTAGACAGTTTAGACCTGTCGATTGCAGCGAAGTATGTGAACGTCGATCGGAAATTTTTGGATCGACCTGGAGAATTACCAGTCATCGATAGCTTCAAGACACTATTGTCAGATTGGCTGAAGGGACTTGGAATCGAAGAGTCGGCCGCAGATGGGGCCCTGTGACGGAGGAGGTCCCGCGGGAGGTGATGGTGGCGGTCACGGTGGCGGAGGAATTGATCCGCAGCGACGCAGAACTCAGGCGCAGACTTATAGCCAGGCATGTCTGGACGCAATAAATAAAGCAAAACAAATAGTGGCAGGTTTGGATCGAGCTAAAGCGGCGATGGATTTGCTGAAGCAAGTTGCCGACAAATATGGTTTTGATCCGGCGCTGTTGGCAGCGATTGGCATACGAGAATCAAATTTCCAGAACCAGCGGCAGCATAACGGAGGTGGAAGAGGCGTTTTCCAGCTTGATATAACGAGGCACCCCGAACTCCAAGCTGTGGCGGAAAATCCATCGCGCCTGGGAGAACAGGCCGACTATGCGGGACAGATACTGGCCCATGGAACAACTAAATATGGGGCTTATGGCGCCGACCTGGCGGCTGCGGGCGGCCTGAGAGAATACAACGCTGGAAATCGACACAACTGGTCGACGAAGAAGTTCGCAAAAGGAGAGGGTGGCTTAAACGCTACGGTAGCAAGACTGGACCGAGGTACAGCCCATAACAATTATGTCAGTAACGTACTCGCCATTGCGAAAAACTGCTTCCATTAGTCCATTACATTGGAGGGATTGAATGGGACAATACGTCTTTGTATATGCCGCTCTGTTCGTGTTGGCTTTGTTCGGGTGCCGCCACAGCAATGAAGAGTCTAACGCGCAACGAGCGCTGCCAACTGGAGAACCTACCGTTAGTCAAAAAATGACGACGGACGACCGGTTAATAATTGCCGGAAGTAATATTGGCATGCTTAAACTCGGTGACACTCGTGAGGCATTACTGAAAATACTCGGCAATGAACGTGAGGAATACAATCATACCGACCCATGCAAATACACAGAAATGCATTGGTACGACGTAAAGGCAGATAGGAATGGGATCTTTGTTTACCTTCGAAATGGTCGTGTTTATCAGATCGAGTCGGATACTCCACGCTTTCGAACGGCCGAAGGGATTACGAGCGATGCTCGACCTGAAGACGTGCGTACACATTTTCCGCAGCTACAAGCATACGTATTGGTAAACAGCGGATCGGACGTCGTGGGGGGACGAGATCTTATCTACTGGGTCGACCAACAGAGCGGAATTGCTTTCGAGTTTTATTACAACAGGAAAGAGCGAAAGCGCCGTGTATCTAAAATTATCGTGTTCGATCCGCGTAGCGATTTCCAACAATCGGGCTGTGTGTCACCACCTCAAACATTGCTCAAACTAGAGCCTTTTAGTCTCGAAGCGCCGAATGCGAAGCCGTAGATTACACTAAGAGATCGATGAAATCGGGTTTCCTCCAATCCGATCTCGACGCCTTTGCTCCCATACAGGGGTTTTTCACGTTCGACGCCGCTCTGACGTTATTGCATACAATCAGCTCATCAGATCGGAAGGTATCTCAGGTGATGTGCTGGAAATTGGAGTGCACCACGGGTTATCGACGATTGCGGTCGGCTTCACTTCGAGCACTCCATTGATCCACAAGCCCACTATCGGTGTCTGGTAGACTTTGTCGACCCCGGGCAGAACTCTTTCAAAATCGGCAAAGTCACGAAAGGTCGACACGTTGAACGCGTATATCTTCTCAGCACGCTTATCGGTTATTGACGTGGATCGATCCAAACTTTTGCTTTTTGAAATACAAAGTTGGAGATTGGACTACCGTTTACATTGCTCAGAAACATTTTGAATGATGTAGCCGTAGAGGAGCTATGCCTAACAAGTCTAATCTTCTAATCCTCGTTGCAGCGATCACGATAACGTTCACTCAAGTGGTCCATGCGCAAGCTGCACAAGCGCAGTCCGTTCCGCCGGACTCATCACGCTGGCAATTGGAAGGGCAAGCGAAAGTAGTCGACTACCAGAACCGCAAGTCTCTCTTCCTGGATGGGGGTGCCGCGACCCTGAAGGACTTGAAAATGCGCGACGGCGTGATCGATGTCGATGTTACGACACCCGCGACCCGTGGCTTCTTCGGCGTTCAGTTTCGCATTTCGGATGATGATGCAAACGCCGAATGGGCCTACCTTCGTCAACATAAATCGGGTCTGCCGGATGCGATCCAGTACACGCCAGTACTCAACACCGGCCTGAACTGGCAAATCTACAATGGACCAGGCTTCACTGCTGCCGTCGATATTCCGAAAGATGTTTGGTTCCACATGCGTGTGGAAGTCGCGGGTGCACAAGCCAAACTCTACGTCAAAGACATGGACAAGCCTGCGCTAATCATGAACGACCTGAAAAGCGGCGTTCAGCAAGGACGCATAGCGCTAGCGGTCCTGACTGGTGCGACATACTTCTCCAATTTTGAAGTACACGAAACTCAGGCAGTCACCTGGGAGCGTCACAATCCGGTCATGCCTCCAGACACTTTGACGAAGTGGAGTATCTCGCCTGCGTACGATGCGCTCGCGCGAAATCTGGAACGTCCGCTCACTAAGGCGGAGATAAATACGATTCAATGGCAGGACGTCGAAGCCGAACCACCGGGGTTCGTCGTTCTATATCGTTATCGCGAGGCGCCACATTTGAGAGTGTCGTTTGCGAACGACTTTTCGAAGCGGCTAGAGCCTCAACCCGGAATGAAGCTGGTCTACGCTAAAACCACCATCGACTCTGATCGCGATCAGGTGAAGAAGCTGTACATAGGATACAGCGACGACGTCAGCGTTTTCTTAAACGGCCGGATTTTGTACCGTGGCAGGAGCGCGCAATACTTCCGCGACCCCGGATTCCTTGGAATCGTGAATCCGGAGAATGATGCAGTCTACCTTCCGTTAAAGAAGGGTCAAAACGAATTGCTACTTGCGGTCAGTGAGATTGGTGGCGGTTGGGGCTTCATCTGCCGCTTAACGGACTTCGCAAGTTAGTAGCTCCTCCGGACCACTCGCATCCGTTCGCGGCGGCGTCGCCTGGTTGGAGATCAGGGATTTCGGAATGGACCAGGATTGGGGTTATATAGATAAACAAGGCCGGTTCATCTGGCGTTCGAAGTGAAGTTCAAACGGCATTATGCCTGATTGGTTTCAAAGCGTTGTATGGTCGCGAACAGTGTCACTGCTGATTGCGATAGTGTATCTGGTCGTTGCGTGTTTATCGGCGCGATCCGCAGCCAACGTGTTCTTGAGTATCTTGATAGTGGGTGGTGCTTTGCTATTTCCACTGGCCTGCATCTGGTTTGCAGACGAGTTGGGTGAGTACGTTGGTGTCCTTCCCGGCCCGCCTATCGACCGCAGGTCACCCGCATGGATGGTTAAACTGGGCGGCTGGATACTACTTCTACTACCCGCGATACTCTTTTTCTTTACTTACCGAAGCTGATACGCGTTCGAAAGAGATCATGCAGGCTTGAATTGTCTCGTCAGTCGAAACTCCGTTCTTATGGCCTTACACAAATCCGAATTGAGAGCGCCAAAGGCGCGCAATATGAAAGCCAGGGGCAAGCGTGAAGCGCAGCGGAACGCGTCGCCCCTGGTTCTAAGAAAATAATGCGAATAGAGCACTGAAAGTGCGAAATATCAACGTCAATTATTTCGCTCTTTCAGAGCTTCACGATCATTGCGCGCTGTTACCAGGGGCGACGCGCCTCACGTTGTTCGGCGCTTGCCCCTGGCTTTCATATTCCGCGCCTTTGGCGCTCGCATATTACCAGGGGGGACGCGCCTCAGAGTCTATGATTACTACCACTCGCGCTCAAACGCCGTGAAGTCTTGCTCGAGCTGCCATTGAAGCTTGCTCTTCTCGTTGGCGGTTAAAAACTGGCGGCAACTGTTTGAAGTGAGTTTCATGTCCTCGACATCACGCGCACACTGGGCCACCGGCACAAACTTTCGTCCGTCGCTCCACAAACTCTCTCCCGGAATAAAAGCGTATTGAAGACTGTTGCGCGCGAAGGTCTTGAGTTGAATGTATCCGAGACCTTGCTCCTCAGCGGCTTTCAGGAACTCCATCGAAATCTCCGAACGCGCCACGCCTTCATCATCCGTTGCGAGTGCGACCGGCACGTTGTATTCGAGGTAAGTGGCCAGCGGATGATGCGAACCCGAGATTCCGAGAATCAGATCGTTGCTTGACAGGCAGATTTCTACCATCACATTGCGGCGCGCCATTTCTTTTAAAAGTTCAAAGGCGCCGATCTCATGCATGATGTCCACGCCGTGTCCGATGCGCTCGGCTCGAGCAATCATGACTGACTCGCGAATGTGAAACGTCAAACCGTCGGGCGGCACAAGTCCCGGAGCCAGTTCGCCTGCATGCAACGTGACGTGCGCTCGCGGATAAAGCGGTCGCAGAAACTTCAACATCTGCATGTGCAGCGAGAAATTTTGCATCGAGTTAACACCATCTTCCCCCTGCACGAGGTTCGTAGCCACGACTCTTGACTGCGGATCGTTCGCCAGCGCAAGACCGGTCACCATCTGCGCAAAGACCTGACCCGGCGCGCTGTTTCGCGATACCTGTGCAACGTACCGAATCATGACTGAGCAACCCGCGTCCGCCTGCGGCGTGCTACACTTCAGCAGTTGATTCTTTTCAGTCTCCATGTCCTGGAGATTTTTAATTCCGAGGGCGGCGGCATTGTCGATACCGTTGGCTTTCAGCTTGCTCAGTGTCCCTTCGAAGTTTCCATCCCAGCCGACTTTTTCTCCGATTTGACTGGAAAGCACGCCTGTCGCGGTACCGTCCGGAGTTAACATCAACTCGACATACGAAACCTTCCCGCGTGCAGCGTTCGTTACGGACTCGGCGAGCATTCTGCCGCTGTTGTTATAAGTAGCTGGCCCAAATCTGCCGAAAGCGTCGAAGAAGTGATCGTGCCCGCTTTGTCCGGATAGCTGCCAGTTGCGCATGGACCACGCATCGATCATCTGCCGATACAGTACTGAATTGGTCAGCGCGGCACTTGCCGGCGTTTGTTCCGAGTCGCACTTGGATGGCGATGCCGGAACAGCGAGAAACATGGTACGCGTGTTAATGCATAAACCTTTTTCCGCCGCCCACTCGATGTAACGCTCAGCGTAAATCGCGCCGGAAAGGTGATTGTGGAGATCGCCTCCTTTCGGCATCATAAGCAGGAAAGCCATCTGCTTCGGCGGCGATTTTCTGATCGATTCGAAGTAGGCGGCTGTTCTTTGTTCCGATTGCTTAGTGACGCCGGGCTGCGCTGACAACGTCAATCCGGATGAGAGAACGATTACTAGAATCCAGATAATTTTGCGTCGCAAGAATTCCGGAGAGATCTTGGCCATTAGTGAGTTCCTTTTCTTTGAGGTTAAGCTATGGACCACTCGCTCGCGCCGGTTACAAGGTTACATGAGACAAGGATGTTCTCATAATGCCATCTTTAATTAAGTCGACTCCATCATTCCTAACAAGTCAGAAAGAGGGGCTTGCCCCCGCTCTTAGGAACCCGTTCCAAGTTTTCATTTCCAGAATCGGAGTCTGCGTATTCGCGATTGTTGTTTTGAATAGTACCGTGATCGCGAAGGAATGGCGCGGAATCGTACCGTTGAAGTCGACTCGCAGCGATGTTGAACGAAAATTCGGGACGCCGAAGAAGGAATCTTCATCAAACATCTACTACAACTTAGCGAGAGAGATTGTGGTGTTTGATTTTCAGAGCGAGCCTTGCGACAGGTGTGGATACGGCTGGAATGTACCGATCGGAACAGTTGTCGGCGTCGCAATAATTCCCAAAGGAACTCATCATAAGGATGAATATCAACTGGACGAGGATTCCACAGTGCGCGATAGCGCCGGCGGTGCAGGCTTCGTTTACTATTCCGATGACACTCATGGTCTAAGCGTCGAGACGCTCAATGATCTGGTTACGCTCGTAGAGTATTACCCAGGAGCGAGTGAGCAGAAGCAGATGTGCCCAAAAGTGGAACGATGCATTATGGATTTCTTTGCAAGATTTGATGAGTATCAATCGCTGACTTTTGAAGATGAAAAAGCACGTTTAGATAATTTCGTGATTCAAATAAAGGAGATGTTCGGGCG
>Ga0207707_10005711_pt1 | contig 10885 bp, 7 predicted proteins | sample KBSC83BmetaG_FD_184336 | JGI IMG/M metagenome (GOLD analysis project Ga0207707, IMG submission 184336) | Corn rhizosphere microbial communities from Kellogg Biological Station, Michigan, USA - KBS C8-3B metaG (SPAdes) (version 2) | ecosystem: Host-associated > Plants > Roots > Rhizosphere ... | reverse complement strand
CAATGATCATCACAGTGACAAAGAGTCCTGTTCCGATCAGCCCGAACGTACCTGAAACCCACAGCGAGAGAAAACCGCAGAAGACGGCCGCATAAGAAATAAATTTGAAGAATTTTTCGAAATTCATCGAAATCAGAAACCACGAAAATACACGAACTATCACGAAAGAGTTCGTGTAATTTCGTCTTAATTCGTGATTACTCCCCTTCCCGGTTCACCTTCAGGCAATTCGACACAAGTTGAATCGCCTGCATAGTAGACACGGCAATGTGCACGTCATCACCGCCAATATCGCTGATAAATTGGCGAGCTGCGTCCTCGACACCCAGCAATATCACGGGCTTGCGGTTTTTGATCGCCAGAGCCACCTCGGATGTCGTGCCGGGATCGCCAACACCGCAGGCGATAACCGCATCGGCCGAGAGAACGATGATGTTATTCCTCGCCTCGCCGATGCCGGTCACGATCGTGACATCGACGTCGGGCGACACCTCAGTACTTGCATCAGGTAAGATGCCGATCGTCAGACTTTCTTTCGCTTGCTTGGCGCCCGCGTTGGCCGCTTTCATCACGCCGGCATCGCGTCCACCCGTGATCAGCACCCAGCCCTGCTCGGCGATCAGCCGACCGAGCTCATGGGCGTTGGAAACGGCCGCCTCTGCCGCCATCCCGGAGCCAACGATGGCGATGACGGGTCTGCGTTGCACGCCTTGATTATAGCGAAGAGGAGATCATCTCTTTAGGGCGAGTAGATTGTCAAAGATCGAACGGCTCCGGTTACTTTTCTCGTCGCGATGCTGGGTTTCCGTGAGACAAACCTTTTCGCCATCTGCCCGTAACACACTGGCCTATATAGATTTACATCGATATCAAGGAATTATTGTCTCAACCTTGCATCGCCTCTGTCTCACCCCCCGAATGAGACACGGAACTTACTGACAATACAAGACTTACGGCGACAATTTGCTCCTTTTTCGATGATTTTCAAAAAAACCGCGCCACAATGTGCTACAGCCGAGAGAAAAATCGATGGTGCGGCCGAGACCGTCCCATCGTCGCAACACCATATCATAGATCGGCCACCAATTCAAGGGCTTTTTTCTTGAGCCACGAACGCCAATTTCGACGCGTACTGGGAAATAGAGGCGCATCTTGCTTCAGCTATAGCCCGGGTCATGAGCGGATTGATCACAAAAAAGCGATGGTTGAAGCCAGGGGTAAGGTCATTGACTTACCGCTCAAGCGTGCCTAAGATTGCTGGTCAGCTGCCACGACCAACGATCGATATGCCGATGAGCCACGCCTCGCCTTCTCGAAACGCGATCACGGCCATGCTTCGGGCATGGAGCGACGGCGAGCAGCACGCATCGGATGATCTCATCCGCGCGGTTTACGATGAGCTGCGTCGGCAGGCGCGCAGGCAGCTCCGCCGCGAGCGTCGCGATCATACGCTCGACACGGCGGCGCTGATAAACGAAGCCTATTTGAAACTGATCGAACAGCGATCGGTCCGCTGGCAGGACCGCGAACATTTCTATGCGCTTGCGGCCGAGCTAATGCGTCGTGTCCTGGTCGATCACGCCCGCGCGCGACATCGACAAAAACGTGGAGGCCCGAACGAGAGCAAGCCGCTCGACGATATCGAAGTCGTGACCGTTCCTCTCGATCTGGATCTGATCGCGCTTGACGAAGCCTTGGACCGACTCGCCGCCATCGATAAGCAGCAGGTAAAGATCGTCGAGCTCCGCTATTTTGCAGGGCTCGAGATCGCCGAGACCGCAGAGGTCCTGAAGATATCTCCGGCCACGGTGAAACGCGATTGGGCCGCGGCCAAGGCTTGGCTAAAGCACGAGCTGACGAGGGAGAGCCGCAAATGAATAACGAGCTCTGGCAGCAGGCAAAAGAGATCTTCGATGAGGCGCGTCAGCTTTCGGGAAGCGACCAGGCTAAATTTCTGGACGAGCGCTGTTCTAAAGATCCCGCGCTTCGAGCCGAGGTCGAGAAGTTGCTCAGTTCCTACGACAGCGATTTTCTCGAGGAAAACGCCCTCAACGCGGCTGAGGCTTTGATCGATCCGGCTCTCGCGACAGGCCAGACTATTGGGCGATATCGAATCAGCGGGCTGATCGGCAGCGGCGGCATGGGGCAGGTTTTTTTGGCTGAAGACACCGAGCTCGACCGGCCGGTCGCCTTCAAAATACTGCACGGCGGCGTTGCAAACGACGAGGAGCGAGTCCGCCGTTTTATTCAGGAGGCGCGAGCGGCATCGGCGCTGAACCATCCGAACATCCTGACCATCCATGAGATCGGCTCATTCGAGGGCTCGCGATTTATAGTCTCCGAATACGTCCACGGCCGCACGCTACGCGAGCAGATGCGTGACGGAGTGTCCGCCGCCGAGAGCCTCACTATCGCCTGCCAGATCGCGACCGCCCTAAAGGCCGCGCACGCAGCCGGCATTATTCATCGCGACATCAAACCGGAAAACATAATGATCCGCCAGGACGGACTGGTTAAGGTCCTCGATTTTGGTCTTGCAAAACTGACTGAGGCAGACGATCGCCCAATCGACCAAAATTCCGTCGCCGCGTCAATACTCGAAACTAGCCCCGGTCTCGTCATGGGAACCGTCGCGTATATGTCGCCTGAGCAGGCGCGCGGCCAATCGGTCGACTTAAGGACCGACCTCTGGAGCCTCGGCATCGTCCTGCACGAGATGCTCACCGGCGATACTCCGTACAAAGGCGAAGCCGTCACCGAACTCGTCGCGGCCATCCTCACGTCTGACGCGACGCCGATCGAGATAGAAAGTATTCCCGCGGGAATGCAGCCGATCTGCCGTCGGCTACTGGCCAAAGAAAGGGATTCAAGATATCAATCCGCGCATGACCTTCTAACCGATCTAGAAGGAGAAAAAGATAGAATGAAATATGCGATCGACTCAAAAAAATATGTAACTGTCTCAAGCACCGACGAACGAAGAACACAGATCATCGGCCCACGCCGAACCCTAAGCGCCGAATACGTTGTCCACCAGGTAACGCGGCACAAATATCTAACTCTCAGCGTCGTATTCACGATCATGTTCGTCGCGCTGGGTCTGACAGTGTACCGATATAACGCTGCTACAAACCAGGACTCAAATACGAGCTCGCCGGCATTTCTGATCAACGCGGCGACCACCGAAAAAGACCTGAAGTTTTCTAAGCTGCCGATCTCGGGACCATCGGCCGAGATTTCGATATCTCCTGACGGGAAGTATGTAGCCTATACTGACAAGAAAGGAATCAACCTGCTAGAGTTAGCCACCAATGTTTCAATCCTAACATCCGAACTCCCGCCAGCCGACGGCGAATGGGGTCTCACCTTTTCGCCGGACAACAAGTTCATTTACTACGTATACGAGGTAAACGCAGACTTTGGCAGTGATAAGATCATGAGAGTGCCTGTGCACGGCGGCAAACCCGAGGTTATCACTGGAGAGTCCCCGGATAGCTGGTTTGGGCTTTCGTCGGACGGTTCTAAACTGGTGTTTGTCCGCCAGCTGAACGGTGGACGCGGCGGCGAGGAAATAGTGCTTGCAAATTCAGACGGTTCTAATAAGCGGACCCTGGAGAAGACATCACCCGGAACTGAAATACCAACTGCTCCTATTTTCTCGCCTGACGATAAAACCGTGGCTTGTCCGATCGCTTTCAAAGAAGCGAATACCCAGTATTTCAAGCTCATTGGCTACAGCACTGGAGGCGGTGATTCGCGAACGATCAGTGACAAGCACTGGCGTGAAATTTCGGGTGGGGTGTGGCTGCCAAACGGCAATCTTGTGATAGCCGCCGCCGATGCATCTTCGGATTCGCAGGCAGTTTCTCAACTATGGAATATATCTCCGGATGGCCAGGCAAGAGCCCTCACCAGCGGCTTGGTCGGATATCGAGGTCTTGGCGCCACCCGCGACGGGACGATCCTTGTCAGCCATCAAATCAAGACTGATAACAATCTTTGGATGCTGCCAAATAATGAGTCATCAAAGGCACAACAGGTGACAAGCTCAGGAGAGATCCGAGGCGGCTTCGCGTACGCGTCCGATGGTCGTATCATTATCGGCTCCAACATTACGGGGAACGCAGACCTCTGGATGATAAATGTAGATAAGGCTGACAGAAAACGGCTTACAAATGAAGGCGGCGTTAACGTGCAGCCGGTGATCTCGCCGGATAACAAATATATTGTTTTCTGTTCAAATCGGGGCGATGGAAAGATCCGTCTCTACCGAATGGACATGGACGGACAAAATGCAAGACGACTCGCCGATCAGGCAGGCGACATTATTCCCTATACTTCGCGTATTTCTATCGATGGGAAATCGGTCTTTTATGTCGAAGTCCATGATGGGAAAGCGGACACGATCAGGAAAGTACCGATCGACGGCGGCGAAGCGGTGACCGTCGCGAAACCGCCGGATGGATGGGAGTTCACAACGTTAGACATAAATCGGACTGACGGCCGCTTCGCTTATGGTCTGACACGCAAATCAAACGGCCCAAGCGAATACAAGATCGAGATCGCATCGGCAGACGGCAAGAAGACGGAACGCATCATCGATTTGCCGCCAGAGCTTGGCAGCCGCAATACAAGATGGATGCCCGACGGCGGAGCTGTGGCGGTATTAGAAAAGAGTGGTTTCGGCCAAACGGAGGTGTGGCGGGTGCCGATCGACGGAAAAGGCAAGCCCAGCAAGCTCACCGATTTTAGAACACCGGTAACCAACAACTTTCTCTGGACCCCGGACGGCAAATTCATGCTCGCATCTCGCGGCACCCGCGCCTATGAGGCGGTTCTAATTCGGGTGTCTGCAAACTAGACCTAATGGCGCTCGGTCCTAAGATAGTTTCGATCGCGATCTGCCGCGTGCGACGACCAGCAAGAGGAGTCCGACGATGAATGGTAGGATGGCGTACGATATCGCCATCATCGCGGATATAACGACCGCTCCGATCATGATCACTACAAGGAGGCTGGCGGCAAGCGGCGTCAGCCATCGCTTGATGCCGGTCAGCCAAGGCACAATCAGGCCGATGCCGCCGAGAATTTCGCAGACGCCGATGAAATGTATGAACCAGATCGGCAAGGCGACCGGCATCCCTTGAGTCATCTCCTCGGCCGACATGATAAATTTCATCGAGCCGGCGAAAAGGAATAAGAGTCCAAGAAGTATCTGGAGGATCCAAAGCAGGATATTCATAACTTTTAATTTGATCTATCTATTGGAAATGATCCAATGCCTTACTAGTCACTCAGCCGAACCTACGGTCCGTTAATATCATCAATTTGGATGAAAATGGGATCGGAGCCGGAAAGCTTAACTGCTTCGACCAACCGGACGAAGTCGCCGTACTTACCGGATCCGGGAACCTTTACGTAAACTGTTTTCTCGATCTCATTTGATTCTTCACGAAACACGCCGTTGTTCTCGCGTTCTTTAAACACGAGACTTAATCGATCTACCAGCTTGCGGGTGTCGAAGACTGTTTCCATGTTTTCGTTGTTAAGTGTCAGCCTTCCATCTCGGTCTAAACTCGCAAGCAAAAACAAGGGGTTTGGTCTAAGCACTGGATCTTGTTCGGACGGCGGGGGCGGAAGGTGGACTTCAAAATCAAGCGGAGTTATCTGATACGGGTCATCCTCATCTTTCTTGCCGACCACGACCAGGCCGACCCTGTCCGCATCGGCTTTTCTGATAGCCTCAAAAACCTGGAGCACATTATTGTAAGAAGCGTTGACGTCGCACTTGAAATACACGATCCGGTTATCGGGAGATTTGTTCTCGAGACCGCTTTCTATCGCGGGTGCCAGTTGATCTTTGGAGATCAGGGTGTCCGCGTTTTGCGCTTTATTAGGATCACCGCTGCTCTGCCGTCGATACAACTTGTTGTCCGCGGTAAGCGTGATCACTACCGAGGTTTCTTTGTCGATGTTGTGATCATCATCGGCACCGTGGATATCGGCAGGCAAACTGACCATTTCGTTTTTTCGCTTTGGCCCGTCGATCAGGAATGGAACAGCGATCGCGGTCCCAATAAATACCATTGCGATCAGGATCGTAACGATCAACGACCCCCACTTTGGTCTCGGCCGCGATTTGAACGGCAAAACAGAAAGTACGACCAGGATGATGAAAACGAAAGGTGCCGCGACGATACTGGACAGCAACAACCGGCTGAGGTCAGCCGCGACGCCTGCCACACCCGCAGCGGCGATCGAGCTGCCGGGGCTAAGAACCTCGATGACCAGACGTTCTGCCTTCCAAAAAAGCGCGGCCGGTATCAGAGAAAGAATGCCCCCAATGGCGAAGAACCAGAAGGCCGGTGAAGCGGTTGTAGTCCGTACGAACATCCTCAGCACGATGACAACTATCACAGCGAAGCCAAGCAATGCTGCCAGATAGAGAGAGACAGTTACCCGCAGAGACGCTTCTTTCATCCCGTTCATGACCGCGGCGATGCCGGCCGTTTCGGAAGTTCTCAACGCCCGAAAGAGGTTCATCAAAAAAAAGGAGGCCACCGCTCCGCCAAGGGCCGGGATCGAGTAAGCCAAGGCCGCTATCAGCCGAGCCGTGATCGAAACCCTCACACGGGTCTGATCATTGTTGACATCCGGTACCGAAGCACTCATTTGCGATCGATCTCCAACTCGGGTTTTAACGAATTAAATCATCAGAGGATAGCACAATCTGGGGAGCGAGTTTAAAATGGAAAAAGCCCGCTTCGATCTGAAGCGGGCTTTTTGTTTGAAATAGATCCGGCGACTTCCTACTTTCCCACACGGGTAACCGTGCAGTATCATCGGCGTCTACTTCCGCGTTTCGGATCGGACGAAGTACGACCCACCGCGTTGTTGCAGTGGGTCTGGGAATTTCAGTAATCCACACGCTTGAGCAGGTTGTTGAAGATATATTGACCAACACTATGACCCTGCCGCTCGCCCGCATCCTGATCAAAGCGGAAGTGGATCCCGCCATAGACACGCGCGTCAGAAATATCGTCGGTGATCGTTCTGAGATCTGTATAACCGAGCTCGATGTTCGGAACATTTGGGTGTGAAAGGGTGATCGAGTGACCAAACCGCCCGTATGCTCGCTCGAGAACGTCCCGGGCCGCCCCCGACAATGTTCCATGCGCTGACGGATAACTCGGGAAACACGGTGTCGCGATGAGTGGAGTAAATGCTCCTTCAACAGTCCATTTGTTTCCATCCTCATCGGCACGAGGGATTGCGGTCACGGGACGCCAGGTGCGGTAGAAATACTTGCTCTCAAACACGGAGATGGCACCGTCGCTGATAGCCATGTTCATCACCGCCATCGTGCGTGCTGTATCGGTAATCTCATCATTTCGGGTACTCGCGATCTGCCGTAGAGCGGAATTAAATGCATAAATTGGTGTTACTACCGCATAGAACCGAGCGACATCAGTCCGATCCTCCGAGCGTTGGGCGCTGTTAACATCCCCGACAGCTTGCACTTCGTTATAGGCTTGTGCGTATACTCCGGTGCCGAGGCTCGGCGGGGGTTCGGCCCGAAACTGAGAAGAGCTTGCGATGCCGAAAGGCCTTACATTTGGCCAATGCCTGAACGCTCCGGCAGCGCAGCCTGGAGTAAGCTGCCATTCATACGGGTCGCTTGTCGTAGGAGTGAAGATTTGGGCGGGTGTTGAGCCATCATTTGTTCGGTTCGCGATCATCGCCGCCGCGGCAGCCTGACCAACCGCAATACCGTCGGTCTTGGATTGACCGTCGAGTATAGCCGCGAGAGAGGCATCCCGCTGTTGATCGAGAGCGTCAACTTGCGCCGGAAAGAATGCCACTAAAACGTTGTGTGCCGCCGTTATCGCGGCAGCTTCTGTTGATGCACCTGCTGGCGCGGTTATGGTGCCCAGATATGGTTCATATTTTCCAGTGATTGAATTTACCGCCTCGAAGACCGCGACCTGGACTGCCGCCATGGATCTGGCTGCCGGAAATGGCGGTTGAGCGCCGATCGTCGTAACTGCGATCTGATTCCATTGGAGTACGACGGAGTCGCCGGTAGACGACGACGGAATATGTAAGGTCACTTGCAAACGGTCATTGATCCTAAAAGAATCCAATGCGAAAGGCCGTGTGTTCATACCGTTAGTAAGAAACAATGCCGGCCGGCCGTCGATCTGTGTGTTGCCGCTTGAGCCAGCTTGCGCACTTATGGTTGCGACCGATAGAAGTGTTGTAAACACGACTAAATAACCTATGGATACTAAGTATTTCACGAAATTAGGCTTCATATTTTCTCCTCTTCTTCTCTTATTTGTTTCATATGGCTTTGCTCCTTTACTGGAATCGAAATCGATTGTTGGATCACACGCCAACAACTGCAATGAGCCCATTGTTTTCAAAACGCATTGATGTTATGGTCAACCTGTTTTATGGGCATCTTTGTTGTTCGGGTCTAAGGATTGTGCGAAACGAAGATGATTCTAGAGCAGGTGGCGCAGGGTCGTCCTTCCGAACGACTGAAAATTTCCTTCAGTTTTTCTTCCTTTTTGCTCCGGGGCTCTTATGTCTAAAGAAACGAACGAGTTATACGAATTCGGCGCGTTTCGCGTAAACATCGATCAGCACACGCTGGAGAGGATCGATGGAGTAAAAAACGGGTCGCTGCCCGAAAAGGCCTTTCAGACGCTAGTCGTTCTGCTCCGTAACGGCGGAAATCTAGTCACAAAAGAACAGTTGATCCAGTCGGTCTGGCCAGACACGATAGTAGAAGAAAATAATCTTGATAAGTGTATCTGGGCCGTTCGGCATTTTCTTGGAGAAAAACCGGGTGATCAAAAATATATCGAAACGGTTCGAAAGCATGGATACCGTTTCGTAGCCGACGTTCGTAGGGTTCCCGGGAACGTCAACGGGGCTGAAATCGAAACGCCTATTCGCTCGGACCGAGCCGACGGTTCGCCTCAGCCTCGCGAAATTGCTGGACGGCTTTTGCCTGCGCCGGCCAATGGGCGAATGCGTAAATACCCGCTCGCAATTCGGATCGCAATTGTGGCCCTTGTTGCAGCGACATTACTGGCTATTCTTTACTTTAGAGTGAGGCGGTCAGCCTCGGAGTCAACATCTGTAGCTTTATTGCGCGGCACCACGAATGAAAATGCCTACCAGTACTATCTGGATTCCTTGAACCTAATGGGTCGCGTGTCCATACCGGTCGCCCAGGAAGCAGTCGATTCCTTAGAAGAGGCGATTCATCTTGATCCCGGGTTCGCTCGGGCGTACGCCGGCCTTGCTCGAGCGCGCGTCGAACTCTCGAATCTTGTTGACGACCCAAAGCCAGATTGCGAAAAGGCGCGAATAGCGGTAGGACAAGCCCTCACTCTCGATCCGTCGCTGGCCGAGGCCTATCAGGCATCTGGAATGTTCGAGCATCGATGCGAGTGGGATTTCGCGTCGGCTGAGGCCGACCTGCGTCGCGCTCTTGTGCTTGACCCACATCTCGACTCATCACATTGGGCATATGCATACTTTCTTAACAACATGGGCCGCTCCGACGAGGCGATCGCTGAGATCGAACAGGCAATTAGTCTAAATCCTACCTCGGTCGCAAATCATGTACATCATGGAATTATTCTCTATTGTGCCCGTCGATACGATGATGCGATCGCAACATTGCGTTACGCGGATCAGATAGGTCACCTAAATTCCGCGCACGGTTGGCTATACACTGCTTATCTCCAAAAGGGCGACGACGCTCAGGCGTTCGAGTGGTTCATTAAGGCCGAGACCGAAAAGCAGGTCAAACCTGATCCGGCAAGGATCGAGCAATTGCGGTCAATTTTCGAAACCGCAGGTTGGAGGGGCATTAGAGAATTGCAGTTGGAAACGGAACTAGCAAGTCCGGTGTATGTGAAAGGTCGGTTTTACCGGCTCGCACGTTTAGCGGTTCAACTTGGCAAAACGGACGACGCGTTTAGATATCTTAATATGGCTTTTGAAAGACGAGATGTCCAAGTGCTCCTGCTCAAGTTAGAACCAAGCTTCGATCCAATAAAGTCCGATCCCCGGTATTCTGAAATCCTCAAGCGCGTGGGCTTACCACCAGACAAATAGTTTGCGCCTGGAGCAAACCGCAGATGAGCGTCGGAGGTGCGGCGGCTCGACCGGCTGGACAAAGTCGGCATCATCGTCGTTCAACCGGTCGGAACCGGTGATGAGGCCCATTATCGTCCTGTCCGATTCTATCACCTAAAAAAGCCCGCTTCGATCTGAAGCGGGCTTTTTGTTTGAAATAGATCCGGCGACTTCCTACTTTCCCACACGGGTAACCGTGCAGTATCATCGGCTCTAACAGGCTTAACTTCCGTGTTCGGGATGGGAACGGGTGTGACCCTGTCGACAAAATCACCGGAAAACTGGTGACGCAGTGGTCGGTGGCCGGATGTCAGTAAAAGACAAATCTGGACGCTCGGGTCACCTTCTGCTTTGGATTTTCAATAGAACCGATCTGAAATTTCAAATTTACGATCTCAAATTTGAAAAGATCGGTCTTGATATCTGAAAACTGAATATTTGTATTTCTTCCTACGAGCTGCTTGAACTTTGAAAAGCTGTTTGCATTTGCATTTGCAAACAGATTTTATGGTCAAGCCTTGGGACAATTAGTATTGGTCAACTAAGCACATTACTATACTTACATCTCCAACCTATCAACGTGGTGGTCTACCACGAGTCTCACTGTCAGAACTAATCTCAGGTCTGGCTTCACGCTTAGATGCATTCAGCGTTTATCCATGCTCCACTTAGCTACCGAGCGCTACCGCTGGCGCGATAACTCGTACACTAGAGGTGGGTCCATCCC
>Ga0207707_10005708_pt1 | contig 10888 bp, 9 predicted proteins | sample KBSC83BmetaG_FD_184336 | JGI IMG/M metagenome (GOLD analysis project Ga0207707, IMG submission 184336) | Corn rhizosphere microbial communities from Kellogg Biological Station, Michigan, USA - KBS C8-3B metaG (SPAdes) (version 2) | ecosystem: Host-associated > Plants > Roots > Rhizosphere ... | reverse complement strand
TGCCTTTCGGGTTCCAGAGAACGACGCCGTTCCTGAATTCCCGCATCCACACACCGTTGCTCCAGGCAACCGTTTGCGGATTGCCCAAGGTGCCGCTGACCGGTTGACCCAGGTAACCGACGCCGGAGCCCGCGTTGTCGTACTCGTCAAACCAGCGATGGTTGGTTGCCGTCTCCTGGTCGTAATCGGCGCCGGTGGCGTAGTAGTACCCGTTGTTCATGAGTGCCGCGGTGATCCCGTAGCGCTCACCCTGCCAAGCCGCGGACCACGAAGCGGGTTGTCCCGAAGAGCTGAATGTCACGGGGTCGCTGCCGTTGGCCTGGACATTGTCATGATGGAAAAGCATGAGCTTGGCGCCGCTGACATTGAGCATTGCCGTGCGATATTGCGCCTGCATCGCGGCCGAGCCGCCCCAGGTTTCCACGGAGTAGCTCTTGCCGATGGTGTGCTCAAAATCGCCGCCCTGCATGGCTCCGCTGAGTGTGGAGGTGCCCGCCAGAATCTGCGCGTTGAGAGTGGGGTCCGTGGCTTTGTAGTTCCCGGAAACCGCGTTGCCGAAGGTTCCACCGACGTTACCGAGCTGGATGCTTCCCGGCCACGCGGTGCTGAGATACGTATAGAAGGACTTCTCACCCGTCATGAGGGCTGAGTACGTCGTGGGGGCATTGTGAGCCTGCGTGGTACCGATCCTCAACCAGTCGCCGTTGGCACCCGAGCCGTTGGCCGGATCGATCAGGACGTTATCCAGGAAGAAACCATCCAGCGAGGGGGAGGCGGAGGTGCCTGAATATCGACCCCAGCGAAACAGGTCGTCCACGAATTTCGCCGCCCACTGGTAGGGCTCGAGGCCGGTCGTCGGATCGACGGGGACGTTCGGGCCGATGTCCACCAGCCACATTTGCGACGAGCGTGGGTCGGCAACGGGAGTGCCGGCGGTCAGGATGGGATGCAGCCACCAGTTCCTGGCATTGACCTGTTTGTAGTAGGTGGGGAACTGGTTGAGATTGGCGTAGGTCGAGTTGTAGAGCGTGTTGAGGCTGACGTATTGAAACACGCGGGTGCGGACGAAGGATTGGGACTTGATGCTGGAGATGACCGTCTCCTTGCTGTAGCCGGCTCCCTGCTGCCAGCCCTCCCAATTCCCCCCGATCACGACCATGTGGTATTTCGCGGCGTAGGTCCGAAAGGGAGCTGCGTACTTCTGCGGACCGCCGATGGAGAGGAGACCCAGGTGCGGGAAGTTGTCAGTCTGCGCCGCACAGGGACCGGCCACGGCGAGCGCCATGCTGCCAAGCATGGCGATCCGGGCAATACGATGCGACACAAACCCGAGTTTGGTTACGTTCATGCGAACTCCCAAAGAGAAAGACCCCAGTGCCGGCGCACCGGACGAAGTCGCTCTTTCAGGGGTTGCAGGAGGGCTCAGCGCAGCGGAAGTCGCTGGCTGTTCTCAGCGAGGCAACACAATTGCCCCGCAACTCCGCGGTCCTGGACGTTCGTGCCGGTCAACCGGATGTTTTGCACCCCGGCTTTCGACGGGGTTGCTCTTGTGGCGCGAGACGATGCAGCGGCACGCCGGGCACTATGCAGTTGCCGTGCCACGAAAAATAACGTGTTGATGTGGTTGGTTTTCCCAGCTTGGGCGAAAACGGAGTCGGACAGGCCGCGGGACAGGTTTGTGTCTGCATCTGCCGACAGGGCAGAGCCCAAGCGTCGCTCAGGCACGACCAGCTGTCTGATTTCTAAGACAAAATCGGCTGTCTCCGATCGGCGACGCTAGTGCCCTGAAGTGTCGGGCCTCTAGCGTTGGGGCTCCTTCACTTCGGCGTAGAGCCAGCGGATGAAGCGCTCCGAGGTCTGGGCGCCTTGAGGGACCTGCGCGTCGAAGGACTCCGTGGGTTTTGCCGCGATGACCTCCTCGAGCGACTTGCCCTGAGAGACCAGTGCCGCGACTCGGTCGCGCACGGCGAGCACCAGGTCGCGCTGCGCTACGAGCGCTGAGCGGTCGACGATGGGACCGTGTCCCGGGATGATTTTGGTTGTCGGACCCGCTCGCCCGATCGTCTCGCCCAGCCCGGCGAGCAGCCCCGCAAGTGAGCCGCCGCTGGCCAGATCGACATAGGGATAACCTACGCCGCGATAGTAATCGCCCACGGCGAGGATGTCGTGACGGGGGAAGCTGATCAGGGTGTCGCCGTCCGTGTGCGCATTGCGGATCGGGATCAACTGCACGTCCTCTCCATCCAGATGGAGGGTGACGGGGCCGTCATAGGTCACCACCGGCCAGGCCCCCGGGGGAGCGGGCTTGCCCGGGGAGCCGTCCGGATTCGGCGCGGGATGCTGCAAGCGCTCGCGCAACTGATCGCGGCTGAAGATCAACACTCCCAACTTGGCGAAGTTCTCATTGCCGCCGGTGTGATCGCCGTGCAGGTGGGTATCGATCAGAAAGCGGATGGGCTTGTCCGAGATCTTCTTGATCGCCGCAACGAGCCGGTCGGTCAGCGGCGCGAATTGAGAATCGACGAGCAACACGCCGTCGGAACCGCTGAGCACGCTGATCGTGCCGCCCTGTCCCTCCAGGGTATGGAAGTCATCGGCCAGCCGCGTGGTTTTGATCTCTACCTTGCTGAAATCGGGTATCGGAGCCCGCTCGGGCTGTGGCAGTGGCCGTTGAGCCTGAGCGCCGGCGGCGACCGCCAGGAGGATCCCCACGAGGAATGGACGCGCAAATGAGCACATGGCCATGAAGATAACCTCCCGATCTCGCGATGTTATAGTGGAACGGGGGGAGTAGCCATGAGAACGCCACTATTCAATGCGGCAGCGCTCGTCGTACTGTCCGCTTTCGCGGGCGCACAGACCGCGGACGCGGGCACTTGCGATCACGCGTGTCTGGAACACATTGCCGACCAGTATCGCGCGGCTTACCTGAAGCACGACCCCGCGCTGGCCCCGATCGCCAAATCGGTCCGCTTCAGCGAGAACGGCGTGGAGATGTTGCAGTTTCCCGATGCGAGTTGGGACACGGTGACGGAGGAGGCGGGCCCGGCGCTGACATTCTCCGATCCGGTCACGGGAAATGTCGGCATCTACACGCAGATCCTGCAGAGGGACACGCCGGGGTTTCTGGGGATTCGCCTGAAGGTCAAGGACGGCAAGATCGTCGAGATCGAGCACATGCTCTCGACCGCTCGCAATTTGAGCAGTCCCCCGACGCCCATCGGCAAGCTCCACACGGACAACTACGATCCGAACTTCACTGCCATCGTGCCTGCCGGCCGGAGAGTGCCTCGGGCGCAGTTGATTTCGCTGGCCAACGGCTACTTCGACACGCTGCAGAAGAACAACGGTGAGATCCGCAACACGCGCTTCTCGGCGGACGCCACTCGCTATGAGAACGGCATGAAGTTCTCCGAGATCGAGAAGGGATTCAAATCCGGGCGTTACCTTTTCAACGAGCGCGTGCGCGATCGCGATTTCTTCTTGGTCGACGAGGAGCGCGGCATCGCCATGGCACGCGGGTTCATCGATCACAAGGGTGTGCTGGACGAGTACCGGCTGACGGACGGCACTCCGGCCCGCTCGGTGTTCCGCGAGCCCCAGACCTGGGCGCTGCTGGAGTCTTTCAAGATCGAGGACGGGATGATCGTCAGCGTCGAGGCGAGCTTCATTCAGGCGCCTTATTACATGCGCTCGCCGTGGACCAGGAAGCCGGATCTGCGTTGAAGGGGTAACGCTATGTCACTGCATGTCGCACGCATCGGAGTACTGGGGATCGCAATCGGGATCGCGGTGTCGCTGTGCGGAGAGGCGCTCGCTGCCACCCAGGGTCGAGTCAGCGACCTGAACGGCACACCCGTGGCACAGGCGATGGTGACCTTGACCAAGGCAACCGGCGCATCGGGTGCCACTGCCACCACCGTGTTCACGAATGAGCGGGGTGAGTTCGGGTTTGCGGCCGGCGCCCCTTCCGGCACGTTGAGCGTGCGAGCCCTGGGTTATCGCCAGATCGAGAATCCCATTCCAACAGGAAGCGCGCCGGTCGCAGTCCTGCTGCGTCCGGACGCCAACCAGGCCGGAATCGCCCCTGCGTCAGCCTACCTGAAGGATTTCAACAATCAGGCCGACCGCGAGGCGCTCGTAATGACCTGCGTCGCGTGCCACCAGATGCCTGCACCCGAGGTGCGCGAGTACGCCAAGCTGCTGGACGATACGCCGCAGACGCAGTCCCGTGAGGCGCGCGAGGAAGCCTGGACGGCGATCGTCAAGCAAATGAACTACGTCTCGAGCGTTGAGTTCGGTCGGGCCGGTGGACACGTGCCCTCGGGCGAGAACGTCTACTCGGGCGGCGACCCGGCTCCCACCGCGAAGCTGCTTGTAGAGGCGCTGCAGGGTCCGCTGCGTGTCGTCCGGGGCTACCGCTACGGAGCGCCGCTGGTCGTGACCCCACACACGACTATCCGAGAGTTTGAAGTGCCTGCGCCGAATGCAATACGCGAGGCGGTACCGTTCGGTGGAACCGACTATCTGTACGCAGCGGACGTCAGCTCCAATCGGCTGTTCCGCATCGACACGCGCTCGGGCGCGGTGAAGGATTTTACGATCCCCGGTAAGGAGCTGTGGGGCCCCCACACGCTGGTGCCCGGTGAGGGGGGTGTCTGGGCCACCTCGTTCTTTCCCAATGCGCTGATGCGATTCGATCCGCACATCGAGCAGTTCAAGATGTGGCGGCTCAACAAGCCTGGCGGTCCGCCGGTAGCCGTGCACGACATCTCCTTCGATACCGACCACCGGGTCGTCACCGACAAGCACGGCCGGATCTGGTTCTCGGACATCGTCAACAACAAGGTGGGCTGGATCGACCCGCGGAGCGGCAAGAGCGGAGAATTCAAGATCCCACCGGTGCCGGGGCGCGAAGGGGGCGAGCAGGTTTACGGCCTGGCAATGAGCCCCGATCGCGTGCACGTGTGGTATTGCCAGCTCGGTATCGGCAGCTTCGGTAGCTTCAACACCGAGACGATGAAGTTCGAGCGACACGTCGAGTTCGACAGTCGCAACGCCGGTCCGCGTCGCATGTCCATGTCCGATGACGGCGTGCTCTATCTTGCACTGTACGGAGCCGGGCAATTGGCTGCCTACGACACGAAGTCGGATCGCATGGTGGGCATCTACGATCTACCGGATCGGGCCAGCGCGCCTTATGCCACTACGTGGGATCCGCTGCGCAAGGTAGTGTGGATATCGACTTCAAATGCGGACGCCATCTATCGTTTCGACCCGCGCACACGGACCCTCGGAGTGCTACCGCTGCCTCGGGAGCGAGCCTTCCTGCGTATGGTGCACGTTGATCGCAACAGCGGGTTCCTGGTGACTTCGTACGCCAACATCGTCGAGCACGTCCGCGGCCCACGGATGGCGCTGCTGATCGATCTGGGCGATGGTGTGACCGGGGCGGAGGTGCCGCGATGAGATTGCGATCCACGCAGCGCTGCGCGCTCGCCGTCATTTTTGCAGTGCCCGCCCTCGCGCTCGCCGCCGAGCCCGGCCAAGGGCTGTCGCCACTTGCGGCGAAGCAGCACTGTGACGAATGCCATGCCGTTCAGGAGGTCCGCATCGGTCCTTCTTTCCTGGCGGTGGCGCTGCGCTACTCAGTCGAGGGATCCGCGGCGGAGGAGCGCCTCGCGCGCAAAATCATCAATGGCGGCGCGGGTAATTGGGGCAACATCCCGATGGTCGCCAACGAGCGGGTGAGTCTCGAAGACGCTCGCGCTATCGCGCACTGGATTCTGTCCCTCGCGCCGGCTTCGGCGCGCTGATTCTTCGGCTCATTTTCGCCCGCTAACGGCTTCCAGCGTGTCCCGGGTCTCGCTCGTCAGCCGGGCTTTGCCCGACTGAAGCTTTTGGCGCCACTGTTTGCCCGCGTTCCACGCGGCGTTCCAGGATTCGGCCAGTTCGGCTGGACGTCGGATGCTCAATGCGTCGATGAGCTGCTGGGCTTGCTGGATGTCTTTGACCGACTTCGCTTGGTTGATCCTGTCCACTGCCACAATGAGTTTGTGAACGGCAAACCGCTCGGCGCGTGGAATCGTAACGGGTATGCCCCCGGCAAAGAGCAGCACGGAGCGCTCAGGCTGATGGATCAGGAAGTCCAAATGTCGGAGCGGTTCCGCGCCTGTGCCCGCGAGGGATTTCATTCGTGCCGGCCTTCCCTGGTGTTTATCGGAGCCCCGGTTCGGGGTCAGGAAGTCGACCAGGTAGTCGCGGTTGTTGCGATATCGGGTCGACACGAACGGATCGGTAAGGTGAGGCACCTCTCTGAAGCTTGGGTCCAACTGTCGCAATATCGTAAGAGGCGGCTCGATGCTTTCGCCGATATTCTCGGAAACGCCCCAAAACTGCGCGAAGTCGGCATCCTGGGTCATGAGCGGGCGACGGCCGAGCTTGATTCCGAGGATGCCTGCATACGTCTGAAATGCGAGCGTCCCGACCAGTACGCCTCTGAGGCGGAAGAAGCCCGCTTTCCACAACGCTTCCACGACGCGGCCCGAGAGAGCGTCGGGGGTGGGCAGTCCCGACGCTGCAAGCGCGCGCACCAGAACCTGTCGGCGTTTGAAGCTCGCTTTCAGGGTCGAGAAGCGCTCTACGCGCCCGGTGATACTTGCATCGCTAACCGGGCCGACGTACTTGTTGCGAATGCTTTCACCGTCCCGCCACTGGAAGTGCCAGTAGGCACGTCCCTTGGATCTCTTGCGGATGAACGTGCCGTTCTCGCGGTATTCGACGTCGAACTCGGCGTCCAGGCTGCGTTGCAGGAGCTCGGCGAACAGGTTTTGTGCAGCTAAGTCGATGTCTTCCACGAGCATTCCCGGCCGGTTGACCTACAAGCCAATTTTGTAGGTCAACCGATTTTAGCACCGGATGACCAACAAAGTAAAATTGTAGGTCAACGGGTTCCAAAGAGCGGGGAAACGCGAACTCCGGGTGGAACCGGACATACCGGCGGCCGAAGGGCCCGTGTTGGGGCAGGATCGATCAAGACAGCCGTTCCCGGCTGTTTAAGATACCTCCATGGCACTGCCCAATGACCCGCGAAACACCCCCGTTGCCGGGGACGAAGAGGCCCTGATCCAAGCGCATCTGGCCGCGCTCGCCTGGATCGAAGCCCACCTGCTCGAGCCCATGACGGTGAAGAGCATCGCCGATCGTGCAGGGTATTCCGCGTCGCGATTTTCGCGCGGCTTCACGCGTCTCCAGGGCGAGAGCGTCATGTCCTACGTGCGGGGGCGGCGGCTGGAGGCTGCCATGCGCCGCATCCTGACCGAGCCTGACATTCGCATCATCGATCTGGCATTCGACAGCGGCTTCGACTCCCAGGAAGCGTTCACACGGGCGTTCGCCAAGGCGTACGGTCATCCGCCAGGACGGTTGCGCAGCCTGGGCCCCGTCACCAGCATGATGCGGCGGAAGAAGGCGTCGCCGCTGGAGCCGGAAATTCACGAACGTATCGAGCAGATGCCGGACCTGCATCTGGCGGGTATCGCCTTGCGCGCGACTCCCGCGAATTCCCAGGACCTGCCGAAATTGTGGCGCCAGGTGGAGTCTCATCGGGGCTTTCCGGGATCGGTCGATTCCAACGTCTACGTGCTGCTTCTCAACGTCGACCGCCGCGATGGCGCCGTCGAGATGATGCCCACACTGCGTATTGCCGCCGATGCGGCGGCGCCACCGCAGTTGGCAAAGCGCTCACTGCCAGGAGGCACCTGTGCGGTGTTTCGCCATGTGGTTCGCAACGGCGATGTCTACCCTCAGATTCAGGCGGCGCGCGAGGCGATCTTCAAACGATACCTGTCGCGCTTTGCACAGCCGCGCTCACCGCTGCCCGCCCTCGAAGTCTACCCACAAGGGCTCGACATCACTGCGGGCAGCTGGGTCGATCACTACTTTCCGGATTCATGGAGTGTCTCGGTATGAACGCATCGCTCGCCAGTCAACCGCCCGCCGAAGGGACCGCGACCTCGTTTGCCGCTGCGCTCAGCAGTGCCAACATCGCTTTCGCGCGCAGGACGGAGGCAGCGAAGCTGCAAGAGGCCGTGGCACGGATCGCCGGTACCGCCGTCGAGTCCGGCGACGTTCCCGGTGTCGTGGTGCAGGTCTGGCGTGAAGGCGAGTTGTGTTGCGATGTGGTTGCCGGGATGCGAGATCGGGAGCGCAAGGTTCCCATGGATCGCTCCGCGCTCTTCGGTATCGCCTCCATGACAAAGCCGGTCACGGTGGCGCTCGCCCTGAGGCTGATGGACGAAGGCAAGCTCAGGCTCGACGACCCCATCACGCGCTGGATACCGGAATTCGCACAGATGCGAGTGCTGCGCCATCCCAACGGTCCGCTCGACGACACCGTTCTCGCGAGACGATCGATCACCGTGGAAGATTTGATGACGCATCGCGCGGGACTGGCCTATGGCTTCCTTACGCCGCCGCCTCTGGGCGCTGCGCTGCTTGCGAGAATGGGCATGGGGATCGACAGTGCCCTGGCCCCGGATGCGTGGCTGAAATCCCTGTCGGAGTTGCCGCTGGTAGACCAGCCCGGCGAACGCTTCAACTACGGGCACTCCATCGACGTGTTGGGTTTTCTTGCGGCCCGCGTGCTCGGCCAGGATCTGGCCAGCGCGATGCGCGAGAAGCTGTTTGCGCCGCTGGATATGGTCGATACCGGCTTCTGGATTCCTTCCGAACAGCGCTCGCGCATGGCCGCGTTCTATATCTCCACCCGGCCCGGGGAGTTCACACCGGCGAATGTGCCCGCGTTCACGGGCGACAAGCCCAGCGAGTATGTTTCAGGAGGGCAGGGGCTGGTCAGCACCGCTGATGACTATCTGCGCTTCGCGCGCATGCTGATGAATGGGGGCAAGCTCGATCGCGTGCGTGTACTGAAGGCGGAGACGGTACAAATGATGCGCAGCAACCGCTTCACCGATGAGCAGCGAAAGTGGCCGTTCGTGGCGGGCGCGCCCTTCAATCAGGGCTTCGGTCTAGGCATGTCGGTGGTCACTGACGCGAAACAATACGGCGTCGTCAGCGGCGGTGTGGGCACTTTCGGATGGCCCGGCGCCTTCGGGGGGTGGTGGCAAGCCGATCCCCAGGCCGACGCGATTCTGCTCTGGTTGCAGCAGTGCACGCCCGCGCCGCCTCAACCCGGCGCCGCGATGCCACGCCTGCCGGGCCAGCAGGGCTTGATGCAGTTCCGCAAATCCGTCTACGACACCCTCAAGGGAGAGACCCATGCGCACGTTGCTGGCTGACATGGCGGCGGGGCTGCTGTTCTTCGCCGTCCTGACACTCACGAACGACATCTATAAAGCAACCCTCGCGGGGGTTGTCTTCGGAGTGGGCGTAGCCTGCTGGATCTGGGTCAAAACCCGCAGGCTCGAGCCGATGCAGCTCTTGGGGCTGGGGCTGGTTCTGGTGCTGGGTAGCGCGACCATCGTGCTGCACGACCCTCGGTTCATGATGTATAAGCCGACCGTTTATTTCGTCTGCGCCGGACTTGTGATGTTGAAGCCGGGCTGGATGTATCGCTACATGCCAAAGGCGACCAACGCGCAGGCTCTTCCGGCTGCCTCCGTGCGCGCCCGCCGTCGCTTTATAGAGGTGGCAGGTGCGGTCTACTGCGCCGTCACGCTGAGCATGGCACTTATCAACGCCCTGTTGGCGCTGTATGCCAGCCAGAAGAGCTGGGCGCTGTTCAACGCGGCTGGAGCCCCCGTGGTGTACAGCATCATGGGGTGCTTTCTGTGGCTGGGTGCCAGGACCGTCCGCGCGAGGACGGAGCCAAGACATGAGCCGTCAGCTTGCGCAGCGGGGTGACTGCAAAGCCGCCTCGCTGTACGCAATCGCCAGCCGCCACTAAGGATGCGGGAGGTGATCGTGGCCCTTGGGCAGCTCCATGAGCTCGAGCACATTGCCGTCGGGATCGATCAACACCGCAATCTTGACGGGCATGCCGCCGATGGGAACCGAAGCCACATTGCTCTTCACCGTTGCGCCCGCTGCCTTCGCGGCCGCTACCGTTGCGGCCAGGTCCGACACATGCAGCGCCGCGTGCGCTATCGAGTCATTCGCCGCGCCGGGCTCGCGACGCTGCACGATGAATTCGGGCGACGAGCCGGCTTTCGCTGCGGCGACGGTAGCGCCGTAACGCATGATGATCTCCGTCGGGGGCTCCCCGACGTGGTCGATCTCCTTCAGGCCGAACGCCGCATCGTAGAACTTCGCAAGGGCGCCGGCATCCTTCGCGCCAAGTCGAACCGCCAACACCGTGACGTCCGCCTGAACGCACGTCAACCACGTCGCCGCGGTGAGCCCCAGTATCGTCGTTATCGCCCGTCGCATCGGTGTTCTCCCCGTATTTGTTGTGCGCCGGAGAGGGAAACTATCACAAACCCCGGCTCTCCAGCTGAGCTACCATCGCCCCCTTGTCTATCGGCCAAAAAGGGAGGTTCGGATGCGAGGTCTCGTGCTCGGTGCGCTGTCTGCGGTGCTGTCTGTCAGCGCGTTTGCCAAGAATGAATCCAAGACTCCGGCGGAGTTAGCGGCCACCCAAGGGTTTGTCCGGGTGAGCGTACCGCAATGGGCCTTCGGGAATCCCCCGACGCTGCACGTTCGCGGCGGGAAGGATTCCTACAAGCTGGTGCGCGTCGTGGAGGACGGTCCCTACGCATACGGTGCATGGGTGCCGGCAGGTCAATACGACATCGAGGGCATGGTGGCGGCGGACGGTTCGCCCTACACACCCCTTATCGTCGAATCGGCCAGGATGACGGATCTCGGCGCTGTGCTTCGCATTCAGCTCGGTGGCTACGAGACCGTGCTCCTCCCGATCAGGCACCCG
>Ga0207707_10005707_pt1 | contig 10888 bp, 8 predicted proteins | sample KBSC83BmetaG_FD_184336 | JGI IMG/M metagenome (GOLD analysis project Ga0207707, IMG submission 184336) | Corn rhizosphere microbial communities from Kellogg Biological Station, Michigan, USA - KBS C8-3B metaG (SPAdes) (version 2) | ecosystem: Host-associated > Plants > Roots > Rhizosphere ... | reverse complement strand
GAGCCTAGGAGTTGCTCAGCCAGACGTTCGCGGCGTCGAACTGCTGCATGATCGGGATGTACACGGCGTTGTGCACATACGAGGCATGCGCGGCGAGTTCCAGCGGGTCGGTGATCGGGTAGAACGCCGCCGCCTTCATGATCGCCTGGTCGGCCTGCGCCCAGTAGGTGTCGGCCTGGGCGCTGTCCGTCTGGGCCAGCGCCTGCTTGAAGAGCGAGTTGACCGCCGGGTCGTTGAACAGGCCGAAGTTGCTTCCGCCGTTGGACGGGTAGCCACCGGGGGACGAGAACAGCGGGTTCATCCAGGTCAGCGTGCCGTTCCCGTACCAGTCCGGGCTCCAGCCGGCGCCGGTGAGGTCCCAGACACCCTTCTTCGCCACGCTGTCGATCTGCAGGTACTTGCCGTAGAAGTCCGACTGGTTGGTCGGCACGCCGACGAAGTTCACGCTGCCGAGCGCGTTCAGCTGCGACTGGAGGTTCGTGAACATCTTGACGCTGCCCTGCGAGTCGCTGCGGTACAGGTACTTCAGCGTGAGCTTGTGGCTCGGCGTGAACCCGGCAGCGGCCAGCATGGACTTAGCCTTGTCGACGTTGAGCGGGTACGGGTCGTAATCCGCGGGGATCTTGTCCGACGCGGACTGGCCGCCCGAGATGACGTGCGTGAGCGGCTGGTTGACCTGCGCGCCGCCCAGCGCCGTCTTGATCAACTGGGTGCGGTCAATCGCGTAGGACAGCGCCTGCCGAATGTCGACCTTGCCGAGCGCGCCGCCGTTGTTCGGCGACACGGTGTTGAACACGATGTACGGGTTGGAGCTGTACGAGGCGTACAGGCCCACGTCCTGGCTGCCCTGCTTGACCTGGTTGACCAGGTCTGTCGTGTCGGCCGGCGGCGGACGGGAGTCCCAGGTCATGCCCAGGTCAGGCGAGTTGGTGCTGATCTGCTGGTAGATCGTCGTCTGGTTGCCGGTCTCGTCCACGTTGATCGCGTCGACGTACGCCTTGCGCAGCGGGTCGGTGCTGGCCTTCCACACCGGGTTCCGCGTGAACTTGATGCTCTTCTTCGGGATGTACGAGGTCATCTGGTACGGCCCGTCGGAGTACATGTGGTTGTAGACGCCAGGCGTGCCGGGCAGCGCGCTCTCGGCCTCGATCGGCACCGCGTTGAACGGGGCCAGCGTCATCGCGCCCTCAAGCCACGCGGCCGGCTGAGTCAGCTTGAACGTGAGCGTGTTGCCCTTGGCGACGATGCCCGGGACGTTGTGGCTCTCGATGTACTGCTTCATCACCGCGGCGTTCGTGGCAGCGGCCTTCGGGTACCCCTGGCAGAACGCCGTCAGGCCCACAATCGTGTCCTCGAAGTCGGCCATGCCGCCGAAGTACACCGGGCTGGGGTTGCAGGCGCGCTTGATGCCACGGGCAACGTCGGCCGCCGTCACCGCGCGCGGCGGGGTGGTGTTCCACATCACGCCGTCGCGAATGGTCACGGTCACGGTCTTGCCGTCGGCGCTTACCACCGGGTCGCCCGTGGCGAGGTCCGGCGCGGGCGTCGTGGTCTTGCCCGGGACGGCCTGCCAGCCGTAAAGCCCGCGCTCCGTCAGGCGCATCACCATGTCGTCGGTGCTGTAGTACGCGGTGTCGTAGTCCATGTTCGCGACGTCGCTAACACCGATCTCGTTGAGCGTCCCGCCCCGCTGCGGCGTCCCGCTGCCGGGGTTGAGCGCCTGCGCGCCTCCGGTAGCCGAGCCTGACGACGAGGCCGACGCCGACGGGCCACTCCCACCGCTGCTGGACGGTGAACTGCTACACGCGGCAGCTAGCACGGCGACAGCCACGGCGGCCGCTGCACCTGCGGCGCCACGCCGGAAGTGTCTCACCACCTGTTCCTCCTCATAATTCTTCTCAGCGAAGATCGTCCGCCGAGGTACCGACCGCAGGCGCCACGCCTCGCGGCACTGACCAGGCCAGGCCGGTTCACCGAACGGTCATCGTTGCGGGTAGACCGGCACAAGCAAAGCCGCTGCAAGCGTAAGCGTCCGCAAGTGATTTGGGAACAAAACCCACGTAACAGATGGTAATCGTGACACGAAGGTGATCTGCGCACCAACAGCCCGCGAACAGGAGATCTTCCTCGTTCAGGGGTGCGTGGGGCGAGATTTAACATAGGCGCAATCATCGTGCTGAAGCACACATATTTCACTTCTGTGTGTTCTCAGATGCCGCTCTGTCCGTTCTCAGATGCCACGCTTGCGGAGGATGTCCTCGATGTCCTTCATGTCGTCATCGTCGGTGAGCGCGGCGGCCTTGCGCGACCCCTTAGCCGGGGCAGAGGCGGCCGCACGGTCCGCGGGAACCCGGTCGCGCTCCGCCGGCAGCATCTGCGTGCCCGGCGCGGTCTTGGCCCGGCCCACGGCGGGCGGGGCGGACGACCCCTCGGCCTCGGTCTTGCGGTTGGCGCGGGCCGCCCTGCGCGCCTCGCGCGCGGCCTTGCGCCGGACCCGGCCGCCGGCCGCGAGGAAGAGCGCGACCGCGAGGCCGGTGACGCCGATGCCCGCCCACTTCTCCGGGGAGAACACGAAGCCGGTGCCGAACTGACCGATCGCGACGCCGACCTTCCAGAGCATCTCGATCGCTCCGGTTAGGTAAGCGGCGATGGGCAGCAGCGACAACGCGGTGCCCATCAGGGCGGGGCGCAGGCCCCTGCGCCGGTAGGTGAGGTAGCTCAGCACGAGGCCGAGGACGGTCAGTCCCGCGGCGAGCGGGAGCCATTCGATGCTGCTATAGCTCATTTTCTGCGCGCCTCCCAGGTCTCCCTCCATCGTGACATATCTCGAGTGGTGTTCGGAACGTTCGCCGTGTCCGACCGGTGAAAGCTTGGTGTCAGGCGGCGAGGGCGCGCAGCGTCTCCAGCGTCACCCCGCGCAGCGAGGAGACCACCAGGCGGCCGGGGACCGGCGGGATCGGCACCAGGGACGGGACGGCGACGACCCGGCAGCCCGCGGCGGTAGCCGATGCCACGCCGTTGGGCGAGTCCTCGAGCGCCACGCAGCTGCCCGGGTCGGCGTCGAGCAGCTTGGCGGCCAGCCGGTAGGGCTCGGGGTCCGGTTTGGTCCGCGTCACGTCGTCGCCGGTGACCGTCACCGCGAAGCGGAAGCCGGTGCCGGCGAGGACCGCGTCCGCGAATTCGCGCTCCGACGAGGTGACGAGGGCGTACGGGACATCTGCGGCGGCGACCGCGGCGATGAGCTCCCGTGCGCCCGGCCGGACGACGATCCGTCCTTCGGACGCGCGCTTGAGCATGCCGTCCATCATCCAGCGGGCGATGTCCGCCGGCGGGACGGGTCTCGTGGCCTTGGCCAGCAGGTAGCTGACGGTTTTTTCCATGGAGCCGCCGAGGAGCCGCTCCTGGTCCTCCTTGGCCCAGGGGCCGCCGCCCAGGCGCGCCATCACCTCGCCCTCGGTCTCGAACCACAGCGGCTCGGTGTCGACGAGCAGCCCGTCCATGTCGAACAGCACCGCCGCTAGCTCGCTGGGCCGCGATTGATTTGGCACGGGCGCCAGGCTATCCGGGGCGCTAGACGGAGAAGTACCGCGCCGCCGGGTGGTGGACGACGATCGCGTCGGTGGACTGCTCGGGATGGAGCTGCATCTCCTCAGAGAGCTCGACGCCGATGCGCTCCGGCTCAAGGAGCCGGGCGATCTTCGCGCGGTCGGACAGTTCGGGGCAGGCGGGATAGCCGATCGAGTAGCGCGCGCCCTGGTACTTGACGCTGAAGAACCCGTCGAGGTCGGCCGGGTCCTCGCTCGCGATCGCGAGTTCCTTGCGCACCCGCGCGTGCCAGTACTCGGCGAGGGCCTCGGTGAGCTGCACCGAAAGGCCGTGCAGCTCCAGGTACTCGCGGTAGGCGTTGGCACTGAAGAGCTCGGCGGTGGCCCCCGACACCGCCGGGCCCATAGTGGCGAGCTGGAACGCCACCACATCGGTCTCGCCCGATGAGGCGGGGCGGAAGTAATCGGCCAGGCAGAGGCGCTCGTCGCGCTGCTGGCGGGGGAACGTGAACCGCTCGCGCTCGGCGCCGTCCTCGCCGAGGACGATGAGGTCGTCGCCGTCGCTCACGCAGCGGAAGTAGCCGTAGACGACGGCGGCCTGGAGCAGCCCCTCGGTCTGCGCGCGTTCCAGCCACATCCGCAGTCTCGGCCTGCCCTCGGACTCCACGAGGTCCTCGTAGCTCGGCCCGCCCGCCTTGCGAGACGGCTTGAGGCCCCACTGGCCCATGAACGTGGCCCGCTCGTCCAGGTACGCCGCGTATTCGGCGAGCGGGATGCCCTTGACGATGCGCGTGCCAAGGAACGGCGGCTCCGGGACGGGGTTAGTAGTAGAGACGGCCTCAGAACGGGTGCGCGTTTCCTGTTCTCGCGTCCCGTTGCTCACCGTGTTGTTGACCACAGCGTCGTTGCCGGCGATATCCGGGGCGGCGGGACGCTGCCTGACGCGGCGCTGGCGCAGTGCGGGCAGGGCGGCGCCGGGGACGCCGCGCTTGACGGACATCGCGGCGTCCATCAGCCGCAGGCCCTCGAAGGCGTCGCGGGCGTAGCGGACCTCCCCGGCGAACAGCTCCGCCAGGTCCTGCTCGACGTAGGCGCGGGTGAGCGCGGCGCCGCCGAGCAGCACCGGCCAGCGGTCGGCCAGGCCGCGGTCGTTCAGCTCGGCCAGATTGTCGCGCATCACGACCGTGGACTTCACGAGCAGCCCGGACATGCCGATGACGTCGGCCCGGTGCTCTTCCGCCGCCGCGACGATCGCGGAGATCGGCTGCTTGATACCGATGTTCACCACGTCGTAGCCGTTGTTGGACAAGATGATGTCGACGAGGTTCTTGCCGATGTCGTGCACGTCGCCCTTGACCGTCGCGAGCACGATCGTGCCGCGCCCGCCGTCCGCCGACTTCTCCATGTGCGGTTCGAGGTAGCCGACCGCGGCCTTCATGACCTCAGCCGACTGAAGCACGAACGGAAGCTGCATCTGCCCGGAGCCGAACAGCTCGCCGACCGTCTTCATGCCGTCGAGCAGCACCTCGTTGACGATGTCAAGGGCGGGCCGCTCGGCCAGGCCCAGCTCGAGGTCGGCCTCGAGGCCGTTGCGCTCGCCGTCGATGATCCGCCGCTTCAGCCGCTCGTCGAGCGGCAGCGCGGCGAGCTCGGCGGCCCGCGACGCCTTCGCGGACACGGCATCCACGTCCTCGAACAGGTCGAGCATCCGGGCGAGCGGGTCGTAGCCGGGACGGCGCCGGTCATAGACGAGGTCAAGCGCGACCTCCCGCTGCTCCTCGGGGATGCGCGCGAGCGGCATGATCTTCGACGGGTGCACGATCGCCGAGTCGAGTCCGGCGCGCACGCACTCGGCGAGGAACACCGAGTTCAGCACGGCCCTGGCGGCGGGCTTGAGACCGAAGGACACGTTGGAGACGCCGAGGGTCGTCTGGACGTCGGGGTGACGCCGTTTGAGCTCGGCGATCGCCTCGATGGTCTCGAGCGCGTCCCGCCTGGTCTCCTCCTGGCCGGTCGCGATCGGGAACGTGAGGCAGTCGACGATGATGTCCTGCTCGCTCATCCCCCAGTTGACCGTGAGGTCGCGGATCAGCCGCTCGGCGACCTCGAGCTTCCACGAGGACGTGCGCGCCTGGCCGCGCTCGTCGATCGTCAGCGCGACCACGGCCGCGCCGTGCTCGCGGACCAGCGGCATCAGCCGCGCGATCCGCGAATCCGGACCGTCGCCGTCCTCGTAGTTGACCGAGTTGACGACCGCGCGCCCGCCGATCAGCTCAAGGCCCGCCTCGATGACCGCGGGCTCGGTCGAGTCGAGTACCAGCGGGAGGGTCGCCGCGGTCGCGAGCCGCCCGGCGATCTCGCGCATGTCAGCGACCCCGTCCCGGCCGACGTAGTCGACGCAGACGTCAAGCAGGTGCGCGCCGTCGCGGGTCTGCGAGCGGGCGATGTCCACGCAGCCGGAGTAGTCGCCGGCGAGCAGCGCCTCGCGGAAGGCCTTGGACCCGTTGGCGTTGGTCCGCTCGCCGATCGCGAGGAACGCGGTGTCCTGGCGGAAGGGCACGTGGTTGTACAGCGACGCGACGCCGGGCTCCGGCCGCGGCGACCGCGGCTTCGCGGCAAGCCCGCCCGGCCGGGCCGCGGTGACCCCGAGGCGCTCGACGAGCGCGGCGACGTGCTCAGGGGTGGTGCCGCAGCAGCCGCCGACGAGCGAAAGCCCGAACTCGACGGCGAACCGCTCGTGCGCGTCGGCTAGCTCCGCCGCCGTCAGCGGGTAGTAGGCGCCGTCGGCGGTGAGCTGGGGCAGCCCGGCGTTCGGCTCGCAGGAGACCGGGATCGGCGAGTTGGCGGCCAGGTACCGCAGGTGCTCGCTCATCAGGTCCGGGCCCGTCGCGCAGTTGAGGCCGATCACGTCGATGCCGAGCGGGGCGAGCGCGGTCAGGGCCGCGCCGATCTCCGTGCCGAGCAGCATGGTGCCGGTGGTCTCGATGGTGAGCGAGGCGATGACGACCGCGCCCGGGGCGAGGTCGGCGACCGCACGCTTGGTCCCGATGATCGCGGCCTTCGCCTGGAGCAGGTCGGGGCAGGTCTCGATGATCAGCGCGTCCGCGCCGCCGCGGAGCAGGCCCGCCGCGTTCTCGTAGTAGGAATCGCGCAACTCGCGGAACGTGACGTGGCCGAGCGTCGGCAGCTTGGTGCCAGGGCCGATCGAGCCGAGCACCCAGCGGATCCGTCCGTCCGCCGCGGTGAACTCGTCCGCGACCTCGCGGGCGACCGCCGCGCCCGCCTGCGACAGCTCGCCGATCCGCTCGGGTATCCCGTACTCGCTGAGGTTGCCCAGGTTGGCGCCGAACGTGTTCGTGGTGACGCAGTCGGCGCCGACCGCCAGGTAGGCCCGGTGGATGTCGCCCACCACGTCGGGCCGGGTGACGCTCAGCACCTCGTTGCAGCCGTCGTGACCGTCGAAATCCTCCGGGGTGACGTCGCTCGACTGCAGCATCGTCCCCATCGCGCCGTCCGCGATGACGACGCGCTCGGCCAGCGCGCCCCGCAGGGCGACCGCACGCTCAGTAGCTTCTTGAATCGCAATCCCGCTCATAGGATTACCGAGTGTATGGCTTAGTGGTGTGAAAACAAAAGTGCTGACACGAAACTGTGCCTGCCACAGGTCACACGCCAGGTCCGCGTGGAGACGTAGGCTGTAGTCACGGGCGACAGCCCGCGGCTATAGCGGAGGTGAAGTCATCAAGTTCAGCGACGTCGATGGCCCGCTCGTCAACCCAGTGGCGATCGCCGCGTTCGAGGGGTGGAACGACGCGGCAGAGGCCGCGAGCGGTGTCGTCAACCACCTGGGCATCGCGTGGGAGTCCACGCCGATCGCCGCGATCGACCCCGATGACTTTTACGACTTCCAGGTCAACCGGCCAGTGATCGAGGTGGTCGCGGGGAAGACCGAACGGCTCGTCTGGCCCACCACGCGCCTGTCCCTCGCCCGCGCCGCGGACACGGGGCTGTCCCGCGACATCGTGCTGGTGCACGGCGTTGAGCCGAACATGCGCTGGCGCGGGTTCACCGACGAGCTCATCGCCGGGCTCGCCGAGCTCGGCGTCGAGCTGATGATCCTCGTCGGGGCGCTGCTCGCCGACTCCCCGCACACCCGGCCCGTCCCGGTCCAGGTTAGCGGCTCCGAGTCGAAGCTGCTGCGCGGTGTGGGCTCCGAACCGACCGACTACAAGGGCTCGTCGGGGATCGTCGGCGTGGTCCAGTACATGTGCGCCGCCGCCGACATTCCCACGGTCTCGCTGTGGGCGTCGGTCCCGCACTATGTCGCGCAGTCCCCGTCGCCGAAGGTGACGCTGGCCCTGCTGCGGTCCGTGGAGGACGTGCTTGACGTGTCGCTGCCGCAGGCGGACCTGCCCGAGGAGGCCCGCGCGTGGGAGCGAGGCGTGGACGAGCTCGCCCAGCAGGACTCCGACGTGGCCGAGTACGTGCGGACGCTGGAGGAGGCCAAAGACGCCACGGACCTGCCGGAGGCGTCAGGCGACGCGATCGCCCGCGAATTCGAGCGCTACCTGCGCCGCCGCGGCGACAACAGCGACGGCGACTTCTAGGCCGCGCGAGACGCCGCACCCTGCTCGGTGGCCGGGGCGGCTACACCTGTTCGCTGGCCTTCGGCCAGCTTCCCGGTAGCCCGCAGTATCTACCCGGGGGGACGACCCCCCGGACCCCCCGATGTGAGGCGCTGCGCGCCTCACGAAAAGCTGCGGGTCACCGGCGGCCTTGATCTTTAGACCAGGGCCACGGACGAGTTAGACGGGGGGCCAGGGGACCGCGGGCCAGTCCTCCGGCGGGTAGGGGTGCACCCGGCTGGCGAGCAGCAGGTCGATGCGGGCCGCCGTGGCGGCAATCTCGGCGCGGGTCAGGTGCGGCGCCAGCTCCTCGCTGAGCCAGCCGTCCGCCAGGCCAGCGGACAGGCGGCGCAGCGTCTCGACCGCCCGTTCCGGCAGCGGCTCGCCGCGCCACTGCCACAGGACGGTGCGCAGCTTGTACTCCTCGGCGAAACAGATGCCGTGGTCGCAGCCGTACAGGTGGCCGTCGGGGACGGGAAGAAGGTGGCCGATCTTCCTGTCGGCGTTGTTGATGACCGCGTCGAAGACCGCGAGCTCCCGCAGCGGCAGGTGGTCCATGCGGCGGGCCAGCGCGATCAGGTCGACGGTCTCGTCGAGGTCGATCCAGAGCTGGCACATGCCGGGGCCGAACGGGCCGTCGCGCATGACTGTGGGCGGTACGAAGTTCCAGCCGGCCGCGCGGGAGACCACGTAGGCGGCGACCTCACGGCCCGCGAGCGTGCCGTGTGGGAAGTCCCACAGCGGCCGCTCCCCCGCGATCGGCTTGTAAACGCAGTGCGCCTGGGTGCCGTGGGACTTAACGGTGCAAAACAGCGTCGCGTTGGAGGCGTCGACCAGGCGGCCTTCTACGGCGAGGGAGCCGCGTTCGAGCAGCTCCAGGGCCTCACGTTCGCCTTCTGGCAGGTCGGAGTCCCAGTCCTCCCCGAAATCAGGCACCGCGTTGTCAGGCACGGGCGGCCCGGTGACCGTTCTGCCGCGGGCACACGTGACCGTTCGCGTCCAGCGGCAGCCCGCACAGCGGGCACGGCGGACGGCCGGCCGAGACCAGCTTGAGCGCGCGCTGCGCGAACGCGCGAGCCGCGCTCGGGCTGATCCTCACCCGCAGCACTCCGGGACCGTCGACCGGGATGTCGTCGGACAGCGGCTCGACCGGAGCGTCACTTTCCTCCTGCGCCTCGATGACCACCCGGTCGCCGTCGCTGTCCCAGGCGAGCGCGATCGCCCCAACCCGGAAGTCCTCGGTCAGCGGCAGGTCGAGCGGTCCGTCGTCCCGCAGCGCCGCCGGGGCGGACTCCGGGATCTCGACCGCGTCGCCCGTGCGGCGCAGGACCTCGTCGAGCAGCTCGTCAATCCGTTCGGCGAGCAGGCTCACCTGGAACTTCTCCAAGACAACGCTCGTCACCCGGCCGACCGAAGTCGCCTGCAGGTAAAACGTGCGATCCCCGGGCTGCCCGACAGAGCCGGCGATGAACCTTTCCGGCGGATCGTAGTAAAAGACCGGCATGAGTCCTATCCTTCCGCGCCTGTGGCGGTGCTTGGGTTACTACCCGCGCCGCCGCCGATCACGGCATCGCTCTCCGCGCGGTCCGCGCCCTCGGCTGGCTGCGGACGCGGCAGCAGGTCGTCGATGCCGCCGCCCGTGTCGTTCAGCCGGAGCAGGAAGGGGCGCAGCGGGGTGTAGCGGATCACGGTCAGCGAGCAGGGGTCGGCGACGATGCGCTGACACTGGTCGAGGTGCAGCCCCAGGCTGTCGGCGACGATCGCCTTGATCACGTCGCCGTGCGAGCAGACCAGGTAGGTCGCGTCCTTGCCGAGCCTGGCGTTCCACTCCCTGACGGCGGAGACGGCCCGGTGCTGCATGTCAAGCATGGACTCCCCGTCAGGACCGGGGAAGGTGACGGCACTCGGATGCGCCTGAATGACCGGCCAGAGTGGGTCTTTCTCCAGCTCCTTCAGCGGTTTGCCCGTCCAGTCGCCGTACTTGCACTCCCCGACGCGCTCCTCGGTGACCGGCGCAAGCGCCCCCTCGGGCCCGGCCTGCCCGGTGCGCGCCGCCCGGGCGGCGACGATCTCCTCGAGAGTCTGCCGGCAGCGGTCAAGCGGACTAGTCACGATGGCGTCGAGCGGTACGGGGGCGAGCCGCTCCCCCAGCGCCTTCGCCTGCGCCCGGCCGCGCTCGTCAAGGCCGACGCCTGGTGTCCAGCCGGTCAGCAGCTGCCCCGTCGTCGCGGTCAGGCCGTGCCGTACGAGCAGAACCGTTGTCACGCTAAGACTCTAGCGAATCGCGGGCAGAAAGATCTCCCGTGGTCTTCGCCGGCGACGCCGACAGCGGGCCGCTAGTCGTCCCTCCGCGTGCCGGCGCTGAAAATCACTTCGAGGCTGCCGAAGCTCACCAGGTCCCCGGCGCGGACCGGCACCTTGCCGCGGACCCGCCATCCGTTCACCCGGGTGCCGTTGGTGGACTCCAGGTCAGCCAGCAGCCAGCCGTCTGACGTGCGCTCAAGCTGGGCATGCAGCCGGGAGACCGTCATGTCGGCGATCGCCAGGTCGCAGCTCGCGTCCCGGCCGATGCTGAACTGGTCGCCGCCGCCACGCGGGAATTGCAGCGAGTACGGCTGCCTGCGGTCGGGCGAGGCGGCCATGCTCGTGGTCATGACCCGGACGGGCCGGCTGGCCGGGGTCACGGTCCGCGGCCTGGTGTCACCCGCCGGGCGGGAC
>Ga0207707_10005706_pt1 | contig 10888 bp, 7 predicted proteins | sample KBSC83BmetaG_FD_184336 | JGI IMG/M metagenome (GOLD analysis project Ga0207707, IMG submission 184336) | Corn rhizosphere microbial communities from Kellogg Biological Station, Michigan, USA - KBS C8-3B metaG (SPAdes) (version 2) | ecosystem: Host-associated > Plants > Roots > Rhizosphere ... | reverse complement strand
CGACGTCGGGCGCCAGCGGTACCTTCTTCATGTGCACGCCGAGAATCTGTTCGCGGCCGTCGATATCGGGTCGCGGAACGACAACCTGGCGGTCGAAGCGGCCCGGGCGCAGAAGCGCCGGGTCGAGCACGTCGGGACGGTTGGTCGCGGCGATGATGATGATGCCTTCGTTGGCCTCGAAGCCATCCATCTCGACCAGCAGCTGGTTGAGCGTCTGCTCGCGCTCGTCATTGCCGTTGCCGAGGCCAGCGCCGCGATGGCGTCCGACGGCGTCGATCTCGTCGATGAACACGATGCACGGAGCCGACTTCTTGGCCTGGTCGAACATGTCGCGGACACGACTCGCGCCGACGCCGACGAACATTTCGACGAAGTCCGAGCCGGATATGGTGAAGAAGGGAACGCCAGCCTCACCCGCAATGGCGCGGGCGAGAAGCGTCTTGCCGGTGCCCGGAGGGCCGACCAGCAAAGCGCCCTTGGGAATCTTGCCGCCGAGGCGCGCGAACTTGCCCGGGTCCTTCAGATATTCGACGATTTCCTGGAGCTCTTCGCGGGCCTCGTCGATTCCGGCGACGTCGGCGAAGGTCACTCGGCCCTGCTTCTCGGTGAGCATACGCGCGCGACTTTTGCCGAATCCCATCGCGCCGGAGCCCGCATTCTTCTGCATCTGCCGCATCACGAAGAAGCTGATTCCGAGGATCAGCAGGAAGGGCAGCGAATTATAGAGCATGTACAGCCAGATGCTCGAGCCTTCCTCGCCCTTCACCTGGACGGCGACGCCCTTGGCGATGAGTTTGTCGGAGATGTTCGCGCCGGCCGGAGCGATCGTGCTGAAGACCTCGCCGCTGTCGAGCTTGCCGGTGATGGCGCTGTTGCCGCTGCTGCTGGTCGCCATCGTGACCGAGCGGACAGTGCCGTTGTCGACCTGCTTCACGAAGTCGGAATATTGGATCGGCTGGCCGGTCGCGGTTCGCGAGCCGCCGTCGATCATCTGGACGACGAGAACGAGCGCGAACAGCACGCCGACCCAGATCAGCAAGCTCTTGGTCCAGGGGTTACCGGGTTTCTTGTCCTTGTCGTTCATCTCGGCTCTTTCAGCGCACCAACGCGCTCGTTCTTAAAATAGGCGCATCATGCTTAATAACAATGTGCGCCTTAGGAACGGGTGAACGGAGCGCCACAGTGGACGGACATTGCGCATGAACCGCTTCTGCTCAACCATGCTCAAACTTAAGGACTCGCGCGCGGGAGACGATCGATGTGCGGTAACGGCAATCACCAGGGCTTCATCGCGGACACTTCGGTCACTCGGCGAACCTTGCTTCTGACCCTTGGGGCGGTAGCAGCCGCGAGCGGTGTTCCGGTGCCGGCGTTCGCTGCAGATCCCGGGGCTCGTCCGGTCTCCGAGAAGGACGTCACCGTGAAGACCGCCGACGGCAATGCCGACGCTGCGCTCTTCTACCCGTCCGGAAAGGGCAAATGGCCCGCCGTGCTGATGTGGCCCGACATCCTCGGACTTCGGCCCGTGTTCCGCGAGATGGGCAAGAGGCTGGCGGCGCAAGGCTATGTCGTGCTGGTCGTGAACCCTTATTACCGCGCCAGGAAAGCGCCGGTGGTCGAGGGTGCGTTCGACTTCAACAGCAAGGACGACATGGCGAAAATCATGGCGTTCCGGCAGGGGTTGACCGACGCCATGGTCGATCGGGATTCCGCTGCGTACGTCACCTTCCTCGATGCCCAACCGCAGACCGACAAGCGCAAGAAGGCCGGGGTGCAGGGCTATTGCATGAGCGGCCCGATCTCTTTCCGGACTGCGGCGGCGCGCCCCGACCGGATCGGAGCGGTCGCGACCTTCCATCCGGGAGCGCTGGTCACCGACAAGCCGTCCAGCCCGCACCTACTCATCCCGAAGAGCCGGGCGTCATACCTGGTGATGATCGCCAAGAACGATGCCGCGCAGATGCCGAAGGAGAAGCCGGATCTGGATGCTGCTTTCAAGGCAGCGCGTAGGCCGGCCAAGGTCGAAATTTCCTCGGCAAATCACGGTTGGACCGTGGCCGGGAGCCAGACCTACGACGAGAAGGAAGCCGAGCGCGCCTGGGCGCAGCTACTGCCCTTCTACCGCGCCAACTTGCGCTGAGGGGCGGGCTCGAACCGCCATTGGGCTCCGCCAGCGCAAAGGACCCCGCGAAGGGTCGATTTATTGCCGCCGGAGAGGGCATCCAAAAGGGCGCTAACCTCACGTCCGCGCAGTTCACTCTCACCCTCGGTCGAGAGACCTAGGATTGCTCGGCGCACGACTCGACGGCGAATCTCCGGCGGACAGTCGGTTGGCCGATAAACGATCGCCCGATCGCTCTCAGTGACCGCGCGCCTCCACTCCTGATCGGCGGCCCATTCGAGCGCCGCCTCGGCGTCGGCCAGGTGATCCGCACTCCCCGCCACGCTTACTGGATCGAGCCAATCAGCGCCGGCTAGTGCCCGACGGATACGCACTCGCTCGAACTGCTCGTCATCGTTGCTCGGGTCCGACGCAGGTGACACGCCCGCTTCGTCGCAAACTCTCTCCAGCTCCGAGTGGTGCCAGCCGAGCAGCGGGCGAAGCAGCGGCAGGCCTCCCCCGGGCACACGCGCAGTCTTCCGCATTCCGGCGAGGCCTTTGACGCCCGCGCCGCGAGCGAGCCGCATCAGGAAGGTCTCGGCCTGATCGTCGAGGTGATGCGCCGTCACGATCGCTCCCAAGCCGCGCTCCTTCGCCCATTGGTTGAGCAACCGATACCGCTCGGCGCGCGAACGCTCCTGGAGGGCGGTTTGTGGCTTTTCGGTCCAGCTAGCGCTGAGGATCGCGTGAGGAACCCCGAGGCGGTCGCAAAGGGCGGCAACCATTTCCGCTTCGGCACGGCTTTCAGGTCGAAGCGCGTGATCCACAGTCGCGGCCTCGATTTGATTTGGCCGCGCTTCGGTCGCGAGAAGGAGCAGGGCGAGGCTGTCAGGCCCGCCGGAGACGGCGATGCCAATCCTGGATTCGGGGGAGACCAGGACGTCGAGGTCGCGCCTGAAACGATCGGCCGTTGACGATTGCATCCGTCACCCTGAAACTGTTTCAGGGTCCATCTACGGGAAGCTCGCGCCCGTCTCCACTATGGATGCTGAAACGAGTTCGGCACGACAGTTGGGTAATGTCAGCTGCAATTGGCCTTTGCCTTGGCGTCGGTCTCGAGGCTCTTGAGGTCGGGGCGGATCTTGGCGCCGTAAACCGCGTCCAACTCCCCATAGGCCTTGCACGCCTGTGCCGGCTGACCGAGCTGCATCAGCGCCTGGCCGAGATAATAGAGGCTGTCCGGCGCTCGCTCGCCGCCGGGATTGCCGCGGTAGTTGGCGAGCAATGCCGAGGCGGCGTCGCGCGGCTGGCCCTTGTCGAGCAGCGCGCGGCCGATGAGGTTGTTGGCGTAACTCACGCGCCGGTGCTTGGGGTAGGCCTTCACGAATGAGCGCAGCGAGCTGATCGCATCGTCATACTTGCCGGCTTCCCATAGGTGGAAGCCCTCGGTGTACGCGTCCTCGCCCGGATCGGTCGCCGGGGCCGCACTCGCTTCCTCAGTCATCTTCTGTGGAGCGGCCGCGGGGGGTTTCGGTTGCGGCGGCTTGCCTTTCGGCGACGTCGACGGGACGGTGACAGCTTCCTGCGACTGCGGCACTGCGGTTGCGGCCGCCGCCGCATCGTTCATCCGCTGCTCAAGCGCCTGGATGCGCTGGTCGTCGCTGGTCTTCAGCTGGTTGATGCCGGCTTCGAGATTGCGCAGGCGATTGCCGTTCTCCTCGCTCTGGCGAAGCATGTCGGCGAGCTGGCGCTCGAGCGCATCGAGCCGCTGGTCGAGGCTCATCACCGAGGATTGTGTCGCGGCGGGATCATCGGCGAAGCCGGCGGTGTCCGCGGGCTTGCCCTTGGGGAACACCCGGCGCTGCATTTCCTCGACCTGGCGTTCGAGGCGCTGGATGCGCTGCTCCGGACTCGGCGGCTGGCGCTGCGCGAGTGCGCTGGAAACGGGCACCAGCGCAATGGCCGCGCTGGCCGCGAGAGCGGTGATCGGACGCAAGATTTTCACTGGAAACTTCCCCACGCTTCAATTCGGATGCGACTGTGACTCGCCGCGCCTTGCCCGCGCATGAATCCTACTGGGCTGGAGCGGCGGGTTGCGGAGCCGGGGCCGGTGGCGGCGCGGCGGCAGCCTGCGCAGGCCCGCGCATCAGGTCCGGGCCCTTGAGGCTAACCTTCGATGCGACCTTGCCCGGCGGGCCGACGGGCGGAGCGACCGCTGAACCGACGTTGATCCTGAGCGCTTCCGGCTTGCCCGCCTTGAGCAGAGGGGCGGTAGCGGTCGGGGGCACGGCGTAGGTCTGGCCCGGCTGGAGCATGCCTTCGAACAAGGTCTTGCCCTGGTCGGTGACCTGAATCCATGCTGGCTCGACGGCGTTCAGAACGACCGCGCCCTGGGCATTGGCCGCGGGTGTGGCCGCCTGAGCCTGCTGCGGCGCGGGTGCGCTTGGCGTAGGAGTCGAAGCCGTCGCCGCGACCGGGTTCGAGGCGGGCTCTTCCTGAAGCGAGCGGCGATTGAGTACCGTCATCACGATGATGAGCAGGACGACGGCAACCACTGCCGAGAAGACCAGCCACTTCGGCATGGTCCGTGCCGGGTCCGCCGCCTCGATCACCTCCGACTGCGACGAGAAAAAGCGCTGGCCACCCATTTCCTCGCGGAGCTGATCGCCGATCTCGCTCCGGTCGAGCCCGACCGCCGAGGCATAGCTCTTGGCGAATCCGACAGTGTAAGTCGGGGCCGGAAGCTTTTCCCAATCAGCATCCTCGATGCTTTCGAGATGGCGCTGCGGAATTCGCGTCTGGGCGGCGATATCCTCGAGGCTGAGCTTCTTTTCCTCGCGCGCGGCCTTCAACCGCTCGCCGACCGTCGGGACGCTGGGCTCGACCAGCTCTTCGTCCAACAGTTCGTCATCAACCTCGCGTTTGGCCATGGCTTTCCTGTTTGGGGGCTGCTGCGGCGGTGTCAACCAATAGTGACCGAATGTCGTCGCGCCCAATCATTTAAGGCCTTGCGCATGTCCTTCGGGGGCTTGGCGAGCAGCTGGTCGAGCCGGGTTCGGATTGCGGACGCATCGAGCGAACGGACCATCGCTTTCACTGGCCCCACGCCCGCCGGAGTGATCGAGAAACTCTCTGCGCCGATCCCGACCAGCGCCATCGCTTCGAGCGGACGCCCGGCCATTTCGCCGCAGACGCGCGCCGGCACGCCGGCTTCGCGCGCAGCGTCGAGAACGCGCTTCAGGAAGCGAAGGATCGCGGGGCTCAGCCAGTCGTAGCGCTGTGCAAGCCGCGGATCGGAGCGGTCGGCGGCAAACAGGAACTGCGTCAGGTCATTGGTGCCGATCGACAGGAAATCCACGCGCGGAAGCAGCTGGTCGAGCATCTCGGCGAGACTGGGCACTTCGAGCATGGCGCCGAACTCGATTCGTTTGGGCAGCGCCCGCTTCGCTTTTCGAGTCCACTCGACCTGGACTTCGAATATCCGCCGCGCCTCCTCATATTCCCAGGGCTCTGACACCATCGGGAACATGACCCGAAGCACCTTGCCCGCCGAGGCCTCGATCAAGGCCCGCGCCTGCGCCTTCATCAGTGTTGTGCGATCGAGCGACAGGCGCAGCGCGCGCCAGCCCATCGCCGGATTCTCGGCATGCTCCTCGACCTCGTCGGTGAGATAGGGCAGCGCCTTGTCGCCGCCAATGTCCACGGTGCGGAAGATGACCGGCCGATCGCCGGCTGCTTCCAGAACCTTCGTGTAAAGTCGCTGCTGGCGATCGCGGCCGGGAAGAGTCGCGGAGACCAGGAACTGGAACTCGGTCCGGAACAACCCGATGCCGTCGGCCCCAGTCATGGGAAGCGACGCGGCGTCCTCGGCGAGGCCCGCGTTGACCATCACGCTGACCTTCACGCCGTCCTTCGTCTTAGCGGGAAGCGTGCGGGCGGCCGCAAATTCGGCCCGGCGCTTCTGGCTCAGCGCCATTCGGTGCTCGAAGCCGGTCATCAGCGGCCGCGTCGGGCGGACGATGACGCTGCCATTGTCGCCGTCTACGAGGATTGTCTCGCCTTCCTCGACGCTGTGGCGGATGTCGTGGAGGCGGCCGATCACCGGCACTCCGATCGCTCGCGCGACGATCACCATGTGCGAGGTCAGCGAGCCTTCCTCGAGCAGCACGCCTTTCAGGCGCCGGCGGTCATATTCGAGCAGCTCGGCCGGCCCGAGGTTGCGGGCCACAAGCACCGCGTCGTGCGTCAGACCGGTCTGCGCGGCGGTACCCATTCTTCCAGACACGATCCGCAACAGCCGGTTCGACAGGTCCTCAAGGTCGTGCATCCGTTCCTTGAGAAGCGGATCGTCGATTTCCTGCATCCGGGCGCGCGTGCGCTGCTGCACCCGCTCGATCGCCGCCTCGGCGGTGAGGCCGCTGTCGATCGCCGTGTTGATTCGCCGCGACCAGCCCTCGTCATAGGCGAACATGCGGTAGGTCTCGAGGATCTGCTGATGTTCGCCGGTCGTTCCGAACTCGGCCTCGGCGGTCATATTGTCGATCTGCTCGCGCATCTTGCGGAAGGCCGAGTAGACCCGGTCGCGTTCCGCCTCGATGTCCTCGGCCACCGTATGCTCGACGACAACGCGCGGCTCGTGGAAGACAGCGACTCCCTTCGCCATTCCGGCGACGAGCTTGAGGCCAGAGAGCCGCAGCGGCCCGGCGCTGCGAAGGCGGCTCCTTCGCGCCCCGTCGACCAGCCGGGCGCCGCCGATCATCTCGGAGAGAACCATCGCGACCGTCTGCAGCGCTTCAATCTCGACGTCCTCGTAACGTCGCGGCTCGGTGCTCTGAACGGCGAGCACGCCGATCGGGCTTTCGAGGCGGACGATGGGGACGCCGGCGAAGCTGTGAAACCGCTCCTCGCCGGTTTCGGGACGATAAGCGAAGGCGGGGTGCTCAGCCGCCTCGGCGAGGTTCAGGATCCGCGCGTCGGCCGCGATGGTGCCGACGAGACCCTCGCCCATCCTGAGGCGAGTGACGTGCACCGCTTCCTTGCGAAGCCCATGCGTCGCGAACAGCTCCAGGACATTGTCGCGCAGGAGATAGATCGAGCAGACGTCGCTGTTCATCGCCTCGGCGATGAGGTCGACGACGCGGTCGAGCTTTGACTGCGCCGAGCCGCGCTTGGCCATGATCTCGTGGAGACCGGTCAGGATCTCGCGAGCGGAAGCGGCGGCGGTGGAAGCCATTTCCCCGCGCTATCAGATGCGCGGTTACCGTGTCACGCGTGAGGAGGCTCAGCTTCGGCGCTGCGGCCCCGAGACGATGTGCGGCGTGACGACGATATAGAGGTCGCGCTTCGCCTGGCTGGTGTGCTCGGTGGTGAACAAGGCGCCGAGCAACGGGAGATCTCCGAGCAAGGGCAGCTTGCTCTTGTTGAGGATCCGGCTCTCTTCGGTCAGGCCGCCGATGACGAAAGGCTCGCCGTCCCGAACGGTCGCCGAGGTCGAGGCCTCGCGCTGGCTGATGGTCGGATATCCTTGCGAGAAGCCGGTGACGCTCGACACGACCGCGAACACGTGCGCGGTGACGAACCCGTCGTCGCTCACCCGCGGCGCGATCTGCAGCGTCACTCCGACATTCACATATTCGACCTGCTGCTGAACCGCGTTCACCCCCGAAAGCGCGATCGAGGTGAGGATCGGCAGCGCGTCGCCGGTGACGATCTTTGCCGTCGTCCCGCTTTGCGCGGAGATGCGCGGCTTTGAGACGATCTTGCCCTCGCCCTTGGCGATTTGAGCATAGAGCGCGACCTGGAACGCGGCGTTCACGCCGCCGAGGCGCGGCGTATCGCTGAAGCCCGGAAAGCCCTTCGAATAATCGACGTTGACTGCGGTGATCTGGCCGTTCGCGTTGTTGAAATCGAGCCCGAGGTTGCGCGCGCCGGTCTCGCTCAATTCGACGAACTCGGTCTCGAGAACGACGCTTGTCACCGGCACGTCGAGCATCGCGATCTCGCGCTTGATCGCCGCGAGCCGCGCCGGCGGGCCGCGCAGGATCACCGCGTTCAGCCGCCGGTCGATGCCGATGGTGCCGTCGATCGCCTGGCCGACCGAATCGCTGCTCGGAATGACTCCGTTCGCCGCAATGAGGATCGGCGAGGCGGGAAGACCCCCGCTTCCGAAATAGCCGCCACTATTACCGCCGCTCGAACCGAAGTTCGGCTCCTGCGGCGTGAAGTCGTCGTTGGACTTGAGCGACTGGTTGGCGGTCAGCAGCCCGACGATTTCGCTAACGTCGGCATATTTGAGTTTGACGACTTCGAAGTCCTCGCCCTCTTCCGCGATGAGCCCGCCAGGACCCGCGGGCGTTAAGGCGGCGGGACCCGGCGCGCCGGTCTCGGCTACGGGCACTGCCACGTGTGGCGGCACCTGAAACCAGCCAACCACGGGCGGTGATTGCTCGGCCGCTAAGGATCCGGACGGGATCGCTAGACTTATCGCCACAACGGCGAGCGGAAGGCGCAAGTAAACCATCGCAGTTTGTAGAGCGCGGCCCGACCCCCGATGAGGCCGCGCTCATCCCTTCAATTGGCGCTTACCCGCTGGGCTGTGACTTGCCCGTTTTGATGGCCAACCTGGGTGGTCCCGCTCGGATCATAGACGTCGAGCGTGAACGAACCGCTGTAGCTCGTCCCGGTCGGATTGAGCGTGACGTCTTCCTTGATGATGACCCTCGCGTTGATCGTTCCCAAAGCGGGATCGTAGCTCAGCGCATAGTGATTGAGATGGTAGCGCGACGGCGCAGTCTGCCGCCACACGCCCATGCAGAAATTCTCGCTCGCAGGAGAGCGGCCGGCGCTGTTCATCAGCTCGGTACCGTCCGAGTGCCATTGCTGATAGCCGGAATCGCCCGGTCCCGCGGTCGGAGTCATCGTAAACGACCACATCCCGACGATCGAATGATTCCCCGGACCCGCCTGCGCGAGGTGGAACAGCTCGCTGCCCTGCTCACCCTGCCAGGATGCGTGCTGGACCTTTACATCGTCGCCGCATGCCATTGCACTTGAAGCGTAGGTGACGGCTCCGAGACCGAAGAGGACAACGGAAGCCCTGATTGAAGCTCGCAATTTCTTACTCATGACCTGTTCTCCGAAAAATTGCCCCAAAGTTCATCGTGCGCGGGCGCTCGAAGCGAGACGGCGCCGTGACGCTCGGCTTCGCTGTCCAGAATCAGGACCGAGAGCGATGGCGGGAAGCTGATTTATTCCTGATTTCTGCTACGCTTGGAGCGGAGGGGGCTGAGGATGAACCGTCCGGCACCGTGGCGTTTCATGTTGGCAGGCGTGGAGTCTCGCCGGCCTTTCAGGGTGGGCGGGGCCACGGTCGACCCCGTCTCTCGCGACGCCCATTGGCCTGGCGGGCACGAACGGCTGCAGCCGCAAACTCTCAAGGTTCTGCTGGTCCTGCTGAGCCGTCGCGGCGACGTCGTCACTCGCGATGAATTGATCCAACTGTGCTGGGATGGCCGGGTCGTCGGCGACGATGTCATCAACCGCTCGATCTTGCTCCTTCGCCATTTTGCCGAGCGCGCGGGCGGCTTCGAAATCGAGACGGTACCCCGCACCGGTTATCGACTCTTCGAAAAGCGGGCATCAAAACGACCAAATCGCATGGTGATCGCGGCGGCAGCAGTCGGCGGTATCGCGATTGTCGCAATCGGAGCGGTAACGGTTCAGCGCTTCCGGAACAGCGAGCCGAAGATGCTCGCCGTGCTGCCGTTCGACGCCAGCGACGGCGCGAACGGCGACCTCGCAGACGGCTTGTCCGAAGAATTGATTTCGCAGCTTTCGCAGAGCCAGAAGCTTCGAGTGATCGGCCGCGCCTCGGCCTGGCAATTCAAGGGCAAGTCCATCGACCTTCGTACTGTGGGAAGGCAGCTCGGCGCGGATTATTTGCTCGATGGAGACATTGCCGGCGGTGGCAGCTCGGGGATGCGCGTGACGGTGTCGCTCATTCGGGCGAGCGATGGCACCACCATGTGGTCCCAGGTCTTTACCGGCGCGAAGAACGACACGCCCCAGCTCCGCGCTGCGATCGGCGCGGGCGTAGGCAACGCCCTTGGAATCCCGCCCATCCCGGCCGGATTCGCTTACAAGCCGAACGGCGAAGCCTACGCGCTTTATCTCAGAGGGAAGGCCCTGTTCCGTCAGCGCACGAGCCCGAGCCTGCAAGAAGCTCGCACGCTCATGCTCGGCGCCATCAGCATCGATCCGAAATTCGCGCCCCCGTGGGCCTATGCCGGCGGCATTACCCATCTTCTCAATGAGAAGAGCTTCCAGCTCGATCCCAGTCGTCCGGGCTCCGCGTCATTCACTCCGCAGCAGGCGCTCGAGCAGTCGCTGAAGCTCGACCCCAACTTTGCCGATGCGCACGGGTTCCTCGGCTGGATTTCGGATGCCTCGTCAGTTGAAGCGATGGGCCATCTGCAACGGGCAGTCGAACTCGCGCCGAACGATTCGCAAATCCTGTTCTGGTGGACCCTGGCCCAGGTCAGGCAGGGCAATTACCCCGAATACGCCCGGGTCGCTTACAGGGATGCTGCACTTGACCCGCTTTGGCCCAAAGCCGTCGCAGAAGCTGCCGTCGCGAGTCTTTGGAACGGCGATCGGGCCGGCGCGGAACGATACCTTCAACGGATCCGCGCGGGGAATCCCGCTGGCGCCGTCGAAGTCGAATCCGCGCTTGCCATACAGCAAGCCGACTGGTCCCGGGTCGTTGAACTCGGTCTCCGGGATAAGAAC
>Ga0207707_10005703_pt1 | contig 10891 bp, 8 predicted proteins | sample KBSC83BmetaG_FD_184336 | JGI IMG/M metagenome (GOLD analysis project Ga0207707, IMG submission 184336) | Corn rhizosphere microbial communities from Kellogg Biological Station, Michigan, USA - KBS C8-3B metaG (SPAdes) (version 2) | ecosystem: Host-associated > Plants > Roots > Rhizosphere ... | reverse complement strand
CTCACCGCGGTCATGGCGCCCCTTTTCCTGCTGGTCGTGGCCGCGCTGACGTCGGCCGGGGCCTGCGCGGTCGGGGTCCGCTGGCTGGGCCTCCGGCGCGACCGGCTGGGGCCGGCCATGCTGGGCCTGTGCCAGCTCGCGGGCGTGGCCCTCGTGTTCCTCGCCCTGAACGTGGCGCTCGGGCTCGCCATCGTCTTCCTGGCGCGGGGCGTCCTCCGGGTGTTCGTGTCGGTCTACGTCCTGGACGACGTCTACCTGCCGCTGCTCTCGGCGATCCAGGCGGTGATCTTCGAATCATGGCGCGGCCTGCGGGCAGCCCGGTGATGGCCGCGTGACCCGCGCCCCCGAGGCGCAGAGCGCCCTGCGCAACGCCGGCTTCCTGGTGATCCAGCGCGGCGGCCTCCTGGCCGCCGGCGTGGTGTTCGCGGTGCTGGTGCCCCGCCTCATGGGGCCGGCCGCCTACGGGCGCTTCGCGCTCGTCTCCTCGCTCAGCACGCTCTTCGTGATGTGCAGCACGCTGGGATTCACCGAGGTGGCCGGCCGCTTCCTGCCCGAGCTCAGCCGGCGGCCGGATTCGCGTGATCTTCACCGTCTGGTGAACGGCCTGCTCTCGATCCGGCTGGTCGCGGGCGCGCTCCTGGCCGCGGCCTTCCTGGGCCTCACCACGGTCTGGCTCCCCGATCTCGACGCGTGGGCGCTGGTCGCGGTCTCCGCCGCGATCCTCGTCCGGGCGGTCTCACATCTGCTCTTCGCGCTCTTCCTCGGGCTGAACCAGGCGGCCCGCTGGGGCGCGGGCGAGCTGCTCAGCCGCTCGCTGCTGCTGGTCTTCGTGCTCCCCGGGTACGTCCGCGGCGGCTTCCGGGGCGCGTGCGTCGGCCTGCTGCTCGCCGAGGTGGCGACGCTGGCGATCGCGCTCGGATGGACGCGCTCGATGCTGTCGCTCGCCCGGCTGCGGATCGACCCGCGCACGCTCGGGCCCTACCTGCGCGTGGGCCTCGTATACTTCGCCGTCAACCTGCTCCTGATCGCGTTCCAGGCGAGCGGCGAATCGCTCGTGCGCCTCGTCACGCACGACTACGCCTCGGTCAGCTACTTCGGGATCGCGAACTCCATCCACCTCTCGGCCGTCGCGGCCATCCAGCAGCTGAGCCTCGCCTTCGCCGCCCTGCTCATCACGTTGCGCGCCCAGCGGGCCGACGCGGCGCTGCGGGAGGGGCTGCGGCGCCTGGTGAGCTGGACCGCCGCCGCCGGCGTGTCGGCGGTGTTCGCGGTGCTGCTCCTCGGGCCCGACCTCATTCCGCTCGTCCTCGGCCGGTCCTTCGAGCCGGTGGTGAGCACGCTCATCCCGATGACGCTCGCGCTGCTCCCCCTCGCGCTCTCGAGCGTGGCCAGCGTGGTGGCGGTGACCCACGATCGGCCGGGGGCGCTCCTGCTCGGGGCCGGCCTCCGCCTGGCCGTGTTCTGGGGCGCGGGTCCGTTCCTGGTCGTGCGGGCGGGAAGCCTCGGGGCGTGCCTGGCGGTCCTGCTCGCCCACCTCGTCCAGGCCGGGTACCTGAGCTGGGTGATGCGCGCGCAGATGGCGCCCGCGGTGCGCTCGTGGGCGGCGTGCGTGCTCGCGGGCGCTCCGCTGCTGCCGCTGGTGTGGCTGCGCTCGTCGATCCCGGTCGAGACGGCGCTCTTCGTGGGCGGCCTGGCGGGCTTCTTCGGGCTGCTGCTGCTGACGCGCGTGCTCGCGGTCAGCCAGATCGTCGAGACCTGGCGATCTCTCGGTCAGGCCGGGCGCGCGCGACGGACGGACACGCTTCAGGATCTCGGAGGCGCGGCCGGGTCGCCGCGGCGGTAGACCCGGATCGGCTCCGGCGGCCCCGGGGCGTACTCGGGCGAGACGACGAGGCGATACGTGCCGACCCGGCGGTAGCCGTCGGGCGGGTGCGTCTCGTCCGCCGCGAAGCCGAAGCCCAAGACGAGGGCGTCGCTTCCGTCGGTGGGCCAGGCCGCGTTGAGGACGCTCCGGTAGGGGAGGCGGTTGTCGTTGAAGAGGCCCTCCGCTTTGGAGGTCGCGATCGAGCCCGAGACGGTCGCCAGCGAGCGACCGATCTCCCGGGAGGCCTGTCGGATCGAGTACTGCGGCGTCACGTAGGACGGCGCTATCCGGCTGACCGCCAGGGCCGCGTAGGCGAGCGCCGCCACCGTGGCCAGCGTGAGCCAGCGCTCGCCGGGCCAGCGCCGGCCCGCCCACGCCAGGAGACCGGCGGCCAGCGCCGCCGCGGGCGCGCCCAGGGACCACCACGCGGCGCCGGCCCCGGTCGCCACCGGCCAGAATCGCCCGCCGTCGACGCCCGACCGGAGGCAGATCTCCCAGCCGAGGATGCCGACCACGGGGAAGACCCACAGGAAGCGGGGCGGAGCGGACGTGCGGAGGATCCGATGGACGAGCCACACCGTCGGTACGAGAGCGAGCGCGAGGCACGCGAGCCGGAGCCGCAGTCGGCTCGGGTCCGCGCCCGCGTCCATGGCGAGGCCGGCCAGCGTGGGGGCGGCCAGCGCCGCGCTGGGCAGCGCCAGCAGCAGCGCCAGCAGGCCTCGCCGGCCCCGCGCGACCGACGCGGCGGGCGCGGGCAGCAGGGCCCAGCCGGCGGCCAGGTTGATGGCCAGCGGGACCAGCACGTGCGCCTTGTAGCGGTCCGGGAAGTAGTCGAGGCTCAGCATGAGCGGCGTGTAGAGGCCGTACCAGATGGCGGACGCGATGAAGTGCCGCCGCACCGCGGGCTGGCCCTCGCCCCGGGCCAGCAGGAAGACGGCCATCGAGAGGAGCGCGCCGACCGCCCAGATGTTGAGGGTGGGCGCGAACGGGGCCTCGACGAAGAAGTTGGCGATCGTGAAGGGCCGCGCGGGCAGGAGGAAGTGGCCGAGCACGCCGAGGTTGCCGGCCAGAGCGCCGAGCAGTCTTGGCGCCACGAGGACCGCGAGGAGGACCGCGATGAGCAGCGGCGCCAGGAATCCGGCCCAGAGGAGCGCGAGCCGGCGCCATCGCGAGGGCGCGGGGTCGTCCGGCCCCGGCTGGAAGAACACCACCGCCGAGAAGATGACGATGACGGGCAGGCTGGTGGCCTTGACGGCCACCGCGCCGGCCACGACCAGGCCCGCCGAGAAGAGCCGGATCGGCGTCAGCCGGCCGCTCGCCACGAGCGCGTACGCCCAGATCTCCACGAGCATCGCCGCGGTCTCCGGCACCGCGACCCGGCTCAGCTCGATGAGGTCGACGTCGAGGGCGAGGAGCGCCACGCCGACCAGCAAAGCGCCGGGGCTCACGACCCGGCGGAGCAGGAGCCAGAACGACACGAGCAGGAGGCCGCCGGCCAGGGCGGTGGGCAGGCGCGCGGCCCAGATGCTCACCCCGATCAGCTTGAAGGCAACGTAGGCGACGGTCTGGAAAAGGGGCGCCAGGATGAGGTGCAGGAGCCACTCGCCCTGCCCGAGGTGGCCGAACAGCGCCATCTCGCGAGCGTGGGCGACCCAGCGCCCCTCGTCGGTGATGTAGCCGACCCAGGCGTAGTAGTCGGGGTCCGCGTCCAGGAAGACCAGGCGCAGCGTCGCGCCGGCCAGGAGCACCGCGACGACGAGGAGCCGGGCTAGGCGGGCGCGCGCTGGCACGGAGCGGGAGGGGGGCACGCGGCCGCGGGCCGGCCCGCTCAGGACGATCGCCCGGTCCGTGGCTCCCGGAGACCCGCGATCCAGTTGTAGAGCGTGGTCACGACGAAGCCGACGAGAAAGCCGACCGCGAAGCCGTAGGCCAGACCGACGAAGCTGCCCAGCAGCGTGACCCGGTAGCCGACGAAGAACTGCCCGAGCAGCGCCAGGTGCGGGCCGACGACGGGGCCTCCCTTGAGGACCAGCCAGAGGGTCGCGACGAAGAGGCCGAGCCCCCCGACCAGGCCGAGCACGATGCCGTGCACGGTCGCGTTGAGCCGTACCATCCGGGCGACCAGGAGGTTGTCGATCGTGCGCGGGTCGTCCATTCCGATCTCCATCGGGCGAGTCCTAGACGAACTCGAGGAAGCGGCGCAGCAGGCCGCGCTCGACGCGCCGGCGCGCCAGCGCCACGTAGAAGAGGAGGGTCGCGTTCCGGAGGAATGCGAAGCTCCACCCGATCACGCCGCCCACGAGGGCGCCGTACAGCAACCCCACCAGCGCCCCCGCCGGCGTCACAGTGTAGCCGGGGAAATACTGGCCGAGCAAGCCGAGGGTGGGCCCGACCACCGCCCCGCCCTTGATGACGAGCGCCATGGTCGCGAGGAAGAGCGACAGGCCGGTCGTGGTGCCGACCGCGCCCGCGAGCGCGACGCGGTCCAGGCGCGGGAAGAACTCGGCGATGTGAGGCTCGAGGACCTTCTCGGTGATCTCCTCGTGGTACTCGGCCTCGGTGTTGACCTCCCAGAGGTCGTTCCGCTCGTGGAGGACCAGGTTCCGGACCGCGAGCATGCCGGTGAGCATCGCGTGGTCCTGGTTGTTGTACCGGTGCAGGCCGTTGCGGCCGATGGTCTGGAGGTTCTCGAGCCCGTCCACGAACTGCCGCACCGTGGCCAGGTGGTCACGATACGTGGCGTCGTAGATCGGATACGCCTTGGGGACCCGGAACACGCACCCGTCGAGGATCTCGTCGGGGGCGGCCAGGCCGATGGCCGCGAGCTCGCGCGTGCCGAGCGCGATCAGGTCCGCGTCGGGCGTGTTCCACAGCTCGTCGCCCTCGGTGCAGAAGTACTCGAGCCCCAGGCTGCTCCGGCTCGGGTCCGGCACCATGTCCGGGCTCCAGTTGGCGAAGTTCTGGATGCGCCCGACCTTGACCTCGGCGGAGTGGACGTAGATCCAGTTGTCGGGAAAGAGGTCCCGCTTGCGGACGATCAGGCACACGGTGAGGAAGTCGCGGTAGCCGAGCCGCCTCGCGGCCTCGGTCACCTCCGGCGGGGCGGGCGGGGAGAGCTTCAGCACGAGCTCGGAGACCGGCATGCTCGAGATGAAGTCGGACCCGATGACCGGCTCCTCGCCGGCGGGCCCCGCGGTGACCACCGCGTCGATCCGGCGCCCGGTGCGCTCGATCCGGACCACGTCGCGCTCCATGCGCACCGAGCCCCCGCCGCTCTCCACCTCGGCCGCGACCGCCTCCCACATCATGCCGGGGCCGAGGCGCGGGTAGTCGAACTCCTCGATGAGGGTCTTGATGGTGTGCTTGGGCTTCACGAGCATCGTCATCAGCACGGTCTTGAGCGACAGGTCCTTGATCCGCTGGGCGGCCCACTCCGCGCGCAGCTCGGAGCAGGGAATGCCCCAGACCTTCTCGGTGTAGGTCTTGAAGAAGATGCTGAACAGACGCTTGCCGAAGCGATTGGTGACCCACTGCTCGAAGGTGTCCTCGCGCCGGTGCGGGAAGAGCTGCCAGCGGACGTAGCTCAGGACCACCAGCACCGCCGACCACAGGCCGAGGCCGAGGAGGGCGTTGAGCGGCTTCAGGGGATAGTAGAAGAACCGGCCACGGTAGAAGATGCGCGAGAGGCGGGGCCGGCGCAGGAACTCGCTGCCCAGCACCTCCTGCCACATCTTCTTCACCTCGTCGACCTTGGTGAAGAAGCGGTGCCCGCCCATGTCGAACCGGTAGCCCTTGTAGCTCGCGGTGCAGGCCAGGCCGCCGACGATGGCGCCCTTCTCGACGACCACCGGCTCCCGGCCGACCTTGGTGAGCTCCCGGGCCGCGGTGAGACCCGCAGGCCCCGCTCCGATGACGACGACGCGTGACGTGGATCGATCCGGCGATGACATGGTGGGTCCTTTCATGCGAGCCCCTCGAACAGATCGGCCTCGAGCCGGGAAGGCTCGGGCGGGGGCGAGGCGCGCAGGTAGAGCTCGGTCCGCCCGACCACTCGGGCCAGGGGTCCGAGGAGCCGGCGGGTCAGATTCGGCGGTCCGATCTGGCTCGCATGACAGCGCACCGCCGCCATCTTGCGGCCGAGCGCCTGCGAGGACAGACGGATGCGGGCGTGCACCGGGAACCGCATCCGGGCGACGCTGGCCAGATCCACGTCGCCGTTGCGCCCGGCGCGGCTCGGATCCCGGCCGAGCGCGCGGAGCAGGGCAACCCGCAGTTTCAGAATTCGCCGCGGCGGGATCCAGAAGTAGAGCTTCTGCGGCGAGAACGGCTCGCCCACTCCGGGATACTGGGTCGGGTCGCCGGCCAGCTGGAAGGCGCGCACGGTGGCCTGATGGATGGCGATGTGATCGGGATGGTGGTAGCCACCGATCGGGTCGAACGTGATCACCACCTGCGGGCGCTCGCTGCGGATCACCGCCACGACCTCGCGGGTCACGTCCTCGAGCGCGGCCATCACCAGCGCGCGGGGGTGACGGTTCTCCGGCCAGCCGGGCATGCCGGAGTCGCGATAGCCGAGCAGCAGCACCGAGGCCAGGCGCAAGGCCTTGGCCGCGGACATGAGCTCGGCCCAGCGCTGCCCGCCCAGATCGTCCGGCTCGGCGGAGCCGGCCTCGCCGCGCGTGGCGCACGCGTAGATCACTCGTACGCCTTCGGCAGCGTAGTGCGCGAGCGTGCCGCCCGGGCCGAACGTCTCGTCGTCGGGGTGCGCGCCCACGAACATCAGCACGCGCCCGCTCATGTCGCCGGCCCCTGGTACACCGCGAGGGTCTGGCGGGCGACCGCGCCCCAGTCGTGGTCGCGGCCGATGCGCCGGCGGGCGCGCCGACCCATCTCGGCGAGCGCCTCCGGATCCGCGAGGGCCCGGCGGATGGCCTCGGTGAGCGCCTCGGGCGAGCGGGGCGGCACCACGAGGCCGCAGCCCTCCGGTTCCACGAACTCGGGGAGCCCCCCCACGCGGGTCACCACCGCGGGGAGGCCGTAGGTCTGGGCCTGGGCCACCACGCCGCTGGCCGCGATGTCGGTGTAGGGCGCGACGAGCAGGTCGGCGGCTGCGAAGTAGAGCGGGGCCTCGTCCTGGGGCACGAACGACTCGCGGAGGCGCACCGCGTCCCGCAGCCCGAGCCGCCCGATCTGCTCGTGGATCGGCCGCATCGGCATCAGCGCCTCACCCGCGACCAGCAGAGTCGCGCGGGGAGCGGCGGCCAGGATCCCCGGCATCGCCTCGATCAGGAACTCGAGACCCTTGTACGGCTTGAGCATCCCGAAGAACAGGAGGACCGGGCGATCCGTCTCGAGCGCCAGCCGCGCCCGCGCCTGCGCCCGGTCGGCCGCGCTGAGCGGCGGCAGGGCGGTGCCGCCGTGGGGAACGACGTGCACGCGCCCGGCGACGCTCGGATAATCCGCAAGCAGCTGGCGGCCCAGGTGCGGGGTGTGCACGATCGCGGCGTCCACGTGGGAGAGCAGGCGGGCGTAGGCCCGGTGCGCGAGCCGGCCCGCGGGCGGCAGCGGGTCGTGGACCGTGTACACGACGCGCCAGCCCCGCTTCCGGAGCGCGGCCAGGAGCACGGCGTCGAGGGCCGGCACCAGCGCCCAGTGCACGTGGAACACCGACGCGGTCCGGCTGCGCAGGGTGCGCCACGTCCGCCAGAGCCCGGCGGGATAGCCGATCGCCTTCAGGGCCTGGCGCAGGCGGCGGCGGTGCCGCGTCAGCCGCGCGATCGGGCCCCGGATCGCGGGGGAGAAGAGCCGGTCGATCGCGTAGCGGCCCTCGGGGTCCACCGGCTCGAAGAGGGGCGGCGAGCTGACCACCCGCGCGGGGACGCCGAGGTCGGCCAGGCTGCGGCAGAGGCTATCGATGTAGTAGGGCGTGAAGTTCCCGGGATCTCCCATGATCACGGCGGGCACGGTCCCGACCGCCGGGGGCAGCGTGTCCGTGGAGCCGCTCACGCGCGCCGTCCCGCGGTCAGGCGGCTCCAGCGCACCTCGAGGCAGACCCAGGCGAAGCTCCCCGCGCTGTACAGGTAGTAGAGCAGGTGGAGCGGGATCGCCCCGGCCGTGAAGCGAAGCCCGCGGTGCCGCAGGAAGAAGCCGTAGAGCGCTCGGTTGAGCGCCGCCACCGCGACGAGCGCGCCCACGGCGAGCAGGAGCAGCCCGGGGCGGAACGGCGCCAGCAGGAGGCTTCCCAAAAGCAGCAGAACGAGCGCCGCGCTCAGGCGCTGATCGGTTCTCAGATTCAGGTCGTTCGGGCTGCCCTGCTCCATGATGAGGCGCGACCACGGGATCGCGCGGTACTTGACGTCGGTGCGGATGAGCGAGCGAAGCGTCCAGGCCTTGAGGTGGGTGCCCAGGAGGTCCTTGTCGAGGTGAATGCGGTGACCCGCCCGCCGGACGCGGTAGCCGAGCTCGATGTCCTCGACCACCTGCCCGAACCCGGCGTCGTCGAAGCCGCCGGCCTGCGCGAAGACCGCGCGACGGACCGCCCCGCAGCCGGACCAGAAGGTCGAGGCCTCCGGGTTGCCCGTCTGGTGGACGAAGTGGTGCAGCAGGTTGCGGTACTGGGAAACGAGGCCGGGCGCCCGCGGGCTCGCGTCGTAGGAGCCGAACACCGCCGACAGCTCCGGGCGCTGCTCGAAGAGGGACAGCACCCGCCGGATGGCATCCGGAGCGACCGCCACGTCGGAGTCGATGAAGAAGAGGATCTCGCCGCGAGCCAGCGCGGCACCCTGGTTACGGGCGCCGCCGGGGCCCGCGTTGCGGGAGAGGCGGAGGACCCTCACCCCGGCACGTTCCGCCGCGGCCGCCGAGCCGTCCGCCGAGGCGTCGTCGACGACGATGATCTCGGTGTCGACGGTGGCGGCGCGCTTCAGGGCGGCCAGACACTCCGGTAGGTGGGCTGCGTCGTTGTAGACCGGCACCACCACCGAGATGCGTGGAGCGCCGGCTCGGGCATGTTCCCACGCAACTTCTTCGCCGATTGCGGCGTCCGCAGCCTCCATGCCCCCGAACGCGGCAAGTCCTGTGCCACCGCGCACTTACGTGCCGAACAGCCCATCACAGGCGTCATTGCCCGTCATGAGCCTGCAATCAGGGGGAGCGGTGCAGATCCCGCGTGATTCGGAGAGAGTAGTCGAGTCGCCAGATTGGGTAGCCGGGTTCCCCACCTCTACCACATCTGTCGTGGTGCTTCGGTGATTGCGTTCAGCGCTTGCGGATGGCCTCGCGGACGACCTGATACATGCCAAGGACGCGCGACCAGTAGAGACCCAGCAACGCGACGGCATAGAGCACGGCCCCGGCCAGAGCTTGAGCGATGAGACGGAGACCGTGCGACCACGAGACCGGGAGGACGTCGCGCGTGAGGAGGACTGCGACCGTCATCACCAGGCATCCGACGACGGCGGGCTTGAGCGCATCGCCGAAATCGCGAGCCCGGACGTCCAGGATCCGCACCATGAGGAACGCGACCGGGAGCACCGTGATCGGGAAGCCGATCGCCCACGCCCACGCCACGCCCGGCACTCCCCAGTGCAGACCCACGTAGAAGCCGACGGGCAGGACGACCAGGGTGAGGATGTTAAGCCACATGTTGGCGCGGAAGTGACCGGTCCACAGCAGGACGTGGGAGATCAGCATCTGGCACGCGTTGATCGCCATGTAGAGACACAGGATCTGCAGCGGCAGGATCACGTCCACCCACTTCGGGCCCAGGGCGAGCAGGACGAAGTCCTGCGCGGTGAGGGCCAGGCCCACCGACATCGGCAGCGTGATGTAGGAGACCGCCTCGGTCAGCAGCAGGAAATAGCGCCGGAGCTGGCGCGGGCTGTCCTGCACCGAGGAGAAGACGCCGGGAACGACCTTGCTCACCATCGAGCTGACCTCGGTCACCGGCAGCGACGCGAAGGTCATCGCGAAGCCGAAGATGCCCAGCGCGTCCTTGCCGAGCACCCGGCCGATCAGGGCCGAGTCGAGCGAGCTGTAGCCGTACCAGGCGCCGCGCGAGACCAGCATCCGCCAGCCGGACATGAGCGAGCCCGCGATGTGCCCGAGCTTGCGCGGCCAGCCCACCTGGAACGGGCGCAACGCGTAGAGGGTGGCTGTCACCACCGCGCTGCTGAGCAGGGAATTCAGGACGAGCGCCCAGTGACCGAGGTGGAGGGCGGCGGCGCCCGCCACCACGACCGCCGCCACCGTGACCTGAAGGCCGTGGAGCCAGGCCAGCGTCCGGAAGCGGAGATCGCGCTGCAGCAGCGCGCGGGGCAGCACCTGGATCGCGTCGAGGATGAACGTGACGCTGAGGACCGCCACCACCGCCGCCACCGCGGGCTCGCGGAAGTACGAGGCGATCGGCAGCGCCAGGGCCAGGAAGGCCCCGGTGAGCAGCACGCCCAGCCCGAGCATCGAGCCGGCCAGGCTCGCGAGCTGCTCGGAGCTGAGCGTGCGATCCTGGATGATGATCGCGTCGAGGCCCATGTCCTCGACGAGGCGGGCGAAGCCGATCGGGACGGTGGCCATCGCCACCAGGCCGTAGTCGCCGGGCACCAGGATGCGGGCGACGTAGAGGGTGGCGGCCCAGCTGATGACCTGGGCGATCCAGCGGAACGCCACCGTCCAGGCGATTCCCGAGACGAGAGACCGGTCGAGACGACGCTGGTCTTCGGCCAGGGTCTCGGCGGGTGAGTCGATCGTGCTCGACATGCGGGCGGTGAGCATACCAGACTCGTGCGCGAGTTGCAGTCTCGAGGTCGAGACGCTAGCGTGTACGCATGACGATTTCCGCGCTCGTGCTGGCTCTCCTGCTCTGGTTCGCGACGAGCGGCGGCCTCGTGAGAGCGACGGCGGCGGGCCCGGGAGGCGATTGCTCCTCGGAAGCCGCGCTGGCGGGGCGTTCCGACGTGGTCTTCTGCGAGCCCTGGGAAAATTCTGCATGGTGGCAGGAGGGCTACGTGGCCGACGGCTCGAAGACGCAGC
>Ga0207707_10005701_pt1 | contig 10895 bp, 8 predicted proteins | sample KBSC83BmetaG_FD_184336 | JGI IMG/M metagenome (GOLD analysis project Ga0207707, IMG submission 184336) | Corn rhizosphere microbial communities from Kellogg Biological Station, Michigan, USA - KBS C8-3B metaG (SPAdes) (version 2) | ecosystem: Host-associated > Plants > Roots > Rhizosphere ... | reverse complement strand
AGATGGTGTGGCGTCCACGACAATGCCCTCACAATCGCCCCGTAAGCCCGCTCAAATCAGTCGGCCGTTTTCGCTTTTCACTACGCCGGCTCGGAAACCAGGACGCGCTTCATTGGTTCGGCAAGGGTGGGCGGTTGATGATCGCTGTCGTCGTGCGAAGCCAGCCCGAAACCCTTCACCAGTCCGAAGATCGCGGGAATCACGATCAGCGTCAGCAGGGTCGAGGAGATCATGCCGCCGATCATCGGTACGGCGATGCGCTGCATGATCTCCGATCCGGTGCCCGTGCTCCACATGATCGGCAGCAATCCTGCCATGATCGCAACCACCGTCATCATTTTCGGACGGACACGCTCGACGGCGCCGACCATGATCGCGTCATAGAGGTCTCTGCGGGTCAACGGACGGCTTTCGATTTCCCTCTGCGCCCTGACCTGCGCCAATGCGTGATTGAGGTAGATCAGCATCACGACGCCGGTTTCCGCGGCGACGCCGGCCAGTGCGATGAAGCCGACGGCCACCGCAACCGACAGGTTGAAGCCAAGCCACCACATCAGCCATAGCCCGCCGACCAGCGCGAACGGCAGCGAGAGCATGACGATCATGGTCTCGGTGACCGAGCGGAAGTTGAGATAGAGCAGGAGGAAGATGATCAGGAGCGTCACCGGAACAACGATCTTGAGCCGCGCCGTTGCACGTTCGAGATATTCGTATTGGCCGCTCCAGACCGCGTAATAACCGGGCGGGAACTGGATGCTCGCCTGCACCGCCCGCTGCGCGTCCGCGACGTAGCTGCCAAGATCGCGGTCACGGATGTCGACATAGACGTAGGTCGCCAGTTGTCCGTTTTCGGTCCGGATCGATGTCGGTCCGCGTGCGAGCTCGATCTTGGCGACTTCGCCGAGCGGCACGGCGCCTCCGGCCGGCATCGGCACGAGAATGTCGCTTGCGATCGCGCCCGGATTGTCCCTGAGGTCGCGCGGGTAGCGCATGTTGACCGCAAAACGCTGCCGACCTTCGACCGTGGTCGTCACCGTCTGGCCGCCGAGCGCGGTCGCGATCGTGTCCTGGACGTCCTGGACCATGATGCCGTAGCGCGCGAGCGCCGCGCGATCGGGCGTGATGTCGAGGTAGTAGCCGCCCAGGCTTCGTTCGGCATAGGCCGATGAGGTGCCCGGCACGGCCTTGAGCACTTGCTCGACTTGCCTGGCGAGCCGGTCGATCCCGACCAGGTCGGCGCCGATCACCTTGACGCCGACCGGCGTGCGGATACCGGTCGAAAGCATGTCGATGCGCGCCTTGATCGGCATGGTCCAGGCGTTGGAGACGCCCGGGAATTGCAGCGCTTTGTCCATTTCCGCGATCAGGCCGTCGATGGTGACGCCCGCGCGCCATTGCGCCTTTGGCTTCAGGTTGACGATCGTCTCGAACATTTCCGGTGGTGCGGGATCGGTCGCGGTCGCAGCACGGCCCGCCTTGCCATAGACGGAAGCCACTTCGGGAAACGAGCGGATGATCCGGTCCTGCGTTTGCATCAGCTCGGCCGCCTTCGTCACCGAGATGCCCGGCAACGTCGTCGGCATGTAGAGCAGGGTGCCCTCGTTGAGGTTCGGCATGAACTCGCTGCCGAGCTGCCGCGCGGGCCAGATCGTGACCGCCAACACCGCGAGCGACAGCAGGATCACCAGCGTCTTGGCGCGCAGCACCGCCTTGATTACCGGCCGGTAGAGCCAGATCAGCAAACGGTTGATCGGATTCCTGTGTTCGGGGATGATCCTGCCGCGAACGAAGATCACCATCAGCGCCGGCACCAGCGTGACGGAAAGAAGCGCGGCCGCCGCCATGGAAAAGGTCTTGGTGAAGGCGAGGGGACTGAACAGCCGGCCCTCCTGCGACTCCAGCGTGAAGATCGGCATGAAGGAGACGGTGATGACCAGGAGGCTGAAGAACAGCGCCGGCCCGACCTCGGAAGCGGCTTCGATCAGGATCGAGAGGCGCGGTTGGCCGGGACGGGCCCGTTCGAGATGCTTGTGCGCGTTCTCGATCATGACGATGGCGGCATCGACCATGGCGCCGATGGCGATCGCGATGCCGCCGAGACTCATGATGTTGGAGCCGAGCCCGAGCAGCTTCATGGCGCCGAAGGCCATCAGCACGCCGACCGGCAGCATCAGGATCGCCACCAATGCGCTGCGCACGTGCAGCAGGAACACGATGCAGACGAGGGCTACGACGAGACTCTCCTCGACCAGCGTATGCTTGAGGGTGTCGATCGCTGCGTAGATCAGGTTGGAGCGGTCGTAGACCGGGACGATCTCGACCGATTTCGGGAGGCTGGTCGCGATCTCCTTGAACCGCCTTTTGACGTTGTTGATCACGTCAAGGGCGTTGACACCGAAGCGCTGCAGCACGATGCCGCTGGCGACCTCGCCCTCGCCGTTGAGCTCGGCGATGCCGCGCCGCTCATCGGGGCCAAGCTCGACGCGCGCGACGTTGCGCAGCAGCACCGGTGTCCCGTTGTCGGTCTTGAGCACGATATTGCCGAGATCATCGATGCTCTTCAGATAGCCCCTGCCGCGGATGACGTATTCGAATTCGGACAGCTCCACCGTGCGCCCGCCGACATCGGCGTTGCTGGCGCGGACGGCATCGCGAACCTTCTGCATGGGGATGCCGAGATCGCGCATGCGCTGCGGATCGAGGACGATGTTGTATTGCTTGACGAAGCCGCCGACGCTGGCGACCTCCGCGACGCCCTCCGCCCTGGCGAGCGCAAATTTCAGATTCCAGTCCTGGATCGTCCGCGTCTCGGCGAGGTTCAATTCCTTGGAGATCACGGCGTATTGATAGACCCAGCCGACGCCTGTCGCGTCCGGCCCGATGGTTGCGGTCACGCCGGCGGGCAATCGCGACGCGGCGCTGTTGAGGAATTCGAGCACCCGCGATCGCGCCCAATAGATGTCGGTGCCGTCCTCGAAGATCACATAGACAAAGGACACGCCGAAAAAGGAGAAGCCGCGCACGACCTTCGACTTCGGGACCGTGAGCATGGCCGTCGTCAGCGGGTAGGTGACCTGGTCCTCGATCACTTGCGGTGCCTGACCGGGGTATTCGGTATAGACGATCACCTGGGTGTCGGAGAGATCGGGAATGGCGTCGAGCGGAAGATGCGCGAGTGCGTAGATTCCCGCCGCCGCCGCAAAACCTGCGCCGAAGAACACCAGCAGCAGATTGCGGGCCGACCATGCGATGAGACGGCCGATCATGGACGGGCCTCCGGCTTGCCTGCCGTTTCGGCCGCTTGCGCGGCGCCGGCTTCCGCGAACCCCTTCAGCGCCGCCTTCAGGTTGCTCTCGGCATCGATCAGGAAATTGGCGGAGGTCACGACGGCATCTCCCTCCGACACACCTTCCGTGATCTCGACATAGCCGCCGCCGCGCCGGCCGAGCTTCACCTCGCGCGGCTCAAAGCGGCCTTCGCCCCTGTCGACCAGAACGGCCTGGCGCGTGCCGCTGTCGAGCACGGCGCTCTCGGGAACGGCCATGACCGGCCCGGGCGTGCCGGTCTCGATCTCCGCATCGACGTACATTTCGGGGCGCAGCACTTCGTCGGGATTGGGCACTTCGATCCGGATGCGGGCGGTGCGCGTCGCCGCGTTGAGGTGCGGATAGATCAGCGCCACCGTGCCCGAGAAGGTTTTGCCGGCGAGCGCGCGCGGCCGAATGGTCACCTTCGTTCCGGGCGCGACCTGCGCCAGATCGCGTTCGGCGACGTCGATGATGACCCAGACGAGGCTATGGTCGGCGATCCTGAACAGCACATCTCCAGGGCCCGCCCGCATGCCGTTCACGGCCTTGCGCTCGAGGATTTCACCATCCTGCGGCGCGACCCACGGGATCGAAAGCGAGATTTCCCGGGTCCGTTCGAGCTCCTTGATCGCGGGCTCCGGCGTCGCCAGGTTCTCCAATCTCCGGCGCGCGCCCCTCAGGTCCTTTCCGGTTGCGCCGGCATTGATGGCCGAGAGATATTCGGCGGCCGCGCTGGAAAGGGCGGGGCTGTAAACGTTCATGAGCACCTGCCCCTTGTGAACATGATCGCCGGTCGTGACGTTGGCGACGCTCTCGACGAATCCCTCGAACCGGAGCGCGACCACGGAGACGCGCCGCTCGTCCTCCTGAACCGTCCCGGGAGCGCGGATCACCGATCGGATAGGTCTCCTCTCCACCGGGACGGACTTCGCACCGGTGCGCTGAATCTTGCCGGGCGAAAGCTTGACCGAGCCGTCATCGCTGTCGTCGCCCTCGTAGACGGGGATGTAGTCCATCCCCATCGAGTCTTTCTTCGGAACCGTCGAGGTATCCGGCAGGCCCATCGGATTGCGGTAGTATTTGATCTTGCCGGCAGTGTCGGCGGCGGGGGCCTTCGGGTCCGCGGCCAGTGAAGGCGGTGACTCCTCATCATCGAAACTGACATCGGCGCCCGCGGGCACCGCGCGATAGTCGCGCCCGTCGTCCGTCTTGCGCGGCGTCCGCGAGTAAAGCGGCTTGCCGTCCGGATCCTGGAAATAGATCGGAATGCCCTGATCCGCTGCAACAGCCGCCGTAACCGCGGGGTCGGCGATCGGCCGCCATCGCGGGCCGAGGCCGACGAAGAACGTAGCGCCTGCTGCTGCGACGATCGCAGCGGCAGCGCCGGCGAGGCCGAGGCGGCTCATTTCGCGGCCGTGATGACAAGCTTGTTTTCGACCGTGCCGGTCTCGCCCTGCACCTTTGCGCCAAGCGAAAGCTGCCAGCGTCCCGCCATGCTGAAGGTCGCCTTGAACCGGTAGGTCCCGGGCTCCGTGCCCGGCATCGACGTTACCCTCGTGACCATCTCCTGCATGCCGTCCGGGGCCATGTCGAGCCGGCTGGCGAAGATCACCGCGTCGGGGACGGATTTTCCGGTGGTCTTGTCGACCAGCCGGACCGTGACAACGCGGTCGGCGCCGGCCTGAATGGTGGGCTGCACGAGCTGGAATTCGTAGTTCCTGATCTCGGCGTAGGCCGTCAAAGGCGCGCCCGCAACGGCAGCGCCGATCAGCGCGGTCCGCATGACACGCGCAATGATGGAAGTCTTCATGATGTGTTCCTCGAAACGTCTGATGGAGCCGCGAAAGCGGCAGGCGACAACGCGCACGCGGGTGTCGCGCGCGTCAGCGATCAGGCGCGTTCGCGCCTGTCAGACGATCGTTCGAGGGGGGTAATCGGGCGGTTTGGCGCCGAGGCCGGCCGGCAGCGGATCATCATGAGCGGCGAATGCGGTCCGCAGTGGGTGCCGTTCGATCAGTGTCGCCGCTTGCGAAGGAGCAGGAAGCGAGACGGTCAGCATGCACAGCGCGACAAATGGGCAGGAGTCGCAACTCTTGCTCTTTGTCCGGTCCGGGCAGCATGGCATGTCGTCGGCCATCTCGTCTGCCATCGACATCGCCTGCGCCCCGGCACTTGCGGCATGCGACATTGGCCGGGCCATGATCGGCGCCGCCAGCGGCGCGAGCAGGAGCCCGGCCGCGACAAGCAGCATGATCCAGACGTTGGCAAACCTTCTCAGGCGCATGCCTCGTTTGTCGCATGTCACCAGGGAACCTGCAAAGGGCGACCCATCACGATTTCGCCAGCGTCGATCCGTTCGAAAGGGGGTATCAAGGGTCCAATCCGGGCCGCTGGCGTGATTCGGCCGCCGGGGCAATGCGTTCAGTCTCGTCCAGGGATCGTCAGGAATGGTCTCGATCAGGGCCGCGAGACGCTCGCCGGAAAAGTGACTCAAGCGGACTTCAGTAAACTTGAGCCAACATCAGGCGTAGTGGTCGAACTCGCTCAACGCAATTCGCACCTCACGGGCAAAATCAACGAGCGATACGGTGAAAGCACCAAGGGAGACCACGAAGAGAATGGCAACCCCCCGCTCGTGTTCGAATGCAAAGAAGGCACTCGCGAATGCGACGATCACAAGCACCGTCACCGTTATGCTGCTGATGACAGCCCAGAAGATTGCCCTGTTCAGCATCGCGGTACGCCGCATCAGGCGTGGAAGATCGGCCTTGAGCCGATGTTTGGTGGTGTCGGCGTCCGATATCCCGTTCAACACGATCGTCCTGTCGACGATTCTATTCACGCGTGAGATCAGGATCGCAATAAACGCCGCAATTGCTCCCAGCAGAAACGCGGGCGCCGCCGATTGCGAGATCACATGCGAGAGCTGACTGACGGACGGTGTATCTGGCAGCATTGCACTCAATCTCGTTTGTTTGGCTGCTATCCGGTGCATTGCCAGACTACACCCGGAAGTCGCGCTGTTCAAAACCTGGCATCTTGCTCGCATGGCAAACCCAGCCACTCGATCGATAAGCCAATAGGCCGCGACTCGCTTCGTCTGGGAATGTCCGGCAGCGCCACCGCGTTTGCCGGCAACGCGGGCGTGATCGGGCTTCTCGCCTTGATCCTGGTGTGGGTCAGCTCCTATGCGGCGTATCTTTGAGGCCGGAGGCCAGCCCGCGCTCGACAGGTCCGTTCTGGGCGCGAAGCGGTCGTTGAGCTGTGACTTTCACGAATTGAGCGGCCGGACCGGCGCTTTGAAGGCGACAAGCCGCACGCCGAGCATGTACGTGGATGAGAAGTCGGATGAGGCTATAGTACTTGCGAAGCGACTGAACAAGGGGAGGCAACTCCCGGCGGAAGTCGTGGAGGGAAGGGCCTCACCCAAGGGGAACAGCCGTTAGGCGGCTGCGGTTCGGACACTGAGCCGAAATACCGCGTCGATCCGAATAATGGCTGCACGCCGGACGACGAGCGACACTAAATCGTTCATCGCACGACGTCTGACCCGAGGGAGGAGCCCGGTGCGTTAGCAGCGCACGCCGGGATCTGTGCGGGAGGCGAGGAAATCCTCGTCCCTACCGCGACCATTGACCGTTTAATGTTTGATCCAAATCAGGAAACTCGCGCATGGAGCGGTGCAACGAAACCGGCGAGAAAGATTGATAACTACGATGCGGAGGAACGAGGAGATGAAAACGGTTTGTGCAATGGCCCTCATCAGCATCTTATTCGCCCCAGCATTTGCTCAGACACCTCAGCCGCCTTTGCCCCGGGTACAGCCCACCCAGGTGCCGCCTTCCCAACGCAATTTCGGAAGCGCCGTGACCTACGAGGATTGTGTCGCCAGATGCCAGCAATGCGGCTCCGGCCACAATCCTGAGTGTAGCCGGAATTTTTGCACGGGATACCCTCACCGAAAGCCTGGAGCTGCGCCACTACCAGTTGTTTGTCCTGATGCCGAATAAAGACGGCAAAGGCGCTCGGCCTCAACATCCCGGATAAGCTGCTCGCCCTCGCCGACGAGATGATCGAATAGGATGCGTGCGCGGACGTCGGCTTCTGGCAGATTTTGTTGTAAAAGTCGGTTGAGAGAAGCCTCGAAGCATGATTTCGTTTTGTTGACGCGAATCGCGGCGAGGTCGATCCATGATGGGCCGTCTGAAGAGTGACCAAGGTCAACTGTTCTACGAGTTTCATTTGAGCGAGGCGGCTGCGGAAGACCTTGTGATCGATCAGACGCCAGCTTGATGGTGTTTTACTCGTACAGCGCGCAAACGCTTCCATTCCATCGCACGCACCTGCGGACGGCTCGGCGGGTTTGGCGGATGGTGGTTCTGGCTACGCAGACATCGTTAACCATTGTCCTACCCGGCCCGCAGCCGAAAGCGACTTGCGTGATGATGCCGTCCGACTGAATCGGCGCGCGTGTCATTGCGTGCGTCGATGTCGCGATGGCTAAGGTAAAACCAGCAACAGCGATTAACCTGATGATCGTTACTCTCCCTTTGAAATCACCCAAAGCAAAGCTGCCCTTCGGGGGCACCAAAGCCCGCATGCGCGGCTGGTAGTTTCTGATTAGCGGGCGGCCATTTGGACCGCCTCCTAATCGCCGCTTGGTTGCTTACTGGCAGACGTACATGATTCCGTCACCGAGGCGGCTTTTTGAGCCGCCTCCTTTGTGGCTTCGTCTGTGTCTACGGGCAGCGGAACGGCAAGCCGTTGGCGCCAGTGACCAAAGTTCCCGATGTGCAGGCCATGCCGTTGGGCGATATGTACCAGCCGCTGGGGTTGGCCGTGGGCGCATAGTAGGCTTGGCTTCCCCAAGCTCCGCCTGCCGTGCCCACCGCGGCGGCGCCCGCAACGGCGTAGCCGCCGACGTAGGACCGCGCGCCCCAGTAGGGCTGGGAATCTTGCCAGCCGGCGCCATACGCAGCCCGCCGGTTTTGTCGGCGGGCAACACCCGCAACGCTCATGGGGGTCAGCGGGCGACCGACCCGCGCCTGGGCGCTCTCGACGGACAACGAGACGCCGCGTTGCTCAGACCAACTAAACGAGAACAGTGCCGCGCACGCGACGGTTGAGCCCGCGATTGCAAGTTTTGTCAAACGCATCTGTTTCATGGACTTGCTCCATTGCTGGCTTGCCCCATGTTGAAATGATGTTGCCTCACCGCCGGGTGGGTATTGCGCTGGATCAAAGGTCGACGAGGGGGCTTGCGAGCCCGGATGAGGCAGAGACTCTGACGCTACCTGCGAGATTTTTTCGATCGCGCGGGTTGAACCAACCAAGCGCGTGACGGCTAGGATGGACAGCGTTTCAAATTGAGAGAGGCGGCCTCTTGGGCCGCCTCTCTCTGTCGTTCGCATGCTTACTGGCAGACGTACATGATTCCGTCGCCGCCCTTGATCAGTGTGCCGGGGTCGCAACCAATGCCGTTGAGCTGCTTATAGTCAGCCCAGCCGCTGTAGCAGGTATAGGAAGCACGCCCAAAGACCCCAACGGTCGGGCTGTACGCGCCGCCAGCCACCCCACACCACGGGCCGCCCGCGTAATAGGCCCGCACTGCATACCAAGACAGGCCAGACTGGTCGGCCATGTAGGGATTATAATAGTACGGGGTGACACGGAGCCGCGTCGCCGCTTGGGCGCTTTCGACTGACCAGCCAACGGTGAGCAGCGCCGCAAAGGCGATAGTCGACGTTGCGATTGCCAACCTTCTCAAAACCACCTGCTTCATTGTTTTCCTCCAATACTCAACTGCGTCCCCCGCTTCATACGGGGCACGTCCGTCGCGGCCGACCTTTGACAAAGATCAAGGAAGTTCTCGATAGGGCAGGAGTTCTGACGTGCTCCGGGCACCGCTCTTTGCCGCGATTTAGTTTCGGATCGCTCGTGCGGCTCAAGCTGAGAGCGGTCTCGCTTCTGCACTTGGAGGCGGCATGACTTGGAGGCGGCATGACACATTGGACCGCGAGCGCCGTCGCACGGCGATCCGACCTCGCGAGCGCGCCGAAGCAGACGAGCTTCATGCCCGATCCCTGCCTTTCATTTCGAATGTCGCCTGTTGTGAAGGGTTTCGGATGCCGGCCGCTTGAGGGACGGCGCCGCTTGTTCGGCGGCCGGCGTCCGAAAGCCTCCAAAGGAGGAAACCGCGCTGGGGGGACGTAGGACGATGCCGCGTGATCGAGCTAAGTCGCGTGAAACAACCTTCAGACGATCAAATTGCCCTGCAATTCTTAGTTGCCAATCGATCTGGGGGAAAATAATCGGCGGAACAACATGTGGGAGAGCCAGCCATAGAGAAGGCAATGAGAACTGGAACGCGAATAGCGAAGCTGGTTTCCTTTGCAATTCTGGCTCTTTTTACCGCGCCTCACTTTTGGATCTGGGAAACGGAACGATTGCCCGCCCTCCGCTTAATGTAATCGGAAAGCACTTGGCGGTGCAGCGCCCGCTAGGGCGCACGGTATCAACGGAGTAACGGTGATGGGTTACCGGGTCTTTCTTGCCGGTGCGTCCGGGGCCATCGGCAGGCGCCTGACGCCGCTCCTGCACGGCGCTGGCCACTACGTCTGTGGCAGCACCAGATCGGAAGCGAATGCCGACGCGCTGCGCGCGCTCGGGGCGGACCCGGTCGTGGTCGACGTCTTCGACGCGCCGGCGCTGTCACGCGCCGTCGCATCGGCACGCCCCGATGTCGTGATCCATCAGCTCACCGACCTCCCGAAGGATCTTGATCCACGTGAGATGGGAGCAGCGATCGTCCGCACCGCCCGCATCCGTAGCGAGGGAACGCGGAACCTCGTCAGGGCTACAATTGCGGCGGGTGCGCACCGGTTGGTGGCGCAAAGCATCGCGTGGGCCTACGCGCCGGGGGCCGAGCCGCACGCGGAGACAGACCCGCTCGATACCGGGGCCGAGGGAGAGAACGGTATCAACATGCAGGGAGTGATCGCGCTGGAAGATCTCACTTTGAAATCGCCGCCGCTCGCGGGCGTCGTCCTTCGCTACGGCCAGCTTTATGGCCCCGGAACCGCTTCGGACCGGCCGTCAAACTCTGCGCCCATTCATGTGGATGCGGCGGCCTATGCCGCTCTGCTCGCCATCGACCACGGCGACCCGGGCATCTACAACATCGCGGAGTCCAACAGACACGTCGCGACCGAAAAGGCACGCGCGGAGCTGGGTTGGACTCCCGATTTTCGTCTTCGGGCCTGACGATTTCCCACGGCGGTTCAGCGCGCAGGCCGTGGCGATGCCTCGGCGCTCGCGACGTTGTGGGCGTCGCTTACTAGGCGAGACTGAAAGTGACTGGCGCGCAGTCAGAACGGCGCTGATGACCCGATGCGGACATAAAGATCGAGGAAAGGCGTGTCCGGATCACTGACATGTTGTTCCGCCGTAGCAAGGCATGAAATCCATCAGGACACCCACGCCCTTTCCTCGCCCGACGTCAAAAAGCGTTATTTATGTCCATGCCCTACCAGGACGGTTGGTGGAGCGCCTTTAACTTTTACATAGAAGACAAGTAGTTTTGCGGTC
>Ga0207707_10005700_pt1 | contig 10897 bp, 6 predicted proteins | sample KBSC83BmetaG_FD_184336 | JGI IMG/M metagenome (GOLD analysis project Ga0207707, IMG submission 184336) | Corn rhizosphere microbial communities from Kellogg Biological Station, Michigan, USA - KBS C8-3B metaG (SPAdes) (version 2) | ecosystem: Host-associated > Plants > Roots > Rhizosphere ... | reverse complement strand
GGCGTAGTCGAAGCACACGCGGAAGCGCTCGAAGAAGTCCGAGCCGATGAGCCCGTCGAGGTCCGGGATGCCCGGCACGTCGAAGGCCGCCATGTCCACCGGCCCCGCGTTGAGGCCGCCGAGGGCGAAGCGCCGCGTCGAGTAGAAGCCGTCCTTGAGGGTCAGACCGCGCAGGTAGGCCACCGTCTTCAGCACCACCGAGTAGGTGGCGCCGGAGCTCCAGCCGAGGTTCATGACCCCGGAGTCGGTGCGTACGCTGCTGAACACGATGCGGTTCTGGGTCGGCGTCAGCGCCGCGCTCGGCGCACCGCACACCGCGCTGCCGCGGCCGGGCGGGTGCAGCTCGAGGCGCTGGCGCGGGTAGTCGATGACCACGGTGTAGCGCTCGAGGAAGGCGTTGCCGATCACCACGTCGTAGGGCGTGTCGCCGTCGCCGCCGCCGTGGCGGCGCTCGAAGCCGTCGACGCTCAGGAATACCGTGTCGCCGAGCTCCATGGAGGGGATGACGAAGTCGCGGCCGCGGAATTTCTCCCCGCCCATGCCGCTGCGCTCGACCGTGTCGCCGTTGAAGCGCACGCGCAGCCGCGACAGGGCCTCGGGCGCGATGGCGATGCCGTAGCCGCCGCTGGTGTCGAGCACCGCCTTGAGGTGCGCATCGCCGATGCGCAGCGTAAGGATGTAGTCGTCGTCCTCCAGCTGCAGCGGCACGACCGTCTGCGCGGCGCACGCGCCCCACCAGAGCAGCAGCAGGGCCAGGCTGGAGCGCAAGCGCATATGATGGCCGCGCCGCGCGCTACGCGCCGATACTGGTCTCGTCCGCGATCATTTCTTCGAGCCGTTCGAGGTCGGGGACCAGCGGCGTTTCGTTGATCATGCGGATCTGGCAGATGATGGGCATGCGCTCGCCGAACACGCGCGAGTTGTCGGGCCGCACCACGTCCGAGCTGACGCGCACCAGCTGCGGGAACCCCTGGCTGACGAGCGCGAAGTTGCCGCCTTCGACGCGCGTGCCGAGGGCGTGCAGGATGACGATGCGGGTGCGGCCCGAGGCCGGCGGGATCATCTGCCCGCAGGCACCCTCGAACGACACCAGGGGCACCGCCTTGCCGTTCCAGGGCACGGTGCCGATGTACCAGGGCGGTGCCCCGGTCATCTCCGACGGGGTCTGGAACCCGATCACCTCCGCCACGCAGGCGCGCGGGACGATGAGGCGCCCGTCGACCAGGGGCACCAGCAGGCTGTAGATCTCGGCGACTCGCTCGGCCACGTGCTAGCTCCCGTACGCCTGAGTGCGCGCGGCGGCGCGGCGCCGCTCGACCAGCGGCGCGATGGCATCGAGCAGCTGCGCCTCCTGGTAGGGCTTGCCGAGATAGTCGTCGACGCCGAGCTCGATGGCGCGCGCGCGGTGCTTCTCACCGACGCGCGAGGTCACCATGATGATGGGCACGTCCTTCAGGCGCGGGTCGTTGCGCACGTGCGCGGCGACCTCGTAGCCGTCCATGCGCGGCATCTCGATGTCGAGCAGGATGACGTCGGGGATGTTGTCCTGCAGCAGCGCCACCGCGTCCATGCCGTCGCGCGCGGTGACGACGCGCATGCCGTTGCGCTCGAGCAGGCGCTGCGTCACGCGGCGCACGGTGATCGAGTCGTCCACCACCATGGCGAAGGTGCGGCGGTCGCCCTTCTCCCGGGGCGGCGCCGGCGCGGCGGCGCGCGTGCGCCACTCGGCGCGCACCAGCGCGCCGATGTCGAGAATGATGACGATGCGGCCGTCGCCGAGGATGGTGGCGCCGGAGATGCCGCGGATGCTGGAGATCTGCGGGCCGACCGACTTCACCACGATCTCGCGGCTGCCGACCAGCTCGTCCGCCACCAGGCCGGTGGAGTGCTCGCCGGCGCGCACCAGCACCACCGGGATGGTGACGTCCTGGCCGGGCAGCTCCGAGGGCGGCAGGCCGACGAAGTTGGCGAGGTGCTGGAAGCGGTACTTCTGGCCACCGTAGTCGAACGCGGCCGCGTCCTTGCCGAGATGCGCGGTCACCTCGGTCTTGGACAGGCGCAGCACGCCCTCGACCGTCGGCAGCGGCAGCGCGTAGTACTCCTCGTCGGTGCGCACCACCAGCGCGTGCGAGATGGCCAGCGTCAGCGGCAGGCGGATGGTGAACACCGTGCCTTCGCCGACCTTGGTCTCCATGTGCAGCGCGCCGCCCAGGCGCTTGATCTCGGTCGCCACCACGTCCATGCCGACGCCGCGGCCGGCCTGCTGGGTGATGGCGCCGGCGGTGGAGAAGCCGGGCTCGAGGATCAGCTGCATGGCGTCCTCGTCGCTGAGGGTCTGCCCGGCGCCGATCATGCCGAGCGACTGCGCCTTGTCGCGGATGGCGCGCAGGTTCATGCCGCCGCCGTCGTCGGTGAGGCGCACCATGACCTCGGCGCCCTCGCGGTGCAGCTCGAGCAGGATGCGCCCGGTATCGGGCTTGCCGCGCTTGATGCGCTCGTCGGGTTTCTCGATGCCGTGCACCACGGCGTTGCGCAGCATGTGCTCGAACGGCGGCAGCATGCGCTCCAGCACCTGGCGGTCGAGCTCGCCGGAGGCGCCCTCGACGCTGAGCTCGGCGCGCTTGCCGGTGTCGGAGGCGGCCTGGCGCACGATGCGCGCCAGGCGCTGCACGTGGCGCTGGAACGGCACCATGCGCGTGCGCATCAGGCCGTTCTGCAGCTCGGTGATGGTGCGGGCCTGCTGCTGCAGCAGGTTCTGCGTGTCCTTGGCGAGGTTCTCGAGCAGCCCCTGGATGCTGGCCACGTCGTTGGCGGTCTCGGCGAGCGCGCGCGAGTACTGCTGGATGGAGGAGTAGCGGTCGAGCTCGAGCGGGTCGAAGTCGCTGCGGTGCGAGCCGGCCTCGTCCTCGTGCTTGTGCAGGATCTGCGCCTCGGTCTCGATCTCGAGGTGGCGCAGCTGCTCCTTGAGGCGCGTCACCGTGCGCGACAGCTCGCCGAGGTTGAAGTCGAACGAGCCGAGCTGCTGCTCGAGGCGCGCGCGCGCGATGCTGGCCTCGCCGGAGATGTTGAGGAGCTGGTCGAGGAGCTCGGCGTCCACGCGCGCCATTTCCACGCGCTCGCCGGTCGGGACGGGCTCGCGCCCGGGCGGCACCGGCGCGGGAGGCGCGGGCGTCTCGTCGGCGGGCTCCGGCGGGCGCAGCTTCACGAACGGCGACGGCGCGATGGAAGTCTGCTCGAGCGAGCTCTGCTCGGCGGGCGCGGGCGCGCTCTCGGCCGGCTCGGCGGCAGGCGTGGGCTCGCTGGTGGCCGCCTCGCTGCGCGCGCGCACCAGCTCGGCGTTCAGCCGCGCAAGGCCGGTGTCGACGATCGCCTCGTCGGAGGACAGCACGATCTCCTCGGCCGGCGGCTCGAGGACCGGCGCCGGTGCCTCGGCCTCGTAGATGACGCCGGCCGCTGGCGCAGGCGCGGCGCTGACGGGCGGCGGCGGGGCCGCGGCGGCCGGCTCGGCCGCGGCCGCCGCTGCGCCACCGGGCCGCGACAGGGCCTGCAGCCGCGCGGTGAGCGCGCGCGCCGGGGCGACCCGCTGGCCCTTGGCGACGTGCTCGCGCATGCGCGCCAGCTCATCGAGGCTCGACTGGATGGCATCGAACAGCGGCTCGTCAGGGGTCAGCCTGCCGGTCTCGACCGACATGACGAGCGACTCGAGCTCGTGGCTCAGCTCCCCCATGGCCATGATGCCCGCCATGCGCGCGCCGCCCTTGAGGGTGTGCAGCGGGCGCTTGAGGCTCAGGCGGTAGTCGGCGTTGCCGGGCTCGCTGCGCCAGCTGGACAGCGCCTGCTCGGAGGCATCGATGAGCTCGGTGGCCTCGTCGGTGAAAATCGCCGCCACCTCGGGATCGAAGTCGGCCACCGCTGCCTCGGCGGGCAGGGCGGCTTCCGCGGCCGACGCCGCCGGGCCGCCGGCGTGGGCGGCGGCGGCGGCGATGCGCTGCTCGAGGCCCCGGTCGGCGCGCTCGATGCGCTCGAGCAGCTGCCAGTGGTTGACGAAGTAGCCGGTGGGCTCGTCGAGATGCGTGGCGACCGACTCCATGGCCGTCATGCAGTCATCGAGGAGCGAGAGATCCTCGGTGGCCAGTCCCAGCCCGCTGCCGAACGCGCGCCGCAGCCAGTGATCCAGCGGCTCGGCGAGACGGATGCCGTGGCGCGCCTGGGCCATTTTCGAGCTGCCGGAGAGCGTATGGCAGGCGCGGTAGACCTCCTCGGGCAGGGCGTGCGGCTCGGGCAGCTGCGCCTCGCGCGCCAGGAACGCGCGCACCGTGGCCACGTGCGCGGCGGTCTCGCGCGCGTAGATGTCGCGCAGTGTGTCGTCCGGGATCGAGGGTTTCGCGGCCGCGGCGGCGGCCGGCGGTGCCTGGGGTTTCGGGGCCGGCGGCGGCGCGGCGGCCGGCGCAGCGGTGCGGCCCGCGGCGGTGGCGGTGAACGTCTGGGTGGGCGATTCGCCTTCCTCCTCGGCGGTCTCGGCGGCGGCGCGGCCGGCGCCCGCCTGGCGGCCGGCGGCGAGCGCGTGCGCGCGCGAGGAGATGCTGAGGACCTCCGCGCCCGCGGCAGCGCCGCTGTCCAGCTGCGACACCAGCTGCGGCAGCGCGGCCACCGCCGCGCGCAGCGTCTCGAGGATCGCCGGCGAGCGGGTGAGCGTGTTGTCGAGCACGCGGTTCACCAGGTTCTCGATCGACCAGGCGAACTCGCCCAGCTCGCGCGCGCCCACCATGCGACCGCTGCCCTTGAGGGTGTGGAACGAGCGGCGCACGGTCACCAGCGCGTCGCGCTCGGCGGGGTTCTGGTCCCACACCGGGAAGTACTGCTGGATCTTGGCGAGTTCCTCGCGCGCCTCCTCGATGAAGAGCGTCATCAGCTCCGGATCGGAGTGCACCTGCGGGGCGGGCTTCGGCGCCGGCGATGCCGCCAGCGTCGGGGCGGCCGCTTCGACCGCGGCCACGTCGGGGCGCGCGGCCGGCGGCGCCGGCACCGGGATCTGCACGGTGCGCGCGTAGGCCGAGGGGTCGAGCGGCGGCACGCTGGGCGGGGTCGGGGTCTGCTGCTGCTCGAGCGCCTGCACGCAGGACTGGGCGTTGTCGAGCATGTACCAGGGATCGGAGCGGCCGGCCTGCAGCGTCTCCATGTAGTACTCGATGCTGACGATGGCGTCCGCGAGGCGGTCGACGAAGCCCGGCGGCAGCACGTGCACGCCCGGCTGCATGACGCGCTTCAGCTGCCGGGTGATGGCCTCGATGATGTCGACCGCGCGCCCCTTGCCGAGCAGCAGCAGGCCCGCCTCGATGCCGCGCATCAGCTCCTGCCAGCTGTCGAGGCCGGACGCATCGAGCGTGCCGCCCACCGACTGGGTGATGGCCTCCTTGATGCGCGCCATGTTGACGATGCACTCGCGCAGCACCGCCGACTGCACCTGCTGGAACTCGTTGTCCTCGCCGACCTGCGCGAACTCGCCGGTGTCCTTCGGCAGGATCAGGCCGACCAGCTGGTCGTCGAGCTTGTCCTCGACACCGATGAGCGTCGCGGCGATCTCCACCAGGGTGGTCTCGTCGGCCTTGAGCGCGCCGCTGACGATCTTGCCGAGGCGCTCGGTCTCGGCCTGCACGCTGGCGCGCAGCTCGCCGAGGCCCAGCACGCCCAGCGTGTCGCCGATCTTGCGCAGCATCTCGACCTGCGAGCCGAGCTCCTGCGGCTGGCCGGCGCCGCGGCGCACGAAGATGTCGAGGACGTCCTTGACCTTGCCGAGGTCCTCGCGGATCGCCGCGGCCACGGTCTGCATGAGCTTGACCGACGGGGCGGAGAGGTTCTCGCGCTCCTGCTCGATGCTCTCGTCGACCGGCAGGAGCTCGGTGAGGCGGAACGAGGCGCGCACCGCGCTCACCCGCCCGCCCGAGGACTCGGCGCGGCCGACGTAATAAAGAAGATTGTTGAGCAGCTCGACCGCCGGGGCCTGCGCGTAGCGCGCCTCGCCCTGCTCGTACAGGCGGCGGATCTCGCGGTCCCCCAGGCCCAGCAGCCGCTTGACCGACTGGCCGCTCTCGATGCCGTTCTCCTGCAGCGCCTCGATCACCGCGCCGATCACCCACCACAGCTGGAACACCGGCTGGCGCGTGGCGATCTGCTCGAGCTTGCGCGCCACGGCCGCCAGGATCTCCAGGTTCTGCTCCATGCGCTCGCCGCGGATCCAGCCGATGAGGCCGACCTGGTAGCGGGCGCGCAGGCGGCGCGCCCACTGCTCGACCGTCATCGGCTGCTCGCCCTCGTGGACGATCTGCGGCTGCGCCTGCTTGTCGGACTTGAGGTTGAGCAGCAGCAGCGTGCCTTCGGACAGCAGCGCGTTGCCGCGCACCGCGCGCAGGTCGTTCAGCAGCGGCAGCAGCACCAGCGCCAGGTCGCGGCCGCCGGCCAGCACCCGCTCCAGGTACGAGGGCAGCTGCACCATGGCGCGCATCAGGGCATCGAGCGACTCCGCCTGGCTCTTGCGCTCGGCGTGGGTGGCGAGCAGGTACTGCGCGACGTGCTCCATCTCCTCGGCCAGCAGCGCCGCGCCGTAGATCTCCAGCATGCGCAGCACGCCCTGCACCGCGTGCAGGTCGACGGCGCACTTTTCCAGCAGCTGCGCGTTGTCGGGCTGCTCGACGTAGCTCTCGAGCGCACCGCGGGCCTCCGCCAGCGTGGCGTTGACTTCGCGACCGACGAGATCGTATGTCTGGGAGGCGACTTCAGGCATGCAGGGGCTTTCTCAGAGAAATCCTTACGAGCCGCCCAGCGAGGCGATCTGCCGCACCTTGGCCGTGTTGAGGGTGGCGTCCTCGTGGCGGCGCCCCGGCTGGCCGGAGGCGGAACGGTCGCCGCTGGTGCTGCCCGGCAACCGGAAGCCCGAGGCGGACTTGCGCAGGCCGGCCGACAGCTCGGCCAGCTTGGCGATGGCGATCGAGGTCGCCTGGGTCGACTCGGCCGTCTGGGCGCTGATCTCCTTGAGAACCTGCATGTTGCGGGCGATGGTCTGCGCCGCCTGCGTCTGCTGGCGGGCGCTGCCGGATATGTTCTGCACCAGGCTCGCGATCTGGTTGGACACCTGCTCGATCTCCTCCAGCGCCGCGCCGGCGTTCTCGGCCAGCAGCGCCCCGCCGACCACGTCGGTGGTGCTGCGCTCCATGGACACGACCGCCTCGTTGGTGTCGGTCTGGATGGTGCGCACCAGCACCTCGATCTGCTTGGTGGCGGTGGCGGCGCGCTCGGCCAGGCGCTGCACCTCGTCGGCCACCACCGCGAAGCCGCGCCCGGCATCCCCGGCCATGGAGGACTGGATCGAGGCGTTGAGCGCCAGGATGTTGGTCTGCTCGGCGATGTCGTTGATGAGCTCGACGATGTTGCCGATTTCCTGCGAGCTCTCGCCGAGGCGCTTGATGCGCTTGGAGGTCTCCTGGATGGTCTCGCGGATGGCGTTCATGCCGTCGATGGTGCGCCGCACCGCATCGCCGCCCTTGTGCGCGACCTCGACCGAATGGCGCGCGACGTCGGCGGCGCGCTCGGCGTTGCCGGACACCTCCTCGACCGAGCCGGCCATGCTGGCGGCGGACTCGGTGGCCGAGGCGATCTGCTTCGACTGCGCGCCCGAGGCCTTGGCAAGGTGCTGCGACAGCGCCTGCGTCTGGCGCGTGGCGGAGTCGAGCTGGATGGCCGAGCCGTTGATGGTGGTGACCAGGCCGCGCAGCGCATCGACCGCGTAGTTGATCGAGTCGGCGATCGCGCCGGTGATGTCCTCGGTGACGGTGGCCTGCACGGTGAGGTCGCCGTCGGCGAGGCTGGAGAGCTCATCGAGCAGGCGCAGGATCGCCTGCTGGTTGCGGTCGCTCTCCTTGCGCTGCGTCTCGGCCGAGGCACGCTGGCGCTCGACGGTGCGCGACATGCGCAGCGAGGCGACCAGCGCGGCGATGAGCAGCGCCAGTCCCGCGGCCAGCAGCACCAGCGGCAGCCACGCGAGCAGCGGCGAGCTCGCGGGCGCGGCCTCCGCGGCGGATGCCGCCGCGGCGATGTCGCGGGCGTCCGCGGCGATCGCGTGCGCGGCGTTCTGCGCCGCCGGCAGCGCCGGAGCGGCGCCCACCGCGCGCTTCAGCGCCGCGGCGAGCTCGGCGTACAGCGCGTCGAGGGTCTTCAGGTGCTTGGCGGCCTCGGGCTGGGTGATGTGCGGCAGCGCGAGCGCGGAAGAAGCGCCGGCGAAACCCGAGACCACCTGGCCGAGGTAGTCGCTGGAGTCGGCGATGCGCTGCGCCACCTGCCCCGGGTCGCCGGTGCCGGAGGTGAGCGCGGCGACGTCGATCTGCAGGCGGTCGGCGCGCGCCTCGAAGCGCTCGAGCGCGCCGGTCACCTGCGGCGCGGCCGGCGGCGGCAGCGCCTGCGCCATGGCCGAGGCCTCGGCCAGCAGGCGCGGCACGAGGCTCGAGGTGTCGTGCGCCGCGACGGCGGCGTCCGACAGCGCGCCGCGCGCCTTGAGGACGGCGGCGGCGTTGTTCATGAGGCGCGTGAAGCGCGCGTCGGTGGCGAACGGCGCGCTCTGGTCGCGCGAGGCGGCATCGTCGAGCGCCTTCTGACTCTGCTGGAAGCGGGTGAAGGCGGCCGGGTCGCCGGCCACCGCGCCGGCGGCGTCCACCGCCAGCTCGTAGAGCGCGTTCACCGGCACGGTGTGCGCGGCGGCGGTGGCATGCGCGGCCAGGTAGTAGCTGCTCGCGCCGCTGGCGATGAGCATGAGCACCGACACTGCCAGCAGCAGCGCCAGGCCCGACGGGGCGCGGGCGCTCATGCCGCGGCCTCCGCGAACCCCGGGCTCTCGAGCACCTGGCGCAGGCTCAGCACCGGCCACTGCTCGTGGGCGCGGCGGAACGCGCCGGCGAGATAGCGCTCGCAGCGCGCCACGGTCGGCGGCGCATCGCCGGAGAACTCCCCTTCGGCGAAGCGGCGGAAGCCGAGCACTTCGTCCACCAGCAGCCCGGCCGGGATCTCGCGGTGGTTCACCACCACGATGCGGGTGTTGCGGGTGATGGGCGTGACCCCCGATCCCAGGAACTGGCGCAGGTCGACGATCGGCAGCAGCTGGCCGCGCACGTTGGCGAGACCCTTGACCCAGCTCTTGGCGCCCGGCACGCGCGTGGTGCTGGCGGGCATGCCGAGCACCTCGCGGGTCTCCTCGCGCGCCACCAGGTACAGGTCCCCGGCCATGCGCAGCGCCACCCCGACCCACTCGCGCCCCGCGGAGGCCTCCTGGTTCAGCTGCGCGGACACGGCGCGGCCGCGCCGCTCGAGTTCGGCGAGCAGCTCGAAGGGCCGGTCCCGGAGGGACTTCAGCTCGGCCTGGTTCGCTTCTGGCTCAGTCATGTGTTCGGGGCGCGCACGGCCGGCGCCCGGGCAGTGTTGGTCACGCGGACAGGGTCGCCTGCGCCTTGGCGACCAGCTGATCGGGCGACACCGGCTTCACCATGTAGTCGACCGCTCCCTGCCGCAGGCCCCAGATTCGATCGGTCTCCTGACCCTTGGAGGTCACCATGACGATGGGAATGGTGCGCGTGCGCGGATCGTTGGCGAGCGCGCGCGTCGCCTGGTAGCCGTTCATGCCCGGCATCACGATATCCATGAAAATCAGGTCGGGCGCCATCTCGCGCGCCAGCCGCACGCCCTCGGCGCCGTCGGCCGCGGCCGCGGTCTTGAAGCCGTGTTTCTCGAGCGCTTTCTGCATGACGTGCAGCTCGGTAGGCGAGTCGTCAACGATCAGGATCAGGGCCATGACCTTCATCTCCCGATATGGGTCTCTATCGCCGACAGCAGTTCGTCCTTGGTGAACGGCTTGGTCAGGTAGTGTTCCGAACCGACGATACGCCCGCGTGCCCGGTCGAACAGCCCGTCCTTGGAGGACAGCATGATGACGGGGATGGAGCGGAACACTTTGTTGTGCTTGATGAGCGAGCAGGTCTGGTAGCCGTCCAGGCGCGGCATCATGATGTCGACGAACACGATGTCGGGCTGATGGTCGGCGATCTTGGCGAGCGCATCGAAGCCGTCGATCGCCGTGAACACCTCGCAGCCTTCCTTCTGCAGCAGGGTCTCAGCCGTGCGGCGGATGGTCTTGCTGTCGTCGATTACGAGAACCTTCAGACCCTGGAGCTTCGTGTTGCTGCCGGTCACGTTCAGCGAACTCCTTCGTAACTGTCTTGGCCCGCGGCGTTCGTCGCGGCCATACGGACACGCGCCACCACGCGGGCGTGGCGGCCGGGAGACTTTCGCGAGACCGGCGTCGCGGGGGCGACGCACGCTTTCCACACAAGCCGTTTAGTCTCGCGGGCTTCCCAACCCAAGGGCAAGCGCGCACCGGTTTTAACATATCGGTATACCCCCGGCTATGCCATGCACGTCACGTTTTTAGAAGCTCGCTCGGCGGCCCAAATGCCGGGCTTTACAGGGGCAGACATATTCGTGCCGGGCTGAGCATAATCGGCGCCCTATGACGCGTCCGAAGCGACTGGGCGTGGTGATGGACCCCATCGGTGCCATCACCTACGCCAAGGACTCCACGCTGGCCATGCTGCTCGCGGCGCAGGCGCGCGGCTTCACCCTGAGCTACCTCGAGCTCGGGGACCTGGCGCTGCGCGACGGCGTGGCCCTCGGGCGCATGCGCCCGCTCACCGTGCGGGCCGACAGTGCGAACTGGTTCACACTCGGCGCGGCCGCCCCGGGCGCCCTGAGCGAGCTCGACTGCCTGCTGATGCGCAAGGACCCGCCCTTCGACACCGAGTACATCTACAGCACCTACGTCCTGGAGCGCGCCGAGGAGGCCGGGGTGCTGGTGGTGAAC
>Ga0207707_10005698_pt1 | contig 10897 bp, 11 predicted proteins | sample KBSC83BmetaG_FD_184336 | JGI IMG/M metagenome (GOLD analysis project Ga0207707, IMG submission 184336) | Corn rhizosphere microbial communities from Kellogg Biological Station, Michigan, USA - KBS C8-3B metaG (SPAdes) (version 2) | ecosystem: Host-associated > Plants > Roots > Rhizosphere ... | reverse complement strand
CCGACCGGACCGGGCGGAAGCCGCGGAGCTGCGGCGGACTCCTGGAACCCAAACGATCTCGTCATCGGCCAGTACCACTGGCCACTCGATTCGTCGTGCCGCATCGACTCCCGCATCGCGCAGCAGTCCCTTTACTCGACGCGCATCTCCCCCCACGGGCACCATCCGGTCGCCCGGCATCCAGGTACGCACGGTGAGCTGGCTGGCCGCCGGAAGCCGGGCGCTCCAGAGCGAGGAGACTCCCGCCTCGCGCTCGTCGAACCGGAATCCGCCAACCCGCACACCAGCCGCGAGACGCTGCTCCCCAGCGCTCTCGCCGCGACCGGCGCGCCGCACGACGATGATGCCCCTGTGCGCGACAGCCTCGAATCCGCCGGACAGCGGCACTCGCGCGCCGTTTCTCTCACCTTTTGTAAACGCGACGAGCCTATCGGTTCCCCTTCGGTCGAGCGTGACGCCGCCGCGCGCGGCGATGGCCGGCCAGAGGAGCGCAAGCGCTTGCGCATCATAGCGTAGCAGCATCTCACGGGCAACGAGAACCGCGCTCCCGCGGTGCGCGAGCTCGAGCTCCCGATCGAGGAACAGCTCGACCTCGGCGCGTAGCGCAGCGGCGCGCTCGCTCAGCGCGGCGAGCTCGCCCACGAGCTCCGGCCGCACGCGCGCCAAGGCGGGGAGAAGATCGCGGCGCAGGCGGTTTCGAAGATGGTGCGCGCGGCGGTTCGTCGGATCGTTCACCCAGGCGAGGCGATGGGAGCGGGCGTACGACGCAACCGCGTCGCGCGATACGCCGAGCAGCGGACGCACCACCGGACCGTCGGCCGCGAGCGCGGCGATCCCGCGCGCGCCCGCGCCACGCATGATGCGCATGAGCACCGTCTCCACCTGGTCGTCGCGCGTGTGGGCCGTCGCGACCTGCGCGCCGCGCGACAGCGCGACGCCGCGCAGAAATCCCCACCGCTGCGCCCGCCATTCGGCCTCGCTGCGACCCACCATCGTCGCGCGGCCCGCGACGACCTCCACGCCGCGCCGCGCGGCCGTGCGGCGCACGAGCGCGAGCGCGCGGCGCGCGTGCGCGCCCGTCCCGTGATCGAAGCACGCCACGCACGACACCGCCTCGCGCGCGTGCGCGAGCGCCGCGTGCATGAGCGACATCGAGTCGCGGCCGCCAGAGACGGCCAGCACCACGCGGCGCGCGCGAAGCGCGTCAATAACGGGTCGGGCGAGCAATTCGTCCATTCAGGAGTCTAACTCCACTGGCTGGCGCGCCGCATGGCGCATAGATTCCGGCTCGTACGCACATTCGACGAGGATTTCGGTGGAAACACACGGCCCGCTGGGCGTCATCTGGGTAAGCATTGGACTCGGCTGCTTTTACATCGCGCTGATCTGGATCAACTCGCTGCTCGGTCTCATGATCACGCCGCTCTTCACGTTGCTCGGCACCCGGATTTGGGATATGGTGTCCGGCAAGAAAGGGAAACCCGCCGCCACTCCGACCGCCTGACACTTTCGCGCTCGGCCTGACGTATTAATGTGCGGGACGGAGCTTCGGTTTCGTCCCGCTCGTCCATCGTGGAGCGGCGTGTTCGGTCACGGTGCACAATCGTCCAGGAGACGTCATGATCGGAATCATTCTGCTCGTCGTCCTCGTCGCCGCGGCCTTCTGGTTCGTCGGCGTCTACAATTCGCTCGTCAGCCTTCGCAATCAGGTGTTTAACGCCTGGAAGCAGATCGACGTGCAGCTCAAGCGCCGGCACGATCTGATTCCGAACCTCGTCGAAACCGTGAAGGGCGCGATGAGCTTCGAGCGCGAGACGCTCGAGTCGGTGATCGCGGCGCGCAACAAGGCGATCGCCGTCACGCCGAGCGGCGCGACGCCGCCCACGGCGGATCAGGTGCAGGCCACCGCCGCCGCCGAGGGTCAGCTCACGGCGTCGCTCGGGCGGCTGTTCGCGGTGGTCGAGGCGTATCCGGATCTCAAGGCGACCGGCAACGTCGCGCAGTTGCAGGAAGAGCTCACGTCCACGGAGAACAAGATCGCCTTCGCGCGCCAGCTCTACAACGATCAGGCGACGGTGTACAACACGCGGCAGCAGCAGTTTCCCGGGAGCATCGTCGCGGGCTTCGCGCACACGACACCCGCGCAGCTGTGGGAGATCACGGACGCGGCCGAGCGTGAGGTGGTGAAGGTCGATCTGTCGATGAACGCGAAGAAGTGAGCGACGAGGTCAATCTTTTCGCGCAGCAGGAGGCCAACCGCAGGCGCTCGAGATGGCTGGTGGTTGGCTTCATTCTGTTTTTCGCGTGGCTGGGCTTCGGCGGCGATTTCATTTTCTACCTCGCCACGCAGCACGCGCCGCCCGAGGCGTACCATCACGTCTTCCCGTGGTTCGGGCTCCTGCTCACCGCCATCGGTGCCGGGATGGCGCGCTACTCGTACCGCGCGGGCCCCACGAACATCCTGAAGTCCACGGGCGCGCGGGAGATCGTGAGTGCCCAAACGCCGCAGGAGCAGCAGCTCGTGAACGTGGTGGACGAGATGTCCATCGCGTCGGGGATCACACGGCCGCACATCTGGATCGTCGACGATCCCGATCCGAACGCGTTCGCCACCGGCCACGGCGAGGGCGACGCGAACATCGCGGTCACCCAGGGGCTGCTCGGCGTCTGCTCGCGCGACGAGCTCCAGGCCGTGATCGCGCACGAGATGGGGCACATCAAGAATCTCGACGTGCGGCTCATGACGCTGCTCGCCGCGCTCGTGGGCGTGGTGGCGCTCATCGCCGACGGCGCGGGACGCGTGATGTGGAACGGCGGCTTCGGGCGCGGCCGGCGGAGCAGCAACGACCGCTCGAACGGCGGCGCGAATCCGCTCGTCATCATCCTGTTCGTCGTGTGGATCATCAGCTGGATCCTCGCGCCGTTCATCACGCGGCTGCTCGCGATGGGGGTGAGCCGGAAGCGCGAGTATCTGGCGGATGCGATGAGTGCCCAGTTCACGCGCAACCCGATGGCGCTCGCGAGCGCGCTCGCCAAGATCGAGAGCGCGAGCGCGCCCACCACGAGCATCAAGGGCGGCGCCGCGCACCTCTGCATCGCCGATCCGCTGGGCCGGGCGGTGAATGGCGGCGAGGGGAAGATGGCGGAGCTGTTCGGCACCCATCCGCCCATGCCCACGCGCATCGCGCGGCTGAAAATGATGGGCTACGAGCAGTCGCAGCACGCGCTCGCCGGAGCGCCGGCTGCGCCCACCGCGCCTGCGGGTGCGTAGCGGCCACTCGTTCGCTGGGCGATGACCGCTGACGCCTCACCGCCGCACGCAGCGCAACTCGATCAGCTGATCCCGCCGGAACGACGCCGTGCCGTCGAACACGCGCTGCGCGGCGCGTTCGGCGATGCGCCCGTGTCCGACCTCGCGATCGTGACCGGCGGCGCATCGGGCGCGAAGATTTTTCGAGTGGAGGCTGCCGGCGGAGCGTGGCTGCTGCGCCTCGAGTCCAACGTGGGCGGGCTGCACGATCCGGTGCGGCAGTACGCCTGCATGGGCACCGCGGCGCAGGCGGGCGTCGCGCCGCGCGTGCTCTACGCCAGCCCGGACGATGGCGTGGCGATCACCGCCTTCGTGCGCAGCTCGCCGCTCACGGACGAAGAGCGCCGGGTGCGCCTCCCCGCGCTCGCGCGCGCGGTGGCGGCGCTGCATCGCACTCCGCTTTTCCCGCGATTCATGGAGCTCTTCGACGCCATGGACGTTTTGCTCGGGAACGTCGGCGCGAGCGGGGTGCTGCCCCCCGCCGCGCTGGAGCGGCTCATGCGCGGCCATCGCGCGATCGCCGCCGTGTATCCGCGCGGCGACGCGGAGCTCGTGTCCAGCCACAACGATCTCAATCCGACGAACGTGCTGTTCGAGGGCATGCGCCCCTGGCTCATCGATTGGGAAGCCGCCTTCGCGAACGACCGCTACTTCGACGTCGCCGCGCTGCTCAACTTCTTCGCAACCACGCCCGACGATGAGGAGACCGCGCTGCGCGCCTACTTCGCTGAGGCGCCCTCCGGCGTCGAGCGCGCACGCGCATTCCTCATGCGCCAGGTGAACCGGAGCTATTATGGGGCCATGATGCTCCAGCTCGCCGTGCTCGCGACGCCCGGGTTCAGACTCGCCGAATCGGATCTCGATACGCCAAGCTTCCGGGAGGCGCACGCCGCGATGCCGCCGCGCACGGGTGTGGATGGCCGGATCAGCTTCGCGTGTGTGTTCCTGCGCGACGCGATGCACGACATGGAGAGCGCGCGCTTCGCCCAGAGCATCGCGCTCGTGCGCGGGTAGCGGGCGAGCTCCGAACGCGATGAAGGCCGCCAGCCCCGCACCGGGACTGGCGGCCTTCCGTTATCGCGACGCCTCTACTTGTGCGCGAGGTGGAACTGCTCCGCCTCGGTGGATCCCGCGAGCGCCGCCGTGGCCGACTGTCCGCTGGTCACGGCCATGAGCACCTGGTCGAAGTAGCCGGTGCCCGCCTCGCGCTGGTGCTTGGTGGCCGTGTAGCCGTCGGCCTCGCGCGAGAATTCCTCGTTCTGCAGCTCGACGTACGCCGGCATTCCCTGCGTGCGGTAGCGGTGCGCGAGCTCGAAGCTGTAGTAGTTGATCATGTGCCAGCCCGCGAGCGTGATGAACTGGAACTTGTAGCCCATCGCCGCGAGCTCGCGCTGGAACTTCGCGATCGTCGTCGCGTCGAGGTTGCGCTGCCAGTTGAACGACGGCGAGCAGTTGTACGCGAGCATCTTGCCGGGAAAGCGCGCGTGGACGGTCTCCGCGAACACTTTCGCTTCGTTCAGATCGGGCGTGGACGTCTCGCACCAGAGCAGATCCGCGTACGGCGCGTATGCGAGCGCGCGCGCCGTGGCAGCCTCCATCCCGTTCCGTACCGTGAAGTACCCCTCGGTGGTGCGCTCGCCGGTGGTGAACGCACGGTCCGCCTCGTCGATGTCGCTCGTGATGAGCGTCGCGGCCAGCGCGTCGGTGCGCGCGATGATCAGCGTGGGGACGTCCAGCACGTCGGCCGCGAGACGGGCCGCGTTGAGCGTGCGGATGAACGACGCCGTGGGGATGAGCACCTTGCCGCCCATGTGCCCGCACTTCTTCTCGGCCGCCAGCTGATCCTCGAAGTGCACGCCGCTCGCGCCGGCGTCGATCATGTTCTTCATCAGCTCGAAGGCGTGGATCGGGCCGCCGAATCCCGCCTCGGCGTCGGCGACGATGGGGGCGAGCCATTCGCGCCCCGTCTTCCCCTCGCTCCACTCGATCTGGTCCGCCCGCACGAGCGCGTTGTTGAGACGACGCACGAGCGCCGGCACGCTGTTCGAGGGATAGATGCTCTGATCGGGATAGGTCTGCGCGGAGAGATTGCCATCCGCGGCGACCTGCCATCCGCTCAGATAGATGGCCTGTAGCCCGGCCTTGATCATCTGCACGGCCTGCGCGCCCGTAAGCGCTCCGAACGTATGAACGTATTCCTTACTGTGCAGCAGTCCCCACAGGCGATCCGCGCCACGGCGCGCGAGGGAATACTCGATTTTCACGGAGCCGCGCAGGCGCACCACGTCCTCGGCGGTGTACGTGCGCTCGATACCGGTCCATCGCGGGTCGGCCGCCCAATTGGCGTCCAGCGCACTCGCCTGCGCGGCGAAGTCGACGTTGCTCATCTCGAACTCCCTCTGGTTTCGCCGGACGGCGTCCGGGCGGCGTTGATGTGGGTTCGCGGTGGCGCGACGGCGTTCGGCCCGTTGCGCGGTGGAAGTCTAAGCCTGCCAGCGCCGTACGTCCCTACCCAGACGGACAGGCAGCGGAGCGTACGGCGCGATGCCGGGTAGCAGTCGATACGGAACATTCCAGTTCGCTTTACTTCCGGTCACCCTACGCAATATTGATTCTCACCCCAAACTCCGGGCTTTCTGATGATGGCTGACACGATTCTGATCATCGACGACGAGCCGCAGATTCGCCGCGTCGTGAAAAATGCGTTGTCGAACGAAGTCTCCTCGGTGCTCGAAGCGTCCGACGGCGCGCAGGGATTGGCGGTCGCCAACGCCGAGCGACCGACGCTGGTCGTGCTCGACCTCGGCCTCCCGGACATGGCGGGCATCGACGTGTGTCGTTCGCTGCGGTCGTGGTCCAGCGCGCCCATCGTCGTACTGTCCGCGCGCCACTCGGACCACGAAAAGGCATCGCTGCTCGACTCCGGCGCCGACGACTACATCACGAAGCCGTTCAGCAATCTCGAGTTCGCGGCGCGCATTCGCGCGAACCTCCGCCGCGCGCAGGCGTCGCAGATCGCCGCCTCCGTGCAGCCGATGACCATCGGCTCGCTGGTGGCGGACTTCACCGCGCGCGTGCTGCGCCGCGGATCCGACACGATCCATCTCACGCCGATCGAATGGGAGCTGATGCGCACCTTCGTCACGCAGGCGGGGCGCACGCTCACGCATCAGCAGATCTTCAACGCCGTATGGGGCCGCGCGTTCGGTGATCCGCAGCAGTATCTCCGCGTGCACGTCGCGAATCTCCGTCGCAAGATCGAGACGGATCCCGTGCGCCCGCAGCTCATCGTCACGGAGCCCGGTGTCGGCTATCGGTTCGAGCTGCCGCGCTGAATGACGGTCCGGCCAGAGCGACGATGGCCGTCAGCGCTGTTGTGGACGGCGATCTTCCTCTTCTCCACCTGGGTGATGGTAGGCGCGCAGGGGGAGATCACCGAGGCGCACGTCGCGTTGCTCTATCTCCTCGTCGTGCTGGGCGGAAGCTCCGGTGGCGGGCGCGCGGTGGGCTTCACGCTCGCCGTGCTCGCATTCATCTCGATCGACTACTATTTCCAGCCGCCGTATGGCCGATTCGAAATCTCGAAGCGCCCTGACTGGATGGTGCTCATCGCGTTCATGGCAACCGCCATGGTCGCCACGCAGCTCCTGGCGCGCGCCAACCGGAAAACGGATGAGGCGCGCCGCCGGGCCGAGGAGATCGACCGCCTGGCGGCGCTCGGCGCGGAGACGCTGAGCACGGGGAGCGCGGCCCAGGCGCTCACGGCAATCGCCACCGTCGTGCGCGACACGATCGGAACCGACACGTGCGAGATCTGGGTGCACGACGAAGACGCCGCGCCATCGCGGCTCGCGGCGCAGGCGGGCGCCGGGCTCATCCCGGAGCCGCCGCCAGCCGCCGATTCGGCCCACGCGGCGGATGAGCGCGTGAAGGTGGTGCCGCTCAGCGCGCACGCGCGCTCCGTGGGCACGCTCGTGCTCCGTCATCATGCGCCGGTCGTGCTCGACGATGGCGCGACCCGTTTCCTCTCCGCGCTCGCGTACTACGCGGCGCTCGGCATCGAGCGCGTGCGGCTCGTGGCGGAGGCGGAGCGCGCCGAGGCGCTGCGCGAGGCGGACCGGCTCAAGGATGCGCTGCTCGCGTCGGTGTCGCACGATCTGCGCACGCCGCTCACCACGATCAAGGCGCTCGCGCACGACATCGCCGGCGATGGCGATGAACGCGCGGCGACGATCGAGCAGCAGTCGGACCGCCTCAATCGCATGGTGGCGGACCTGCTCGACCTGTCGCGGCTGAACGCGGGCGAGCTCCCGGTGCGGGCAGAGCTCAACGCCGCGGAGGACGTGGTGGGCGCGGCGATTCAGCAGGTGTCGGCGGCGTTCGCGGGACGCGAGCTGCGTACGTCGATCGCGTGGACGGAGCCGGTGCTCGTGGGACGCTTCGACTTCGTGCACGCGCTGCGCATACTCGTGAATCTCCTCGAGAACGCGCACAAGTACTCACCGCGTGCGCAGCCCGTGGATATCGAGCTCGCGCGCGTCGGACCGATGATTCAGATCTCGGTTGCGGATCGCGGCCCGGGCATACCGGTGGCGGAGCGCGATCGCATTTTCGAGCCGTTTTACCGGCCGGCCCGAAGCACGCCCGATGCGGGAAGCGCTGGATTGGGGTTGTCGATCGCGCTCCGCCTGGCGATGGCGCAGGGGGGAACGTTGCGCTACGAGGATCGGGCCGGCGGGGGGAGCGTGTTCAGGCTGGCGCTGCCCGCGGTGGCGGACGCGACGATGGACGCGCTGGCGGAAACCTAGTTCTTGTGGCGGTAGATGATTCTGCCGCGGGTGAGGTCGTAGGGCGAGACCTCGATGCGCACGCGGTCGCCCGCCAGTACGCGAATTCGGAAGCGGCGCATGTTGCCGCCGAGGGTGGTGAGCACGTTGTGCTGCTCGTTCACGGCCACGCGGAAGGTTGCGTTGGGCAACACTTCCATGACCGTTCCTTCGAGCTCGATGGCGTCCTGCTTCGACATCGTGGAGTTCGCTAGCGCGCTTTGCGCTCTGCCCGCGCGCTACGCTGCCGCGCCGCGACGGCCTTCTTCTGGCGCGCTTCGCTCGGCTTCACGTAAAAGCGCTTCTTGCGCACATCCTTCAGCACGCCCGCGCGAATCACCTTGCGCTGGAACTGCTTGAGCGCCCAATCGAGCCGGTCGTTCTCGCCGATGATCACTTCAACCACGTGAAATCCTCATAAATAGGAGATTGGAGACAAGCCTGAATTCTAGTCGCCCAGCTACGCTACGGCAATGACGCGTCAACTGTTACGAAGATTACAGCGTCAGCGCGAGGAGCCGCCCCCGCGCCCGCCGGCATGTCCCGCGCCCCGGCCTCCGCGCCCGCCACCTTCGCGACCGCTCCGCGCGCTCTCGCCCGCGGGTGCGCGCGGCGGGTGCGGCCGGGGCGGCGGCGTGCTCCCACCGTTGCGCCGCTCGGCCTTGGCCTTGGCGCGTGCGCGATCTTCGGCCTTCCGGCTCCGAATGGCGGCGATGCGCTCGCCCAGCGGCACCTCGAAGCGCTCCGCCGGCCGCTGTTTGTAGTCGAAGTCCGGCAGCACCACGCGCGGCAGCCGCTTGCCCACGGCGCGTTCGATGGCGGCCAGGTCGCGCTCCTCCTCCGGCGCCACGAACGTGTACGCCTCGCCCGTGAGCTCGGCGCGCGCGGTGCGGCCCACGCGATGGATGTAGTCCTCCGGCACCGCCGGCACATCGAAGTTGATCACGTGTCCCAGCGCCTCCACGTCGATCCCGCGCGCCGCGATGTCCGTGGCCACGAGCACGCGATAGCGCCCCGACTTGAACCCCTCGAGCGCGTCCGTGCGCTGCGCCTGCGAGCGGTTGCCGTGAATGCGCGCCACCGAGATCCCCGCCTTCTGGCAGCTCTCGAACAGCCGGTTGGCGCGGTGCTTCGTGCGCGTGAAGACGATCGCGTTACCGATCGCGTTGCGCTCGAGCAGCGCGCGCAACAGCGCGGGCTTGGCCTCCTGCGCCACCGGATACACCGCCTGCGTGATGCCGATGGCCGGCTGCGACCGCCGCTCGAGATTGATCGTGGCCGGCGCGTGCAGCATCTCCTTCGTGAGCGTGACGATGGGCGCCGGCATGGTCGCGGAGAAAAACAACGTCTGTCGCTTGCCCGGAAGGTGCTTGAGCACGCGCCGGATGTCCGGGAGGAATCCCATGTCGAGCATGCGGTCGGCCTCGTCGAGCACGAGCACCTCGAGCTTGTCGAGCTTCGCGTACGGATGCCGGAAGTGGTCGAGCAGCCGCCCGGGCGTCGCGATGAGGATGTCGACGCCGCTGCGGAACGCGTGCTCCTGCGGCCCCAGGCCCACGCCGCCGAACACCGCGGCGCCCGAGAGCGGCGTGTGCACCGCGAGCTCGCGCAGATGCTGCTCGATCTGCGCGGCGAGCTCGCGCGTGGGCGTGAGCACGAGCGCGCGCGTGACGCCGCGCGATTTGCTCATGATGCGCTGCATGATCGGAAGCAGGAACGCCGCGGTCTTGCCGCTCCCCGTCATCGCGCACGCGAGCACGTCGCGCCCCTCGAGCGCGGGGGGAATGGCGTCCTGCTGGATCGGAGTGGGACGGGAGAAGCCGAGCTCCTTGATGGCGCGCAACAGCGCGGCATCGAGATTCAATGCGGTAAAGGACATCCGCGAACCTTAACGGGCACGTGCGCCTCATGACAGGTGCGAGCTCGATCGCGCATGCTGACATCGCGCGCCCATTCGACTATCGTTGACTGACGTCTCCGGAGCCATCGATGAAGCCTGCCACGCGTCTCACACTGTTCGCCGCCATCGTCCTCGCGGCGATTCTTCTCTGGTCCACGCTCGACGCGCAGAAGTCCGCGTGCACGGTGTGCGTGGCCTACAAGGGCGGGCGGAACTGCGCGCACGCCACCGCGGCATCGCCCAAGGAAGCGCAGCGGTCGGCGCAGACGACGGCGTGCGGGCCGCTCGCGCGCGGCATGGATCAATCGATCGAGTGCGACAACATCCCGCCGGTGGAAGTGCACTGCGACAAGTAGCGCCGTGCACTTCCGCGGGCACGACTAGCGGTACTTGAGCGTCCCCTCGTACGCGCGCTCGGGCGGACCGATGTAGATCTGGCGCGGCCGCGCGATCTTCTGCTCCTTGTCGAGCAGCATCTCTTCCCACTGCGCGAGCCACCCCGCCGTACGCGCGATCGCGAACAGCACCGTGAAGAAATCCATCGGGAACTTCATCGACCGGTAGATCATCCCGGTGTAGAAATCCACGTTCGGGTAGAGCTTGCGCGAGATGAAGTAGTCGTCGGAGAGGGCGATGCGCTCGAGCTCGAGCGCGATCTCGAGGTCCTTGTCCACCCCGACCTCCTTGAACACTTCATCCGCCAGCGCCTTCACGATGCGGGCGCGCGGATCGTAGCTCTTGTACACGCGGTGCCCGAAGCCCATGAGGCGGCTGCTCCCCTTCCCGCTCTTCACCTCCTCGATGAACGCCGGCACGTTCTTCACGTTGCCGATGTCCTGGATCATGCGCAGCACCGCCTCG
>Ga0207707_10005688_pt1 | contig 10908 bp, 11 predicted proteins | sample KBSC83BmetaG_FD_184336 | JGI IMG/M metagenome (GOLD analysis project Ga0207707, IMG submission 184336) | Corn rhizosphere microbial communities from Kellogg Biological Station, Michigan, USA - KBS C8-3B metaG (SPAdes) (version 2) | ecosystem: Host-associated > Plants > Roots > Rhizosphere ... | reverse complement strand
GAGCGAGCGTCGCAGATATTTCCGCATTCGACCAGTCATTGCTGCGGCGACCTCGAGGCGGACAACTTCGCCAAATCGCCGCTGTCGCAGATTGTCCTCCATCTCCTGCAGAAGGTCATGAGCTTCTTCCTCACGCAGCTCGATATCGGCGTCGCGTGTAATTCGAAACGCGTGACAGTCGGCCGGCTCGGCTTCGGGCACGAGCGTCTTGATATGTGCAGCGATCAGGTCCTCGACGAGGACAAAACGGCCGTGTTTGTCGACCGGGATGAGCCTGTCGACAAATTGCGGAATTTTTATCCTGATGAAAAGCTCGTCGCCCGATATCCGATGAGCACGCCGAACGCGCTTAAACAGATGTGGCCGAACGATCAGCCCAAGATTAAGGCTGCCACCCGAAATGTACGGAAAAGGATGCGACGGATCGACCGCCTGAGGCGTCAGCACCGGATAGATCTGCTCGCTGAAATATCTTGCCAGCCTGTCGCGCTCTTGGGACGGAAGCGATTCGTAACGGACGATGCTGATGCCTTTTTCCTCAAGCGCCGGCAGGATGTCATTTTTCAGACAGGCCATTTGCTCGGCCGCAAGCTCGGTGACGCTGAGCCTGATCTCCTTCAACAGCTTTGTCCGTGAGATTAGATCGTTCGGTTCGACCGAGTCGCTGAAATTTTCCTTGAGCGCCGAGACCCTGATCATGAAAAACTCATCGAGCAGCATCGAGAAGATGGAAATAAACTTTAGCCTTTCCAGCAGCGGAAGATGTTGGTCCTGAGCTTCTTCAAGAACGCGGCGATTGAATTCGATCAGACTCAGATCGCGGTTTATTAACAGGTCGTGTTCGAGGTGAACGGTCTGCTTGTCGTCGGCGTAAGGATACACCCATGTTCCGACCGTTGATCTTTGGGTTGATGGGCTTGACATAATATTTTTCGGTCCTAAAAAACAAAGTTATTGCTCTCGCTGGCGGAGATAGCGATCGCTTCCAACTCCTGCAAAACGTGTTCCATTCACGTCGGGGTTAGGTTAAGTTTTGTTGATACAGTGGCTTACAACAAAAAACGCCGCGATTTTTTGACGATCGCGGCGTTGGTAAAACTGTATTGGATGCGTACAGACTACAGACGGGGGGAATTGCTTTTCTTCAATCGTCGGTGCTTGCGACTTTGGCAAGCGTTTCGCGAAGCTTTTGGGCTGATGTTGTTACCGGTTCGAGCTCCAAATCCTCGACATTTCCGTACACCTTTTTGCCGAAAACACCATTCCATGGTGGGATAACGATAGTCGCGTTGCCGAACGCCTTTGCCTGACAGGCGAGACGCAGAAACGGCTTTTCATCATCGGGCTGGTTGTAGCCAAATACCTTCATGCGATGCCGCTCGCGGCGGGCGACCTCGGAGAGCTTTTCCTGGCCCGCCAGCACGCCTATCCAGCACGTGCCGCAGCTCGCCGAACGGCATTCGACAGGCACGACACCTTCCCAGCAGCGTTCGTCGCGAGCCCGCCAGTTCTGCGACTGGTTTCGGGCCGAGGCCGAGGCTATCTCTTCGTCGTTAATGATCTTGAATTTTCCTGAACCGTCCTTGTCGATCCATCCGATCGAGTATCGCTTGTCGACCGTTCGCAAAAAGCCGAGTAGCCCTTGCGAATCGTCCTTTTTCCGTTCGGCGACGATCTGGTCGGCCGACTTTGCCATCGAACCGGACGGCTTCTCGACCTCGCCGGCCGCGGCCTTAAATTTTTCGAGGCCGACTTGGTTTAAGGTCATGAACCCGACCGACGTAATTCCAAGCACCAGCGAGACATCTACCTTCAACTTTTCGGCGATATTTTCGGTAACCTGTCTTATCTCGTCCGCCAGCGGAAGGTCCTGGCCGGCGAAAATTGCGGCCTCGGCCTCCATAGCGGCTTTTACGACCTTCCAAAACCGATGCCCATATAAAAACCGATGCGACGTATCGACCTGCTCGCCGAGGTCATAGTCGCCCAGCAGCCCAAGCGAACGCCGCAGATCGGACTCATCTTGCTGTTTTTGCAGAAAGCGCCGAAATTCGAGCGGATAAAACCGAAACCAGATCTGCGTCGCATTTCGGTCGACTTCGTGGATATCGCTTTTGATCGAATCCACCGCCGAAAGCCACTCTGACTCGGAAAACCTAGTTAGATAAGATTGAAGATCACCTGTTGACATAAACAAACGGACAAATTTACCAAACTCGCAACTTTAACAAAAATCCGAAGGGAAGCCTAACCGGAACGTGCTCCGAGTTCGGCTTTCGCGGCTCACACACGCGGAGCATGCGGGTTTGGCGGTTCACGGTCTGTTATTGCTTTTTGGGACAGACGCCGGTCATACGGACCGCTGTTTTGGTCATACGGTTGGTGAAGCTGGGGAAGGCGTGGTGAACACCGTCCAGGCTTGACAAGAAAGCGGGATATTCATAATATCTAAAGTTTCGGACTTAAACGGTCTGGGTATCTGTGTAGTTCTATATTGAATTACCGGGCGGATTTTTGAGAATCGAGGACAGGAATTGTAGCGTAAGCGGCTTTGATCTTCTCAAAGTCTGGGATGTCATCGGCTGAACAGCCCCACCCGCTACGGCGGGTGGTACCGACCTTTCCACGCTACAGCAAAGTGCCGATTCTTAGGGTCTAAACTTTTACAAACAGCAAATAAGCACGCGAAAGCTGCTTGAGCTAACTGCCGAACAGAGTTTCGGCAAGAGTCAGGTAAGACGTTAGTTTTGCCTTGAAATTGTAACGCCGCCATCTTTGCGGCAGTTTCGCCAGCGTCTCGCTGGTGAGTGAGGGCGGGACGCCCTCACGACAGCCGGCTGGAAGCCGGCGGTACAAGTTTATATGCCGACTATAAATCAATTAGTTCGCAAGGGACGGCAGCGGGTCAAATATAAGACCGCCAGCCCGGCCCTGCAGTCAAACCCGCAGAAACGCGGCGTTTGCACGCGTGTTTATACCTCGACGCCGAAGAAGCCGAATTCGGCCCTGCGTAAGGTCGCCCGCGTCCGCCTGACCAACCAAATAGAGGTCACGACCTATATTCCGGGCATCGGCCACAACCTGCAGGAGCACTCGATCGTTCTTATCCGCGGCGGCCGTGTAAAGGACCTGCCGGGTGTTCGATATCACGTTATCCGCGGAACGCTGGACGCTTCGGGCGTCGCGAACCGCAACCAGGCCCGTTCTAAATACGGGGCTAAGCGTCCGAAAGGAGCTAAATAAGTATGCCGAGACGTAGAGTTGCAGCCAAGAGAGAGATCCTGCCGGACCCGATCTATAACAGCGTCGCCGTTACAAAATTCATTAACGGAATGATGTGGCAAGGTAAAAAGTCCGTCGCTGAAAAGATCTTTTACAGCGCGATGGATAAATTGGCCCAAAAGACTGGCGATGAGCCGCTGAAGGCGTTCAAACGGGCTCTTGACACGGTTTCTCCGGCGCTCGAAGTCAAATCGCGGCGTATCGGCGGAGCGACCTATCAGGTGCCGTTAGAGGTAACCCGCGACCGTCGCAACACGCTGGCCATTCGCTGGATAGTCTCAAATGCCCGTGGCCGCAGCGAAAAAACAATGGAAGACCGGCTCGTAGGCGAGCTGCTCGATTCGATAAACGGCCGCGGCGGTGCGGTCAAGAAGAAAGAAGACGTTCACCGCATGGCCGAGGCAAACAAAGCCTTTGCGCATTACAGGTTTTAAGGCATTGGTAATTGTTAATTGGCCATTGTCAATTGGTAGACGGATAACCAATTAGCAATTTGCCAACTGACAATGAACAATTGAAGAAATGGCTCAGATCAGCTTAGACAACTTTAGAAACATCGGGATCATGGCCCACATTGACGCGGGCAAGACCACGACTACCGAGCGCGTGCTCTTTTACACCGGTGTTTCGCACAAGATCGGCGAGGTCCACGAAGGGACCGCGACGATGGACTGGATGGAACAGGAACAGGAGCGCGGAATTACCATCACATCCGCTGCGACGACCTGTTTCTGGACGCGCAATGGTGTCGAACATCGTATCAATATCATTGATACACCGGGTCACGTGGATTTCACGATGGAAGTTGAACGGTCACTTCGCGTATTAGACGGCGCAGTGGCCGTTTTTGATGGTGTCGCAGGCGTTGAGCCGCAATCTGAGACCGTCTGGCGTCAGGCCGATAAATACGGCGTTCCGAGAATTTGTTTCATTAATAAACTGGATCGGGCAGGCGCATCTTTTGAAAGAAGCTTCAACTCGATACTGACTCGTCTTGGGGCCGATGCTGTTGCTTTGCAGATCCCGATCGGCGAGGAAGACCGGCTTCGCGGCGTTGTCGATCTGATCGCAATGAAGGGCCTTATCTGGAAGGATGAGACCAAGGGCTCGCAGTACGATGTCGTCGATATTCCGGCCGATCTCGTCGACTCAGCCAAACAGTGGCGTGAAAAGCTCGTTGAGGCAGTTTCGAGCATCGATGACGACCTGATGCACAAGTATCTCGAGGGCGAAGAGATCTCAGAGGATGAGATTCGCGCGGCGTTGAGAAAAGGCACCATTGCTCTAAAAATAGTCCCGGTTGTCACAGGCTCGGCGTTTAAGAACAAAGGCGTTCAGACGCTTCTCGATGCCGTCGTTGACTACCTGCCAAGCCCGCTCGATATCCCCGCAGTTGACGGCGTAAACCCAAAAACAGACGAAACCGAAACAAGAGCCGCCGATCCGAAAGCACCGTTTTCAGGGCTGGTCTTTAAGCTGATGGCCGATAAGCATTTAGGCCAGCTTGCATTCGTCCGCATCTACTCCGGAACCGTAAAATCGGGCTCGTACGTCTACAACACTATAAAGAATTCCAAAGAGCGCGTCGGCCGTCTGATGATGATGCACGCCAATAAGCGTGAAGACGTCGAAACGGCTACGGCCGGCGAGATCGTCGCGATCGGCGGTATGAAGAGCATGACCACTGGCGATACCATCTCAGACGAAACGAAACAGATCGTTCTTGAATCGATGGAGTTTCCCGATCCGGTCGTGCGCGTTGCGGTCGAGCCCAAAACGCGTGCAGACCAGGACAAAATGGGCATTGCGCTCAATCGTCTTGCTCAGGAAGACCCGTCGTTTCAGGTTTCGACCGACCACGACACGGGCCAAACGATCATCGCCGGCATGGGCGAGCTTCACCTCGAGATCATCGTGGACCGCATGAAACGCGAATTTAGCGTTGAAGCGAACGTCGGTAAGCCGCAGGTCGCGTATCGAGAGACGATCACCACATCTGCACCGGGAAAAGAGATATTTAAGAAACAGTCCGGCGGTCGCGGGCAATTTGGCCACGTCGAGCTGGAGATCGAACCGGCCCCAGGCGAAGGTTACGTTTTCGAGGACAAGATCACGGGTGGCGCCATCCCGAGGCAGTTTATCAAGCCTGTGTCTGAAGGCATCCGGGACGCAATGCACCGCGGTATCCTGGCCGGCTACGAGCTGGTCGATATCAAGGCAAAGCTTCTCTTCGGGTCATACCACGAGGTCGACTCAGACGAGCGTTCGTTCCATATTGCGGGTTCGCTGGCGTTTCAGGATGCGGTGAAAAAGGCAAAACCGGTCCTGCTCGAGCCGATCATGCGTGTCGAGGTAGTAACTCCCGAGGAATACATGGGTTCGGTCAACGGCGACCTTAACCGTCGCCGCGGACAGATCGAAAAGATGGAGCCGCGTCCGGGTAATGTCTCGGTGGTAACGGCTTTTGTCCCGCTGTCGGAGATGTTTGGCTACACAACGGACCTTCGCTCGGCGACACAAGGACGCGCCACTTCGTCGATGCACTTTGAGCGATATGCCGAGGCCCCGCGAAACGTTGCCGAGGAGATCATTGCAAAGGTAAAGGGAGCAAGTTCTTAGAGTTCGGAGTTCCGCCTTTAGGCGGCATCCGTGAAAAAGAAGCCAGCTGGAGCTGGAACTCAAAACGAGAGGAGAATAGATGAGCAAAGAGAAATTTGATCGGTCAAAGCCGCATGTGAACATCGGGACGATCGGGCACGTCGATCATGGCAAGACGACATTGACGGCAGCCATAACTAAGGTTCTGGCCAAGCACAATCCAAAGATCCAGGTGCGTGCCTTTGATTCGATCGACAATGCCCCCGAAGAGAAAGCGAGAGGCATCACGATCGCCACTGCCCACGTCGAGTACGAAACGGCGAATCGGCACTATGCCCACGTAGACTGCCCAGGGCACGCAGACTACGTCAAGAACATGATCACCGGAGCAGCCCAGATGGACGGGGCGATCCTAGTCGTGGCTGCAACGGACGGCCCGATGCCGCAGACCCGAGAGCATATCCTGCTTGCCAGACAGGTTGGTGTTCCGGCCATGGTCGTGTTCATGAACAAGGTCGATGCGGTTGACGATGCCGAACTTCTAGAGCTTGTCGAGATGGAGGTCAGAGAATTGCTCTCCTCATACGAGTTCCCTGGGGACGACATTCCCGTCATTCAGGGGTCTGCTCTGAAAGCTTTAGAAGGCGATGCCGCCTGGGAGCCGAAGATCGATGAGCTGATGGCTGCAGTGGATTCCTATATCCCGACACCGACCCGAGAGATGGACAAGCCGTTCCTGATGCCGGTCGAGGATATCTTTACCATTCAGGGTAGAGGAACCGTAGCAACAGGCAGGATCGAGAGAGGGCAGATCAAGGTCAATGAGACGGTCGAGATAGTCGGTATCAAAGATACAAAGAACACTGTCGTGACGGGCGTCGAGATGTTCAAGAAGCTGCTTGATTCGGGAATGGCCGGTGACAACGTCGGATTATTGCTCAGAGGCGTTGAAAGAAAAGAGATCGAGAGAGGACAGGTCATTGCCAAGCCGGGATCGATCACACCTCATACGAAGTTCAAGGCCGAGGCCTATGTTCTGACAAAGGAAGAAGGAGGCCGACATACGCCCTTCTTTACAGGCTACCGTCCACAGTTCTATTTCAGAACAACGGATGTGACGGGAGTGGCAAAGCTTCCCGAAGGCGTCGAGATGGTCATGCCCGGTGACAACATCCAGATGGAGATCGAATTGATCGCTCCCATCGCCATGGAAAAGGGATTGAGATTCGCCATCCGTGAAGGCGGCAGAACAGTCGGTGCCGGTACAGTTTCTGAGATCGTTGAGTAGGAAATATGTTGAACGAAAAGATTCGCATCAAGCTTAAGGCCTACGATCACCGCGTCCTCGATCAGTCGACGCAGGAAATCGTCGACACGGCAAAACGCACAGGCGCAAGGATCGCGGGTCCGATACCGCTTCCGACGATCAAGAATAAGTGGACGGTGCTCCGTTCACCGCACGTCGATAAGAAATCGCGTGAACAGTTTGAGATCCGTACGCACAAGAGGTTGATGGACATTCTCGATCCGACGGCTGAAACGGTCGACGCGTTGATGAGACTTGATCTGCCGGCTGGTGTTGATGTAGAGATCAAGGCATTTGGAAAGAGCTAAGTTTAGAGTTCCAGCTTTAGCTGGCCTCGGACGGAAAAAGAGTTACTTCGTTGTTAGCGAAGCCAGCTAGAGCTGGAACTCTGAATTAAGAATATGATCAGCGGAATCATTGGAAGAAAAGTCGGAATGACGCAGATATTTGCCGAGGACGGCACGGTAACGCCCGTGACGGTCATCAAGGCCGGTCCGTGCGTTGTGGTCCAGACTAAAAGCGCTGAGGGGCGTGACGGTTATAACGCTGTCCAGCTCGGACTTGTCGAAGAGAAGCCGGTCCGACTAAAAAATGTATCGAAACCGCTTCGAGGACATTTCGAGAAAACGGGCGGAGGCGTTCCTCCGACGCGAGTTTTGAAGGAGATCAGGCTGACCGCTGAGCCGGAGGCGGCCGTCGGCGATCAGATAAAGGTCGATCTGTTCACGGACGGCGACAAGGTCGAAGTGGTTGGTCGCTCGAAAGGACGTGGATTCGCCGGTACGATCAAACGTCACAACTTTAATCGCGGTCCTGAGTCGCACGGTTCGATGAGCGTACGTGCACCAGGCTCGATCGGCCAATCGGCATACCCGTCACGCGTGATCAAGGGTACTCGCTCGAGCGGCCATATGGGCGACGATCGGGTGACCATCAAAGGTCTGACAGTTGCTAAGGTTGACGCTGAAAACAATCTGTTAATGGTCCGCGGCGCAGTGCCCGGAGCGAATGGAAGTTTGGTGGTCGTGAAAAAGAGTTAATTGTTAATTGTCCACTAGCGAATTGTAAATTGGTGCCCAATTAACGATCCTCCAATTCACAATTAACAATTTCGGAGATGGAAATGTTATGCCTACCGTAAAGGTTCGCAATTTGAAGAATAAGGAAGTCGGCGAGGTTTCGCTGTCCGATGCGGTGTTTGGCGTCGATCTGAACGAGTCGCTCATCCACGCGGCGGTGATGAATTATCGTGCGAACGGACGAAGCGGAAACTCTGCAACAAAAACGCGAGGAAACGTATCCGGTTCCGGCCGAAAGCTTTGGAAGCAGAAGGGAACGGGACGCGCACGTATAGCATCGCTCCGCTCACCGCTATGGAAAGGTGGCGGCAACGTTCACGGACCGCAGCCGCGCGATTGGTCATATCAGATGCCGAAGAAGATGAGGCGCGGCGCGCTGCGTTCGGCATTATCGGAACGCCTTCGTGAAGGGAATTTGATCATCATTGATGAATTCGGCCTCGCATCGCCGAAGACAAAGGATTTCCTCGGTGTGATCGGGACACTTGGTTTGATCGAGAATAAAAAACGGGCAAAGACGCTGATCGTTGATTCGCTCGATAACGCGAACCTTGTACTTTCGTCCAGAAATGTTCAAAAGACGAAGGTCACGAACAGTTTCGGGCTGAATATTTACGATCTCGTTTATCACGAGAAGCTTATTATTTCGAAAGCGGCAGTGGAGGAATTAAATAGCCTCCTCGATCCTGGAAAAGAAAAGGGCGAGACCGAGCCGGTCGTTGAAGAAAAGCCGAGGGCAAAGCGCGCGGCAAAGCCGAAAGCTGAGACTGCCGCAACGGAGGAAGCTCCAGCGCCGAAGAAACGGACGAAAAAGGAAGCTCCGGCCGAGGAGGTAACCCCGAATGAGTAAGTTATCAACCTGGGACATTTTGAGATCGCCGGTCGTCACCGAAAAGAGCGTGATCCTTAAGGAAGATTCGACAGACGAGGACAGTGGCCGTAAACAGGGACAAATATTAACGTTTCGAGTCGACCGCAAAGCTTCAAAGCCTGAGATCAAAAGCGCTGTGGAGGAGATCTTTAATGTTAAGGTCGCAGCCGTTCGCACCGTTCAATACGAAGGCAAGCTGAAAAAACGCGGACGCCAGGAAGGTCGTCGTGCGAGCTTCAAAAAAGCTTACGTAACCCTGAAAAAGGGGGAGCCGATGGTCGATTACGGAGAAGCGATCTAACAGTGGACAGTGGACAGTGAGCAGCGGAGAGTAAAACCACTGACAACTGGCCACCGACCACCGACCACTGAATTATGGGAATCAAGAAATTAAAACCGACATCGCCGGCGAGAAGGTACCAGACCTATCTTACTCGTGATGATCTGACCTCGAATGCAGAACCCGAAAAATCTCTGCTCGTGGCCAAGACGAGAATTTCAGGCAGGAACAGCGACGGTCGGATCACAATTCGGCGTCGCGGCGGCGGCCATAAGCGGTTTTATCGCATTATCGATTTCAAGCGCGATAAGGCCGGCGTGCCTGCAAAGGTCACGCAGATCGAATACGACCCAAACCGCTCAGCTCACATCGCCCTCATCACGTATCTCGATGGTGAAAAGCGTTATATTATCGCTCCGGTCGGTCTGAAAGTCGGAACGAGCATATTGAGCGGCGAGGAGGCCGATATTCTGCCGGGAAACGCCTTGCCGATCAGGAACATTCCGCTTGGAACTGAGGTTCACAACGTCGAGCTGCGGCCCGGAAAAGGTGGTCAGTTGGTCCGATCTGCTGGCGGATTTGCACAGATCGTCGCGAAAGAAGGCGATTACGCGCAGCTTCGCATGCCATCGGGCGAAGTTCGACGCGTCCCCGTTGTTTGTTATGCGACAGTCGGTCAGGTCGGCAATACGGAGCACGAAAATGTTTCGCTTGGTAAGGCCGGTCGAAATCGCTGGATGGGCAAACGGCCAAAAGTTCGCGGCGTCGCGATGAACCCCGTCGATCACCCGCATGGTGGTGGTGAGGGCAAGACATCAGGCGGTCGTCATCCCGTAACTCCTTGGGGACAGCCCACACGAGGCTATAAGACGCGCCGCAACAAGCGGACGCAGAATATGATCGTTCGTGATAGGAGGCGGAAATAGGTTTGGAGTTCCAGCTTTAGCTGGCCTCTGTAAATGCCGCCTAAAGGCGGAACTCAAAACGGTAAATATATGCCACGTTCAGTAAAAAAGGGACCGTACATTGACCTTAGTATCTCGCGAACTCTTAAAAAGATACGTGAGGGCGGAGCGAAGCCGCCTGCGATCCGAACCTGGTCCAGGCGCTCGACGATATCGCCGGAGATGGTCGGCATGACATTTGGCGTTCACAATGGCAAACGGCATATTCCCGTTTTTGTGACGGAGAACATGGTCGGGCACAAGCTTGGTGAATTTTCACCGACGCGGGTTTTCAAAGGTCACCCGGGAACAAAGGCGGAGAAGGCGGCAAAGAGGAAATAAGTTTCACGTTACAAGTTTCAGGTTTCAAATTAGAACCTGAAACCTGAGACCTGAGACCTGAAACCAAAGAAATGGAAGCGATAGCAAAAACAAAATATCTCAAGGGAAGCCCGCGAAAAGCGCGTCTGGTCATCGATCTGATCCGCGGACGAAATGTCTCGCAGGCATTGGCGATCTTGAGATTTACGGACAAGCGAGCCGCCGAT
>Ga0207707_10005685_pt1 | contig 10913 bp, 5 predicted proteins | sample KBSC83BmetaG_FD_184336 | JGI IMG/M metagenome (GOLD analysis project Ga0207707, IMG submission 184336) | Corn rhizosphere microbial communities from Kellogg Biological Station, Michigan, USA - KBS C8-3B metaG (SPAdes) (version 2) | ecosystem: Host-associated > Plants > Roots > Rhizosphere ... | reverse complement strand
GACCAACCACCACTGCGGGCGCGATTGCACGGCCAGCTCGTCGCCGGCCGATTCCAACTACATCGAGACAGGCTTCGCGGCCGGGACGCTCGCCGATGAGAAAAAGTGCGCGGGGCTCTACGTCGATCAGCTGCAATCGATTCAGAATGTGACGGACAGGGTGCGGGGGGCGATAACCGGCTCCACGCCTGCCGAGCAAACCGCACAGCGAAACGCGGTGATTACGCAGATTCAGGACGAGTGCAAGCAGCAGACGCAGCTCAATTGCCAGGTGGTGACGCTTTACCAGGGCGGGATCTACTCGCTGTATCGGTATCGTCGCTTCAACGACATCCGGCTGGTGATGGCACCCGAAGGCGACATCGCTTTCTTCGGCGGCGATCCGGACAACTTCACGTATCCGCGATATGACCTGGACCTGACGCTGCTCCGCGTCTATGAGAACGGGCAGCCGTACTCTCCGACCGATTACCTGAAATGGAGTCAGGCGGGTGCGGGCGAGAACGAGCTGGTTTTCGTGGTGGGCAATCCGGGATCAACTGGACGTCTCAATACGCTTTCGCAAATGGCATTTCTGCGCGACGTCGGCTATCCCGCATCGCTGGCTGCCTACAAGCGCTCGTTGGCGATCTACGATCAGCTCGCGCGCACCGATACATCCGCTGCTCGCCGCTACCAGAACGACGTATTCGGAATCGCCAATTCACAAAAGGCGGTGACGGGATATCGCGCCGGTCTTCTAGACACGCTTAGCATGGCCAAGAAGGCGGCTTTCGAGCGTGAGTTCAGAGCGAGGATCGCCGCGGATCCCAAGCTTCAGGCACAGTACGGCGGAACGTGGGACGCGATCGCGGCGGCGCAGCGCGAGCTCGCGACGTTCAATCCGCAGCTCAGGTACTACGGCTTCGGGGGCGGATCCAACCTGCTCCAGCTCGCCGCCGGCCTCGTTCGCGTTGCGTCCGAGAGCGGGAAGCCGGACGCCGAGCGGCTCGCTCAGTATCGCGGCGCGGGGCTGACGAACATCAGGAATTCCATCTCCGGCCCGGTTCCGATCGACACGGCGTTCGAGCGTCTGGCGATCGCAGCCCAGTTGCGCGCGGCACAGGGTGAGCTTCCAGCGAACGATCCATTCCTCGCGGCCGCGCTGGCCGGGAAAACTCCCGACGCGAGAGCCGCCGAGCTCGTCCGCGGCACCAAAATCGGCGACCAGTCATTTCGCCAGAGTCTCATTCAGGGCGGAGCGGCAGCCATTGCTTCGTCAACGGATCCAATGATCGTCTTTGCCCGCGCAGTCGATCCACTGAGCCGCGCGCAGCTGGCGCGAGCGAACGCGCTCAACGCGACGATCGCCACGAACAGCGAGAAGATCGGCCAGGCGCTTTTCGCCGCCTACGGAACGGCGCTGCCGCCCGACGCCACGTTCACGCTCCGCATCAGCGACGGCGTGGTAAAGGGATTCCCGAGCAACGGCACGATCGCGCCCTACAAGACGACGTTCTACGGACTGTACGAGCGGTCGGCCGCGTTCGACGACAAGGATCCCTTCAAGCTTCCGAAGCGGTGGGTCGATCGAAAGGGGAACCTCGATCTGTCCACCCCGTACGATTTCGTGTCGACGAACGACATCATCGGCGGAAATTCGGGCAGCCCGGTGATCAACAAAAACGCCGAGGTGGTGGGACTCGTGTTCGATTCGAACATCGAGGGGGTGTCGAACCGGTTCATCTTCTCGACCGATGTCGGGCGAACCGTTAGCGTGCATTCGCGGGGGATTACGGAGGCGCTGCGGAAGATGTACGACGGGAAGAGGATCGCGGACGAGCTGCAGGGGCAATAGCATCTCGTTTGGTTCTGGCTTGTTGAACTGCAAAGAACGCGAGGCGAGAAGTCAGAGGCGTAGATATCTGATCTTGGACAACTTCTCTAAGACCGTTCTCGGTCGCGTGAGGACACGTGCAATTCTGTACCTTCACGCCAGTGAGGCCGGTCTTAGCGCAGTTGTCTGGGATCTACTATCAATGCCTCTAACTTCTCGCCTCGCGTTCTTTATTGTTGTTTCTAGCCTGGCCCGCAAACCCTCCTCGTCGCTTCGTACACCAGCCTCACCCCGAAGTGCAGCGACTCGAGCGGCACCCTCTCGTCCGCCCCGTGCATCCGCTTTTCGTCGTCCTCGCCCATCGGAAAGGGCAGCACCCCGTACGCCTGCACTCCCAGGCGACGCAGGCGCGCGCTGTCGGTGACGCCGGTGCTCAGGTACGGAACCACAGCGATCGTCGGGTCCAGCTCGTGAGTCGCATCGACAATCGCTGAGAACATCGCGGAGGTCGGATCGGACGGCGGTGCATCCTCTCCGCGCGCGCTGAGCTCGATTGTCACGCCTGGTTCTGAGACGATCGCGCGGAGGCGGTTGATCACCTTGTCGATCGAGTGGCCGGGAAGCGTGCGCACGTTGAGCACTGCCTGCGCGGTCGCGGGAATGACGTTGAACTGCTTGCCGCCCGTCACCACTGTCGGAGAGATGCCGTTGCGCAGCACCGCATTGAAGACAGCGGTACGCGAGAGCACGGTTGCACCTGCTTCGATTCTCTTTGGATCGCTCGACACGAGATCGATCATCGCAGCCTTCTCCACGGGATCGGGCCAGATCTCGGCGAGCTTGCCAAAGAATCGTCCGGTGATCTCGGTCAGCATCACAGGTTCCCTGTACATCGACAAGCTCTCGAGCGCGCGAGCGAGACGAAAGACGGCGTTGTCTGCCAGTGGGATCGCCGCGTGACCCGCTGATCCAGTCGCTGTCACGGTCACGACGTGCGAGACTTTTTCAGCGCTCTGCACGGCGAGGTAAGTCCGGCCTCCGCGAATGATGCGCGTGCGGCCGCCTTCGTTCAGCGCAAATTCCGCGTCCAGGAGCTCGGGGTGGTGCTCCACCAGCCAGGCCATTCCCCACTCGCCGCCGGCCTCTTCGTCCGAAGTGGCGACGAACACCACGTCGCGATCCAGCTTCGTTGCCGGCTCGCGCTTGAGCATCAACATCGTCATCAGGTTCGCCGCCAGCATCCCCTTGTCATCGATCGCGCCGCGGCCATACAGGTATCCATCGTGGACCTCGCCGCCAAAGGGATCGTGCGTCCACTTCTCTCTCTCGACGCCAACGACATCCATGTGCGCGAGCAGTATCAGCGGACGCTTTGCACCGCTCCCCCGAATTCGTCCGATCAGTTGTGCGCGGTTGTCGCCTACCTCGAGAAGATTGGTCTCGACACCTTCGCTGCGGAGCGCGCCTTCCAGATAACGCGCGAGCGGCAGCTCGTTGCCCGGCGGATTCGTCGTATCGAACTGGATGATCGCCTGGAGTCGGGAAACTGTTTCTGACTCGATGGCGCTCCAGTCAGGCAAGCAGCGCCTCGACCTTGCGGATGAGCGGGCTGAACGAAAGAGCGCTGTGCTGGCTGCCTCCTTCGACGTTCCTTGCGCTCATCTCTCGCGCCGTGGACACGCTCGCCGCAATCTCCTCAGCGGTGTTGCGCTGACCGGATGAAAACAGCTCTCCGACCATCCACGGTCCGGCGCTCGGATTTCTGAACCAGTCGCTGTCGAATCGCGCCGTCAGCTCTTCGTTCAGCACCGACTGGAGCTGCCAGGCCCGCAGATATCGGGAGGAATAGAATCGCGGATCGACATCCACGAATGCGTCGGCGCGGTCGTATTCGAATCCGGTAGCGTTCGTGAGGAGCGACACGTACAGATCCGGCAGCTCCTCCCAGGCGACCTCTCCGCTGTACAGCGTCCGCTCGTACAGGAATTTGGCGGAATACCGACGCAGGAAATGCAGCTCCTCAAATCCAGCGGCGCGAAGGAAGTCGGCCATCCGGCTCGAGCCCAGCTGTGCGTAGCGCGTCAACCAACCCTTGTCCTGCATACGGTGGTCGAAGAGCATCGCGTAGGATTCGGTCACCGAGTTGTCGCCGAGCCACCTGAACTCAAACGGATAGTCCGAGCTCGCGTATGCGAAATGGAGGGCGTGCCCCAGCTCATGGAGGAAAGTGCTGTAGTCGCTCTGTCCGCCGTGCGGGCGCAGCACGAGATACACTTCATCCGGCACGCGGACCGGCGAGCAGAACGCGCGAGATCTCTTTCCTTCGCGATCTCCCACGTCGAAGATGATCCGTCCCTTAGCGGTGGGGTCGATGCCCATCTCGGTCACATTTCTCCGAATCACCGACTCCATCTGGTTTCCGGGGAATGCGTCGTCGTACTGGGACGCCCGAAACAGGGCAAGCGCGTCCGCGCGCTTCGCCTGCGATGGCTTGATGCCCAGCGATTTCTTCAGCACTCCGGGGAGCGTATCGTCCCACATCGCCTGCGTGTCGCGAAGGAATTCCTCGCAGCTTTCGGCAAGGGCGCCGAGCGAGATCCCGGTGACTGCTTCGAAGGAGCTGTTGTAGTCCGCGGCTACGCCAAGCGATTCGATGTAATCCTTCTCCCGCTGTATCCGCTCGAGGCGCAGCGGGGCGTGTTCCTTCTCCACCAGCTTCACACGCGCGGCGTCGAGCGCAAGACGAAGCTTGCGGTCGCTGGTATTCGCGATCTCGATCGGCGCAGCCTGATACTGGACTACGCGACCATCCGGCGAATGAATTACCGCGGAGTTCTCCCACTCGATCTCGCGCTCGTCGAGGGGCGCCAATGGCTTGGATGCCTGCGACTCGATCTCCCACTCCAGCAGCCACTGCGCGGACCGCTTGTCGTCACTATTCTCAGGCGCGGACCGGAACATCTCGAGCGACAGCTCGAGCGCTTCCGCGCCGAGGATTCCCTCGTATTCGCTGTAAATGCGCTGAAACTCCGCGGTCTTCTTGTGGCCGGCGAGCGCGAGATATCCCTCGCGCGAAATCCTTTCCATGAACGCTTCGCCTTCCGCGCGCAGCCGCTGCAGCGACAATCCCCTCACGGCGTCAACCTCTCGGCCAGATAGCCCTTGAGCTGCGTCGCATCGACGCGGTCCTGCTTGAGCGTGTCGCGGTCACGTACCGTCACGGTGCCAGCCGTCAGCGACTCACCGTCAATAGTGATTCCGAACGGCGTGCCGACCTCGTCCTGGCGGCGGTACCTGCGGCCAATCGCGCCGCTATCGTCGTAAAATATCGGGAACGACGCGCGCAGCTCATCAGCGATGCGGTGCGCCATCTCCGGCATTCCGTCTTTCTTTACGAGCGGAAAAACACCCGCCTTGATCGGCGCAATTGACGGAAGGAGACCCAATACGGTTCTGCCTTCCGATTCGCCTTCCACCGTCTCCTCGCGGTAGCCATTCACGAGCACCGCGAGGGTCGTGCGATCCGCCCCAACTGATGTCTCGACGACGAATGGAAGGAAGCGCTTGTTGTTCGGCTGGTCGAAGTACTCGAGCTTCTTCCCGGAGAACTGCTGGTGCTGCGACAGATCAAAGTCGCCGCGGTTGTGCACGCCCTCTATCTCCTGGAAGCCGAGCGTGCCGCCGAAGTCGAACTGAATATCGAACGCGGCTCGTGCGTAATGCGCGAGCTCCTCTTTCGTATGCTGGTGGAATTCCAGCCTGTTCTCGGCGAGGCCGAGGCTGCGGTGCCAATTCATCCGCTGCTCCTTCCAGTACTCGAACCATTTCATGTCAGTCCCGGGCTCGACGAAGAACTGCATCTCCATCTGCTCGAACTCGCGCGTGCGGAAAATGAAATTCCCGGGCGTGATCTCGTTGCGGAACGCCTTTCCGATCTGGGCGATGCCGAATGGCACCTTCTGGCGCGTCGACTGCTGCACGTTCAGGAAATTCACGTAAATCCCCTGCGCTGTCTCCGGTCTCAGGTACACGATCGACGCCGAGTCCTCGACTGGGCCCATGAACGTCTTGAACATGAGATTGAACTGGCGCGCCGCGCTCAGCGTGCCTTTCATGCCGCACGCCGGGCACTGAGCATCCGGAGTTCCGGGGGTTCCCTTGATCCGTGGATCGTCGGCGCGAAAGCGTTTCTTGCAGTTCCGGCAGTCGACGAGTGGATCGACGAAACCCGCGACGTGCCCGCTCGCTTCCCACACGCGGGGATGCATCAGTATCGCCGCGTCGAGGCCCTCGATGTCGTCGCGCGCTCTCACCATCGCATGCCACCAGCGATCCTTGAGATTCTTCTTCAGCTCGACGCCGAGGGGGCCGTAGTCCCAGACGGAGCCGGTGCCGCCGTAAATCTCTGAGGACTGGAAGATGAAGCCGCGGCGCTTGGCGAGCGATACGAGCTTCTCCATCACATCTGGCTGATTGGGCATGGGCGAAAGCTAGACGGGTGAGGCGGTGTGCGGGAAGCTTACGTATCCAACTCGGCGCTCAGCTTGGGCTCCGACGGCGCGCGCTTGCCGCGGAGGTGCGCGACGATCCGGTCTCCATGATAGCGCCCATTTTCGATGAAGACCTTGTTTGCGTCGAATCCAGCCACGACGACTCCAGCGATATAGATCCCCGACACCGACGTCTCGAGGGTTTCCGGATTGTGCGCGGGAATCCCCGTTCTGGCATCGATGCGCACGCCGCTTTCGCGCAGGAGATCGAGGCTGGGGGCAAATCCCGTCATCAGGTAAACGCGTTCCGCAGGCAGTCGCTCCTCTCCTTTTGGTGTTCGAATTACGACGTGCTCGCCATCGATCGACGCGACCCGCGCGTTCCACCTCACCGAGATAAAGCCCTCCTTCACGCGATTGGTGAAATCGGGGAGCACCCACGGTTTGATCTTCTTGTCGAAGGTCGGACCGAAATGCACGAGCGTCACCCGCGCGCCCGAGCGCCAGAGATCGAGTGCGGCTTCCGCGGCGGAATTTCCTCCGCCCACAACGACGGCGTCCTGGAGAAAGGCTTCGTGCCCTTCGTGGTAGATGTGCGACACGTGGGGAAGATCCTCGCCCGGTACCCCGATTCGATTCGGCGAGCCGAAGTATCCCGTCGCCACGACGACCGCGCGCGTAGTGATGCGACGATCCTCCCCTCCCTGCGTCCGCGTGCGAACAACGAAAGCGCCGGACTTGCCCTCGATTGCGATCACACGCTCGCGCTGGCGAAGAGGAATCGCAAAGTGCACGACCACGGCGCGATAGTACGCGAGGGCGTCACGACGGCCGGGCTTCTCCGTCGCGACGACGAACGGAAGGCCGCCGATCGCGAGCTTCTCCGCCGTCGAGAAGAAGCGCACGTAGGGCGGATACGCGGCGATCGTGCTGACTATCACCTGCGATTCTATCACGAGAGGCTTGAGGCCCGCGCGCTGCGCCGAGATCGCAGCCGCCAGTCCGCACGGCCCTCCTCCGACGATGACGAGGTCCGCGTCGTCCGACATTCCGTTCAAGCGCTAGCTGACGCCCGCCGGAGGCGCGTGCGCCGCGCCCTCGACTCCGATGATCTGATCCCGGCGGGTTCCGACGCTCACGTAGGTGATTTGCGTCTCGACCAGTGATTCGATCCGGTCGAGATAGCGTCGAGCTTCGCTTGGCAGATCCGAAAGGCTCCGCGCGTCGGCGGTGCTGCTCTGCCAACCGTCAAACCACTCGTACCGTGGCACCGCGTGGTCGAGGATATTGAGATCGCTCGGGAACTCCTCGTACAGCTCGCCTTGTGCCTCGTAACCCGTGCAGAGACCGATGCGGTCGAGGGTGTCGAGGACGTCGAGCTTGGTGACGGCGAGATCCGTGAGCCCGTTCACGCGCGCGGCGTAGCGCACCACGACTCCATCGAACCACCCGCACCGGCGCGGACGCCCGGTCGTCGCGCCGTACTCGTTGCCGAGGTCGCGTACCTGGGTTGCAAGCGGCTCCTCAAACTCCGTCGGGAGTGGTCCGTTGCCGACGCGCGTGGTGTACGCTTTCACGACGCCAATCACCGAGTCGAGCTCCTTTGGCGCGATGCCGACACCGGTCGCCGCGCCGCCTGACGTCGTGCTGCTCGACGTCACGTACGGATAGGTGCCGTGATCGATGTCGAGAAGCGAGCCCTGCGCGCCTTCGAGGAGCACCGCGGCCCCGCTGGAAATCGCGCGATGGATTCTGAGTCCCACGTCCTCCGCCAGCGGGAGAAGCCGTCTCGTAAAGCGCTCGAGGACGTCGAGGGTGTAGCCGACATCCGCGAGCTTCGACCCCGACGTCGCGAGCTGGATGTTGGCGTGCGCCACCCCACGCTCGACGAGCTTGGCTAGCCGTTCCGGATTTCGCAGGTCGAGAACGCGAATTCCCCGGCGTCCGTATTTATCCTCGTAAGCCGGCCCGATGCCGCGGCCCGTGGTTCCGATCTCCTTGCTCGCGGAGCTCTGCTTGTCGACGAGCTTGTGGTACGGCAGCACGAGGTGCGCGCGGTCGCTCACGTAGAGGCGTCCTTCAACGTCGATGCCATCCGTGACGAGCTCGTCGATCTCGGAGAACAGGGTCTCCACGTCCAGCACGACCCCATTACCGATCGCGCACCGGACGCCCGCATGCAGAATCCCGCTCGGAATCTGATGCAGCACGAAAGACTTCTCGCCGATGTGGACCGTATGGCCGGCGTTCGCACCGCCCTGATAGCGAACGACCCAGTCCGCGCGCTCTGCCAGCACGTCGACGAGCTTTCCTTTGCCTTCGTCGCCCCATTGGGCGCCGACGACGACAATCGTGCGCGTTTTCGAATCGAACATCGCTCGTGAGCCGGAAGATTTCGCGGGAGGGAAAAGCAAACGCCCCGAGGGGGTCGGGGCGTTGGTTCAATCTACCTTTTCCGGACTCCCTGTCAACGCTCGGCGGGCGATGGTGGCGGGACCACGTCGACGACCCGGGGCGGATCGTCAGGGCGGATGACGCTCCTGATGGGCAGCACGACCGTGAACGTCGAGCCCTTTCCGAACACGCTTTCCGCAAAGACGTGCCCGCCGAGGGCGTCGACCAGCTTTCGCGTGATGCTGAGCCCCAGTCCGGTCCCGCCGAACTCGCGCGTTCTGGACTGGTCGACTTGCCGGAAATCCTCCCACATTGAATCGATGTCCGACTCCTTGATTCCGATGCCCGTATCGCGGACGTCGAAGCGCAGATCCTCTTCGTCCTTTGAGATCGTCACCCAGATCCCGCCCTTGTGGGTGAACTTGACCGCGTTGGACAGGAGGTTGAGAAGAATCTGCTTCACCTTCGTGCGGTCGGTATGGAGCGTGAGTGGCGTCGGTGGCATCTCGACGTTGAACGAAAGCTTCTTTTTCTTGACCAGCGGCTCGATCTGCTGCGATATCTCGGTGACGATATCGGCAAGCGTGACATCGTCGAGGTGAAGTGGCATCCGTCCGGCTTCGATCTTGGCCAGGTCGAGGATATCGTTGATGAGAGCGAGAAGGTGCTGCGCAGCACCCTGGATTCGGTTGAGCCCCTCTTCCTGCCGCGGGGTCAGCTCGCCGTAAATGCGATCGAGCATCAACGACGCATATCCGATGAGCGCGTTGATCGGTGTCCGCAGCTCGTGTGACATGCTCGCCAGAAACTCGGACTTCAGCCGGTTTGCTTTCTCCAGCTCGCGCGACTGCCACTGGAGTCTCGTATTCTGCTCGGCGAGGTCGGCCGTCGCCGCGCGAATGCGCTCCTCGAGCTGGCTGGAGAATGTCTTGAGCTCGTCGTAAAGACGCTCATTCTCGGCCTGCTCGGTCAGATCGTGAAGGACCGACACGATTGCGAGCGGCTCGCCACGTCGGTTGAGGATCTTTCCCGATACGACCTCGACGGGAAGCTCGATGCCGGTGTCCGGAATACGCAGCTTCATTTGCTCGCGACGAGCCAGCGCCGGACTGATGGTGAAGTCCGAGATGAACGTTGTGAACTTCGTGTCGTTCTCCTGCACCATCGCGGCACGCTCCCACCTCACGCTGTCGTCCGACTCGAACAGCTGCTCGGCCTGCTTGTTCATCAGGATGATGTTGGAGCGGTCGTCGGTGACGAGAATGGGATCGGCGACGTTCTCGAGAATGAGGTTCAACCGGTCGCGCTCGCGCTTCGCGTCGATCTCGGCGAGTCGAACGCGTTGAACCTGGCGCTCGAGCTCGTTTGCGGCGCGGCGAAGGTCGGTGACGTCGCGGAGGACGGAGACGGTCGACCCGACCTGACTTATCTCGACCCCACCAAGGTCGTGCGTCAGGACCTCGAACAGAAGATCGGTTCCCTCGTCCGGATCGACGAGGTTCAGCTCGCGTGATCCAGCGGTCTCGTTGACGCCCATCGCCGCTTTGGATAGGTGCGACGTGAAGAGGAGATTGTTTATCTCCACCGCCCGTCGCCGACCCTCCGAATCCTGGTCATCGGTTGACAGCAGATGCTCGGCGCGCTTGTTCTGGACGACGATGTCGTGTTCCGCGTTTATGATCACGATCGGATCGGGAAGCGAATTCACGATTGCTGTCAGCATCTCGCGCTGCTGATCGAGCCGACCCGTGGAGAGGCGGAACTCCTCCACAGCTGCCATGCGCGCCAGCACCGGCCCGGCGAGCGAAGTCGCGTGCATCACGGCGATCAGCGTCTGGTCATCCACCGACGCCTCGATCAGGGCAACTCCGCCTGGAGCGTGGCCGTATCTGCGTCTTCGCTCTGCGGCGTTGCGCCGCCTCACCTGGCAGCCGTCGAGCTGGACGAGATCGAGCTCGGCGTCGCTGAGCATGTGTGGAGCGCCCCGATACTGCGGCTGCGGAAAGGGAATGGCGGTCCATTCGCCAAAGGGGATGCCGGGCAGTGGGGACGCTCCGTCGCAGCTTACAGGATAGAGGGAGAGCGCAGCGACGACGATCGGACTCGAGAGATCGTCGGTGGACAGCGAGATGGAAGGCGGCGGCGCGTCGTCAAACCCGATGCTTGCCGTTCCGACGAATCGACGTGGCGGACTGTCGAGCGTTATGGCAATT
>Ga0207707_10005681_pt1 | contig 10915 bp, 9 predicted proteins | sample KBSC83BmetaG_FD_184336 | JGI IMG/M metagenome (GOLD analysis project Ga0207707, IMG submission 184336) | Corn rhizosphere microbial communities from Kellogg Biological Station, Michigan, USA - KBS C8-3B metaG (SPAdes) (version 2) | ecosystem: Host-associated > Plants > Roots > Rhizosphere ... | reverse complement strand
GTTGTCGTCAGCGATCTTCCGCAGCACTTCCGGCGAAGCGATGCGAGAAAGCCCAGCGCCCGATCCGCCGACCGCTGCATGCTCCAATTGCATGTTGGCGTTCGAGACGCCGAGCTGGAGGGCCTGCCGCCCACGCGCCACGACGTTCGCATGCAACTCCTCTCGGCGCTTTCCCGCCTCGGTGCCGATGATCGGGAGGCTGGAGCCGACGCGGCCGTTCTGCTCGATGTCGTCTGCCAGTTCACGCAAGCCTTGGGAGTAGGCGCGCGCCGCGGTCTGTTTCTCGACGACTTTCTCCACCCCCCTGGCTGTCGGGGCGTACCGGATGACCTCGTCTGTTTCGGGGTCACGGATCGCCCTGGCCTCCAGCTCGTTGGCGCGCTTCTCTTCCGCCGCCGCCTGCTTGTCGGCGCGTGCATCTTCCCGGTTGGCCTTGGTCGCTTCGATCTGCTCACGCTGGAGCCCGAGGTGTGCGCGGGCGAGATTAAGCGTCGCCGCGTTGTGCTCCCGCTGGTTCTGGCGGGATGCCTCCCGCTCGTGGATCTGTCCCTCGGCCGCCGCTGACTTCTGGAGTGCGTCGACGACGACCTCGTTCTGCTTGATCTGTGCTTCGGGGATTCCGAGCTGGCGAAGCCTTGCTTCGGCTTCCTTGGCCACGAGGCGGTACTGCGCCGCGTAGTCCGCATCCAGGTCGTTCAGGGCGAGGCGATGCGCGTCGGCGGCGTCCTTCGCGCCGTATCTGGCTTCCAGCAGTTCGTCGCCAGCGGCGGCCAACCGGGCGCGCTTCTGGTCGTACTGCTGCTTCATCTTGGCGTTGACGATGTTCAGCGCCTGATTTTCGAAGTTTCCCGGGTGACCAGCCTGGACGGCGGCCATGTTCTGGATCGAGGCCCCGACGGCGCCGATGATGGCCGCGACCAATTGGCCGCCCCGGAGCCGGTCGGGCCCGCTCTCCAGGCTCTTGCGAGCCGCCATCTTCTCTTGAACAGCGACGTCGATCGCGTCCTGCCACCGCTTCGCCTGGGCGGCTGATTTCTCTTCGGCCGCCTTGCGGGCCGCCAGATTCGCCGTTTCGACCTTGAGTTGCTTCTGTGCCTGATCTGAGAGGACGCCCTGTTGCTTCTGCTGAATCTGGGCCGAGGCATTGGCGAGCTTGCCGTGATAGTCCGCAAGCTTCTCCTGCCAGTCGTTGATCAGCTGAACGTCTTTTTCGTGGTTCCCCGTCAGCTGGGGGCGCTGGGGGATTTCGGGCAGGGAGATGTCGAAGGCCGCCGACTGCGGAGACGGGGGAGGAGCGACTGCCGGTGCTGCCGATGGAGCCGCAGCAGGAGGCAGTGGGGATACTTCGGCCGGGTTCGGCGTTCCGAGATCGGGCGCCATCAGTTCCGGGCCGGGAGCAGGAACAGCCCCCGGGGCTACCGGAGCCCCACCCGAGACCGCGTCAACTCCACCCGGAGGGCCGTAGTTATTCGGGTCGGTGAGGTTCTTTACCGCGGCGTCTTCGTCGAAGTTCGCCAGCCCGCCCGTATCGTCGGCGTACCCGACAGACATTACAGGACCGCGCCGAGAATCCCAGCGCCGCCGGAGATGAGGCCGCCCAGGAGCGAGTTGCGGGCCGCTGCGTTCTGGGCCGACGCCTGAGCCTCATTCCCGGCCGCCGTGGTTCCTGCTCCGAGGGCGCCGATCTGACCGGCCAAGAGCGCCTTGCGCCAGTCGGTGTCGTTCTGGAGCAGGTTTTGCCCCTGTCCACGGGCGGATTGCAGTGCCGTGATCAGCTGGTTCCGGGCGTCAGCTTGTTCCTTTGCTCGCAGGATGGCGGCTTGCGTGTTCGCATCTGCCTGGGTCGCGACCGATCCCATGCTGGCCTGACGCAAAGCAGCCCCCGGCGATCGGCCCTGGAGAGCAGCCGCCAGGCCGTACTGGTTCGCCGCGTTCCGCGCCGCCTGCTGCTGCAGCTGGAGTTCGGCGGGAGATGGGACCCTGCCGGCTGCCGCTGCCGCCAGCTGGTCAATGTTGGTCTGCTGTTGGCCGGCCAGTCCCGTGTCGGTCGCCGGATTGTAGTTCCCGGCATACGCGGCCCGTTCGCCGCCGAGCTGATTCTGGAGACCGAATGCGTTGGCCTGGGCCTGCTTGACCCCTGAGAGATCGGGCTGGGCTGGCTTGAGGGCGTTGCCGATCGAGTTGGCGAAGCCTTTGATATCGTTCCAGCCGGCCTTCGCTATGCGTCCTGGGTCGTACGTCTGATCCGACTGATACGGGACGGGAGCCGGGCGCGGGTACTGGGTTCCGGTACCGGGATCAGGCGCGGGCATCGCACCTTAGCCGGAATGGGGACCGTGCTACCTGAACACCCGGTCATCTTGTGGCCGATCCCCGGATGAGCACATGATTGCGCAATGCGGTGGACACTTCTCCTGCTGGTTCTTGCTGGGTGTGACTCCGGGCCGTCTCTGGATGGAACTTGGGCGAGCGAATGGCGTACGGACACGACCTCCGGAGACCTAGCCCTGCGCCTCGATCCGGACGGTACCTACGTCTCCTGGGATGCGACCATGACCGGCTCGGCAACGGCCGATGCTCAGATAGAGCTCGGGACGTTCACAGCGACGGGGGACCGCATCTCCTTCGTGCCGGCGCAATCATCCTGCCCGACGTCTGCGGCTCACTCCCTGTCGTATTCGGTCGGCGAGCTGACCCTGGCCACTCCTGACACCGTCTTCGAGCGGCGAGCCGAGTCTCCGTTCGCGGGGATGGCCTTGCGGTCAGGGTGCACCGAAAGCGGTGCCTTCGTCCCGCAAGCGATCAGGTGATTCTTGGCGCCTGCTTTCGCAGGCCGGTCTTCGGGCCGATGATCGCGGTGTAGCCAGAGACCTTGAGGCCCGCCGTTGGGCTGGGGTCGGTGATCACGACCTTTAGCGCCGCCAGCTTCGACGAGTAACGGAGCATCTGATCCAGCACTCCCGACGCATTGAGGAGATTCTTGGTCAGAAATGGGGTCGTGTCGTCGTAGTTCTGGTAGAGGGCGATCGTGGCCCCGGTCAGCGCGTCGGCACGCTCCCCGACCGGTTGAATCCCTCGGAACCGCTCGTACCCCTTCGCCTGATTGATCTGGAGCCAGGGGAAGCCGTACTTGCTCGTGTACGCCACTGTGTCGTCGGTGTACGTGGTCCCGGTGAGGTCCTCGATCATCACTCGTTGCGTGGCCGAGTTGGCGTAGACGGGCACCCCGTTCCAGCTCACCGCCGCATCGGCCGGTTGGCCGGTAAAGACGGACCAGATGCCGTTAAGGAGGTCGTAGACGAGCACGCGACCCGTTCCACCGCCGGTGTAGAAGCGGGCCTGATTTAGCTTCGAGACGTAGGTAGCCGCCGTCACCGCATCGGCGACGTACCGCTGTACCTGGGCGCCGACGTATTGAGCGGTCAAAGCTCGGTCGAGCAGGAAAATGCCCGCCCGCTGGCTCGTCGACACGAACATGGCCCCGTCCTTCGTCTCGAGCAGCGCCTGGGCGTTTGCCGAGCCGAACCCGCGAGAGGAGACCTCGAAGACGTACGTACCACCCTGGTCGAGCACGTTCGGTCCGGTGCCGAGGCCGACGTACAGGGCGTCGTTCTTCCAGGCGATCGGCTTGTTGTCGATGACCGCCAAGCCGCGAAGTGGTCCGCGCTCGTCGCGCACATCGACGACAAAGTCTTCGCTCCACCCCAGGCCCTGCCCGAAGACGAACTCCTTCGAGTACCAGATCGACTGAGGATCGTCGGCGGGGATACCCCACATCCGGTTTTGAGCGATACAGATGGCGATGAACCCAGGATGCGTGTCGTTCCCGAGGACGCCGCCGCTCGTGTAAATCGGCTCCCCGCCTGCCTGGGTCGTGTCGGGGATGTTGTCGACGAAGCTGACCGAGTCAACGGTGATATCGTTTGCAACCCGCGCCACCAGCCGAAGATCGTCGATGACCCCGCGGGCGCCTCGGTAGATACCGATCAGGACGTTCGACCATCCTGTCATACGAAGCGTCGGGCACTGGACGGTGATTTGTCTCTGGCCAGCTCCCGTGTGAACCAACTTCGGAACGCTCTGATCGCTCTGCCACCGCCGAGCCTGAGCGTCCATGCGCTCATAGACCAGCGCGTAGTAATAGTCCGAATTCTCTTCGACTCCGGAGATGGATGCCGCTGGCGTGAGCGTCGGCTGTTCTGGCGGATAGGCGAAGCCCTCTTCCCCGTAAGTGATCCCATCGAACTGCCGCAACATCCCGCCGGGAACAAACAGGGAATCGATGACCTCTTTTGGCTGACCGATGGTCGTGTCTCGGAGTTGCTGAAACGTGATCGTCGCAAGCTGCACGCCGAACATGGTACCCACCGTGGTGGTTCCAACGCGAAGCGTGTAGCCGATCGAAATCGTGAAGACGTTCGAGAGCGGGCTGGCGACGCTACTGAAGTAGGACCCCGTGCCCTGCCTGACCGCGAACATGGCCTGGGGCGGGGCAAGTGACTGCTGAGAGATGACGATCGGAATCTTGACGACGTAGTGCGTGCCCTGGGTTGCCGATGCGAACGCGACCACGGCGTAGTGGTCCGTGCCGTTCTTGAACGTCTTCGATCGCAGCGAGGCGCCTCGATAAAGCACCGGTCCAGTCGTGAGTCCAACCGCCGGTAACCTGCTGGCCATTCCGACGTAGGCAGTCGGATCGGACGCGGGGCCGCCCTGGTTGTAGACCACGACGAAATGCCCGGTGGCATCGTTGTCCGTCGTGAATCCGGTGGCCAGAGAACGGCCCGTGATCGTCGCGAAACTGTACGTGCTCGCGGCCTGTCTGGTCGCCCCCGCCGTCGGGATGTTCCAGTGCACGAACAGGCCGTTGATACTGTGGATGATGATCAGGGCGAGCTTCCCCGAGGCGCCGTCGTCCTGCATCCAGGCAATCGAGCCGTCGTTTCCCGGCGATGTGATGTTTCCGCCCCCTGAGTCGAGGGGTTGCCAAAGAGTCACCGATGCCGTGGACGGAACGAAGTCGATCCCGCTCACGTTCCCGCCGGCATTTCGATACGCGAGCACGGCGATGTTTGTGCCTCGCGTGGTCATGTCGAAGATGTTCAGCAGGAACGAGAACCCCGTCGATGTCGCGGCGGTTGCGACCGTCGTCGGGGCCATGCCGCTGACCGCCGGGTTGAGCGTCACGAAGCCGATAGCATTCGACGAGTCCCACCATGCGAGAACCCCCCGGTTGTCGATGAAGACCACGCGGTAGGCTCGGAAGTCGGTGGCATTCGACACCTTGGTGTCCATCGTGACGTGGTTCGTGGTCGCGTCGATGGCGGCGAAGTGGAGAATCTGACTGTTCGCCCCATCGATGTAGGCGACGAAGTAGTATCCGGCCCCGTAGGCCACGTCTCCGACGGCTCCCTCTCCGCCGTTGTTCGCCTTGCTCGCGGCAACCTTCGTGAGCCCGACGGAAACCTTCGATCCCATCGCCCCTGCGATAGCACTATTACCACCCGCGTTGATCCCCCTGATCCATTCGGCCGTGGTCGGAGTGGGGAGTACCTGGAGCGGATCGGCATCAGGCAGTGCTACCAAGGCCCCTTTGTGCGTGGCGAGGGCGTAGGGTTGTCCGATCGGGTCAATGAGGCGCGTCGTGCCGAACCGCTTGGCCGCCTCTCCGACCCGGGGCATGTACGCGTTTTCAAGGTCCAGCATCTTGCCGAGCGGCAAGAGCTTGTCGTCGACCTCTGTCTCTAGGCCTCCGACCGGGACGAAGAGATTTTGTACCTGGACAGGCATCAGCCCGGGGTCAGCTCGTCGCCGAAGAGGGTCAGCGTGAGGATATTGTTCGTGCCGGCAAATGCCTGAACGATTTCAGCCGCAGCTACGACGACGTAGCCGTACCAGTCATAGGTAGTCGCGGCCGCGATGGTGAAGGCGTCGAATACGCGCGTGCCGGCAGCATCGGCCCCAATGCTCATCGTGAACGTCACCGGAGCCCCAGAAGGATTTTGGATGTGCACGTGTCGGATGACTGTCGTGGTCGAGGCCGGCGCGGTGTACTTGGTTGCCGCCGCGTTCGAAACCTGGGCGGGGCCGGCGAGTCGCTTTGCTGTCTTGGCCATGGGTTTCTCCTAGAACTCGAACAAACGAAGGACGGCGGTGTACTGGACATGCTTGGTGCTGGCGTTGCTGCTGATGAAAAGGGCGTACATGTCCGTCTGGTTGGTGGTGCCTGTGGCGAACTCCACCGACTGCTGCCCCGACGTTCCGCCGGTCAGAGTCACGCTTCCGAGCGCTACACCGGCGCCGTTCAGCAAGACGCCAATCACGTACGTTTCCCCGCCGACCAGCCCGTTGGCGATGATGTCGACGTGGAGTTGACCGCGCCTGAAAATGCCGATCAGCGACGGTCTGAAGGCGATTCCCGGAGATAGCAACCCGCCAATGGTGGTTTGGCTGCTCGGCGCGAGGTAGCCAGAGACACCAAGCGCCCCGCTCGTTTCGTCGATGTAGAAGTGGAAGCTAACCGCATCCTGCGGCGGCGACTTCGGAACAAACGGCGGTTCGCATCCGTCTTCGTCAGGGCTGGGCAGGTAGATCGCGATGCCTGGCTTCCCATCTCTCCCAGGGGGTCCCGGCTGGCCATCGACACCATCATCGCCATCGGTACCAGGCGCACCGGACGGACCGCGAGCTCCCGGCACGCCCGCCGGTCCGGGGACGAACGAATCAGCGCCATCTTCCCCGTCCGCGCCGGCTCCGATCACGGTCGTAACCGTTGTCCCGCTCGTGCCGCCCGATCCCGTAACGTTGATGACCGTGGTCCTCAGGTCATTGATCGTCTGCCCCTGGCCCCGGATCGCCTCGGCGATCTCGCGCAGGTTGCGGTCGAGAATGTCAGAGCCGCCGGGGAGCCCCTTTGTCCACCGGGGCTGATATGCGGGTGCGTCCGCCATCAGACCAGCCAGTATTCGACGTCGGCGATCGCCACCGGGTCAGCGTCATTGCGGACCCCGCCCTCGATGATCTCCTGCTTGATCTCCAGTAGCCTTGCGTCGACTGCCGACGTGTCGCTCTCTTCCTTGGCCAGCGCGCGACGGGCCATGAACGACGCCAGGTATTCGAAGTATGGCTCCATCTCCTTGTCGATAGTGACGTCGGTGGCGTTCGGAATCGTCGGTCCCGGGCGATAATGGGCGCGGTAGTTGCCCGAGGCCCGCTCATACGGAGCGACGATCAGCTTCGAGCCTTGCAGCATGTAGTCCCGATCGGCCGCCCAGGGGACATCAGTCCAAAACGATGTGTAGGGGGCAAACGCCCCATCGTTGCGGTTCACGAATGGGCGAGAGGGAATCCGGCGGCGAAGGTTCGTGTCCGGGTTCAGGTCGAGGCCGATTAGGATGCGGAACGTCGGAATGGACACCGACAGGTCCAGGATGGCCCCGGTCGGCGTGCCAGTCAGGGAGAAGTTGAACGTCCCGTAGTAGAGATCGCGGTAGTTCGATACGAGAATTTTCCAGAGCGACTCGATCGCGGCCTGCTCCCAGACGAGCCATCCGGACAGGGCCGCATCATCGTTTACCGCGTCGGCGTCCTGCTCGGCCAGGAGGATGAGATCGTCGCCGGTCACAGATCACCGCCGGACGTATCCGGCGGCATCCAGGTAGCGCTCCAGCGCGTCGCAGGCTTCCTCCGATGCCTCCGGCGTGGCCTTCACGCCCATCGCCGAGAGGACATCGGACATCATGCCGACGCGGGCCGCCTTGTCCTCGTCGGCTTCCGTCTCCCCGGGCGCCTCGTCGCCGTCATCGGCCGGCATGAATCCGGCCTTGCCTTTCAGCTTGTCGGGCGGGGGCACCTTCGAGGCGATGTCATCGGCGTACGCCATTACAGGAGCTGCGCCTCAACGGTGAAGTGGATCGAGTTGCCCGAGGCCGGGTTCGCGTCAGCGTATGAGGTCTGGCGCGCCTGGATGTCGAACCCCGTCCCGGTCAGGTTGCGGATGAAGAGGTCGTTGCCATCGGTGGCGGTCAGAGCCGCGTCGGCGGGGCCGATGAGCTCCATGGAGCACACGCGCACGCTCTTGTACTTGCGCAGGAACGTCACCGTGTACCGCCCCGTCTTGGAGGCGGTCTTGACGATGCCGGTGGACGAGTCCACGGCTTCGCACACGAATGACGTGACTGCACCAGCAGCGCCGATCAGGATCGTGCCGGTAATGACCACGGCACCCCGGCGGTAGGTGCCGAGGCGCCGCATTGCGAGAGGTGCGCGGGTGGTCATGTGTTACACCAGCTGGATTCGGAGCCCGCCCGCCGGGTTGGCGAACTGGTAGATGTACTGCTGGAACCAGCGAATCTCGTAGCCGGCCGCAGCCGACTGGCGAGCCATCTGGAGCCCGTCCTCGCTGTCGAGGTGCGGGAAGCCGCCGATCGACTTGGCGATCACGTCCTCCGGAGCGAATCCCCAGATTTGGTTGTCGTTCGTCACCCGGCTGACCTCGAGCGTCGCCTTCTGCTTGTCGCTCGAGTAGATGGTCAGCTCACGCGTGCCGATCGTCTTGGCCTGCGGGTTGTCGTAGTAGGCCACGCCGTTGTTGAGGTCCTTCGCCACCCCGGCATACGTCGCCTTGGAGCAGAAGCACCGGAGCAGCTTGGCGTTGCCGACCGTCAGCGCCTCCTGGCAGCCGTCGATGAGGGCCGAGAGGACCGACCCGCCACCCGTGGCGTCGATGAAGGTACCGTAGAGGCGGCTGTTCGCCGTCCGGTCCACCGTCAGCAGCGTCGTGATGGTCGCGTCGGTCAGGTCCTGGCCGCTGTTCTGGTTCGGGAAGAAGGCCCCGAGGCCGACCGGCACCAGGCGGGCCGGGGTGGCCGAGTCCTGCCGAGCGCCAGCCCGGAAGCACCAGTCACCGTTGGCCGTCGCGCCGGGCGGGTTCGCCGAGCACGTCACCAGCTCCGCGCCGACCGTGTACGACACCTTCGTGACGTAGACGATGGTCGAAGAGCGCAGGCCAGCGCTGTTCAGGGCCGAACTGAAGACCAGCGGCATGCCCTTGACGAACTTCGTGATGTCCGAACGGGGATTCGGAACGAAGGTCGCGCCGGAGAGCGACTGAATCTTGCTGATCTCGCCCCAGCCGTAGCCCTGGAGGACCACCGCGTTGTTGTGGGCGATCGCCCGCATCTTCTTCCGCATCGCCATGTCGACGGCCTGCTGCCAGGCGCCGTCCTTGTTCCGCGTACGGCCGATGATGTCGGAGGTCAGCTGAGCGACTTCCGAGTACGGGAACCAGTCGGAGCGGAACTTCGATCCCGCCGTGCTGGCGTTGTTCGTGGCCGAGCCCTGCGCGACGGTGAAGTCCGGCGAACCACCGTCCACGTCATCGACGTCCGCGAGCCACGTGAAGTCCTCGCCTCCCTCGCCGTCCGTCTTCTTGGTGATCGTGGAGAGCACCTGATCGGACATCTGCGAGATGCTGTTGTCGATGAACTTCGGGTCATACGTGCGCTTGATGTACGCGTTGAGAGCAGTTGCGTTGAATGCCACGGCGAATTACCTCGGAGCGGGGACCTAGAGCTCGCCTGCCTTGCGCATGTCTTCGACGACTTGCCGGCGGCGCTCCTCGGGGTCCATCGAGTACTCGCGTACCGTTGGGCCACCCGACGATTGCTTGTTGGTCAGGGTCTTGCCGCTCGTTCGCGCTGCGGTTGCGGCGTCGGCCGCAGCGGAAGTCGTCTTTTTTTCACCCGACGACGGGGCGGAAACTGGATCGCCGAACTCGGCGCGGAGGTCTTTCTCGACCTCGGCAGCCAGCAGCGGGATGGCCTCATCGGGCACGGTCCCGTGCTGTTCGTTGTAGGCGGCGATCGTGGACCAGAGAACGTTGGTCCCGTACTTCGTTGAGACGCGCGCGAACTTCGCCTTGTCGGCGGTGACGGTCGTTGCGATGGCGCGGTCGATCCGGGCTACCTCGCGCTCCCGCGCGGCTTCGGCCCGCTCTTTCTCCCGCTCCCGGCGCAACTCCGCGATCTGGTCTTCCGCCGTCGGCGCCGGCTTGTCCTCCCCGGCGATACGATGGTCGAGAAACCCACGGGTGGTCCCGTCTCCGACCCCCACGCGCTTGAGGGCGGCGAGAGGATCGGTCCGCAGCTGCTGGACGAACTCCTTGTACTCGTCGAGGTGACCCTTGAGAGTCGTGTTCTCCGACCGGATCGTCTCGACGCGTGCTTCCGCATCCTCGGCAGCGGTGCGAGCCCGGCGGGCTGCCGCCATGGTCTTGTTGGCGTACCGGGTGGCGGCGGCCTTGAGCGCCTCTTCGGTGATCTCGGCCGCTTCGTCCTTCGGCTTGGCAGCCTCGGCGACCGGGTCTTCGGCTGGCTTGTCCTCCACCGGCGGATCGGCCGGCGGGGTCTCGGTCGTTTCGGCCGGAGTCTCTTCGACCTCGACGGCTTCGGCTTCCTCGGCCGGCGGCGTCTCGGTCTCGGCGGGTGCGGCGGTCTCGCTCACACCATTGCCGGAATGGGGACCCGGCTACGGTACGGCGGCCAGTCCCGGACCAGCGGTCGGCATCGAAGCGGCCGCGGCTTCACCCAGGCTCGGATCAACCGGCGGGGCAGCAGCGGAAGGCGCGGCTTGCTGCGGCGGGGCAGCTGCCGCCTGCGCCTTGTCCATTTCCTTCTTGCACCGCTTCAGGTAGCGGCGGACGCGCTCCAGGTTCTTCTCCGGTACTTCGTCCTCCATGCCCTGGGCGAGGTATTCCGTTCCGATCTCCAGCGCCATCTCGTAGTTCGTGAACTCGTCCGGCATGGCAGCAGCGGTCTTCTCGTACAGCAGCTCCTCAAACGTCTTTTCGAGCTGCCGCTCCTGGGCCGCTTGGCGATTGATCCGCCCGTCGGCATCAAGGTCCTGCATGTAGCCG
>Ga0207707_10005680_pt1 | contig 10915 bp, 10 predicted proteins | sample KBSC83BmetaG_FD_184336 | JGI IMG/M metagenome (GOLD analysis project Ga0207707, IMG submission 184336) | Corn rhizosphere microbial communities from Kellogg Biological Station, Michigan, USA - KBS C8-3B metaG (SPAdes) (version 2) | ecosystem: Host-associated > Plants > Roots > Rhizosphere ... | reverse complement strand
AAGGAATAATATTAGCATGTGGCATTCCGGCAGCGGCAGGGAATTTCAAAAATAATTTTTTGACTGGCCGCCTCCGGGGTTTTTGATCAATATTTTTTGCAAAGCCGCCGTTTTGGCTTTTAAAATCCCGTCAACACGAATTGTCATGCCTTTTTCTCTGCTGAATGCAACATCAATATTGTGGTTTCGGTAACGGATGTTTTTTACAGAAAACGATTTCCAGCCCATATCAATTGGGTCGATCATTAAATTCTCCGATTCCCGGGGCGTGATGCCTGCGACGTGTTGCATAACCAGGTCGATCCAGGAGGAATGGTTATAATCAAGATTTTCCATGAACGGCTTGCCTGTATGGGGATCATAGCGTTCTGCAATATTGGGCCTTTGAAGATCCCCATTGGGAAAGTGCATCCGGGTATATCGCTCGAAAAGATCCGCTGCCTTCGTGTTTAGCGAAGAGTCGAGCGTTTTAGCAGCCCACAATACCCCGTCAACAACATGACAGGTCGTGCGGGGCCAGGTTGCATAATTCCAATATGTCCAGCCCGTTTCCTGGAGTTGTGCATATTTTTCATAATCAAGCGGAAGGGATGGAAGCGGATAAGCTGTCCAGAAAGTTGCCGGGTTGAAGAGATGCTGCAACATCGGCAGATGTTCATGGCCTGCTATTTTCGCCCAAAAAACATAAAATCCGGTTGTTGATTTAACCCTTGCCAGTTTATGTACAATCGGCTTTACATCATAAAAAAAATGATCATCAGCATCCCACATAACGGAAAGGATTTGATTGCGCGTCCGTTCACTCATGGTTGTGTAAAGCTTTTCCGTGGCAGTATCATTCAATAATCTGGCGAGCCTTGCCGCAGCACAAAAGTTTTTATAAGCATAACAGGTTTGGTCAACGGTTTCCAGGCGGTGGTCTTCCGTGCCATAGTAAATCCGGTAGAGTTCCTCAGCTGTCTGAGGCCATTGCAAACCGGGATCTGTTACTACGGCATTACGGATTGTTTCAATCAACTGCATGTCTTCCGTGGAGCGCGAACCATCCGGGGCATAGGTTCTGCTGCGCGCATTTCGGAAAATTTCAGGTATCGGGTCGAAATAGAAAAAGCGTGCGCTCCATTCCTGTCCGGCTGAGTTGCTCCATGGGTATGTTTCGTAAAGGCCGTCTTTATCGATATCAAATAAACGCTGGTAGGATGTAAGGTTACTGCGCATTTGCGGCCATACTTCCCGAAGTGTTTTTCGTCCTTCGTCCGGGTGAACAAGCAATGCCCCGCTGAAAGCATCAACAGCATAGTTCTGATACGGTACGGAGCGGCCGAAAGCATCCCGGTTACTTTCGTCCCCGTCGATACCCCAATCCCAGATATGATTGGACAGGTATCCATCGTTGAGGTTCTCCGGAGCGAAAAATTCTTTCGTGGTTGATAAAGCCCATGCCGGATCTCTCATCCAGCGGAGTTCGTCAACCGAAATACAGGATCCGGAATAGGAAACGACGCCCTCATAAGCTACTGTGCCCTCCCGGGGCGCCGGGTAATAGAAATGACCAACCTGTGCAGAAATCATTTTTGTATAAAGCGACCACCAGCGATAGTAATAGAGTTTTTCGAAATAGGGATCGCTGCACTCGAAGCGTGGTATTTCCCGGTCGAACCATGCATTCCAGTCCTGGCGAACCGCTGCCCGGATATGCAGCGATTTTTTCCAGCGGTTTACGGCTTTGTTTACCATCTGCAGGCCGGTGCCGATGCCCAGTAAAAGTGTCAGTGACTTTCGCTCTCCCGGCTTAATGAATATTGTATAGGAAACGGTATAACTGCTATCCTGCAAATCCATCCGCAGAGGATCTAAAGAAGAACCCAGGACATAGTGAATGAGCTGTGGAACTTTATCGCTGTAAGGAGCTGTTGCATACAAAAAACCGACATCGGTGCTTTGGGCGGCATGGGCATTGCCGGGCAACATGCCTGTAAACGAAGCGTGAATGGATATTTCCCGTGCAGAATTATTTGCCCACAGCAGTTCCATCCCTACTACATCATCCCTTGTTATAAAAACGCTGCGGGAAATTGGGGGAAGAGAAATAGTTGCTCCAACAGGAGGGATGGCCTCATTCATTTCTATCCTGTCGGGACACCAGGCATGAACGGTACCGGAAGCCCAGTCGAACAGGCCTTTTTCTTTCCATTGCTGAACGAACAATACGTTTGTTTTCCCCGGTTCAATAACCAGGGCAAGGTTCCCGCTTCCCAGAAAGTTCTTATCGGAACGACCGCCAAGATATGCACAGATGTTTCTGATCCTGCCATTGTGTGGGTTAGCGCAAAATATCCGGCAAGGCAAGAGTTGTACGAACAGAAGTAAAAAAAACAGGTTTAGACTTTGCTTTTTATACCTTACTTGCCTGATCTTGATATTGCGCATGGTTTTAACTTACGGATCATACGACATCCAGTCAACTTCCAGTTCATAGGGGTGCAATGGTTTCTCAATTGCGTTAAGATTGGTTTCAACTCCCCATTCGTTGGTATGCCAAAAGTTCATACGGTAATACGATTGATGCTGGGGAATGCCCCTTAGAGATCCCTGGTAATCCCACAAAACGATTTTCTTACCCGTTACCGGTTGAATCATCCACCACCTGAGGCGATCAGCATACCAGTCAAATCCGTAAGTATAAAAGCCGGAGGAGGCATCATAATTACCGATAGCCTCAATTGTTTCGGGCTGGTTTTGCGCACCGGTGAGAGAAGCAGGTGCTCCTTTATAACCTTCTTTATAAATCGTATTGTAAATAGTTCCCTTAGCCAGATTTATGATTCGTCCAATTCTTTTAAGTGCACCCCTGTTACCAGTCCAGGTGCCTATGTAAATGATGGAAGGATCTGCAACCAGCCACTCAAAATCTATCTCACTAAGCCCGTACACGCTATCCATGAAGTAAGTAAAATAACCCACAACAGCACCTGTATTTGGCTGAACGTTTCTTACATCGGGAACTTTTAACCGGGCAGAATAAGTGCCGAAATAGGTAAAGTCATTCGATATAATTTCCGGACCGCGACCTGCGCCAGCGCTATCCATGGGATCTATTTTAAACAATAGCACTTTCGAGCCAGGTTCTGTTTTAGAAGTAACACCAGACTGCCATTTAAAAGCGGCTTTATTTCCGGTAGAGCCATACCTGAAATTTTTTAAAACGGAATCGTTGAAATTTTCGATAAAAGAATGAGACAGCTTTCCTTCCTGAGCATGGATAGTAAGACTGATAATAAAAGAAATCAGTAATAGAATTTGTTTCATGAAAATGATGACTAGTTTCCTTTAATACGAATGTAACTTATTGATAAGGAATAAGGAAAATTTTGTATCCCATGTTTTCGAACCGTTAGACAGCGTAAGCTACGCCCGAATATCCGCATCGCGAAAATGTCATCTTTCATCAGACAGATTTCCGAGCCCCGACAAAGAATCCTTTAACTGATCCGGGCCAAAGTCGGTATTGGATACCACTTTGTGGTGGATTTTTATATTTAAACGCTGATGAAAGGGTAAGTGCCGGATACTCTTTAATTTGGCGTCTGCAAACTCACCTCAAAATAAAGACATGGAATAAATATCAGCAGGTTAGTATTAAGAGATTTTCTGCTATCCGACGGGGCAGCACTCCACCGCTTATATATGAAGCCTGAAACGGTCCAATATAATCCTGGCGGATTCCCCGAAAATGAATCGTCCACTCAAAACCTGGTTAGGGAATGGGCAGCGCAGCATGAGGGCCCGGACAGAAAGAGCTATACGATGCTGATCAGTGCAGGGGAAGGTTTAATGCGGCGATAAATATCAGCTTTTTTTCTTCCCCTGTTTGTCCGCCTGTTTCCGGAGCTTATCAATCCGGCCCATAGTATGAGCGAGCAGGTCCCGGGGCGTTTCTGTATCCAGGCCTGTTTCTTTTGCGAGCGCGTCAATGTCGGGTTCTTTTCCGGCATTGATAACGGGAATCGCAAGGGAAAGCAGCCGGTTGAGCTTTTTCATCATTTCCTGTTCTCCGGGTGTGGACTTCCGTTCGAACAACTCCTCGTAAGGATTCAGGTGCAGATCCTTTTTCAGAATGTCTTTGACGGCCGTGAGCATGGCCGGCTGAACGCGGATATCCGGATCGGCGGGAAGACTGAAACCATGAGCGTTCAGCCGGTCTGTCAGCCCCCGGAAACCCCGATCCGTCAGGGAAGTCAGCAGCAGGGTCTTCCTGCCTTCATCGAAATATGCCGCCGCAAGATGCGGGGGTTCGCCCCAGGCTTTTGGTGTAAGACGGTAAATGCCCTTCGCATATTCCACTTTAAAATTCTTTTTTAACCCGCTGCTGTCAAAGGGCTCCATGGGATGCTCCGCCAACACCTGCACGATCTTATCTTTTCCGTGGACAGTCATGGGAAAGCGGGACCCGTTCATCAGCATCAGGTAGGGAAAGGGATTCGCTTCCATATCGTTGATCAGGTCTTCTTCCGTTTCAATCCGCGGATTCAGCTCGGTGGCGAAAAAGAAAATATCGTCCGGCTGAAAACCCTGAAAGGAAAGAACGGGCCCGAAGGACTGCCAGCAGGAACCATTGTAGCCGATGAGGTTGAGCCAGAGTGTGGCTGATTCTGTAGAGAGAATGGACGTAACCGACGGGGAATACAGCAGGAAGATCTCCCCGCTGAACACATCTTCCATTTCATAAAAATCTCCTTCGGGATGGGCGGTGATTTCGCTGAAGCTGTATCTCCAGGCATGCGCGGACTGCTGTTTTAAATAATTCAGCTGCTCCGGTTCCAGGGCCTTCACCGCTGTGTGGTGGAGGTACTTATGAATGAGGCCTCCCCTTTTAAAGATGCGATGACCGATATACTGCGCTTTCAGCAGGTTGACCCAGCCCGGCTGAAATCCCTTCGTAAGGTGCCGGAAGCGGGCGAGCCGCTCATCCATCTCCCGCTCCAACCCTTCCTGCCGGGCGGCATAATACATTAGGAATTCATCCAACACGATGGCGGAGAGGGAACTGACTTCTTTGCACACCGCAAGCAGGCGGGAAAAATCGGGCATGGCGGAAGGTTCTGATTTACCGGCAAAATTAAGGATTGGATAAACAGCACCATGATCCTTGCCTTTGAGTGCAGGGCCGGGTTCGGGGGTTCCTTCCAAATCTTCTGTGCCACTGCATCAACACATTCCTGCGCCTGTTGCCGCCCCCTTCACTGGTGCAACCGCGCGCTAACCATGGCTAAGGAAAGAACAATGGGGAGAAAGAAACAACGCCCCTATTAGTTCTGTTCAAAAAAAATATTAACCTTTTTATTCTGGGAAATAACGCAAAAGACTTTGAGGTATCCTGATATATAGGGTTAAATCCTCAAATTTTCCGCGTGTTTCCGCCAGTCCTGATTACAACCCTTTCCTTATTTTAGGATCGCTGAGAAACTATTTGTAAGCACCAGGACAGTAGATGGATGCCGGGAAAGATTATTGAAGAAACCTGGCTTCAAATCAAGCGTAGATTGGCTATACACACAATTAAAAAGGCATCCTGGGTTCTTGCAAAGGTTGTAAAGGTTCCATCCAATGAATTTAGAAAAGTACTATTATAAAACAAACGATGCTTATTTTGATTTTGAATTTGACAGCGTTGGGCCAAAGGGAGTGATTCATAAGATAGCACGGTTTTCGTCCATCGGACAAAGCGTTTACAATTTTGGTTTTGGTGACCTGAATAAATCCACTGGCGAAATAAGTGACACCGTTGTTTCGAATAATAGCGACGGAGATAAGGTCTTAGCAACGGTAGCTTCAATAGTTCATGACTTTACGGCGGTATACATGCATGCGGCTGTTTTTATCAAGGGGACATCCATTGCGCGAACCCGGTGGTACCAGATGGGCATATCCCGGCATTGGACTGAAATCGATAAGGAGTTCGAAATTTTAGGCCTTAAAGGCGAAGAATGGGAACCCTTTCGAAGAGGCGTTAATTATCAGGCATTTCTGGGACGCCGAAAGACATCTTTTTTATTTGAACCCTTTTTGTAAATTTGTGGAATGGCAATTAAAGGCACTTCTTCCAAAAATAAACCTAAAACTAAGAAAGGAGGAATAGTTTCCGGCGAAGTCGGAAACTATGAAAAGCACCCTTTTTTTGTGAAAAAAGCCAATGAAGCGAAGGCCTTTCTAAAGGCTGTTGGTTTACCTAAGAAATGGGTTAAGAAGCCGGGCTAATCCAACCATGAGTTACTAACCTCAAACTCATTAACCAGCCCCTTGCCCTGCCATACCATCACAAAAACCGCCTCCACCACCTCTCCATAGTTTTGTGAACGCTTATCAGCTGCGCCCGCTTACCCGCATCGCGGAAAATATCATCTTCCATCAGACAGATCTCCAGGCTCTCCCACAGAGAATCCCTTAACTGACCCAACCCAAAACCCGCACAGAGATCTTCGGGCACGGTAAATGGTTCCTGCATTTGCTCATCGGAAAGCCGGAGAATGGACGCATCCGGATTAACCAATCCGGTTAACCTGAACCCGCATTGGGCATCCCGCTAATTGCGATATACATGAAGAAAGTGCATTATAACCGGATCAAGGCCGTCCTGGCGCAATCCACCGTTTCCCACTGGTGCACGAACGAAATGCAGCCTTCCATTGAAACCCTGTTCCGTATTGCCGGCTATCTGAAAATGGAAGCGCGGGATTTATTGGTGCTGATGAAGGAAGGAGTAAGGCCATGAAAGAAGCCCGATGATATTTTCGTATATTCCATCATGAGATTTTATCTCGGTGTTACTGATAATAACTGGTTCAGCTACCTGAGCCGTATTTCCCCGGACGATGTAAACTTCTGGCAGCCCGGCGGCGCAACGAACTTTAAAGTACTGACGGCCGGTGAACCGTTCCTGTTCAAATTAAAAAGCCCGCTGAATGCAATTGGCGGTATTGGTTTTTTTTCCAGCCATACTTTCCTGCCCATCAATATGGCCTGGGAAATTTTCGGAAACAAGAACGGTTGCGACAGCTTTATGCAATTCAGGCAGATGATCGTTCAACTGCGGAAGGATAAAACTGAAATTAATCCCAGCATCGGATGTATTGTTTTAACCAGCCCCATCTTCTTTCAGCCTGAGGACTGGATTGAAATCTCCGATAGCTGGAATAAGAACATCGTTCAGGGCAAATCCTATGATACGGAAGAAGCAACGGGCAGGCGCATTTGGGAAAGGGTAGCGCGCTTGCTTCCAAAATACCAGGCAGAAAACATAATGGCCGGAGAGGAGAATTCATTGATTCTGGAAGAACCCGGATCTCCCCAATACGGCAAACCCTTCCTTCAGAAACCGAGACTGGGGCAGGGCGCATTCCGGGTGCTCGTAACCGACGCCTATCAGAGAAAGTGCTCCGTCAGCGGCGAAAAAACATTACCCGTTTTGGAAGCGTCCCATATCAGGCCCTTTGCCATGGCGGGCCCTCATGTCCTATCCAACGGGATCCTGCTGCGGTCTGATATCCATAAACTTTTCGATACAGGATATATCACCATCACGCCGGAACTCAAAGTGGAGGTGAGTAAAAGAATAAAGGAAGAGTTTGAAAACGGAAGGGAATATTATCAGTATCACGGGAAGGATTTTCTTTACTTACCCGATAGTCCACAGAATAAACCCAATGAAAAGTACATTAGATGGCATAATACGAATGTTTATAAGGGTTGATTGTAAGTGGAACTGATGACATCAATAACAATAACGAAATCTTGAGCCAGTTAGTCAAAGAAGCGCCGGCATGCTATTATATGATTTTGAAGGCGAAACTGGTGCTGACATGATCGGCTTTTAATTACAAAAATTCGAGAACCTATGTCTCCCGGAAGAATTCAAAGAAAGTGGCAATTCATGCCAATGATTATGCTGCTGGCCGTTATGTTGATCAGGTGCCAGGATAAGCCAGTTCAGCCTAAGCCCTATATTTCCAGGGCGCAGTCTTTTCTGATCAGTCTTAAAGACAGCTTGGAAGCAGCTTACGCGAAAGCTGAAACGGATACAGAGAAAAAGACTATCCTGAAAGATTGCCGGACGATGCTTGATGAGTGGGTGTGGAACCACGGACTGGATAGTATAACCGTAACCATTGATGAAGTCAGCATAAAAGACTGGACGATCGAAACCAGTTGTCATAACGCTTTCACTCAATTTAAGTATAGGTTAACTTATACTGACCGGGATCATCCGGATCGTGCCCTTATCCCGAAAATGGATTCTCTGTTTCAATTTACAAAAGCACTTAAGCGCGGAAGCCGCGCGATGCTCAATTTTGACTATACTGGGGCCTGCCAGGTAAACGATCCGTTTGCCAAAGGCGAATATCCGTTTCGGATATTTGCCTTTCCGATCCCTCTGAATCGGTAAAAGCAACCGGCGTAAGGGGTATTGACCAGAATATATATTTTGGCTGGCATCTATTCTGACAGAATGGGTAGTATATTTTTAAGAAGTTCAGTATGTTCAAGCGCTTCACCCATCACCTGAACCAGTGAATGATCCAATACCCGTTCTCCCGGCCTGACTTGTTGCACCCAGATGGGCTTGCCGTCCGCTTTCGGAAATCCCGATACCAGGATGATTGCATGCCCATCCGGGAGGGACACGCGATATCTGTGTTTTCCACTTTCCAAAAAGTGTTCAACGACGGAGCTGAACACCTGGCTATGGTAAGAATAATTGAAAGGGTTCATACCGGCAGCCTTAGGACTTATTTATTACTATTAATGTTATCAATAGAGCACATGCCGGCGCGAACAAAACACCATTCGGAATAAACAGGGAAAAACATATTGCTAAGATAATATTTTTGATTGTTGGGTTTGGCAATGCCTTGATATTTCTCCGACTTGGCGAAATCACCAGAGAGATCACCAATGAAAGTTGTTTGAGCCTTATATTTGGGAAGTTTCGGGAAGTGACCTCACCACGATAGATGCATGTTCCCTGCGGAGTACATTCATTCTCACAGTATTTCATTTGCCTTTTGTTGCTTTTCTTCGCCATTAATCGTATGATATAATGAAAATCCAGGCTCTCAACGGCGAGGTGGCAGACGTTAAACAACAGAATATCAAAGCAAATATGTTTGAAAACAAAGCGCACTAAATCATAAATTAGAGTCTTGGCTAAAAAATTGAATCTCATGATTTCTAGAATAGACTTTGCAACAATAGATAATGAAATTAAAAAAGCTATTGATGACACTTTAAATGATTTGAAAGCATCAAATCAAAATGACTACGCATTATTTCTTGCGGATGGAGAGTATAGTAAAGAACTTGAAAACAATGGTCTTAATCTCAACCCACATGTCATTGATAATCGAATGGACAAGTATAAAGATTCATCGAGACTTAATTTTTTATCTCAATTTCTAACGACATTTTACTCATTCCCAAGCTCACAAACATCTACAGATGACAGCGAACAAAGATTGCATATGGAACTAATGGTGTATGCTCACATCTGGGAAGCAAAACCATTTTTAAAAAAATTCTATAGGCTTGCTCATCTTTGGAATCACGAACAGTATGTTTGGAATGTTAAAATACCTGACATGGGTAAGCATGATTTTATAAGAAATGATATTAGGCAAATATTTGAAGACAAGGGGAATCCACTTTTCCAAATAATAAAAAATGGCTTTCATACTTCACTTAGAAATGCTTTTGCTCATTCAGAATATTCTTTTGACACCATGAATTATAATAAAAGAATCTTGCTTGACAATTATAATGGTGCGAATTGGGAGATGCGAGAAATTTCTTTTGACGATTGGAGTAAAAGGTTTGTGTATTCTGCATTGTTATCTTATTATCTATTGGACTTAGCTCATAAACACAGAATAAACATTATTGACTCGACAGGAGCTGACTCGTTTCAAATCAAACAACCTTCAAAGATTAACGGGTTCAATTTTATCTGGATTAAGTATAACAAGCAATATGACAGGTTTATTTTCGAACAATAAATACTTCCTTTATAATTTGTGAATCGAGTAAAATGGATAATCCTAAGTACATTAAAAAGCACGACAGGATACAATTTGAAATTGTTTCGGCATGTCGTGATATTGGAATTGAAGCGATACAAGAGTACTCGGGCAAAGGTTGGAGAGCTGATGTCTTTGTTCCAAATAATGGTAAACCAATCGCTTTTGAGATTCAATTAAGCCCTCAATCTCTTCGGAAAACTATTGAAAGACAATCAAAATATATCAGAGACGAAATTATCGGTTGCTGGCTGTTTGAGAATCCCATCCCAAAACTAAATGAAGAAAGGCCAGATTTGCCAGTATTTTATGTTGAAGACAAAAAAGATTCAAAATTATTAGTAAACTTTGATACTCGCAGAAAAGTTTATTTACACACATTTCTTGAAAATTTCATTTCTAATAATATTCAGTTTAGAAATGTAGCAAAAGCAAAAAATAAACAATTAGTCAATCTTGTGTTTTACGAGATGGAGTGCTGGAAATGTCATGAAATGAATCACTTATTTTATGTTGACAGCTCTTTCTATTCTGCCTGTAATGCAGAAATAAAGCCGGAAGAAGCCCTTTGGGAATCAAATAGTATGGAATATCGGCCAGAGATTATCCAACTAGCGCAAAAATTTATTGAAAGCAGAAAGGATTTAGACTTGAAACTTGGAGAAATCAAAAATAGGTTTAGTAATGCTGTCGATGATTCTTACACTTCTTTTGGATGCTATAAGTGTGACAGCATATTTGGGGACTGGTTTGTGATGGAAGCTAAACATGAATTGATGTATGGTCCAAGAGAGCTGACCTATCGGGGAGAGATTGAATTAAAAGAGAGTATAGAATTGCCTATT
>Ga0207707_10005678_pt1 | contig 10919 bp, 9 predicted proteins | sample KBSC83BmetaG_FD_184336 | JGI IMG/M metagenome (GOLD analysis project Ga0207707, IMG submission 184336) | Corn rhizosphere microbial communities from Kellogg Biological Station, Michigan, USA - KBS C8-3B metaG (SPAdes) (version 2) | ecosystem: Host-associated > Plants > Roots > Rhizosphere ... | reverse complement strand
CAAACCGCATTGAGGCACGAACGCACGGTGGGCGCCGTCCGCGATGCGCCGAACGGCGCGCGTGACCTCCACGTCCTCCGTGAGATCGAAGTAGTGGATGTTGGCCTTTCGAGCCGCCTCTGCAACGCCGACATTGCAGTAGTAAGGGAGGCTCGAGATCACAGCATCGACGGGGTGGGCGGCCAGGTGAGCCGAGAGCGCCGGCACTTGGGTCGCGTCGAGACCGTGTGAGGTCAGTTGCGGAGAGGAGTGGGCCTTGGCGACGGCGTCGGCCGCCGCGGCATCCACATCGCCCAGTTGAACCTGGTAACTCCCGGATTCGGCCAGCAAGCCCGAAATCAGAGCGCCAATCTTGCCGGCCCCGAGGATGAGCACGCGATGCATGGAAAAACCTCAGGTCGATAAAGGAAAAAGGCGCGCATTCTCGGGGGGCGCCAGCCCCCGGGCAAGCCCCGGTAACGCCAGCCCCTGGCGTGGCCGTCCAAGCCGTGCCGGCCCATCGTCCCGCTCCCGGGTGCCGGATGGAACCCGCCCACCCTAGTGTGTAGCATTCTGCGGATGCGTTCACCCGACACCACCTCCTGGCACACCGCGACCTGGCAGACCAGGACCGCTCAGCAGCAGCCCACCTATACCGACCCCAAGGCCCTGGAGCGAGCCGTCGCGCACCTCTCCAAGCTGCCTCCGATCGTCGTGTCCTGGGAAATCGAGGCCCTGCGGGAGCGCCTGGCGGCCGCGCAGCGTGGGCAGGCGTTTCTGCTGCAAGCGGGCGACTGCGCCGAGACGTTCGCCGAGTGCGAGTCGGATCTGATCGCCAAGAAGCTGAAAATCATGCTGCAGATGAGCCTCGTGCTGCTGCATGGGCTCAAGAAGCCGATCGTCCGCGTCGGCCGCATGGCGGGCCAGTACGCCAAGCCGCGCTCGGTGGACACCGAGACGCGCAACGGTGTGACCCTGCCGAGCTACCGCGGCGATCTGGTCAATCGGCCCGAGTTCACCGCCGAGGCGCGTGCTGCCGATCCCGATCTGCTGTTGAGGGGATACGAGCGCGCAGCGCTGACGTTGAATTTCGTCCGCGCCCTCGTCGAGGGCGGCTTTGCCGACCTGCACCACCCGGAGTATTGGGACCTCGGCTTCGTCAAGCACGCGGCGCTGAAGGATGCTTACCAGCGGATCGTGAATTCGATCGGCGATGCCCTGGATTTCTTTGAGGGCATGAGCGGGCGCAGCGTTCACGAAGCGACGCTGGTCGATTTCTACTGCAGCCACGAAGGGCTCCATCTGCTCTATGAGCAGGCGCAGACACGCTTCATCCCGCGCCAGAATCGCTGGTACAACCTGTCGACGCACATGCCATGGATCGGTATGCGGACGGCCCAGCTCGATGGCGCGCACGTCGAGTTCTTCCGCGGCATTTCGAACCCGATGGGCGTGAAGATCGGCGCAGCGATGGATGCGACCTGGCTCCAAGGGCTCGTCACAACGCTGAATCCCCAGAACACTCCGGGACGTCTGACCTTGATTCATCGCCTCGGCGCGAAGGATGTCGAGAAATCGCTTCCGAAGCTGATCGACGCGGTGCGCCAGACCGGCCAAACGGTGCTGTGGGTGTGCGATCCGATGCACGGCAATACTGAGACGAGCACTGGAGGGCTGAAGACGCGGCGCTTCGAGAACATTCTCAAAGAGCTGGATCTGTCCTTCCGGATCCACGCCGATATGGGTTCCTACCTGGGCGGCGTCCACATCGAGCTGACGGGCGAGGACGTCACCGAGTGCACCGGCGGCGCCAGGGGACTCACCGATGGCGATCTGCAGCGTGCCTACCGGTCGACCGTCGACCCCCGGCTCAACCACGAGCAGGCGCTGGAGCTCGCCATGCTGATCGCCGAGCGGTCGCAGACCTGGCGGGCCGAGAAGCGCGCCAACCCCACCGCCTGACGGCAGGCAGCCACACGGGCGCATCCGCACGGGCGGGCGGGGCGGTGGCCACCACGGCTCGCGGCGTGCACAGCACAAATCATTTTCGGGGCGATGACAACGCTGTCATCTTTGTGTCCCGGGTTTTTGCGCCTATTCTCGAACAACGCTTAACTGCGTGAATTTCTGGAGAAAGCCCCTCCCATGAGTGCCTCTCTCGCCATCAGCGCCCCGGTGCGCGCCGAACATCAGCCGATCCTGTCCGCGGAGGCGCTGGAATTCGTCAGCGCACTGGTGGAGCGGTTCGGCCCCAGGGTCTCGCAGCTCCTGCAGGCCCGCGAGGAGCGTCAACGTCGCCTGGATGCCGGCGAGATGCCGGATTTCCTGCCGGAGACCCGCGAGATCCGGGAGTCCGACTGGCGCGTCGCTCCGATTCCGAAAGACCTGCTGGATCGCCGGGTCGAAATCACCGGCCCGACCGAGCGCAAGATGGTGATCAACGCCCTCAACTCGGGCGCCCGGGTATTCATGGCCGACTGTGAGGACTCCCTCGCGCCCACTTGGGAGAACGTCGTCGCCGGGCAGGAGAACCTGCGCGATGCGGTGCGCCGCACCATCGAGTACACCTCACCCGAGGGCAAGTCCTATCGCCTGAACCCGCAGACGGCGGTCCTCCTCGTGCGACCCCGCGGCTGGCACCTCAACGAAAAGCACGTGACGCTCGCTGGTCAGCCCGTCCCGGGGGCGCTGTTCGATTTCGGCCTGTACCTGTTTCACAACGCGCAGGAGCTCATCAAGCGCGGCACGGGCCCGTATTTCTACCTGCCCAAGCTCGAGAGTCATCACGAAGCCGCCTTATGGGCGCGCGTGTTCGATTTCGCCGAGAAGCGCCTGCAACTTCCGCACGGCACCATCAAATGCACGGTGCTCATCGAGACCATCCTCGCCGCGTTCGAGATGGACGAAATCCTGCACGAGCTGAAGGACTACATCGTCGGTCTCAACTGCGGCCGCTGGGACTACATCTTCAGCTTCATCAAGAAATTCGCACGTCGCGATGACTTCGTGCTCCCCGAGCGCAATCAGGTCACGATGACGACGCATTTCCTGCGGTCGTATTCACTGTTGTGCATCAACACGTGTCATCGGCGCGGGGCGTTTGCGATGGGCGGCATGGCCGCGCAAATCCCGATCAAGAACGATCCCGAAGCCAACGAGCGCGCGCTGGCGAAGGTTCGGGCCGACAAAGAGCGGGAGGCTTCCGACGGCCACGACGGAACCTGGGTTGCGCACCCCGCGCTGGTACCGATCGCCCGCGAAATCTTCGACCGACTGATGCCGACGCCGAACCAGGTAACCCGCCTGCGTCCCGACGTCAAAGTGACGGCCGCCGATCTGCTGCAGATCCCTCCGGGGCAGATCACTGACGAAGGCTTGCGCAACAACGTCAGCGTCTCGTTGCAGTACATGGCTGCGTGGTTGTCGGGCAATGGCTGCGTTCCCATCAACAACTTGATGGAAGACGCGGCGACGGCGGAGATCGCTCGCGCACAGATCTGGCAGTGGATCAATCATCCGGCCGGAGTGCTTACCGACGGACGCCGCGTCACGGCTGACCTGTTCCGTCAGTATCTGAAGGAGGAGCAGCAGCGTCTGGCAAGCAAGCTGGGTGCGGCGGCCTACGCGAAGGGACACTTCGACGATGCCGCGACGCTGCTCGATCAGATCACCACGGCACGGGAGTTCTCCAGCTTCCTCACGCTGAGCGCCTACCGCAAGCTGGATTGAACGATTCTGCCGCGGTGTTGCTGCACCGCGGCCAATAAAATAGAGACTCCTTATGGCAAATCGGCGCGGTTGACGGAGCATCTCCTCGGATACTGCGTGCGCGGCGGAAGGGCCCGACGCCAACAACAATAAGATCGAGGGATCGAACGGTGAGATTGTTGCCGAGAAGTCAGACCCGCGAGAGTTGGCTGAACCGGGCATGGGCTGCCTCGAAATCCTGGCGTCGGATTCGTCTGGGTCCGGTCTCCCTCCTGTACAGGTTGGCTCGCTCGCAGCCGCTGAGGCCAGTTGGCCGCTGGCCTGAGATTACACATCGAAACGGAGGCGGGGACGGACAGAGCGTCCTCGGCAGCGTGCTCGTTGCTGGGTGCGGACCTCATTTCGGCCGTGGTGCTGCTCACTACTTCGCGCAGCACGCTCGCCGCCTCGTACTTAGCGCTCGCAGCGGCCCGCGACTCGAGGAGATCGCGCGCGAGATACAGTCGCCGCGTGCAACGATCATCCCATTGGTTTGCGATCTTACCGATGAGCGTCAGGTGCGGCGCGCGTTCCATGATCTCACCGCGACCGCGGAGCCGCCGCCAGAGCTTGTCATTTATTCTGTCGAACATTTCTGTCCGGGAAGCGCTGTCGCGACGACCGTGGCTGCGTTCGAGGAATCGTGGCGCTCAAACTGTTTGGGCGCCTTCATTCTCGCGCGAGAAGCTGCCGCCGCCCTCATTGAGGCGAAGCGCAGAGGAACGATCGTGTTGCTGGGCGGCACGTCTAGCGTCGTCGCTCGCGAGGGTTATTTGAATCTTGCGGTCGGCAAGTTCGGGCTGCGCGCCCTGGCTCATGTACTTGCCAGAGAGCTGGGCTCACAAGGAATTCACGTCGTGCACTGTCTGGTAGATGCGGAGATTGCCAACGGGGACGCCGAGGGACTCACGTTGAACGCACAGCATCTGGCAGCTGAGATCTTGAGACTGCACAGACAGCCCTCGGATTGCTGGACCTCGGAACTCGATCTCCGGCCCGCTCAGGAAGCTTACTGGCAGCATTGCTAGGGATAGCTCCATGATCTCTCGTCGGCAGACGGTCGAGACGTCCAAAGCCGCGATTCCCCTGCTGATAAGATACGCACGACTCGGACCGGGCGGTTCTCGCGCATCGCTGTGACGCTGGGCGGAATGGCTAACCGGGTCGTCGAATCAATAGCTTACGTGCGAGCGCCGGCATGCAATACGAGCACATCGTCCTCCCGAAATCAGGCCATCGCATCACGGTCAATCCGGATCACTCGCTGAATGTACCGGATGACCCGCTCATTCCCTTCATCGAAGGCGATGGAATCGGCATCGACGTCACGCCCGCGATGCGGCGCGTCGTGGACGCTGCGGTGCAAAAGGCCTACGGCAAGAAACGCCAGATCCACTGGGTCGAGATCTACAGCGGCGAGAAGGCAACGCGTCTCTACGGCGCCTTCCTTCCCGATGAAACGCTGCACGCGTTGCGAGACTTCGTGGTCTCGATCAAAGGCCCGCTGGGGACGCCGGTGGGCGAGGGCATTCGCTCTCTCAACGTCGCTGTGCGGCAAACACTCGATCTTTATGCGAACGTTCGTCCGATCCGACATTTTCCCGGCGTCTCCTCGCCTATGCAGGACGCAAGTCAGACGGACATGGTGGTGTTCCGCGAGAACACGGAGGACATCTACGCAGGCATTGAGTGGCCCTCGGGTTCGGCAGAAGTCCACAAGCTGATCTCCTACCTCCAGCGGGAATTCGGGGTGACGAACATTCGCTTCCCCGTGAGCTCCGCTATCGGTATCAAGCCCGTGTCGAAGGAGGGGAGCGATCGCCTGATCCGCAAAGCGATGCAATACGCGATCGACAACGACCGCGTGTCCGTGACGCTGGTCCACAAGGGCAACATCATGAAGTACACGGAGGGCGCCTTCCGGAACTGGGGCTATCAGCTGGCGCGGGAAGAGTTCGGGGCAAAGGAGATCGGCGGGGGTCCGTGGATGTCCTTCCCCAATCCCATCACGGGCAAGGATATCGTCGTCAAGGACGTGATCGCCGATAACTTCCTGCAGCAGGTGCTGTTGCGCCCCGAGGAATACGACGTCATCGCGACGCTGAATTTGAATGGCGACTACATTTCCGATGCGCTGGCGGCGCAGGTGGGCGGCATCGGTATCGCCCCAGGCGGAAACATCGGAGATGGGATGGCGGTGTTCGAGGCGACCCACGGAACCGCGCCGGGCTTCGCCGGCAAGGACCGCGTCAATCCGGGGTCTCTCATCCTCTCGGCCGAGATGATGCTTCGCTATCTGAAATGGAACGAAGCCGCCGATCTGATCATCAAGGGCGTCGCGAGCACGATCGCGCACAAAGAGCTGACGTACGATCTGGCGCGGCTCCGCGAAGCGATCAAAGCGCCGAAGCGTGAGATTGCGGCGCGCAAGAATGTGGAAGAGGATCTGCAGCGGTTGATTCCAGGAGCGACCTTGATGACTTGCTCGGGATTTGCATCGGCTGTAATCCGCCACATGAATGACTGAACGGCGCCGTTCGACTGCGGAGATTGACGACGAGGCTCCCACACCGGGGCGGCCCACGTTCCAGCGCGAGCGTCCCCCGGCCCCGGCGCGCAGTCCCCTCTACGACCCGAACTGCACCCGCTGTCCGCGGCTCGCGGAATTTCTCGCAGAGACGCACCAAAAATACCCGACATACTTCGCGCGGCCGGTGCCGTCATATGGTGCCGCGGCGCCTCGCATCCTGATCGTAGGGCTCGCACCGGGTATGCACGGCGCGAACCGGACCGGACGACCGTTTACGGGCGACTATGCAGGAATTCTCCTTTACGAGACGTTGCACGAGCTCGGGCTTGCGACGCGCGCCGAGTCCGTGTCCGCCGACGACGGACTCCAACTGCGGAACGCTCGCATCGTGAATTCAGTCAAGTGTGTGCCTCCGGCCAACAAGCCCTTGCCAGATGAGATCCGCCGCTGCAACGCCTACCTACAGCTCGAGCTCCGCGAGCTCGATCGGGTTCGAGTGATCCTGGCTCTCGGCCGCGTTGCTCACGAGGCCGTGCTGATGTCCGAAGGGCTCAAGCGCGCGCAGTTCCCATTCGGCCATGGAATGGAGCATGTCCTCGGTGCGGGAAAGCATCTGATCGACTCATATCACTGCAGCCGCTATAACACCCAGACGCGCCGTCTCACGGCCGAGATGTTCAAGAAGGTTGTCGCACGGGCGTGCGAGTTGGCCGAGCTTTGAGCGTGAACGCCTTCGATCCAAAGGAATTCACCGCGGCATTGCCCAGGCGTCCGGGCGTCTACCGCATGATCAGCGCGGACCGCGAAGTCCTTTACGTCGGCAAGGCAAAGAGTCTGAAGGACAGGGTGAGCACGTACTTCGCCGCCGGCAACATCAACCCGAAGATTCAAGCGCTCGTGCAGCAGATCGTGGACATCGAAGTCACGGTCACGGGGTCCGAGACTGAAGCGCTGCTGCTCGAGTACAACCTGATCAAGGCGCACAAGCCGCGCTTCAACGTGGTCTTGCGGGACGACAAGAGCTTTCCCTACATCCATCTATGCGTCGATCATGAGTTCCCGCGGCTGGCCTTTTATCGCGGCTCGCGGAGCGCGCCGGGGCGTTACTTCGGGCCTTTCCCCAACGCCGGCGCGGTGCGGGATACGCTCAATCAGTTGCAGAAGCTGTTCCGTATCCGCAATTGTCGCGACAGTTTTTTTGCGAATCGCAGCCGGCCGTGCCTGCAACATCAGATCGGGCGCTGCTCGGCGCCCTGCGTGGGTCTGGTGAGTCGTGAAGCCTACGCGCAGGACATCGAAGCGGCAGTGAAAGTGCTCGAGGGTCGCGACGAAGAGGTCACGGAGCAACTGCAAATCCGGATGGAGGAAGCCGCCGGCCGGCTGAATTTCGAGCGAGCCGCGCAGCTGCGAGACCAGCTCGCGACGATGAAGCGCATCCAGTTGCAGCAGGTCGTCACGGCGGGCGATGAACGCGACGTCGACGTATTCGGCATCGTTGGAGAACCCGGCGAGTATTCAGTCAGCGTCATGCTGGTCCGTGGGGGCCGCAACCTGGGAACGACGAGCTACTTCCCGCGGGCCCTGGCCGAGCCGGAGGAGGCGCTGGCGTCCTTCATCATGCAGTACTACGCGACACAGGAGGCGCCGCCGGAGGTTCTGCTGAGTCGTACGCTGGAGGATGCAGAATCGCTGGCGCAGGCGCTCTCTACACGCGCGAACCGATCCGTTCGCGTGCGCACTCCTGCGCGGGGCCTCGGTCTGAAGTGGATCGAGCTCACGCAGGATAATGCAACGCAGGCCCTGCGCATGCGTTTGTCGCAGAAGCAGGGAATGGAGGAAATGCTCGCGCAGCTCGCAGACATTCTCGACCTTCCGGAACCTCCTGCACGGATCGAGTGCTTCGACATCAGCCACACCGGAGGCGAGGGCACCGTCGCATCCTGTGTCGTGTTCGGCCCCGAAGGACCCCTGAAGAAGGAGTACCGCCGTTTCAACATCACGGGAGTGACTCCCGGCGATGACTACGGCGCGCTCCGGCAAGCGCTGGAGCGCCGCTATACCCGCGTGCGCGACGGGGAGATTCCCGCCCCGGACTTGCTTCTCATCGATGGAGGCATCGGCCAGATCGGGCAGGTGCACGAGGTGCTCGAAGCGCTGGGCTTCAACGACATCACGCTCGTCGGAGTCGCCAAGGGGCCGGATCGCAAGCCGGGCCAGGAGCGGCTCTTTGTGCATGGAGTCGCGGAGCCTCGCGTTCCGGAGGCGCACTCGCCGGCGTCGCGACTCATTCAGCGGGTGCGGGACGAAGCGCATCGCTTTGCGATCACCGGACACCGGCGCAAGCGGGCCCGACGCTACAACGAATCGGTCCTCGAAACGGTCCCTGGCCTGGGACCCGCGAAGCGGCGCGCGCTGCTGAAGCACTTCGGCGGTCTGCAGGGCGTGCTCCGTGCCGGCGTGGCCGATCTGGAGCAAGTTTCCGGAATCGGCGCATCGCTCGCGCGAAGCCTTTATGATCACCTTCACCCGGGCGCTTGAGCCGAGCGCTGCTGCCGCCACCTGAAGCTGCGATGCCCTGGAATCTACCGAACACGCTCACCTGGCTTCGCATTGCCGCGATTCCACTGATCGTGCTGCTGTTTTACATGCCTTATCCGTGGGCGGACCCTGCGGCGGGGCTGATGTTCGCGGCCGCCGGGATCACCGACTCGCTGGACGGCTACCTGGCTCGCAAGCTCGGGCAAACCTCGCGCCTCGGAGCCTTCCTCGACCCCGTCGCTGACAAGCTGATCGTCGCGGTGGCGCTGGTGCTGCTGGTCAGCAAGGATCCGCACTGGATCATCGTGCTCACCGCCGCCGTGATCATCGGCCGTGAGATCACCATTTCGGCGTTGCGAGAGTGGATGGCCGAGATCGGCGAGCGGCGCAAAGTCGCCGTCTCGGCACTCGGGAAGTACAAGACTATCCTGCAGATCGTAGGACTGGCCACGATGCTGTTCCGCCAGCCGCTTCTGGGTCTGCCAATCTACAAGATCGGCGTCGTGCTGACCGAGGTAGCGGCGGCGGCCACCCTCGTATCGATGGTGGCGTATCTGCGAGCGGCGTGGCCTGAGCTGAGACGATGACGGGGCGGGGCGCGTAGCCATCGCTCCCCGTCACCGCGCCTGCAGAAGAGACTACTTGGCGAGCTGGAACAGCGGGGAGGGCACCCATCCCTCGTTGCCGAGCTCGTCGCTCACTTTCCACCAGATCTTGTCTTTCTCGCCGGTGGGATAGAGCGTCATGCCCGGATCCAGATCGCGGATGACTTTCGATTTGTTGTCCGGCTTCTCGAAGAGCTTGCCGGGCTTGGCCATCGTCACGGACTGTGAAACGTTGTCTTCCTTCGCGTTCAGGCTGAGTCCCTTGATGTCCGTCACGAGCTTGCTGAACGAATCGAGATAGGCGACGGCAATGACCTGACCGATCTCGGTGTTCGCGTAGCTGCTGGCGCCAGCGGCCGCGAAGGCGCCGAAGAAGCCGGCACCGCCGCCTGCCCAGCCGATGTCCGTCTTCTTGTAGTGTCCCTGCTCCAGCGCGACCTGCTCGGTCGAGCGCACGTCCGTCAGCGTCAGAACGACATCCGCCGTCTTGCTCTTCATGCTGACACCGCCGGCCACGACACCGGCGAGTCCCGGCAGCATTCCTGCCAGTGCGCCGCCGAAGCGCTTGCCGCCGGCGTTGTTGTTCTTCATCGCGACGTCGGGGACCAGGACATAGTCCGCGGCCTTCATCTGGCCCTTGCCGATGTTGGATCCGCCCCGCAGCTCACCGCCACCGGCCAACGCTCGCTCTTTCTCTGCGGCCGCCAGGCCCTTGCCGCGGTCGACCAGCGTGAAGCACTTGGACTTCGATACGAAGACCTTGATCAACGCCTCCGGCGACTCGAGGTTGTACTGCCGCCACCACTGGTTCTCCGGCTCGACGACCGAGAGCGTGCCTATCTTCTTGTCGCACGTGGGGATTTCCGGCTCCGGATTGTCTGCGGCGAAGGCCGCCGCCGTGCTGAGAAGACCCGTTGTCGCGAGCGACGTGAGGACGATCAACCTCGTCTTGGAACGCATGTGACTGTACTCCCCGATACCTGGTCGTTTACTTGTTGTGGCGAAGCGCTGAGCTTCTGGACGATAGTCTAAGCCGAAGAATGACAAAGACGTAACCGTTCAATGTGACGGCCGTCGCGGGCTGCGTTTGGCGGTGCGCGGTCGCCCGTGCAGGTGATTGCGATGGCGCAGCGCGTCGGCACTCAACGTCCGCGGCGGCGGCAAAGGCTGCGCTTCGCATGGCGCACGCCGGGACGGCCCGCGCGACTGGCCGTGCGTCCGCTAGGGGTGACTGTGGCTCAGCCAGGGGATCGTCCTAAGTTCTCGGGCCGATTGGTTTTTTTGGGGACGCCCGGGACAATGTGCCTTGACTTCGCGCCCGCCGGTTCTACAATCCCGCCCTCGAAATGCGGGAATAGCTCAGTTGGTAGAGCACGACCTTGCCAAGGTCGGGGTCGCGAGTTCGAGTCTCGTTTCCCGCTCCAAATTTCAAAGACTTACGGACCTCCGTCTCTTCGCTTGGCAAGTAGTTGGCTAAGTACTTTGGCCAAGGCGGGGTCGTCCGCGATCGGCTGATCCAC